>Ga0207864_1000011_pt1 | contig 367491 bp, 336 predicted proteins | sample HigsolmetaAR202D_FD_184834 | JGI IMG/M metagenome (GOLD analysis project Ga0207864, IMG submission 184834) | Ionic liquid and high solid enriched microbial communities from the Joint BioEnergy Institute, USA - AR20-2-D (SPAdes) (version 2) ... | reverse complement strand
CTTCTGGAGGCGGGGTATGACATTCGCACCGTGCAGGAGCTATTGGGGCATAATGACGTGAGCACGACCATGATCTATACCCATGTGCTCAATCGACCGGGGCTGATGGTGCGAAGTCCGCTCGACTTCTGAAGAGGAGTCGCACGCTTCCAGGGATGCTGCCGCCCTTGGTCGCGACTCTTTACGAGGGGACATGAAGAGTGCCTCTGATCATATTTTGGAGGAATAATCCGTCAAGAAGTTTTGTGGCTCACGATGCATGAAGTGGGACGAGTTTTCCGGGGGCGAGGAGGGGGGTTGCCGCGAAGAGGCGCAAGGAAACAGGGGTCGAGAGGCGAGGGTCGAGCGTCGAGAGCCGGAGCGCAGTGGAGACATGCCGTGGGGCAGGTAATCGAGTGTCGAAGGGAGTGAATGGAGGATTGCCGCGAAGAGGCGCAAGGGAACAGGGGCGAGCGTCGAGGGCAGTGGCCGATTGTGAATTCCTTGGCTTGCTTGCCCAGTTCTATCGCCTGCTCTGGAGAGATACCGAAATACTCGGCTTGATCCTTCAGCCGGTCGGGGAATCGGGTGGACACCTCGCAGGTATCCACAAAGTAGAGCCGGAAGATGTATTCCTTGCCGTTGTAGTCTACATGGAAGGAATCCCCATCATTGGCGGGATTGGCGATCATCTGGCAGCCGTCCATTTTCTGCCATGTCGGCGCTGCTTGGAGTGGCTGCCAGACCAGCAGAAGGATGGAGAGGAGTAGACGATCCATGAAACGAGAAAGCCCGGCAGAAGGTGATTCTACCGGGCTTCCTGACCGATGGGGAGGATCTATGAGGACATCTGTTGATTCCTTCTACGGGTTTCCCATGCCTTGAATGCTGCCGCTTTGGATCGGGCGCTGATCTCAGCTGCGCTGTATTTGGCCCGCTTGGTTACCCATGCCTTCTTGGCAGCATGCTGCGCGGCTGTCAGTTCAGGAGGTGCCGCTTCTTGGGGTGGGACGGACTCCTGTTGATTCTTTTGCTTCTTTGGTTTCGAGTGCACCAAACTTCCAAGGAGGACAGCCCCGTTCTTCTGCTGGTCCTTCCACCAGGTGTGATCCTCCGGGGATTCCACATACTGGAGGAATTTGAACTTCGTGGCAGGAATCCGGCCGGCGAGGGCGAGGAAAAGCTGGCGCTTGTATTCTTCTTCTGCTCGCTGGGTTCCGGGCAATGCCACCGTGCAAAGCAGGCTGGCTTCGCTCATTTTCCCGGCTGTTTGGAGAGCTTGGAGAGTTGCAGGGAAGCTCTTTCCACGGGCGTTGATTCCTTCGGCCCACACGTCCTCGCACTTCTCGACCCGGATAGCATTGCAGATCTTCTCGGCAAATTCGTCGTAGTTGGTCTGGGGCAGGGCCGGACAAATCATGCCGAAGGTGCGGTATCCATTGTCCTGCAACCAGTGGAGGCTCTGGAGGCGCTTTGAGACCAACGCGGTTCCAGCCTCAATGGCCCTAGCCAGATCATCATCCAGAGTGCCGGAGGAGACTCCGTAGATGACGCGGTGTTTCCATTTATCGGGGATGAGCTTTGCGAGCTGAGGAAGCAGGTTCGACTTGGAAAGCACCCGGATGTCCCAGTTGGTTTCTTCAAGGATCCGGCACATCAGCTCGGCTGATTCCTTTACGAGTTCCATGTTTCCGGCTGGGTCCACCGTGGTGGAAGTAAACACCACGTGCTTCTTCCGGCGCTCTGATTCTCGAAGGATGCCGGCGTGTGTCCGGAGCTGATTTTCCAAGACCTGCAGGGAATTACCCCGTCTAACCACGATATCGCGGTGGCTGAGGTTGACAGCCTTCAGCAGGGGAGCCAGCAGCCTCCACATCATGGCGCTGACGTAACAGTATTGGCAGGAATACACACAGGCATCTCCCAGATTGAGGGTTGGTCCCGTGCACAGGAGCTTGTGAGCAAAATCCTGGCTATCCGATAGGACGGTTTTGGCGTGCCGCTCGAAAACGAGCTTTTTGGACATCGCACCCGCTGTGAGAGCGAAGTTTTTGGGTAGCAGCTTCTCAATCTCCTCTCGCGAGGGAGAAGATTGTTCATCGAATTTTGTTCCGCAGAGGCGAGGATCGGGCTGGCAAGCCTGGGGGTGCGTTGTCATCTCTCACTCGGGGTTGGTGGTTCAAACTGCGGTTCAGATACGCGCGCATGGGGATCCGATGCCAGGACGATCGTCGCGATGGCCGAGTGGAGTCGCGCGTTGCAAATGTGTCCATAGGTGCGTAGCACCAGTTCCCCATTGTCAGAATGTCCCAGAAGTCGGGCGACTTCTTGGACGGTGAGCCCCGCGAGCAAACAACGACTTGCGAAGTAGTGGCGGAAGCTATGAAACGTGGTCAGATCCAGATCAAAGCCCCGGGCAAAGCGTTTCATTCGGCGTTCCAAGCGCTCCAGTGCGTTGGCGTCTAGCGGGAAAGGTCGATCGATGCTTCCTTGCACCCGAAGCATAAGCAGGATTTCCAAAGCTTCTTGCGTGATGGGAACAACCACCCGCGTCCCACCCTTTTGCAAGACTCCCATTGTCCGCCTCGGAAGGTCAATGTCTTTCCATGTCAGCCGTAACGCTCCCGCCTTACGTAAACCGGAGCAGGCTAGAAATCGGAGGAATGTTCCTCCCATGGGATCCTCTTGGGAGACCATCTGGAGGAATTCGTTCACGACGGACGGTTCGGGAACTCGGATTTGACGAGGATTGACCTTGATGCGTGGAATCTTTTTCAACTCCGTCGGAGCGTCTTTTGGTAGGTAACCCTTTTCAACTGCCCACGGAACGAACTTGCGTAGATACCAACGCAGATGATTGGCAGCAGAGCTCAGCTCTTTCCCATGACGGTGGATTCCCGTCTGGCGGTAAGCGTTCCAGATCGCCACGCTGGAAAAGGTTTCCCAGCTCTTGCAAAACCGTCGAACGGTCTTATTGCCACGGTGCGCCATTTCGCGGGTCCCATGTGACATCAAAACGAGGTGTCGGTCGTGGTCGTCCAGTGCCGTGGCTAGATCCGGTCGGGCAACCGCGCATGGGATGGTTGGGGAGATGGATCCCTCGCCATTTTTGGTTGGGGAGGTCGAAATGGTTGGGGAAGTCGAAATGGTTGGGGAGGTCGAAATGGTTGGGGAGGTCGAAATGGTTGGGGAGGTCGCCTCTGGACCAGGAGTGGAGTTTCTTACTAGGCGGGATTTGAGGGCGAGCGATGTTCGTTCCAAGAGACGTTCAATGCCCACTTCTCTGAGTAACTGACGGGCGAAATTGAGATCCTTGGTCTTCAGCGAGAGGCGATGAAGACGTCCGTTGCGGCGGACGATCAGATAGATCGTTCCGTTGCCATGTCTTGCGAGATTTCTCTCAATCGCCTGCACCTCTACTGTGTCCTGCTGTGGACCGAGGGCACCAAGAAAAATCTCACGGAGTATCCAAAAAGTATCTCAAATTGGATACTGGCTGGCTCACCGAGCCTGGATCAGGAGTCGCAAGCCATTGATTGTCAATGGCGCAGCCGTAGGGATTCGAACCCCAAACCTTCTGATCCGTAGTCAGATGCTCTATCCAATTGAGCTACGGCTGCTTCGGGAGGGGGAGAATTAAGCGGATTGCGGAGAGGGAGTCAAACGGGAATTCGGATTTTGCGCGCGGCGTGCGGGTTCGGCTCTGGCGAAGAGGCCGGGTGTCGTGCAGACTGCGCGGCATGTCCGAGCCTGCTTCGCGTCGTCCGCTCAAGTCGAGGAACGTGCCGGTTTTCCGCTTCCTCGCCGCGAAGCTTGCAGGCGCGGGAGTTGCGGCGGATTCGATTTCGGCGGCGGGGCTGGTTTTTGGAATCGCGGGCGGCGCGGTGCTTGCCGCGACGTCGCAGGTGGACGGCCGCGCGGCGCAGGTCATGTGCTGGCTGGCTGCGGCGGCGTGCGTGCAGCTCCGGTTGCTCTGCAACATGCTCGACGGAATGGTCGCCGTCGAAGGCGGGCGCAAGTCCCGGCTGGGTCCGCTGTGGAATGAAATCCCGGACCGCGTGAGCGATTCGACGACGCTGATCGGCGCGGGGTATGCGCTGGGAAGTGTGCTGGAGCTGGGCTGGGCTGCAGCGCTGCTCGCGATGATGACGGCCTACATTCGCGCGATTGGCGCGCAGAACGGCGCGGGCGAGGCGTTTCTTGGATGGTTCTCGAAACCGCGACGGATGTTTTTCGTCACGGTGGCGTGCCTTGCGAGCGCTGCGGGAGTCGAGGTGATGGCGTTCGTGCTGGGATTGATCGTGGCCGGCAGTGCGCTGACGTGCGTGCAGCGGTTGGTGTGGATCGGCGGGAGGATCGGGCAATGAGCGGGGCATTTGCGCATCCGGCGACGATTGGCATCAGCGTGTTTCTCGTCGCGCTGCTCGCGGTGGCGCCGGTGATCTTCGAGGTGCTGAATCGCATGGGAAAACTCACGCCCGAGCTGCGGCGGGAGTTGTATGCGCGGTATTTCTCCTGGCTCGTGCTCGTGCCGCTGATGCTCGTGCCGGTGCTCGCTGGACGACTGTTCACGATCTTCGCGGTCGGACTGCTCGGGCTCTTCGCGTATCGGGAATTTGCGCGGGCGACGGGATTCTTTCGCAACCGCCTGCTGAGCGCGGCGGTCGTGCTCGGGATCGTCCTCATCACGCTCGCGTCGGCGGATCACTGGTATGGATTTTTCATGGCGCTGTCGTCGCTCACGGTGTGCGCGCTCGTGATCGTCGCGCTCATCGGGGATCAGCCGAAGGGGTATCTGCAACGGGTCGCGCTGGCGGTGTTTGCGTTTGCGCTCTTCGGCGTGTGTCTCGGGCACTTCGGATATTTCGCGAACGACAAAAACTACCGTCCTCTCCTGCTGCTCATCCTGCTCTGCGTGGAGCTCAACGACGTGTTCGCCTTCTGCTGCGGGAAATTCTTCGGCCGGCGCAAGCTCGCGCCGAACACCAGCCCCGGCAAGACGTGGGGTGGGGCGATCGGCGCGTTCGTGCTGACGACGGCGTTGTTCGCGGGGATCGGATGGTTTGTCTTCGCCGGCACGGTGCTCGCCGCGCCGGTGCATCTCGTGACAATGGGGGCGCTGCTGTCGTTCGCCGGGCAGCTCGGCGACCTTGTGATTTCCAGCGTGAAGCGCGACCTCGGCGTGAAGGACATGGGCGTCGTGATTCCCGGGCACGGCGGACTGCTCGATCGCTTCGACAGCCTGCTCTTCGTCGGGCCGGCGCTGTTTCACTACGTGGGATACTTCGTCGGCGTGGGGCTCGATCAACCCGCGCGCCTCTGGTTCTGATGAACGACTGGGAATACAAGCCCGCCGCCGACGTCGGACTCGCCGGTGCGGAGCGATGGAGAAGTCTGCGTCGCGAGGCGGGCCTGCCATCCACGCTTGCGCATATGACGTGGTGCGGACTGACACGCGCCTATCTCGGAATGTGGCACCACTTCCGCGTGACCGGCGCGGAGAACCTGCCCGCGAAGCCGCCGTTCGTCGTCGTCGCCAACCACACCAGCCACCTCGATGCGATCGCCCTCGCAGCCGCGCTTCCGCCCGCGCTGCGCGTGCACGCGTTTCCGATCGCCGCCGGCGACACGTTCTTCGAGACAAAGGCGACCGCCGCATTCGCCGCGGTGTTTCTCAATGCGCTGCCGATGTGGCGGAAGTCGTGCGGGGCGCATGCGATGGAGACTCTGCGCGAACGCCTCGTCACGGAGGGCCTGATCTATCTGCTCTTCCCCGAAGGCACGCGCAGCCGCACCGGAGAGATGGGAAAATTCCGCGCCGGCATCGGCATGCTCGTCGCCGGAACGCCGACGCCCGTCGTGCCTGCGCGCCTCGACGGCTGCTTCGCCGCGATGCCGCCCGGCTCGCGACTTCCGAAGCGCCACCCGATCACGCTGCGCTTCGGCGCGCCGCAATCCTTCGCCGACGTCCCCAACGACCGCGCCGGCTGGCAGCGCGTCGCCGATTCACTGCGCGCCGCGATCGAAGGCCTCGCGCCATAGCGTATGGCATGCCGTCGCAGCCGGTGGCTTACTCCGCCATCAGCTGATTGATGATGCCGGTGAGCACTTCCTGCCGGGCGGAGCGCAACTGTGCGGGCGGCATGGATTTGGCGATGGAATGAAGTTCCGCAAGCGAGGACTGCCCGGCCTCGATTCGCCGCCCGAGATCGGAATCCCAGCTCGCGTAGCGCTCGCGCACAAATTCGGCGATCCGTCCATCCGCCCGGATCGCCGCCGCGATGCGAAGCCCGCGCGCGAAGGTATCCATGCCGGTGATGTGCGCGTGCAGCAGGTCGATGGGTTCGAACGAGTCGCGCCGGCGCTTTGCGTCGAAGTTGAGCCCGCCGGTGGTGAAGCCGCCCATCTCGAGAATCTCGAGCATGATTTGCGTCGTGAGATAAACGTCGTCGGGAAACTCGTCGGTGTCCCATCCGCAATGCGGCGTGCCCTGGTTCGCATCGATGGAGCCGAGCGCGCCCGCGGCGCGGGCCACGCGCAATTCGTGGAGCATCGTGTGCCCGGCGAGAGTGGCGTGATTCGTTTCGATGTTGAGTTTGAAATGCTCGAGCAGTCCAAACTCGCGAAGAAAGTTCAGGCACGCCTCGGCGTCGGAATCGTATTGATGCGTGGTCGGCTCCTGCGGCTTCGGCTCGATGTAGAACTGCCCGGTGAAGCCGATCTCCCTTTTGTAATCGACCGCCATGTGGAGAAAGGCCGCGAGGTGTTCGCGTTCGCGCTTGAGATCGGTGTTCAGCAGCGTCGCATAGCCCTCGCGTCCGCCCCAGAACGTGTATCCCTGGCCGCCAAGACGATGGGTCACCTCGATTGCCTTCTTGACCTGCGCGGCCGCCGAGACAAAGACATCGAGGCTGGGGGATGTCGCCGCTCCCTGCGCATAACGCGGATGCGTGAACAGGCACGCGGTGCCCCAGAGCAGTCGCCGTCCGGACGCCTTCTGGCGCTGCTCGAGGTGCGCGACGACCTTGTCGAGTGCCGCCTCGGTTTCCGCAATGGTGGCACGTTCCGGCGCGATGTCGCGGTCGTGGAAGCAGTAGAATTCGATTCCGATCTTCTCGAGAAACTCGAAGAAGACATCCACCCGGCGCCGTGCGTTGTCGGTCGAGTCCGAACCGTCGTCCCATGGCATGAGCGCGGTGCCGACGCCAAACGGATCGGCGAGCGAATTGCGCATGCAGTGCCAGTAGGCCGCAGCGAAGCGCAGGTGCTCGCGCATCGGGCGACCTTCAACCAGCGCGTCGGGATCGTAGAATTTGAACGAGAGAGGATTCCGCGATTTCGGTCCCTCGTGGAGGATTCGGCCGCAGGGGAAAAATTCGGGGGAACTCATGGTTCAAATGCTAGGCGGGAGCCTCCGGCATGCACGGCAAAATGCGTGGCATCCCCGCTCCGACCTTTTACCATGAGCGCATGATCTGCCTCGGCGTCGACTGCGGGACCCAGAGCACGAAGACGATCGCCCTCGATCTGGAAACCGGGCAGGTGCTCGCCACCGCGCACCGCGCCTACGGGATTTTGCCGGCCCCGGAGCCTGGGGTGATGGAGCAGAACCCCGCCGACTGGTGGGATGCCGCGGAGGCGACGATTCGCGAAGTTTTGGAGGCGCTGGGCCCCCGGCGTGACGACGTCCGTGGAATCGGGGTGAGCGGTCAGCAGCACGGCCTCGTGGTGCTGGATGAAAACGACGAGGTCGTGCGCCCGGCGAAGCTCTGGTGCGACACGTCAACGGCGGGTCAGTGCGGCGAGATTCACGATCACTTCGGTGGAATGGATCGCGTGATCGAGCTGGCGGGGAATCCCATGCTGCCCGGTTACACCGCGCCGAAGATTCTCTGGATCCGCGAGCGGGAGCCGGAGAACTGGCGCCGGACGGCGTCCGTGCTGCTGCCGCACGACTACCTCAATTTCCGTCTCACCGGGGAGAAGCGAATGGAATTTGGCGACGCGTCGGGCACGGCGCTGCTGGATGTGCGGGAGCGCGAGTGGTGCGCGCCGATCGTCGAGTTTGTCGCTCCGGATCTCGCGGAGAAGCTTCCGCCGCTGCGCTCGTCCCTCGAGCCGGTCGGCACGCTGAAGGCCGGACTGCTTGCGGAGTGGGGGCTGAGTGGGCCGGTCACGGTGAGCGCCGGTGGCGGCGACAACATGATGAGCGCGATTGGCACCGGCAATCTCGGGAGTGGCGTTGTCACCGCGAGTCTGGGAACGTCGGGAACGATTTGTGCGTGCTCCGAGGCGGCGGTGATCGATCCCGCAGGTGAGATCGCAGCGTTTTGCGATTCGACCGATCGTTGGCTGCCGCTGGTTTGCACGATGAACGTCACGCTGGTGACGGAGACGGTGCGGCACCTCTTCGGCTGGGATCACGCCGCCTGCGATGAGGCGATTCGATCGGTGAAACCGGGCAGTGACGGGCTGCTGTTGCTGCCGTATCTCACCGGCGAGCGAACGCCGAACCTGCCTCGCGGATGCGGCGTTTTCCACGGCCTGACCACGACCAATTTCACGGCGCCCCATCTCGCGCGCGCGGCGATGGAGGGGGTGACACTGGGGCTCGGCTACGGACTGCAACGACTGCGAACCCTCGGCGTTTCGCCAACCGAAATTCGTCTCACGGGCGGTGGCAGCCTCAGCCCGGTGTGGCGGCAGATTTGCGCGGACGTTTTCGAGACGCCGGTCGTCGGTCTGGCGACCGGCGAGGGTGGCGCGTTGGGAGCCGCCATCCAGGCGGCTTCCCAGGCGGAAGGGGGCTCCGGGGAATCCATCTCCGCGCTTGCGGCCAGACTCGTTCGTTGCGACGAGTCCACGCGCGCGGTGCCTGCGGCGGATTCCCCGTATGCCGGGCTTATCGAGCGATCGAAGCGCCTGCGGGCTGCTTTGAGTGACAGCGCGCTGCTTTGACTCGAGGCGCCGATGGCTCCGGGGCTTGAGCGCTATTTACCGGTAGCCGTTACTTTGTAGACGTAAAGGGGTGATCCATTAGCCGTGACGACGAGCGAGAGCTTCAGCTGCTTCTTTCTCCTGCCCTTCGGTCTGACGGAAAAGGTCGTGGTCTGCTTGGCAACATTCCCTTCGACAAACAGAGATGCGCTCCCGGTGATTTTCGACGGCGACTTTTGTTTGTATTTCCCGCGCCCCGGGTAGTTGGAAAAGTAAAGGGCAACGATGTTGGAGGTAGTCTGCCTGCCGTTGCGGGTCAGCTGGATCTCAGTTCCCCAAGGCACCGATGATCCGGCGAAGACGAGGCCGGAAATGTTTACTTTCGCGGACTGCCCGTTTCGACCCACCTTGAACTTCACTGTGGAGGAGAGGGGATAAAATTCCACTCCTCCGGCCACAAGGGATCCCGTTCCCTTGTAGCGCCCGTCGAATCCAGAGAGGTCGACCTTTCGCTTTGCCTGGGCGGATGATGCAAAAAGCACGCCGCAGGTCAGAATTGCCAACCCCACTGGAATCGTTTTCATCAGCGGAGATATTGATCGGGGTCAGAGAATTTGCGAGCTGATTCGCGGCAGGTCGCGGGGCGGGACGGCGAATCGGAAATTGACCGGCACCGAGGAATTCCGCTGAATGCACCAGACTTATGAAACTTCCTCTCGTCTCCGGTTGCCTGCTTGGAATCCTCGTGCTTGGTGGATGCGCGACGACGTCGCAGTCCAAAGCCCCGACGGTGGAGGAGCTGTTCAAGAAGGCCGACAAATCCGGCGATGGCCGCGTGTCCCGCAAGGAATACGAGGACTTCATGATCGAGCAGTTGTATGCCCTCTACGACAAGAACGGTGACGGGTTCATCACCGAGGACGAGTTCGTAGCGGACGGCGGGGACCCGGCGACGTTCCGGAAGCTCAATGTGAGCGGCACCGGCAAGCTCACCAAGGAAGAGGCGATGAAAAGCGATCTGATCCGCAACCGCCTGGCTGCGCCGTTTGATGAAGCCGACGTGGACGGCAGCGGCGCCGTTACCTGGGAGGAATTCCAGGTTGCTCTCGAGAAGCGTCGCGCCTACGTGCGGTGAGGATTTTCACGGCGCCCGCGTTTACAGCGCGGGCGCGGCACGATGCCAGTCGGTCGACTGCTCGTAGGCGTGGGCGACCTGCAGGAGGCGCGCTTCGTCGAACGGCTTGCCAAGGAACTGCACGCCGATCGGGAGTTTGGCGCCATCCACTTCGCCGAATCCGCAGGGCACGCTCACGCCGCACGTTCCGGCGAGGTTTGCCGCGATCGTGAAAATGTCCGCGAGATACATGCGGAGCGGGTCGTCCGTGCGCTCGCCGAGCTTGAAGGCAAGGTCGGGTGACGTCGGGCAGATCAGCGCGTCGCACTTCTCGAAGGCGTCGGTGAAGTCCTTGCGGATGAGCGTGCGGACCTTCTGCGCGCGCAGGTAGTAGGCGTCGTAATAACCGCTCGAGAGGACGTAGGTGCCGAGAATGATACGGCGTTTCACCTCGCTGCCGAAGCCTTCCTCGCGGGTGCGCTTGTAGTGGTCGAGCAGATCGCTGGGATTGCTCGCGCGATGCCCGTAACGAACGCCGTCGAAGCGGGCGAGGTTCGCGGAGGCCTCGGCCGTCGCGATGATGTAGTAAACGCCCACGGCGTATTCCGTGTGGGGCAGGGAAACCTCCACGAGCTCGGCGCCGAGCGACTCGCACTGTTTGATCGCAGCCTCGACCGCGGCACGCACCTGCGCGTCCATGCCATCGACGAAGTATTCCTTCGGAATGCCGAGCTTGAGGCCCTTGATGTCCTGCCCGAGGAGCCGGGTGCAATCGTCAACCGGAATGTCGAGCGACGTGGAGTCCATGGGATCGCGGCCGGCAATGGCATTGAGCACCATGGCGCAATCGCGAGTCGTGCGCGCGAACGGGCCAATCTGGTCGAGCGACGAGGCGAACGCGACGAGGCCGTAGCGCGAGACCCGCCCGTAGCTGGGCTTGAGGCCGACACAGCCGCAGAGCGCCGCAGGCTGGCGGATCGAGCCGCCGGTGTCGGATCCCAGCGTGGCAAATGCCTCGCGAGCCGCGACCGCTGCGGCGCTGCCGCCGCTGGAACCGCCGGGGATTCGGGAGAGGTCCCAAGGATTGCAGGTGGGATGATAGGCCGAGTTTTCCGTGGACGAGCCCATGGCGAACTCGTCCATGTTCAATCGTCCGAACGGAATCGCGCCCGCCGCCTTCAGTTTCGTGATGACGGTCGCGTCGTAGGGAGCGCGGTAATTCTCCAGCATTTTCGAGCCGCAGGTGCAGGGCTCGCCGGCGACGTTGATGACGTCCTTGATGCCGATTGGCAGGCCGCCGAGAGGCTTCGAAGGATCCGCCTGCGCGGCCTCCTTGCGGGCGGTTTCGAGATCGCGCGAGAGGTAAGCGCGGACCTTCGGGTCAACGGTGGAAATGCGCGTCTCGAGTGCGTCGATGGCGTCCACGGCGGAAAGCTCGCCGGCGCGGAGCCGCGTCTGCAGTTCGGAAAGAGAGAGCTCGAAAATTTCCATGTTATTCGACGACCTTGGTGACCATTACGAGACCGTTGGCGGAGTGCGGCGCGTTCTTGAGGGCGAGTTCCTTTGGAAGGCTCTTCCCCGGCTCGTCAGGGCGGAAGACGTTGTAGACGGGATTTGCATGAGCGGTCGGCTCCACCCCGGACACATCGACCTGGTTGAGCTGCTCGACGTATTCCAGCACACGGCCGAGCTGGGACTGGAAACGGCTGATCTCCTCCTCGCTGAGATCGATGCGGGCGAGGTTCGCGACGTAGCGGACGTCAAGTTCGGGACTGCTCATGGTGAAAGGGTGACAAGGTAGTGGAAGACGGGCGGCGAGGGGAAGGCGAAGATTGGGCGGAAAACGTTGCACGGGTGCGCGATGGCGAGCACCTTGTTGGGCTTCGAAGACCGCTCCCCTGGCTCCATGCGAAAACCTTTCCGTCTCATTCCGTTCCTGGCCGTCGTTTTGCTTGCCGGCGGCATTCCGCCGGGCCGTGCCCAGTCGGACAAGAAGAAGCCGGTCGATCTGTCGAAGGAAAAGACCCTTTACGTCGTCGGCTATGCGCACCTCGACACCGAGTGGCGGTGGACCTACGTGAAGACGATCCGGGATTTCATCCCGAGCACGATTCACGACAACATCGCGCTGATCCGGAAGTATCCGGAATACCTCTTCAATTTCACGGGCTCTCGTCGCTACGAGATGATGAAGGAGTATTATCCGGAGGACTACGAGCTCGTAAAAAAGGCCGTCGCCGAGGGGCGGTGGTTCCCGGCGGGATCGTCGGTCGATGAAGGCGACTCGGTTGTGCCGGGGACGGAGTCGTTGATCCGGCATGTGCTCTACGGCAACCGGTTTTTCGAGCGCGAGTTTGGGAAGTCGAGCCGGGAATTCATGCTGCCCGACTGTTTCGGCTTTCCATGGGCGTTGCCATCGATTCTCCGACATTGCGGACTGGACGGCTTTTCGACGCAGAAGCTGAGCTGGGGTTCCGCGGTGGGCATTCCGTTCAAGGTTGGCCGCTGGATTGGCCCCGACGGCGCGGAGGTGGTCGCGGCGCTTGATCCCGGTGCCTACACCGGCAGGGTCGAGGAAAACCTCGCCCGCAGCGAGAAGTGGGAGAATCGGATCAAGGAAACCGGCGACGCGACCGGCGTATACGTGGACTACCACTATTACGGCACCGGCGACAAAGGCGGCGCGCCTGGCGAGGACTCGGTCGAGTGGATTTCGAAGAGTGTGAAGACCGATGGTCCGGTGCGGGTGATCTCGTCGGAGGCGGATGCGATGTTCAAGACGCTGACGCCGGAGCAGATCGCGAAACTGCCCAGCTACGACGGCGAGTTTTTGCTCACGGAGCATTCCGCAGGGTCGATCACCTCGCAGGCGATGATGAAGCGCTGGAACAAGAAGAACGAGCTGCTGGCGGATGCGGCGGAGCGGGCATCGGTCGCCGCGATGTGGCTCGGTGGAGTGAAGTATCCCTCGAAGGTCTTCTACGACGCGTGGAATTTGATCCTCGGCTCGCAGATGCACGACATCCTGCCGGGCACGAGTCTGCCGAAGGCCTATGAATACGCGTGGAACGACGAAATCCTCGCCGCGAACCTGCTTGCGGAAACGGAGATCAACGCCGTCGCCGGCGTCGCGGCCGCGATGGACACCACGGCGACCGGAACGCCGCTGATCGTTTACAACCCGCTTTCCATCGAGCGGGAGGATCCCGTCGAAGCGACGGTTTACTTTCCCGATGGCGCGCCCGCAAGGGTGGTGGTGCACGATCCGGCGGGCAACGCGGTGCCGACACAGGTTCTCGATCGCACGGAGACGTCGTTGAAGATTCTCTTTCTCGCGAAGGTGCCGTCGGTGGGGGTTGCGGTCTTCGACGTGCGTCCCAGCGAGACGGGCTATGTCGCCGAGAGTCCGCTGCGGGTGACGAACTCGGAGGTCGAGAACGCCCGGTATCGCGTGCGGCTCAATGGAGCCGGTGATGTCGCCTCGATTTTCGACAAGGTCGCGAATCGCGAGCTGCTTTCCGCGCCGGTGCAACTCCAGTTCCTGCATGAGCGCCCGCAGGAATACCCGGCATGGAACATGGACTGGAGCGACCGGCAGAAGCCGCCGATTGGCGTGGTCGATGGCCCGGCGAAGGTGCGGATTGCCGAGGCGGGCCCGGTGCGTGTCGCACTGGAGGTGGAGCGCGAGGCGCGCGGTTCGAAATTCGTGCAGCAGATTCGCCTGACCGCAGGAGACTCGGGCAATCGCATCGAGATGCCGCTCGACGTGGATTGGATGACGAAGGGAGTGAGCTTCAAGGCGGCATTTCCGCTCACCGTTTCGAATCCGATGGCGTCCTACGACTCGCAGCTTGGCATCGTGAAGCGCGGCAACAACGAGCCGAAGAAATACGAGGTGCCGCAGCACGAGTGGTTTGATCTGAGCACGGACGACTACGGCGTCGCGGTGCTCACCGAGGCGAAATACGGCTCGGACAAACCCGCCGACGACACGCTGCGGTTGACGCTGCTTTACACGCCGGCGGTGCGAGGGGTTTATCAGGACCAGGAGAGTCAGGACATCGGTCGGCACCGGATTTTGTATGCGCTCGCGGGGCATCCGGGACCGGTGGAACAGAGCGATGTCGCGTGGCAGGCGGCGCGCATGAACCAGCCGCTGGTCCCGTTCATCACGCGTCCGCATGAAGGCGCGCTCGGCAAAACGTTCTCGCTGTTCCAGGTCGACAATCCGCAGGTCGCGATCATCGCCATCAAAAAGGCCGAGGATTCCGATGCGATCGTCGTTCGATTCCGGGAGCTGACGGGATCGCCGGCGAAGGTGACGCTGCGGGCCGCCACCGCGATCGAGAAGGTCGCGGAGCTCAATGGACAGGAGCACCTCGTGGCCGAGATGAAGCCTGCGGATGGCGCGGTTGAATTCGAGATCGGGCGGTTTGGATTGAAGACGCTGGCGGTGCAGCTCGCGAGCCCCCCGGTGAAGGTCGAGCCTCCGGTTTCCACGCCGGTCAAACTGCCGTTCAACCTCGACGTGGCGTCCACCGATCGGAACCGGAGCGATGGAAAATTCGACGGGGAGGGTCGGACGTATCCGGCGGAGATGATTCCGGCGGAGATCGAGCGCGAAGGGGTGAAGTTCGTGATGGGGTCCACGAAGAATGGCGCGAACAATGCCGTGGCCTGCGAAGGACAGACGATCGAGTTGCCCGCCGACGCCGGAGATCGGCTCCATCTGCTCGCAGCCGCTTCGGACGGTGCCGCGAGCGGAGTTTTCAAGGTCGGCAACAGCGAGCAGACGGTGCACGTGCAGGACTGGAGCGGTTATGTCGGTCTGTGGGACAATCGCTTGTGGGGCGGCGACGTGCCTGAGGAGGCGTTTGAATGGTCGAATCCAAGGACCGGACTCGTGCCGGGCTATGTAAGGCGGGATCCGGTGGCGTGGTTTGCCTCGCACCGGCATCATCCGAAGGACGGCAACGCCTTTTACCAATACAGCTACCTTTTCAAATACGTGCTCGCCGTGCCGAAGGATGCGACGACCGTGACGTTGCCGGACAACCCCCGGATCCGCATCGCGGCCATGACCTTGGTAAAGGATGGCTTCCCGAAAGTAACGCCTGCGCGCCCGCTTTACGACACGCTGGAATCGCATCAGACCGGTGGCCGCACGCCGGGCATCGTCGCACCGGATGGCGTATCGAACGATGTCGTCGAAGTGACGATTCATCCGCCGCTCTATCATGATGGACCGGTTCGCTACACGACGGATGGCTCCGACCCGACGCTGGAATCTCCGGAAGTGACCGGGCCGATCCGCATCGCATCGACGACGACGGTGAAAGCGAGAGCCTTCCTGTCTTCGAAGCCCGGGCCGGTGGCATCGCGCACCGTGCGGGTTGAGGATTCGACGCCGCCGACGGTTGTCTCCGCCGATGCCATGGTGGATTCGCCGCAGATCCGTCTCAAATTTTCCGAGCAAATCGACCCGGAAAGCGCACAATCTCCGGAAAATTTTGCGATTCGGGATCGCAAAGTGAAGGCGGTGAAGGCCGATGATTGCAGCGTTCTCATCATCCTCGACAAGCCTCTCGAGCAGGACATGCAGATCGGAGTGCGTGGCATCCGGGACACGTCGCCCGCGCGCAACGCCATGGAAGCGCAGGGCGTGGACGTGGTCGTGAAGGGGCCGGTGTTCCGTCAGAAGGATGGCATTGAACGGGCCACAAACCGGATGGAAGTGGACGGCCTGCCGACGGCTTCCAGGGATGCCTGGACGCTGAATCTTTTCGTCCGACCTGTTCAGCAGCCCGAGAATCGCACGCTCATCGCCGGCTTTGGATCGACCGAGGACAAACAAGGCCAGGGCCGCTATTTTGCGAAGTTTGGCAGTGGCATCCATTTCTGGACGGCCAATGCCGATGTCAGGACGTCAACGCCGCTGGACGTCGGGAAATGGCAGATGCTGACGGCGGCCTACGATGGAAAGACGATGCGTCTCTACAAGAACGCGGAGCTCATCGCCGAGACGGATGTGGCGCTGGCGGACGACGATCGCGTCGTGGAGCTGCTGCCGGTGGATCCGTGGGATCGCGAGCGGAAACTCAAGGGCGAGGTGAGCGGGATGACCGTCTGGAACGACGCGCTGCCGCCGGAGATCATTGAGCAATTGTGGCAATCGCGTGAAGTCGGCCGGTAGGTGGGCGATCTTCGCGGCATGGCTGCTGATGGCGGCCGTGGCGTGGCCGACTTCGAGCGCGCGGGCGCACAACTGGGTCTTCGCGGGAGCATCGGCGGAGTTTTCCGCGAACGGCGCCTACAAGGTGCGCCTGCGATTCGACGTGCCGGCGTATTTGTTGAACGACCTGCCGGAGCGGGTCGCCGACGCCGACATGATGGCGATGATCGAGGCGCCACCGGACGAGCTCGACGCGCAACTGGAGAAGGTGCGCCGGCGATTTCAGAACAGCTTCCGGGTGCGCGCCGATGGGAAGGAGTTCGAGGGAACCGTGGTGGATTTCCCGACGCGCCGGCAGATCGAGGAATGGGTGAGTTCGGGGCGCGAGCCGCGATTGCCGATCATGCTCAGTTTGCTCGTCGAGGGATCGGTGCCGGTGACGACAACCGAGCTGGCGCTGAAATTTCCCGAGGCAATCGGCGACGTGCTCGTTTCGTTCGAGTTGCCGGGCGGCGTGCCGCAGTTCCGAAAGGCTCCGGCGGGACGCTTTTGCGAAAACGTGGCGGTGTCGTTTTCTCCTCGCGAGCCGGAGGTGGAGGTCGGCGGTGGATTCCCTGGAGTGTTCGCGATGTATCTCGCACTCGGCTTCCAGCACATTCTGCCCAAGGGGCTGGATCACATCCTTTTCGTGCTCGGAATCTTCTTTCTCGGGTCGCGCATTGGCGGGCTGCTCTGGCAGGTGACGGCATTCACCGTTGCGCACTCCGTCACGCTTGCACTCTCGCTTTACGGGGTGGTGCGACTGCCGCCCGAGATCGTCGAGCCGATCATTTCCGCGTCGATCGCGTTCATCTGCATCGAGAACCTTTTCGCGACCCGGGTTTCGCCGTGGCGTGTGGCTGTCGTTTTCGGTTTCGGACTCATTCACGGGCTCGGCTTCGCCGGTGTCCTCGAGGAATTGGGGCTCCCGGGAAATCAGTTTGTTGAGGCGCTGGTTGCCTTCAACATCGGCGTCGAGTTTGGGCAGATCGCGGTGCTGGCACTGGCCTTTCTCGCGGTGGGCTGGTGGCGCAACAAGCCGTGGTATTCCCGTTGCGTGGCGCGGCCGGCGTCGGCACTGATTGCGTGCGTGGCGGTTTACTGGACCGTCGAGCGGATCGAATGGAAGCCCGGCGCGGAGCTGGCGTCAGCGTCCTTCGAGCGCGCGCATTTGAGCGATGCAGTAGCGATCGGTCATGCCCGAGAGATAGTCGGCGATGGTGCGGTGCAGGCCCTCGCTCTTGATGCGACGCGCCGCCTTGCGGCCGAGTAGGGACGGCTTTTCGACGATCCGTTTGAAAAACGCCTCCAGCAACTCGCACCCGCGCCGGTTCGCCTCGGCGACCGCCGGATTGTAGTAGAGATTTTCGTAGAGAAATTTCCTCAACTGCGCGTTTCCACGCCGCGTCTCGGGGCTGAACTGGATGAGGCGGCGCTTTTGTGAGCGGACGTCCGCGACCGACGCCACGCCGGACTTCGTGATCGCGCGGCCGCTGTTGATCACGAGATCCTCCACTTCGCGATTGACGATGCAGCGGATGATGTAGCCGCGGCGTTCCGTGGGATCCATTTTCCGGAACTCGCGCTCCGCGAGCATGCGGGCCTCGGCCCAGATGGGAAGTTCCTCGAGCATCTTCGGGTCGAGCAGGCCGGCATCGAGTCCATCATCGAGATCGTGGCTCGAGTAGGTGATCTCGTCGGCGAAGTCGGCCGCCTGCGCTTCGAGCGAAGGAGAATGATACGTGGTGCCATCCGGAGCGACGTAGGATTCGCGATGCTTCTGCAAGCCCTCGATGACCTCGTAGGTGAGGTTCAGGCCGGGGTGCCGCGGATATTTTGATTCCAGCAACGTGACGACGCGCAGGCTTTGTTCGTTGTGATCGAATCCGCCATGCCGGCGCATCAGCCGGTCGAGCGTTTCCTCGCCGCTGTGACCAAACGGCGAATGCCCAAGGTCGTGCGCGAGCGCGATGGCCTCGGCAAGATCCTCGTTGAGCGAAAGCGCGCGCGCGATGGTTCGCGCAATCGATGCGACTTCGATCGTGTGCGTGAGGCGTGTGCGATAGTGGTCGCCGGTGCCGTTGAGGAAGACCTGGGTCTTGCCATCGAGTCGGCGAAAGGCGGCGGAGTGAATGATTCGCGCACGATCGCGCTGAAAATCGGTGCGATAGGGGTGTTTCGATTCCCGGTGCGCGCGCCCGAGCGACTCGGCGGCCTTGCACGCGTAGGGGGCGAGGGTCAGCGTCTCCTCGCTTTCGATTTGCTCGCGGGTTTTGAACATGAATCAGGGGTCACGAAAAAGATCCTTCCGAACGGCCTCGAGTTCCTGCCGGTGCCGTTTTCGGACGATGATGAGATCGTAGATGGCAAGGAGGATCACGCAAACCGTGAGCCACGCGCAAATGAGCCAATAGATGGCAAAGAAGAGAGGGTGCTCGACAAACACAGGCCAGAGCGGCACCGCGCCGATGAACACCATCAACAGGCTGATTATGGTGAGAATGAACATCGCGCGGCGGCGGGCGGTCTGGTCGAGCGCGATGCCGCGTGCGATGGCGTAGGAAATCTGAGCAATGCGCTTCACGAGATGCGAGGGCCGGTTCCCGGATCGAAGAGATGGAGGCGGGAAACGTCAACCACGAGTGCCACGGGGCCTGTCGGCGGCGGCTGCATGCCGGCCGTCCGGCTGATGATGGAATGAGCGTTGGTTTTCACGTGGAAGAGCGTTTCAGCACCGGGCGGTTCGTGATGTTCGAATGTCACGGGGCGTCCGGTTCCCGATGGTGCCGGGGGAGGAGGGAGCAATGTTCGGGCCGGATTCCGGGAATCACCTCGTGTTTCGCCGAAAGGGACGGGAGCAACGACAGGGAAGCGCGAGAGATCGGGGGGATGAAGACATTGGCGGGAGACTCGGAGAGATGTCGGGGAGTTGAAACGCAAGGGGAGAGGTTCCGAAGCGGTCAATGACCCCGCCGTTTGGTGCGAGGATTCCTTGTCATTGGTCCGGCAAGCGGTTTCGATCGTGCCATGAAGATGGTGGTCCGTGCGTTTGCGCTGCTCCTTTTGATTGGAACCATCGGGGTGTGGGCGGCCTGTGGCGGCACGTTTGGCTGGACGAAAACGAGCGTGCCGATTCGCGAGGAGGATCCTGTGACGGGAATCGAAGCGGTGCGTTACAAAACCCGCCTGGTGCCGGGGGTCGAGTTTCTGGCGCTGGGGGTCGGTGGAGCGGTGATTATTTTTGCGGCAACGCTTTTCGTGCGCATCACGCCGAAGGACTAGCACGATGCCGGTTGATCTTCGACCGGATTGAAGCCACACTCTCGCGCTATGAAAATCGCCCGCGTTCTCCCGACGTTTTTCTTCGCTTCGCTGGCTTCCGTGGCCTTTGCCGAGGTTCAGACCTTCGACTTCAAGGACCCGAAAGGCGTCAACAATGTGACGTTTGTCCTCGACGCGCCGCTGGAGTCGATCAGTGGAACGGCAAGCGGCATTTCGGGCACGGTGACCTACGACCCGGAGAACCCGGAGGCCACGGAAGGGAAAATCGTCGTCGACAGCGAGTCGCTGCATGTGCCGAACCCGATGATGAAGGATCACATGCACGGCGAGAAGTGGCTCGACGTGAAGAAGTATCCGGAAATTTCGTTCGAGCTGAAGGAACTCAGCGACATTCAGAAGACCGAGAATGGCGGAACCGCGAACGCCACCGGCACCTTCACACTGCACGGGGTTTCCAAGGAAATCACGGTGCCCGTAAAAGTGACGTATCTGCCCGGCCGGTTGAAGGACCGGATGCCCAATGCCGAGGGCGACCTGCTTGTGATTCGCTCCGATTTCACGATCAAGCGCAGCGATTTCGACATCCAGCCCGGCCAGAACGAGGACAAGGTCTCCGACGAGATCAAGATCTCGATGGCGATCGCCGGTGCGGCGCCGAAGTCGTGAGGCAAAAAGTGCCTTGCATGGTCCCGGTGCCCGGCGAATGATCAGAGTTCTATGATCGAGCTTGAGGTCTATGCAGCAGGAGTCCGCAGTGCGGAGAAGATGATGGCTCTCGCGCTGGAGCTCGATACGGTGCCGGGACTCCGCTACAAGGTCGATACGAACCACGACATCGTCTATATGGAGTTTCCATCGACGGCGCCGGGTCTTGCGGAGTTGAAGTCGATTTTTGGAAAAGCCGGCCTCGAAGCGCGCTTCGTTGGCGCACTTCCGCCGGAGGTTTCCAGGGACCGGAAGAAAACGCAGCGTCTCACCCTGTGATTGACGCTTGGTGGCTCGCGTGCACCGCGGGCAGGGTGCTCGAATGAACCCGATCGCGCTCCTCGGCGGGGCGTTTCTCGGCTTTTGCGCCTATCTCGGTCAACTCGCCGAGCTGGCGGGCGAGACGTTTCGCTCGATCTTTGCCGGGCGAATCCGGCTCGGGCTGGTGCTGCGGCAGATCAGCCACATTGGCTTTGGCTCGCAGATGGTGGTGATCGTCACGGGCGCCTTCACGGGCGCGGTCTTTACGGCACAGACGTTCTTCCAGTTTTCCCGGTTGAACATGGAATCCGCCGTGGGTCCCGTGATTTCGGTGGCGATGTGCCGCGAACTCGGCCCTGTGCTCACGGGTTTGATGGTCGCCGGGCGTGTCGGCGCGGCAATGACTGCGGAGCTGGGAACGATGAAGGTCACGCAGCAGATCGATGCGTTGCGCGCGCTTGCCGTGCATCCGGTGGACTACCTCGTGGTGCCGCGCACGATCGCGATGCTGATTTCGCTGCCGTTGCTGGTCGGCGAGTGCATTTTCTTCGGCATCGTCGCCGCGTATCTCGTTGCGACGAAAATTCTCGGTGTGGGTGCGCCGTATTACCTGCTCAACATGTATAAGTTCACCGAGGCGGAGGACATCTTCATGGGCGTGATCAAGGGTCTCGTGTTTGCGGTGATCATCGTGCTCGTGAGTTGTCGCGAAGGCCTGAATGCCCGCGATGGCGCGGTGGGAGTGGGACGCGCGACGACGGAAGCGGTGGTGATTGGCTCGCTCTCCGTGCTGATCGCGAATTTCTTCCTTACGATGGCGCTCAACATTTTCTTCCCGGCGGGAGTCAGCTAATGAGTGCGGTGCTGATCGACGTTCAGGATCTTGTGCAGCAGATCGGGGCGCAGCAGATTCTGCGCGGCTTTTCGATCCAGGTGCATCAGGGCGAGACGCTGGTGCTGCTCGGGAAGAGCGGTGGCGGGAAGAGTGTGTTTCTGCGGCATCTCATCGGGTTGATGAAGCCGGTTTCCGGGCGCGTGATCGTGGAGGGCACGGATATTTCCGGGCTCGGCGAGCGCGAACTCGAGTGGGTGCGGCGGAAGATCGGGATGGTGTTTCAGGACGGCGCGTTGTTCGACTCGATGAGCGTTTTCGAAAATGTCGCGTTTCCGCTGCGTGAGCGTGGCGAGCGCGACGAGAAGAAAATCGCCGGGAAGGTGAGGGAGACGCTGGCGCTGGTGAACATGACCGGACACGAGAAGAAAATGCCCGTGAACCTGAGCGGCGGCATGCGCAAGCGTGTCGCGCTGGCGCGGGCGATCGTGTCTCCGCCGGATGTGATTCTCTACGACGAGCCGACAGCGGGTCTCGACCCCATTGTTTCCGACAGCATCAACCGGCTGATCCGTCGCATGCAGCGACAGTTGTCGGCGACCTCGATTGTGGTCACGCACGACATGACGAGCTGTTATCACATCGCCGACCGCGTCGCTTTGTTGAACGAAGGCCGCCTTCACTTTTGCGGCACGGTTGACGAGTTGAAGAACACGACCGACCCGGTGGTGCGCGATTTTATCGATGGACGCTCCCACGAGGTCGATTAAAGGAAGAGGAAGTTCGAATGAGTTCTGAGAAAATCACGCAGGCCCGGGTGGGCATCTTTGTCCTGATTGGACTCATCGCCATTTGCGTGATGGTGGTGTATTTCGGCCGCTTCGGCGACGGGTTGAAGAAATACTACAACCTGCGCGTGGAGTATCCGAACGCGAGCGGGCTCTTCGCGGGCGCCGACGTGCTGCTGGCGGGCGCGAAGGTCGGATCGGTGAAGGAGGGCCCGTATGTCCTCGATAACATGCGGGGCGTTTACGTGATTTTGCAGATCGAGGACGGAGTGCAGGTTCCGCAGGGATCCAGCTTCACGATCGGCAGCTCCGGACTGCTCGGCGACAGCTATGTAAACATCAACATGCCGGCCGATCTCGATGTGGAAAAATATATTCCGATCGCACCCGGCACCACGGTGATCGGGCAAAAGGAATCCGGCGGGTTGAGTTCCCTGGCGGGCGAGGGAAGCGCGTTGTTGGACGACGTGAAAACGGCGGTGAAGAACATCGACACCGTCGTCAAACGCATCAACGAAGAGGTGCTCAACAAAAAGAGCGTCGAAGCGATCAATGAGTCGCTCAAGAACCTCAAGACGACCAGCGAGGAGCTGGCCGAGGCGTCGAAGAATCTCGACAGTGTGATTTCCAATGCTGCGGTGGCGGTCACCGAGGCCACGGAAACGGTGAAGAAGGTTGGACAGACCGCCGAGAAGAGCAATGAAACGCTCGAGGCAGCGACCGGTGCGGCGAAGTCGTTCGACAGGACCATGGTGGAGGTGAGGTCTCTCGTGCAGGAGGCGAAATCCGGGCGAGGGCCGTTGGGGACGCTGATCTCCGACCGCACGATGGCTGACAATCTCCGTGCGCTGGTCGTCAATCTCCGCCGGCACGGCATCCTTTGGTATAAGGACCGCTCGGGCCTCGATCGCCAGCGCGAGGAGGAGTAGTCAGTTCACCAGCTGCGGATAGCGGGCCTTTGCCAGCTCCGTGCAAAGTTGCAGGATCTCCGCGGAGGTCGTGCTGTTGAGCGCGGTCGCCGCGAGCTGACGGCACGCAGGGAGATCAAGGCTCTGGACCGCCTTCTTGACGCGAGGCACGACAGCCGGGCTGGTGCTGAGTTCGTCGATTCCCATGCCGAGCAGGAGCGGGGTGAGGGTGATGTCGCTCGCCATTTCGCCGCACACGCCGACCCAGATGCCATTCGAGTGGGCGGCGGCGACGACGGAATTGATCAATCGCAGAATGGCGGGATGTGTCGGCTTGTAGAGATGGGTGATGCGCTCATTCCCGCGATCCACGGCGATCGTGTATTGGATGAGGTCGTTGGTGCCGATGCTGAAAAACTTCGCCTCCCGTGCCAGAAGGTCGGCAGACAGGGCGGCGCTGGGGACTTCGATCATCACTCCGACTTCGATCCCCTCGTTGAACGCGATGCCCTCGTTGCGCAGCTCGGTCTTGCACTCCTCGAGGATCGCCTGTGCCTGGCGAAACTCGCCGAGGCCGGAAATCATGGGATACATCATCTTGACGTTCCCATGCGCCGAAGCGCGCAGGATGGCCCTTAGCTGGCACTTGAAGATCTGCGGATGCTCCAGGCAGAAACGAATGGCGCGGCATCCGAGGAACGGATTTTCCTCCAGAGGGATTTCGATGCCGGTAAGTGCCTTGTCGCCGCCGATATCAAGGGTTCGGATGATGACACCGTGTCTGCCGCTGCGCTCGGCGACGATGCGGTAATTTTCGAACTGCTCCTCCTCATCGGGCATCGCGTCGCGATTGAGAAAGAGGAACTCCGTGCGATACAGCCCGACGCCCTCCGCGCCGGACTCGATCACGTCGTCCATTTCCTCCGGCAGCTCGATGTTTGCGGAAAGCGTGATCGGGCAGCCGTCGGCGGTGACGCTCGAGGTGTCGCGGATGAGCTCCAGCTGCTCCTCGACGGCGTTCTTTTCGCGCTTGAAGGCCTCGTAGGCCTCGATGGTTTCCGGCGTCGGATTGACGACCACGATGCCGCGGTAGCCGTCGATCAGCACGTCCTGGTCGGACTCGAGTTCGTTGCAAATTTCGTGGAGCCCGACGATGGCGGGAATGCCCAGCGAGCGGGCCATGATCGCCGTGTGCGAGGTCTTGCTGCCGGCCTCGGTGGCAAAGCCAAGGACGAGCGAGCGGTCGATCAAGGCCGTGTCGGATGGCGTGAGATTGTGCGCCACGAGGATGTGTGGCTCGCCGTGGGCCTGCAAGGCGCTCGAGGGCTTTCCCAGCAGGTGGCGGATGACGCGATCGGCGACGTCCTTGATGTCCACGACGCGCTCGCGCAGGTAGGGGTCGTCGATTTCGCTGAGAGTTGTGCAGTATTTGTTCGCGACCTGGTGAAAGGCGAACTCGACGTTGTGCTTCTCGGTCTCGACGCTGCGAAGGACCTCGTCGATCAGGGTGCGGTCCTCGACGACGAGCAAATGCGCGTCGAAAATGCTCGCGTCGGACGTGCCGATGGCCTCGGCAATCCGCTGCTGCATCTCGAGCAATTCGGCACGCGTGGCGATGAGCGCCGCCTCGAATCGGGCGATTTCCTCGGGGATCGCGCGCTCGGAAATCTTCCAATACGGGATTTCCTCCTCCTGGAGTCGATGCACGACAACAGGCGCCCGGGCGATTCCCGGTGCGACTGCGATTCCCTCGAACCGCTGCTCCGCGGGCCTGACGTCATCACCCATTGCGGTCGCAATGAGTAGCAGGCTCCACCGCGCGGGTCAAAGTCTCATTCCTCGCCGAATCGGCTTTCGATGAGTTGTTGAATCTCCTCCAGGGCGCGCTCGGCGTCCGATCCTTCGGCGATGATGTTCAATTTCGACCCCTTGCCGGCGGCGAGCATCATGAGACCCATGATGGACTTTCCGTTGACGCGCTCGGAGTCCTTCTCGACCCAAATCTCCGAGCGGAAGCGGCTCGATACCTTCACCAGCATCGCCGCTGGGCGCGCGTGGAGGCCATTCCGATTTTGAATGACCACCTCGCGTGCGCAGCGGTTGGTGTCGGGCGTGGATTTCTTACGGGAAAGGAGGCCCATTACAGTTCCGGGTTTTGCTGCATCATGCTGAGCAGGCGTTGGTTGAATTCGAGGGCGGTGTTATGTCCCATACTTTTGAGTTTTTGGTCCATCGCCGCGACTTCCACGAGGCGCGCCAGATCGCGTCCTGTCCGCACCGGCACCGTGACGTGGGGGACGCGGATGCCCAAAATCTCGTAGTAATCGCGGTCGATGCCTAATCTATCAATGTCTTCCACCTCGTGCCAATCGATAAGTGATGCGACGAGGTCGAGACGCTTCTCGGGGCGCACGCTTCCGACGCCGAAGATGGACGCGACATTGATGATGCCGATGCCGCGGACTTCCATGTGAAACCGGGTAAGCTCGGCCGACATGCCGACGAGCTCGCGATTTTCGATGACCTTGATCTTGGTGATGTCGTCGCTGACGAGGCTGTAGCCGCGCTCGATGAGACCGAGCACGCACTCGCTCTTGCCGACGCCACTGGCCCCGCGAATGAGCACGCCCACGCCCTGCACATCGACCATGCTGCCGAATTCGGACGCGGTCGGCGCGAACTCGAACTCCAGTGCGATCGTCGCCGCGTTGATGAACTTCATCGTGATCATCGGCGTGCGGAAAATGGGCGTCTCCGCCGCGGCCGCCTCCTGAAGCAGCACGGGGGGGATTTTCGCACCGCGTGCGACGACGAGGCATGGAATCTTGTGTGAAAAGAGCTGGCGGCAGCGTTCCTGCAGGTCCTGGGCCTTCAGGGAGCGCAGATAGCTGAGCTCGGAATTTCCAATGACCTGAAGGCGACGGTGGGGGAAGTAGCTGTAAAATCCGGCGAGCGCGAGACCGGGACGGTTCACGGTCGGCTCGCGAATGAGACGATTCATGCCGAGGGAAAGCCCCTCGAGACGGAGGCCCAGAGTTTCCGCGTGATTGGCGTAGAATTCCCCGACCGTGATGTGCTTGACCCGGTGCTGGTTCTTCTCGGCCATGACGGAAATTCTATTACATCGAGAAGCTCTCGCCGAGATAGAGCTTGCGGCTGATGGGGTCGTTGAGCAGGAAGTCCTTGTTGCCCTGGCTTTCGACGCGGCCCTCGTAGATGAGGTAGGCGCGATCGACGATGTTCAGCGTTTCGCGAACGTTGTGGTCGGTGATGATGATGGCCAGGCCCTGCTTCCGCAAATCGGTGATGATCTGCTGCACGTCGAACACCGCGATCGGGTCGACGCCGCTGAATGGCTCGTCGAGCATGAGCAGCGAGGGATTCGTGACCAGCGAGCGGGCGATGGTGAGGCGGCGCTTTTCACCGCCGGAGAGGGTGAGCGCGTATTGCTTCGCGACGTGCTCGATGCCGAACTGCGTGAGCAATTCCTCGCAACGCGCCTTGCGCTGGGCCTTCGAGAGCTTCGTCGTCTCGAGGATTGCCATGATGTTCTGCTCGACGGTGAGCTTGCGGAAAATCGATTCCTCCTGCGGCAGATAGCCCATGCCGTGGCGGGCGCGCACATACATGGGCTGGTGGGTGACGTCGTGTCCCTGGAAAAAAACGCGGCCGCCGTTGGGCTTCACCAGCCCGACGATCATGTAGAACGACGTCGTTTTGCCCGCGCCGTTGGGGCCCAGCAGGCCGACGATCTCGCCTTTCTTGACGTTGATGTCCACGCCATTCACGACGGCGCGCCCACCATAGATTTTTACCAGCTTGTCGGTCTGGAGGAGCGGCTGCTGACTTTCGTCAGTCGCGGGGGCGGCGGCTGGCATGGTTTGAACGTCACTCATTCCAATCCGTCCTCGACGAGAATGGTTCGACTCGGGCCCTCCGTGCGCATCCGTCCCTCGCGATTCAGGACCATGACCGTCTTCTCGTTCGCGGCGACGTGGTTGTTGATCCCTTGTTGAATGGACGGCGAAATGGAAAGCGTCACGTCACCGGTCGCGGGCTCGAAGACCGCCTTTCCGGCGCGGCCGACCGATTTTATCGGTTCTCCCTTGTCGTTCGTGTTTTCCTGCACGATCACCACGCTGCCTTCAGCCACGGCGGTCTCGATGCCTTTCCGGTCCTTGTTCAGGTAAACGGTGAGTTTGTCGCAGAAGAGATTGAACTGAGGGTCCTTCACGACGACCTTGCCGATGAAGGTGGCGACGCTCTCATTGTTGTCGAAGGTCGCCTCCTGCTGTGCGGTGATCTCGGTCTTGGCGCCCTTGGGGCGGTCCTTCTGGAGAATGCCGAGACCGGCGGGATCGGATTTCTTCTTTCCCGAGGAGGCGTCGCCGTTTTGCGCGACGGCGGTTGCCGCGGCGGCACAACAGAGGAGGATGGTCAAAAATCGTCGGTTCATTCAGCCCGTTCCGTATTGATGGTCATTTTTACATTCCCGCGCATTCGTCCGAAGCGCGTCTTGGTGTGAAACTCCGCGGTCTCGCCATTGATGATGAAGTCCTCGCGCCTGATGGTGACCGGCGTGTCGCTCGTGAGCACGCGGGTGTCGAGGTTGAAAACCGATCGGGGCATCTCCACATGGAATGTGGTGCCGTCGTCATTGTGAATCTCAATTTTCAAATCCTCCATCTCGATGTTGCGATCATCGATCCGCTTGGCCGAGCCGGCATCGAACAGCATGAGCAGCCGGCCGGTGGGGTCCATGTGCGGGATGCGCAGCCCGTGATAAACCTGATCCGGCGGGATGTCGGCAAGAATTGCATCCTCCTGGGACTTCGCATCCTCGGCGGCGGCCTCGTCCTTCGCGGCCTTCTCATCCTCCGCGCGCGCGGGCGCGAGAGTGACGACCAGGATCGCGATCAGCAGGCTAAGCGACGACGTTGCGAATGGCGCGAAGCTGGCGCAGAAGGGATGGAAGTTTGCGAAGAGGGATTTGATTCGGGCCATCGGAAAGGGCGCGTGACGGATTTTCGTGAGTTTCAATAAAGACAGCGTCGCAACCGGATGCAACCGCCGCGCGCGCTAGAATGGGAGCGAGATCGCCGTCGCCGCTCGTGGAGTCGCCGGCGCCACCGGGGCGCTGGACCGAGTGCGTGGCGTCGAAGACCACTGCGTAGCCCAACTCCTGCATCCAGGGGATGGCGCGCATGTCGGCGACGAGGTTGTTGTATCCGAAAGTGGTGCCGCGCTCGGTGAAGCAGTAATTGCGACAGCCTGCGGCTTCGAGTTTTGCCGCGATGTTTTTGACGTCGTGCGGCGCGAGGAACTGGCCCTTCTTCACGTTGACGGCGCGCCCGGTCTTCGCAGCGGCGACGATGAGATCGGTCTGACGGCAGAGAAATGCGGGAATCTGCAGCAGATCGATGTAGGGGGCGGCGATCGCGGCTTGATCGGGCAGGTGAATATCAGTCGTCACCGGCACCCCGAGATCGGCGCCGATTTCGGCGAGCAGTTTGCAGCCGTCTTCAATGCCCGGCCCGCGAAAGGACTTTCCGGAACTGCGGTTGGCCTTGTCGAAAGAGGCCTTGAAGACAAAATTCGCGCCCTCGTCCTGGCAGATGGCATGGATCTTTCGGGCCATCCGCCGGGTGAAGGCAGGCGTTTCCATCACACATGGTCCCAGAATGAATAAGAGCTCTTTTCCCCCGAGCGTTTGTCTTCCCACCGCAACTCGCTTACGACCCATCGGACGCGAAGATAGACGCTGACGGCCGTCGCGCCAGTTTTTTGACTCGCTCGGGAGCACTTCCCAGAGGTGAGGTCTTGTCCGGATCGCGGAATCCGGTATCGTTCCCGGTCAATGAGGGTGCTCATCGGATTGTTGACGGCGTTGATCGCAACGGTGCACGCCCATGCCCAGCTTCGGCAGGTCAAAAAGAAGGAGGAGGTTTACATGACTCCGCGCCTCGCGAAGGAAAAGGTCCCGAGCGAGAAGGCCTGGAACCAGATGCTGTGGGACCTGATGCACGAAACCATGCCGAGCGACGAGGCGATCCGGGCGAACGTCGTGGAATCTGAAACCGGCCCCTTTTACATGGCGAAGTCCGTGTCGGGCGACGCGACGATGCCTCTGCGCTCGCGAAAGTTTGGCGCGGGCGAGCCGTCGTATTCGGAGAATCGTTCGTGGACGATGGAGGATCGGAAGCGGGCGACGGAACTTCCGGAAAGTCAATACGCCCAGAAGGCGGAGGATGAGGCGATCCAGGAGGCGATTTTCCGGCATTTCTTCGAATACCGGCAGCGTGGTTTTGCGCCCTATGCGACCACTTACATGCTCGGACTCGGGCCGCATGCGGAAGACGCGCCGCCGGGAGTGATCGAGCGGCTTGGCCAGCTGGAATCGCTGAAGAAGGAGAAGATCGAAGTGGTGCCGGCGTCGCGGGCACTGGAAATCACCGAGGCGGCGATTCGTGATCGCGAGACCGGCGCCTACGGGGTGGTCTTTCGAGTGGATCGGGTCGGGCTGGAGGAGGATGGAACCGTCAAGGCCGTCGGGTCGTTTTCCGAGCGGGATGGATTCTGGTTCACCCGCGAGTTTACGCTCAAAAAAGGGCCCGGGGGCTGGCAGGTCGTCGGCGAGAAGGATCTCGCTATCGAGTAGCCGCCCGTTCGTCGCGGGTCTTTAAAAGCCCCGCGGCAATGCTGATGGCGATTTCCTGCGGGTGATTGCTGCCGATGGGCAGGCCGAGCGGGCATTCGAAGCCCGATACCAGTTTGTCGGGGAGGCCGCTCTCGCGAAGCTCCCGCTCCAGGGTGGCCCGCTTCGAACGGCTGCCGATGACACCAATGAATGGAAACGATCGCGCCTCGAGCGCGGCCTTCAGCACCGGCAGGTCGGTGGCGTGGCCCTGCGTGAGGATGAGCACGAACGAAGCGGCCGGGATTTCCCGCACCGCGGCGGCAGGATCGCTTCGCGTTTCGGCGAGCACGTTGGCCGCCTTCGGCAGGCGGGCGATCCAGTCGGCACGCGTGTCGAAGCAGAAGAGACGGCAGTCGAGGGGGGCGAGCACCGGCACCAACGCCTGCGCGACGTGGCCGGCGCCGAAAATTGCGATCGGCCATGCCGACGAGCCCGCGCAAACGTCGAAGTAGAGCTGCATCTCGCCGCCACAGGTCATTCCGATGTCGCGCTGGAGGTTCCATTTCACGAGCCGCTCCGCGCGCGCGCCGGTGAGCAGCTTTTGCGCATACTCGATCGCCGCCGCCTCGATGCGGCCACCGCCCACGGTTCCCGTTTCACGGCCGGTGTCGGTGACGACCATTTTTGCGCCGACGTCCTGCGGCGTGCTGCCTCGCGCGGCAACCACGGTGACGAGCACATGCGAGCGTCCCATTTGACGCAGACGCAGGCAGTGCTCGAGAACGTCCATTGACGGATTTTCCATCTTTCGGCGCGGGTGGCGAATGATATCGTGCGGGTGTGCAATCGATCAAATCGCTCACTCTCGACGAGCTGACCGAGCGCTTCGAGGCGCTGGGCGAGCCGGCGTATCGTGCGCGGCAGGTGGTCGAGTGGCTCTATCTCAAGCGCGTTGGCCGGTTCTCGGAGATGACGAACCTGCCCGCGGCGTTGCGTCAGCGTTTGAGCGAGCAGTTTGAGGAGCGGTCGCTGGAGGTGGTCTGGAAAACGGGCTCGCGCGACACCACGCAGAAATTTCTTTTCCGCCTGCGTGATGGACAACTCGTCGAGACGGTGTTGATTCCGGCTTCTCCGGCTCTTTACGGCGAGACCTCGGATCGGCGGACGATCTGCATTTCGTCACAGGTCGGCTGTGCCTACGGCTGCAAGTTTTGCGCGAGCGGGCTCGACGGCTGGAAGCGCAACCTCGATGCCGGCGAAATCGTGGACCAGCTCCTGCGGATCGAAGAGGAGTCTGGCGAGCGCGTGAGCAACATCGTGTTCATGGGCATGGGCGAGCCACTGGCGAACTACGACAACCTGATGCGCGCCATCAGCATCATCAATGCCCCGTGGGGACCCGGCATTGGCGCCCGGCACATCACGATTTCCACGAGCGGGCTGGTGCCGCGGATTCGCGATCTCGCGGATCAGCCGCTGCAGCTTCGCCTCGCGATTTCCCTGCACGGCGCGACCGACGAGGTGCGCAGCCAGATCATGCCGGTGAATCGCAAGTATCCGCTCGCGGAACTGATGGATGCCTGCGCGTATTTTCGCAGCCGCAAGAAACAGAAGATTACGTTCGAATTCATTCTCATCGCAGGGGTGAACGACACGCCGGAGCAGGCCGCCGAGCTCTCCAGGCTGGCGTTGCGGCTCAATGCCAAGGTGAACGTCATTCCCTACAACACCGTCGAGGGCCTGCCCTGGGTGCGTCCCGACGTGCGTCAGCAGGATGCCTTCATGGCGGTGTTGCGCCGCAATCAGGTCGCGGCGACCATTCGTCGTGAAAAAGGACATGACATCTCCGCGGCATGCGGCCAGCTTCGTTTGAAGACAATGGATGACGACCGCCGCAACGATTCGGAAAAACCGATTGCAGCGGCACGCACCCTGCTTTAAGGAGGATTTGATGCCTGACGATGATTTCGGGTGTCCCGAGCTTTGGGACGAGTATCAGTGGGAGCGGTTCCTCCAGCAGCAGGACCGCAAGACCGAGCAGTATTTTCAGCTCTTTGAGCAATACGAGAATCACCCGGAGCGGGATGAAATCATCGCGCGCGAAATGGGCTGGAATCAGCCCGAAACCGAGGTCGAGGAGGAGGACGACAGCGAGGACTCCGAGTGGCTCGAAGTCATCGACGAGGAAGAGGCCGACGCCGAAGTCGTCGCCGAGGATGACGAGGAAGGCATCGACGAACTCCAGCATTCCGAGGTTTACATGCAGAGCATGGAGCTCAACCGGCGCGTGTTCACGCTCGTCGAGGAGCGCGAGGAATTGAAGGACCACCCCGTCGCGGTTGAACTCGCCACGCGGGTCGCGATCTGCGGCGCAAAGCTGGCCGCGGCATTGTGCGGCGACGATTTTTCCGAGGTCGGAATGACGATTGCCTATCTCAAGCGCAGCCTGAAGGCCGCGAACGACGCGTTGAGCGCTGGCGCGCGCCTGCATGACCAGGGTTTGATCGATCAAAAGGATCTGAACTCGATCAACGAGCTGCTTTTCCCCATTCGCGAATGCATCGTGGACATGATGGGGGAGTTTCGCGAAGAGCTTCGCCGCCGCCGCGGGGAGCTTTGATTGAATAATTTCGCGGGTTGCCGCGTCTTTCCAATGGGTAGTGGCGAACTGGCGGACGAGGAAAGCCTCGTCGAAAGGAGCAGGCGCGGAGACACGCGCGCGTTCGACCAGCTGGTCACGGCCCACCGGGAGCGAATTTACATGGTGGCCTATCACATCGTCCGAAACAGCGAGGAAGCCCTCGACGTGACGCAGGAGACGTTTCTGCGAGCGTGGAAGGGGCTGGCGCGGTTCGACGGAACAGCGAGCTTTCGAAGCTGGTTGTCGCGGATTGCCACGAATGCCGCGATCGACCTTGTGCGACGCCGGCAGGCGCATCCGCAAACGGAGTTCGAGTCCGCCCCGATGGCGATCGACGCCGCTTCGCGAACGACTCCCGCGCAGCCGGACAGACCGGGCGAAAGTCTGGACCAGGGGGAAATTCGCGAGCGATTCGAGAGGGCGCTGCAAACGCTGAGCCCGGAGCACCGCGCGGTGATTCTGCTCAAGGAAATCGAGAATTTGTCCTATCAGGAAATCGCCGAAGCCGTCGGCTGTTCGATGGGCACGGTGATGTCCCGGTTGTTTTACGCCCGAAAGAAGCTGCAAACTGAACTGCGAGATCTCTATGAAGAACTTTGAGGAGCGATACACGGCGTGGCTCGACGGGGAGTTGAGCGGGGAGGAGCGCGTCGCGTTTGAGCGGGAGCTGCCGGACCGGGATGCGGCGGAGAAGGATCGCGCGGAATGGGCAAAACTGCGCGGCATGATGCGCGAATCCCTTGCGCCGGCGCGGATGCCGCATGCGGATTTCGTGAACAGCCAGGTGCTCGCGGAGATCGAACGCGAATCCCGGGCCGCGGAAGCGCGTCAACCCGCGCGGCGCGGCTTTCTTCCGATTGGCCGGCTGGCATTTCTCGGTGCGTTTTTGATCGTTCTCGCTACGGGGCTCTCGGTGCTTGTGAAACCGTGGGCCGGTGCTTCCGGGCCGCTGGTTTCGGAGATCGTGGAAACTCATGTCGCCAACCCGACGCTCCATACCTACGCGTTCCAGGCACCGGGCGGACGCGGTGCGGTGCTCTGGATCGAAGAGCCGGGTTACATCCCGGCCAACGAAAAGCTGTAATCGAGCATGATTCGACGCGTCCTCCTGCTTCTCGCGATCGTTGCGGTGGCCTCCACGGTTCGGGCGGAGGACCGCATCTGGGCGGCGCTCGTGCTTGGATGCCCGAACACGTCGGAAGATCCCGTGCCGAAGGAGCTCGAGCCATTCATCGGGGGACTGAAGACGGTCTTTGGCTACAAGACGTTCTATCTGCTCAACGCCAAGGAGAAGAAGATCCGCGAAGGCACGGAGGAGTGGATCGTGCCGCGGAAACAGATCTTCCTGAAAGTGCGCTGCACTGATCGCGACAAGACTTCCTACACCGTCGTGGTCGAACTCTATGTGAAGAAGCAGCTGCTCGTGACCAGTGAGGTGCGACTGGCACGTGAGGCTCCACTCTACATTCGCGGCCCAAACTGGGGCAAAGGCCGACTGGTTTTCATTCTCGAAGTGCGATGAATCTCGACGATTCACAGCGCGCTTCGCAGGAGCAGTTTGACCGGCAGAGCGATCGTTATGGGCGCACGCACGTGCTTGCCGATACGTCTGATCTCGATCTCGCGGTCGAGGGGGTGGTCATGCCCGAGCGTGGCAATTCGCTCGATGTCGCGACCGGAGGCGGGCACACGGCATTGTGGCTCGCGCGGCGCGGATACCGCGTCACGCTTTCCGACGTCTCCACGCGCATGCTGGAAAATGCATCCAGGCTCCTCGACGAGGAGGGTTTCCTTTGCGAGACGCGCCAGCACACGGCCGAGCAACTGCCGTATCCGGGGCGGGAGTTTCAAATTGTGACCTGCCGCGTCGCCGCGCACCATTTCAGCGATGTGACGTCGTTCGTGCACGAGGCCGCGCGTGTCCTCGAGCCGGCGGGATTGTTGATTGTGGTGGACGGCACGGCGCCGGATGAGCTTCCGGAGGCGGAGGCGTGGATTCATGAAGTGGAGAAACTGCGCGATCCAAGCCACGGGCGATTCGTCCTGCCCTCGAAATGGAAAAAGCTCTGCGGAGCCGCGGGACTGCACGTCGAACGTTGCGAGATCAGTCGATTGAAGCAGCCGGATCTGGAGTGGTATTTCGAGACCGCGGGAACTTCACCGGAAAATCGGGACGCGGTTCGCGAGCTCGTTCGTTCCGCCTCGCCGACGGTCCGCGAATACTTCCGCCTCGAGGAGCAGGATGGATGTGTCTCCTGGTGGTGGCCACGACTCCACTTGGTCGTGCGCAAAAGCTGACGCCGTTTGTTTCCGGGCGCGCGTTGGCGCGTCATCGCGTCAGCAGCCAGAGCATCGCGATCAGCAACACGAGGGCGGTGATCCACCACACCGGGTGGAGCCGATTCCGTTTCGAGCCGCTGCCAAACTCGCGTTCGACGAAATCGTCGTAATCGAAGTCGGCCTCCGGCAGATCGAGCCCGTCCTGTGCGTCCTCGCGCCAGCCCGATTGGTGATCGGCGCCGCATTCCGGGCAGGCGAGGGCATTTCGCGGCACCTCTTCGCCGCAGACCGGGCAGATCTCCGGCGGGGTCGGACGCGCTTTCCCTGGCGGCATCGTCAGGCGGAAATTGGATTTGCCCGCAACCATTCGACGAACTGTGCAAGCGCCCGGGAGCGATGGCTGATGGCGTTCTTTGTCTCGGGCGGGAGTTCGCCAAAGGTCTGGTCGTAGCCGTCGGGCACAAACAGGGGATCGTAACCGAACCCGCCGGGGCCGACCGGAGTCTCGACGACGCGACCTTCCACCTTGCCGTCGAATGTCGCGATGACTTCGCCGCAGCGCGCCAGCGCCAGCACGCAGCGAAAGCGGGCGGTGCGTGGAGCGTCGGGCAGTTCCTTGAGCTTTGCCTGGAGGAGCTGGTTGTTCGCGTAATCGGTCGCGTTCTCCCCGGCGAAGCGCGCGGAATACACCCCCGGCGCGCCGCCCAGCGCATCGACTTCGAGGCCGGAGTCGTCGGCCAGCGCGATGCCATTGATGAACCGCGAGATGGCGGCCGCCTTCAGCGCGGCGTTCTCGGCGAAGGTCGAGCCGTGTTCCTCGACCTCCGGAGCGCCGTCGAGGGAGGTGAGATCGCGAACAACGAAGCCATCGCCGAGCATGGCGGCGATTTCGGCCGTCTTGTGGGAGTTTCGGGTGGCGACGAGAAGTTCGAGCATCGGGCATCCGTATCACGCCCGGGCGCAAAGGTCGAACGTCGTTGCCCGCCGGCCGTCGCAGTGCCAGACTCGCGGCATGGAAATGCGACAGCTCGACGGCAGCGAGGTGAAGGTTTCACGGGTGGTGTTTGGCGCGTGGGCGATCGGAGGCTGGATGTGGGGTGGTGCGGAACACAGGGACGCGGTGGCGGCGATCCGGGCATCGGTGGATGCGGGAGTGACGACGATCGACACGGCGCCGGTTTACGGTCAGGGCCGCAGCGAGGAAATCGTCGGCGAGGCGATTCGCGGACTGGACCGCTCGAAGTTGCAGATTCTCACGAAGTGCGGACTGCGCTGGGATGCCGAGGTCGGGGAATTCTTTTTCGAGAGCGAAGGGAATGACGGCAGGCGCGTGCGCACGTTTCGTTATGCGGGCCACGACAGCGTGATCGCGGAATGCGAGGCGAGCCTGCGCCGGCTGGGCACCGACTACATCGACGTGCTCCAGCTTCACTGGCCGGATCCCACGACGCCCATTCACGAAACAATGGAGGCGTTCGCGACGCTCGTGAATCAAGGGAAGGTCCGTGCCGTCGGCGTGTCGAATTATTCCGTGGCGCAGATGGCGGAGGCGGAGCTGACGGTCGGAATTGTCTCGAATCAGGTGCCCTACAGCATGGTGAACCGCGGGATCGAGGCGGACGTGATCCCGTATTGCCTGGAGCATGGCAAGGCGGTCCTCGCCTACAGTCCGTTGCAACGCGGGTTGTTGACCGGAAAGTTTTCGCCCGATCACACGTTTGCGCCGACCGACCACCGCGGGCGCAACGAGTATTTCACGCCTGAGAACATCCGCCGGGTGAACGGCTTTCTCGGCACGCTGCGCGATCTTGCCGAGGACCACGATGCGACGCTTGCACAGCTCGTCATTGCATGGACCCTCGCGCAACCGGGCATCACGGCGGCACTGGTCGGCGCCCGCGATGCGGAGCAGGCGCTGGCGAATGCCAGGGGCGGCGAGATCCAGCTGGATCCGGCGGAGGTGGAGCTGATCAACAAGCGGCTGGGGTCCCTCGTGCTCGAGGGGGTCTGACAGTTCCCGGTTTGCTTTTCGACCGACAGCAGGCAAACTCGCCGGCTCGCGAATCATGTCCCAACGCAAACCATTTCCATTTCACGAGTTCGAGAGTCGCTGGCAGACGCGATGGCTGGAGAGCGGCGCATTCCGTGCGCCGAATCCCGGCGACGCGGAATTCGACCCTGCCAAACCGAAATTCTACGTGCTCGACATGTTTCCGTATCCGAGTGGCGAAGGTCTGCATGTCGGACACGTCGAGGGATACACGGCGACGGACATTCTCGCGCGCTACAAGCGCATGCGTGGATTCAACGTGCTCCACCCGATGGGCTGGGACGCCTTCGGATTGCCTGCGGAGCAGTTTGCGATCAAGACCGGCCAGCATCCGCGGGTGACCACCGAGCGAAATGTCGCGCGGTTTCGCGAGCAGTTGCAGAAGATCGGGTTCAGCTACGACTGGTCGCGCGAGATCAGCACGACTGACCCGAATTACTTCAAGTGGACGCAGTGGATTTTTCTCAAGCTCTACGGGTCGTGGTTCAACCCCGCCGCGAACAAGGCGGAGCCGATCGAGACCTACACCGGTGACGATCCCGACAGCGTGCGGCTGGCCTATGTCGCGGAGATGCCGGTGAACTGGTGTCCGGCGCTCGGGACGGTGCTGGCCAACGAAGAGGTTGTGGACGGCAAGAGCGAGGTGGGTGGATTCCCCGTCGAGCGGCGGCCGATGCGGCAGTGGATGCTGCGGATCACGGATTACGCGCAGCGATTGATCGATGAGCTCGACGGGCTCGACTGGCCGGAGTCGATCAAGCTGCTGCAGCGAAACTGGATTGGCCGTTCCGAGGGCGCCTCGGTGCGATTCAAGGTCGCGGATCACGATCTGGAGATCGAGGTGTTTACGACGAGGCCGGACACGTTGTTTGGCGCGACCTACATGGTGCTGGCGCCGGAGCATCCGCTGGTCGAGACGTTGACGACCACCGAACACGCGGATGCCGTCGCCACCTACCGGAAGCAGGTGTCGGCGAAATCGGATCTCGAGCGCACGGATCTCGCGAAGGAGAAGACCGGGGTCTTCACCGGAGCGTTCGCGGTGAATCCCGTGAATGGCGCGAAGATTCCCATCTGGATCGCGGACTACGTGCTGATGGGCTATGGCACGGGCGCGATCATGGCCGTGCCGGCGCACGACGAGCGGGACTTCGAATTTGCGACGGCGTTTGATCTGCCCGTGGTGCAGGTCGTGCAGCCGCTGGGCGACGAGGACTGGCGCGGCTTTGTCGGCGACGGCGTGGCGGTGAACTCCGGATTCCTCGATGGACTGCCAACGCCCGAGGCAAAGAAAAAGATGATCGCCTGGCTCGAGGAGAAGGGTGTCGGCGCCGGGCGCGTGAATTACAAGCTGCGCGACTGGTTGTTTTCGCGGCAGCGCTATTGGGGGGAGCCATTTCCGATCGTGTGGGAAGGCAATCGCCATCGCGCGATCAGCGAGGACGAACTGCCGCTGGTGCAGCCGGAGCTGGATGATTTCAAGCCGACTGGCACGGGCGAGCCGCCGCTGGCGAAGGCAAAGGAGTGGATTCGCTATTCGGAGTCGGCGATTCGGGAAACCAACACGATGCCGCAGTGGGCGGGCTCGTGCTGGTATTATTTGCGTTTTTGCGATCCGCGGAATGGCGCACGCTTCGCCGGAGCAGCGGCGGAGAAATTCTGGATGGATGCAGGCAAGCCCGGTGGCGTCGATCTTTACGTAGGCGGCACCGAGCACGCCGTGCTGCATCTGCTCTACGCGCGGTTCTGGCACAAGGTGCTCTTCGATCTCGGCTATGTTTCCACGCCGGAGCCATTCCAGCGGCTGGTCAACCAGGGAATCATCCTCGGCAGCGACGGACAGAAGATGTCGAAGAGCCGAGGAAACGTCGTGAATCCCGACGAGGTCATCGCGGAATACGGCGCCGACTCGCTGCGGCTCTACGAGATGTTCATGGGGCCGCTCGAGCAGATGAAGCCCTGGAGCATGAAGGGGGTGGAAGGTGTGTTTCGCTTCCTCGCGCGCGTGTGGCGACTTGGCTTCGAGGAGAATCAGGAAGGCGAATGGGTGGTTTCGCCCGCGCTGGCGGAGGCCGAGTTCACGAGCAAGCAGGCGCGTGTCGTGCACGCGACGATCAAGAAGGTGACCGAGGACGTCGAGACGCTGTCGTTCAACACGGCAATCGCGCAGATGATGATTTTCGTGAACGAGTTCACGAGCGCCGAGCCGCGGCCGATCGAGGCGTTGCGCGTGCTGCTGAGGTTGCTGAGTCCCTTCGCGCCGCATCTTGCGGAGGAAATGTGGACGCGACTTGGATTCGAAGGGCTCGCCTCGCAACAGGCCTGGCCGGAGTTTGACGAGAAATTCCTGGTCGAGGATGAGGTGGAGATTCTTCTCCAGGTCAACGGCAAGCCACGCGAGCGCGTCGTCATTTCCAAATCCGCGACGAAGGAACAGATCGAGCAAATCGCGCTGGAGAATTCGAAGGTGCGTGAGATGACCGACGGCAAGGAAATCGTGAAGGTGATCGTCGTGCCCGGAAAGCTCGTGAACGTCGTCGCGCGATAGTTTGCGTTATCGCAACGAGGGCTGCTGATTTCCGGCGAAATGGACGCGAGTGCGGTTCATTAAAATTGCCATTTCTCCGGGGATCGGGCACGCTCCGTGCCGTTCCCCTATGAATATTCGTAAATTCGCTGCGGCGTTGTCGGTCGCGGTTCTTGGTGTTGTATCGTGGGCGAATGCCCAGCTATCCAGTCCCGAGTGGGCGGTCGCCGAGGGGTTGACGCACTCGCGTTTCTGGGATTACTACGATCCCTATCCCTCGAATTACATCGGCTCCCGCGAGTGGTGGGAGGGCGATGCGCTGCTCGGCGATTTCTGGGGGACCCGAAATTACATCGACGAGGAGGGTGTCGAGATTTCGGCGACCTACACGACGAACATCGCGGGCAATCCCGTGGGCGGAAGACAGCTCTCCGCGACCTACACCGACAACTTCCTCTTCGGCGTGGAGCTGAGCCTCGAGAAACTCGTGGGATGGAAGGGTGCGACGCTGACCGTGAGCGGCCTGAACCGCGATGGCCAAAGCCTGTCGGAGATCGCGCTCGGGAATCAGTTCACGGTGCAGCAAATTTACGGCGGCCAGACGGCGATGTTCTTCGGGCTCGCACTCGAGCAGAAACTCTTCGACGACCGCATCAGCCTCAAGATGGGCCGCTTCGCGACGGGTGACGATTTTGCGTCTTCGCCGATTTACTGGCTCTACATGAACAACGGCATCGACGGAAATCCGCAGGCGTTGCCGGTGAACACGCAATTTTCCGCGTATCCGTGGGCCGTCTGGGCGGCGCGGTTGCGGGTGCAGCCGATCAAGGAGACGTATGGGATGTTCGGCATTTACCAGGTGTCGAATCGGGTGTTCGACCGCGCCTACCACGGACTCGACTGGAGTATCCGGTCGGATGATGGCGTGCTGTTGATCTCGCAGTTCGGTTGGACGCCGGAATTTTTCAAACGCGAGGTGTCCGCGAAGAATGTGCCGGATGCGGAAGGCAAGGCGGTTGCGGAGCCGGACGGCAAGTCCTCCGCGAAGAGCTTCAATGAGCCGGTCGTGATGAAGGGGCTTCCGGGCCACTACTGGTTTGGCGTGTATTACTCGCCGTGGGAGTTTGCGCAGTTTGGCACGACGGAGACCGCGCGGAACTCGTATGGCTTCTACTGGCATGCAGACCAGATGGTCTTCCAGGAAGCTCCGGGGTCGGATCAGGGCCTCACGCTCTGGAGTGCGTTCGTATTCTCGCCGCAGCAGAACATCGCGAAGCTGCCGTTCCAGGTGAACGGCGGCCTTGCCTACAAGGGCCTGATTCCGGGGCGCGATAACGACCAGACGATGTTCGGCGTCGTTTACGGTCAATTCAGCGACGATTACGCCGCGGCGACCGAGGCAATGGGCGGTGGGCACCCGGACTACGAACTCGTTTTCGAGTGGGGCTACCGCGCGCAGATCACGAAGTTCCTTTTCATGCAGCCGAACATCCAGTGGGTGATCAACCCCGGTGGCGCCTACAACATTCCGAATGCGCTCGTTCTCGGTCTGCAGGCGGGCGTGACGTTCTGACGGAGCATTTGACCCGCTGACGAAAAACCGCGCCGCGGAAGCGCAAGCTCCCGGAAAGCGCGGTGTTTCGTTTGATGAACTTCAGCCGAAACGGCCGGCGTCCTACGCCTGCGTGGAGACGATCTCCCGCAGCACGAACGGCAGGATTCCGCCGTGGCGGTAGTAGTCGACCTCGATCGGCGTGTCGATGCGCAGGATGACGGGTTGCTCGATCGTGGAGCCGTCGGCCTTGTGAATGACGAGCGTCACTTCCTGACGCGGCTTGATGTCATTCGACAGACCCACCACGTCGAAGGTCTCCGTGCCATCGAGGCCGAGCGTCGTGGCACTGACACCCTCGGGGAATTGCAGGGGGAGCACGCCCATGCCGCAGAGGTTGCTGCGGTGGATGCGCTCAAAGCTCTGCGCGACAACCGCCTTAACGCCGAGGAGATTTGTGCCCTTCGCCGCCCAGTCGCGGCTGGAGCCAGTGCCGTATTCCTGCCCGGCGATGATGATGAGCGGCACGCCATCCTGTTTGTAGGCCATGCAGGCGTCGTAGATGAACGTCGGTTTACCCTTGTCGGAGGGGATTTCCTTGTCGGGCGCGGGCACGTCCCTGTCGCCGAAATACAGCGTGTAGCCGCCCTCGACCGGGGAGGTGAGCAGGTTCTTGATGCGGACGTTGGCGAACGTGCCGCGGGTCATCACCCGGTCGTTGCCACGGCGTGAGCCGTAGCTGTTGAAGTCCTCGGGAGCGACGCCGTTTTCCTGCAGGAACTTGCCGGCCGGGCTCGTCTTCTTGATCGCACCGGCGGGACTGATGTGGTCGGTGGTGACGCTGTCGCCGAAAATGCCGAGCGGGCGCGCGCCCTTGATGTCGGCAATGGTCCCAGGCTCCATCCCGAATTCCGTGAAGAACGGCGGCTCCTGAATGTAGGTGCTGTTCGGGTTCCACTCGTAAACGGCGCCGGTGGAGGAGGGGATCTCGTTCCACTTCGGATTCTGCTCCGCGAAGTCGGTGTAGAGCTTGCGGAAGACCTCGGGCTTCAATGCCGCCGACATCGCGTCGCGAATTTCACCGAGCGAAGGCCAGATGTCCCGCAGGTAGACGTCCTGTCCGTCACTGCCCTTGCCGATTGGATCCTTGCTCAGATCGATGTCCACCGTGCCGGCGAGCGCGAAGGCGACCACGAGCGGCGGCGACATGAGGAAGTTCGCACGGATGTTCTGGTGCACGCGGGCTTCGAAGTTGCGGTTGCCAGAGAGCACCGATGCCGCGACGAGATCGTTTTGCGTGATGGCATCCTCCAGTGCGGGATGAAGCGGACCGGAGTTGCCGATGCAGGTGGTGCAACCGTAGCCGACCGTCTGGAATCCGAGTTTGTCGAGATAGGGCTGGAGCCCGGTCTTTTCGAGGTAGTCGGTGACCACGCGGGAGCCAGGCCCGAGCGAAGTCTTCACGTAAGGGCTCACCTTGAGACCCTTCTCCACGGCCTTCTTCGCGAGAAGCGCGGCGCCGAGCATCACGGACGGATTGCTCGTGTTCGTGCAGCTCGTGATTGCGGCGATGAGCACGCTGCCATTGCCGATCTCGGTGTCCGCCTTTTTGTAGGGCGAGGGGAATGACGAGATGTCGTCGGGCGAGGGGCGATTCCTTGTCATTTCCGCGACATTGCGCGGCTGGCCCTCGGTGAAATGGGCGGCGCCGTTCGCATCGGTGGAAGGCATCTCCTCGGCGTGGGCGGGCGAGCCGTTGATGTGAACGGGCACCTTCAGCGACAGATCCTCGGGCTTCTTGCCGTAGCCGCCCTCGGTGAGCGGCTTCTCGATGAGATGCTCGAAGGTGGTCTTGAGCTCGGGAAGGTTGATGCGGTCCTGCGGGCGCTTCGGTCCCGCGACGCTGGGCACGATGCTGCCGAGGTCGAGCTCGAGTTCAACGGAGTATTCGACATCGCCCTTGCGCGGGATGCCCCAGAGTCCCTGTGCCTTGTAGTAGGCTTCGAACGTGGCGCAAAGCTCCTCGCTGCGGCCGGTGCCGCGGAGGTAGGCGAGCGTTTCTTCATCGATGCCGAAGAACCCCATGGTGGCGCCGTATTCGGGAGCCATGTTGCCGATCGTGGCGCGGTCGGTGACCGGCAGGGCGGCGGCACCCTCGCCAAAGAACTCGACGAATTTTCCGACGACCTTGTGCTGGCGGAGCAACTCGGTGACGCGGAGCACCAGGTCGGTGGCCGTGACGCCCTCGCCGAGAGAGCCGGTGAGGTGCACGCCGACGACTTCCGGCGTCAGGAAATAGACGGGCTGGCCGAGCATGCCGGCCTCCGCCTCGATGCCACCCACGCCCCAGCCGACGACACCGAGGCCATTGATCATGGTGGTGTGCGAGTCGGTGCCGACGAGGGTGTCGGGATAATAAATGCCATCTTTCTCGAGCACGCCCTTGGCGAGATACTCAAGGTTGACCTGGTGCACGATGCCGATGCCCGGAGGCACGACGCCGAAGGTCTTGAAGGCCTGCTGACCCCATTTCAGGAATTCATAACGCTCGCGGTTGCGCTGGAATTCCATCGCGAGGTTCATCTGCAACGCCTGCGCGCTGCCGAAGAAATCCACCTGCACCGAGTGGTCCACCACGAGGTCGACCGGCACGAGCGGCTCGATGATGCCGGGGTTTTTGCCCATGCGCGCGACGGCGCTGCGCATGGCGGCGAGGTCCACAAGAAGCGGGACGCCCGTGAAGTCCTGCAACACGATGCGTGCGACCACAAAGGGAATCTCCTCCGGGGCCGGGGATTTTGCGTTCCAGTTCGCCAATGCTCGAACATCCTTCTCCGTAACCTTCTTGCCGTCGCAGTTGCGCAGGACGGACTCGAGCACGATGCGAATGCTGATCGGGAGCTTTGAAATCGGCCCGACACCGGCCTCCTCGAGTGCGGGCAGCGAGTAATATCTGCCCTCTTTTCCATCCCCTGTGGTGAACGTGCGAACCGTCTGAAATGCGTCGGACATGCCCGCCAGAAAAGCGCGTTTCATGCAAAGCTCGCAAGGAAAATGCAGCTCTCCAATGACCCGTTCGCGTGACAGACCGCTCGACGGGCCTTGATTCGCTGGCGGAACGGGTTAACGCTTTGCATCCTTTCAAAAGTAATGGTGCGTGAGATGCAGTGCTGGAGTCGTGCGATCGGCGTGATTGCGATGCTGGGAAGCTTTTTCCCGGGCGCCGCCACTGCTGCGGATGCACGCCCGAACATCCTGTTCATCGCCATCGACGACATGCGGCCGATCCTCGGTTCGCTTGCCAACGAAAAGGGCGGCTTTTTGAGCGAATACTATCCGAACGCGTCCGTTCGGGCTTCGGTCGCCGCGCGAGTGACTCCGAATCTCGATCGGCTCGCTGCGCGAGGCGTGACGTTCACCCAGGCCTATTGCGCCGCTCCGCTTTGTGTTCCGTCCCGTCTGTCGATTCTCACCGGCATGCTGCCTGCGCGCACCAATGTCTTTCGCGGCAACGGCACGCCCATTCGCCAGCTTCCGAAAAAAGTGGTGCGGGAGGCGGTGACCCTGCCCCAGCGATTGAGGCAGGGCGGATATTTTGCCGTGGGAATTGGAAAAATCTTTCACGCCAGCGCCCAGATTTTCGACGGGGTGGGGAATGTCTTCGAGGACGGCCCGGATGTCGCTCATTCCTGGGACGTGTGGGTGAACCGTCCCATCGGGACCCATCGGAAGGTGATTCCTTCACAATGGGCGCCTGTGGCTCGCAAATTCCTCTCCTACGGAACCGAGGACGGCGCGAAGGAGGATCAATACGATTGGCGGAATGCCGGGTTCGTCGCGGATCTCTTGCGCGACGGGGAAGCGCTCGACCGCGCCACCGGTGAGGTGGTGAGGCTCCCGGAGGACCAGCCGGCATTCATCGCCTGCGGGATCAATCGGCCGCATGCGCCGTGGGTTGTGCCGCAGGAGTTTATCGATCGCTTTCCGTTGCGGGAGATGAAGGTTCCCCGGAAGTGGCTGGAGGATGGTGCGGAGGACCTGGAGGACGTGCCGGCGGTGACGAAGGCCAGGATTCGTGCTGCCAAGGGCGCGGGAAATGCTCGCAAGGTGTGGCGGGAGGGCATTCGCATTGGCGGCCGGAATGGCGGGCGTCTCGCCATTGCCGAGGCACTCCGGCATTACCTGGCGGCGCAGGCTTTTGCCGATGAGTGCGTGGGATTGATCCTCGACGCGCTGGAGAATTCCCCGCTTCGCGACAACACGGTGGTCGTGCTCTTCAGCGATCACGGGGGGCACCTCGGACAGAAGACACATTTTGGAAAGGAAACCCTGTGGGAGGCCTCGACGCGGTCGACATTATTGATCGCGGACCTTCGCCCCGGGTCAGCGGGAGGCATCCGGGAGAACGTGCCGGTGAGCCTTGTCGATATCTACCCGACAGTTTGTGCTTTCGCCGGCCTGGCGACTCCGCGGGAAGTTGAGGGAGAGAGTCTCGTGCCTGCGTTGCGCGGCGACGCGTTGAAAGCGGATCGCACGATTCTCTCAATGGTGGGTTGGGGGTCGTTTTCCATCCGCGTGGGCCGGTGGCGCTACACGACGATGATGGGGTCGAAACACGCGGAGCTTTACAACATCAAGGCCGATCCCGGAGAGAGAAACAATCTGCTCGCCAAACCCTCGCCGCGAATCCGTCGTCTGGAAAAGGAAATGCGGCAGGCGATGCGGGCGGTGGTAAGCCGGTCGCGTCAGTTCAGGCCTTGACCCGCTCGATACGGGCGCCGAGCTGGTTCAGCTTGTCGTCGATGCTCTCGTAGCCGCGGTCAATGTGGTAGACGCGGTTGATTTCCGTCGTGCCCTCGGCGGTGAGACCTGCAAGCACCAGCGCGGCGCTGGCGCGGAGGTCGCTCGCCATCACGGGGGCGCCGCTCAGTTGCTCGACGCCCTTGATGACGGCGGTTGCATTTTGAAGCTCGATGTCGGCGCCCATGCGCTTGAGCTCGGCGATGTGCATGAAACGCTGCGGGAAGACGTGCTCGGTGATGACGCTGATTCCCTCGCTTACCGAGAGCAGTGCGCACATCTGCGCCTGCATGTCGGTGGGGAAGCCGGGGAACGGCTCGGTTTCCAGCTCGAGCGGATGGCGCGTGCCGTTGCGGGAAATCGTGAGCTGGTCGCCGGAGGCATTGATGATGTAGCCGGCCTTCGAAAGCGGGTCGGTGACCGACTTGAGATGATCGGGATTGACCTTGTGCAGCGTGATCTCCTCTCCGGCAATGGCACCGGCGACGAGAAACGTGCCCGCCTCGATGCGATCGGGAATGACGGTGTGCTCCGCGCCGTGCAGCTCCTTCACGCCCTCGATGATGATCCGGCGGGTTCCGGCGCCCTCGATTTTGGCGCCCATCTTGTTGAGGAAATTGGCGAGGTCGACGACCTCCGGCTCCTCGGCGGCCCCGTCGATGACCGTGGTGCCCTCGGCGAGGACGGCGGCCATCATCACGTTGTCCGTCCCGAGCACGGTCGAACCGTATTTGCCGCGCATGTTGATCGTGGCGCCGCGCAACTGCGGTGCGAGCACCTTGACGTCTCCCGCATGGACTTTCACGGCCGCACCGAGCGCTTCGAATCCCTTGAGATGAAGATCGATGGGGCGGTCGCCGATCACGCAACCACCGGGCAGCGAAACGGTCGCCTCCTGCATGCGGCCGAGCAGCGGGCCGAGCACGCAAACGGAGGCGCGCATCTTGCGCACGATGTCGTAGGGCGCGACGGTGCCGACCTTTTCGGCCTTGATCTGCACGGTGCCGCTGGCGCGTTCCACTTCGGCGCCCAGCTCGTTGAGGATCGTGAGCATGTAGTGGATGTCGCTCAGGTCCGGCACCCGGTGAATGATGCACGGCTCCTTTGTGAGGAGTGTGGCGGCGAGAATGGGCAGGGCGGAGTTTTTCGAACCGCTGATGCGGACGCTGCCCTTCAATGTCGAGCCGCCGTGAACGAGTATCTTATCCATGCTTGAACGGAATTGATTAAGGCGCGGGAGCCGGCCTTGTCGCGTTAAAAACTCAACCCAAAGCCGTAGGGAAAGAGCGGATCGTAGTTTTTGTCGCCGATGCGGATCGGGACCTGCTCCATCGAGCGAGGCCAGGAGAAGGACAGCTTGCCGGTCGGGGCGTAATCGCCGAAGAGGACGTCGGCAATGCCCGCACCCTCGGTGCCTGGAAGCCATGCGGCGATAAACGCGTCCGACTGGTTGAGGGTTTTGCCGAGGATCATCGGGCGGCCGGAGAAGAGAATGGTCACGACCGGAGTGCCGGATTTCGCCGCCTTCGCGACGAGGTCGGCGTCCGCCTTGGGCAGCGACAGGTCGTCACGATCACCGAACATCTCGGCATACGGCGGCTCGGCGATCACGGCGACAATGACGTCCGCGTCCTTTGCCAGCGTGCCGTCCGCGGCGTAGGTGACCTTCGCATCGGGTGCCGCGGCTCGAATCGCCTCCAGCACCGTGGTGCCCTCGGTGATGTCGCCGCTGCCGCCCTGCCAGTCGATGGTCCATCCGCCGCACTGGGTGCCGAGATCGTTCGCGGCGGCGCCGACGACGTGAATGTGCTTCATGTCGCGGGAGAGGGGCAGTGCGCCGTTTTCATTTTTCAGCAGCACCAGGGACTCGCGCACCGCCTGACGCGCCACCGCGCGATGCGCCTCGGATCCAAACGCGTCAACAAGCGCCTTGTCGGAGTGAATGCGGGTCGAGCGGTCCATCAGTCCCATTGCGAATTTCACGCGCAGGATGCGGCGGACGGCGTCGTCGATGCGTGACATGGGCACCGTGCCCTCCTCGACCAGCTCGCGAAGCGTGCTGATGAACTGCCGGTAGCGCGTCGGGATCATCATCATGTCCATGCCGGCGTTGATCGATTGCGCGACCTGCTCCTTGAACGTGCCGGGCAGTTCGTCGATCGCGTTGTAGTCGGAGATCAGGAAGCCCTGGAAACCGAGCTTGTCCTTGAGCAGGTCGGTGAGCAGCGCCTTGCTGCCGGAGCATTTCTCGCCATTCCAGCTGCTGTAGGAGGGCATGATCGACCCGACGCCTGCATTGAGCGCCCCGATGTAGCCCTGCCCGTGGAGATCCATGAGCGTCTGGAAATCGACGCGCGTGTCGCCGCGATCGAGCGGCCAGTTTTTCGAAGGATCATCCTCGCGCGGCATGCCGGTGCCAAATGTGGTGCCGCCATCGCCGATGAAGTGTTTCGCGCAGGCGAGCACGCTGGTTGGCGCGTCGAGGGAGGAGCCTTGCAGCCCGAAGACAGCGGCCTCGCCGAGCATTTTCGCGAGATCGGGCGACTCGCCGTAGCCTTCGTAGGTGCGGCCCCAGCGAATGTCGCGGGGAACGGTTACGCACGGGGCGAAGACCCAGTTGATGCCCGTGGCGCGGGTCTCCAGTGCGGTGATGCGCGAAATTTCCTCCACGAGGCCGGGGTCGCGGGTGCAGCCAAGGCCGATGTTGTGCGGGAAGATGACGGCGCCGATGACGTTCGAGTGACCGTGCACCGAGTCGACGCCGTAGAGCAGGGGAATGCCAAGCCGCGTGCGAAGGGCGTGGGACTGGTAGCTGTCCACCATGTCGCGCCATGCGGCCATGGAATTGCCGGCCTTCGGATCGGAATTGCCACCGCTCAAAAGGGAGCCGAGGTGGTAGCGCTCGATGTCGGCGGGGTGCTCGAGGGCATCCTGCTCGGCCTGCGTCATTTGCCCGATCTTCTCGTCGAGCGTCATGCGGGCGAGCAGCGCATTGACCTTGTCGTCGTGGATCGTGAGCGCCTGCTGAAGGGGAGGCGGGGAGCCGGCGAGCAGGAGACCCGGGGCCAGGAGAAGACAGGCGAGAAGGGACAAACGGAGGAACATGCTCGCGAGATACTGCCACTACGAACAGTGTTGGCGAGGGATTTTCGACCGTCGGGAGCGCCGTCCGGAGGCTTGTTTCAGAATCTTTCCGTCGCTATATTCGCGCGATGCTGATTCCCCGCCTGTGGCGCCATGGTGCCGGGCTGACCGCGGCCCTTTGCCTGGCTGCCGGCTTTGCCCGTGGGGACGACTTTGTCTCGATTGACTTTCCGATCAAGAAGGCGCGGATCACGGCCCGAGGATTGAGCGGAAAGCCGCGACAGGTAATGACGCCGGAGGGAGTCGGCTACACGCAGTTCCTGCTGCGGCGCGCGCGAAAGGGAGAACGGATTTTCGTAACGTTCATTTTCGAAGAGGATGGCGAGCGTGGACCGGCGGTCTTCTGGTCGGGCGATGTGAGCGACAAGCAGATCACGCTGGTCGAAGACCTCGCCGAAGGCGTGCGGGGATTGAACCGCCGCACCATCGCATTGCCTGACGAGGTGCTCGAGGAATCGGGCCGGCTGTTTGTGATGGGGCGGCAGAAACAGCTGCTCCGGGTGCGGATCGACTGGTGTGCGCCGACACCGACCTTTGTGGCCGTGGATCGCGAGCGGCCGGCGTTTCTAATGGGTGGCGACGTGATGCTGTCGCGCGAGCTGGAGGGGGACGCGATGCTGGCACCGCCCGATGTGTGGTTTGGTCCGGTGCTCGATGCGGCATTGCAGGATGGCGTCGCGGATTTGTCGGAAGCCGTGGAGTTTGTTGTGCCGATGAAGGGTGATTCCGGCGAGGCGCGGCTGCGGGCCCGATTTCTGGGTTTGCCGCTGGGGCGCCCCGTGAAAGTGTGGATCAACGGAAAACTCGCCGGCCGAATCGTGCCCGAGATTCCCAGCCTCACCGATCCGGGATTCCTGCGAAAGGACGGGAAGGCGATCTTCGCCGGCTGGCGGGAGGGGTCGCTGTTTCTGGAGCCGGGTGCGTTGAAGGACGGCGAGAACTCGATCGTGCTCGAGGCGCCTGGCAAGGAGGTTTACCTTCGCGACACGGCGCTGGAGATTTTCTCGGCGGAAGCTGCCGAGGAACCCGAGCCGGCTCCGAAACCGGAGTTGCCGCAGCCCGAGCCTGTGGATATTACGGCGACTCCTGTTGCGGATTAGACTTTAGCATCCATTATTGATCCATGAAAAAACCGTCTCCCCTCCGCCGCGATGCGGCTTACACCCTGTTTGAGATCATGCTCGTGCTGGGCATCATTGCCGTGCTGGTCGGCTCGGCGATTTACATGCTCGGAGGTGTTGTCGACGAGGCCAAGGAGCAGCGTGTGGAAACCGACAAACAGGCGATCGCCTCGGCGCTCCAGATGTATCAGATGCGGAACATGACGTATCCGACGACCGCGCAGGGGTTGGAGGCGCTGGTCACCATGCCCACTTCCGAGCCAAAACCCCCGCGCTGGAAGAAACTTGTGGACAAGGTGCCGGTCGATCCATGGGGGCGTCCCTACCAATACGAGTATCCCAGCAAGAACGATCCCACCAAGTATGCGCTCTACTCGCTGGGCCCGGATGGCGTCCCGAGCGAGGATGATGTCGGCCGTTAAAAGAACAGTTCCAAGGTCCGTTTCGCTCGGGGGATTCACGTTCCTCGAGATCATGCTTGTGGTCGCCCTCATCGGGATCGTCTTTGCGGCATTGATCCCGATGGTGGGTCCATCGATTCGCGAGCGGCGCCTGCGCGAAACCGTCGAGGCGATTGCGGAGCAGGTGCGCGCCGAGCGGTATCGGGCTCAACTGGAGGGGCGCCGGCAGGTGCTGGAGATCCGCCGAACGGGACTTGGCGTGCCCGAGGAAGGGGAGGTCATTTCCCTGCCCAGGGAGGTCGAGCTGTCCGTAAAACTGCCGGGCGACGACTGGCAGAAACCTGCCGGACAGCAGTGGGAGTTTTCGCCCACCGGCCTTGTGACGCCGTGGACGGTGCGGTTGGAGGAGGGCGATTCGTGGATAGAGGCCGATTTCGATATCCTTACCGGACGTGTCGCGGATGAGCGGTATGCGTTGTAGCGTCTTGGGAAAATCGGCTCGTGGCTTCACGCTTGTCGAGGTGCTGGCGGCACTTGGCGTATTCGCGTTTGCCGTGATCGGGCTGATGCTTGCGCTGAACACGACACTGAGCGCCGCGAATGCGACGAAACGCGAGGCCGAGGTTCGCAACGAGATGCAGGATCGTCTGGCCCGGCTGTCGGTCGGCGCGTTGCGGGAGTTCGAGAACAAGGAGGAGTTCAATGGCGTCGTTTACATCGAACGCGTCCAACGCGAGGAAATCGAGGATGATGAGCAGACGGTGCTGCGCGGCTTCTGGCGGTTGAGTGTGGGAGCCGAATGGGTCGAGGACGGTGGCGAGCAGAAGTGGACCGTGTCCCACCTGATCTATCGAAACGAATGAGACGGCGGGGAACAGTCGCGTTTACGCTGGTCGAGGTCCTGATGGCCATTGCCATCTTCGCGCTGCTCGCCGGCGGGATCTTCGCCTCGGTGCGCGCGGGATTCGACGCTTCGACGGCCATTGTCGAGGAACAGCTCGAGTCGGAGCGCATGGACGCCTTCCGGAATCTCGTGCGGCGGTTTTTCACGAACCTTCCCGCGGATGCGAAAGTGGAATTGCGCGTGCGTCAGGTCGAGGGTTTGGGCGACGTAATCGAGGTGCTGGCGTGGCCGGTGCCGGGATTTCTCAAGTTTGGCCGCAATGAAAAGGACGGGATCGCGCTCACGGCGCTGCCTGATGGGAAGGGCAGCTACGTGATGTCGATCGGTTATTTCAGGGCGGAGGACGGCCCGAACGAGCGCGACCGGGATCTGGCTGACGGTCCGTGGCTGCGATTGCTGCCGGATGTGAGAAAGGTGCGGTGGCGTTTTGCCCCGGCGCGGAATCCCATTTACTCGGAAACCTGGACCGCCGCGAATGGCCGGCCCGGCATCGCCGAGTTGAGCATGCAGCTCTCGACGGATGAGGAAACCGTGCAGGAATACTGGCTGCCGCCTCTGCAAAGAGGCCGGGGAGGGCGCGAATGAACCGCCGGCGAGCCAGTGCCTTGTTGCTGACGCTGTGGTGTGTCGCGGTGCTGTCGATCACCGTTCTTGCCGTGGCGCGCATGGTCGAGACGGACGTTCAGATGCAGACGTTGCAAAGCCGCCGCTTCGAGGCGCGGCAGCTGGCGCTTACGGGCGTGGCCTATGGGTTGCATCCGCGAATGAAGCGCTGGGACTCGCTGTTGCGATCGAAGAGTCCGGACGGCGCCGAGCTGGAGGTGCGGATCATGAGCGAGGCGTCGCGACTCGACATCAATCACCTGCTCCGCGAGGAGGGGCACCGGACCTTGAAGGAGCTTTTCAAAATCTGGGAAGTGCCGGAGGAGTTCATCAGCACCATTGTCGACTGCCTTTCGGACTGGGTGGACCATGACGACCTCACCTCGTTGAATGGCGCGGAGGCCCAGGATCTGGTCGATCAACCGCAATATTCGATCCCCGCGAATCGGGACTTTCGTTCCGTTGACGAGATGGAGAAGGTAAAGGGAATGGATGTTGTCGCCGCCGTTAAGCCGAACTGGGCTGAATACTTTACCGTGCATGGCGGCCGCACCGTGGACCTGCAGGATGCCTCGATCGATGTGATGCGGGCGTGCGGAATTCCGATCGACCAGGCCGAGCAAATCGACGAACTGCGTCGCGGGCCGGACGGGATTGCCCAGACGGCGGACGACCTCATCATCAAGGATGCCCGTGAATTCCTGCGACAGCTCGGCGTTTTCAATGCGGAGACGATTGCCGCGCGGTTCTCGGCGAACTCCGGTCCGACGCGCATCGAGAGCACGGCAAAACTCGGCGGCATCGATTATCGGATTGCAGTGATCGCGGATGTCGGCGAGAGGAATCGCGATTCGACTTTGATTGATTGGCAGGAGGAATGAATCGACGCGGTCCCGCAGCGGAGGTGGTCCTCCGGCTTTACGATGATGTCTGGCAGGCGTGGAAACTCGCGCCTGATGGCGGAGCTGCGCAGCGGTTGGGCGGAATTGGTGATCCGCTTGTCACGGAAGCACGGCGGATCATTGCCGTTCCCGCGCGGCGTGTGATCGCGTCGGCGTTGTGGATCGAAGGGAATGACGAATCACTGGTCGTCGAGGCGGCGCGTCTGGAACTCGATCTGAGGGGCCTTTTGCCGCGCGGGCAGGGGGCCGACGGAATCACGTTGCGGCTTCGCCCGGAGGAAGCGCGCACGCTCGTGGTGGCGGCCGCGTTTCCCGGGGAGTGGCCCGAGGAGCCGGCCATCGATGGAACGGAGCGATTCGAAGCATCGCCCTTTCTGCTTCCGTTGCCGGCGGATTCGGTGACGCTCTGGCGGGAGGAAGGCGACATCGTCGCGGCGTTCAGGCGGGGAAATGATGTCGTTTACTGGGAGACGATCGATCGCGATGCGGGAGCCGACGAAATGCGGACCTGGATTGGCCTGATGGCATTGCGACTTCAGGGCGAGGGCATTCTTTCCGGACCGTTAAAAGTTATTAGCTGGGTCGAGGGCCTTGCGGCCGCCCGGGTGGCTCCGTCCGGCTGGACGGCTTCGTCGGAAGCGGTGATCGAACCCCTGCCGGTGCTGGAACGGGCGAAGTTTGAATGGCGTCCCCCACAGGCCGTGCAGGCCAGCGCGGCAAGGGCGCAGCGCGAGCGGGTGCGCACGCTGGTGCTCGCGGTGGCGGCGGCTTACGTCGCGTTGATCGTCGTGTTTGGCGCGTATTTCGGGTATCTGAAGTTCCAGGCATCGCGACTCCTCGCGGAGTCGAAGGCGCTGAATGCCGAGGTGGCGACGTTCGAGTCGATCGCCCGGGAATGGAGCATGATCGCGCCGACCGCCGAGACCGACACGTATCCGCTCGAGATTCTGCGCAACGTGGTCGCGGCCCTTCCCGCGAGCGGGATCCGGCTTACGAAGTTCAGCATCGAGGGCGACCAGATCTGGATTGAAGGGGAGGCGGACAACTACCCGCTCGCCGCCTCCTTTTACGAGGCGGTCGAGAAATCGGAGGAGCTGGCCAACATTACGTGGGATAACGCGCTCCCGACCCTCAAGCAAACCGGGGTCGCGAGTTTTCGAATGAAGGGTCAGATTCTGCCGGAGATCGGTGCGCTGGCTGCGGAGGGGACGACGCCATGAGAGCGCTGACTCCCAAGGAGCGCATGCTCGCGACCGTTCTCGCCACTGTCGTGTTTCTCGCGGCGAACCTGATCGGTGTGCGCTGGATCGCGCAGCAGATTCGGGCTTCCAAGATGACCGTCGCGCGGCTCAAGGCCGAGAATGCACAGGTCCGCCTGCTCCTCGAGGAGAAGCCCTACTGGATGGCGCGCAAGCAATGGCTCGTCGAGCACCCGCTGGAGGTCTTCAACGAACAGCGCTCGGGTCCGGAATTTACCGAAACCGTCCGGTCGTCGGTCGAACGGCACGGGCTTACCCTCACGCGGAACACTCTCCTGCCGCTCGAGCGTTCCGGACAGCTCGTCACGACGCTCATCGAGCTGGACATGAAGGGCTCGCTCGAGGCGATGACGCGCTGGATTTACTCCGTCCAGAAGCCCGGAGATGATCAGTTCCTGAGGAAATTCACGTTGAAGAAGGCGGAGGACGGCAATACGATGGAACTTAACGTTGTCTTGGGGAAGGTCTTCACGACCAGCGAAATGGCCGTTTCTCCATGAGTTTGCGCACTTTCATTTCGACGTTCCTGCTCGTGGTGGGAATGAGCCCTGCAGGCATCTTCGCGGATTCCGGCACGGATGTTTTTGCGCCCGAGCTGCCGCCCGTGGAGGAATTTTCCACGATCTGGGAACGCTCGCCTTTTATCGTGGAGACGAAGGCCGTCGAGGATTCCGCCGGACTCGCGGCGAAATATGCGCTGACCGGCATCGCTGAGGTCGCGGGCAAGCCCGTCGTGTTTCTGCGGGACAAGCGTTCGCTTCTGCCGCTTACGGTAGTGGCCGGCGAGCCCAATGGCGAAGGCCTCGAAGTGGTTTCCATTGTCGTGAACGAGGATGCTCGCAATTCCGCCGTGACGATCCGCCAGGGGACGGAGCAGGCCTCCCTCTCGTTCGATCCATCGGTGTTCCAGGTGAGCGCACACATGGCCATTCCGCAGCCCACCGCGGACGCCTCGACCACTCCGGCGACGGAGCCGCAGATTGTTCGCCCGTTGCAGGGAACCGCCCCGCAGACGCCTCCGATGCGGCCGACGGGCGCCGCGGTTCCACCGCCACCCAACAATGGCAATCCCGCGCCCACGCCGCCCAACGCGGCAAAGCGGATCATCCGTCCGCCCGTCAATATCCAGAAATAACTTCATGCTTCCCCGCGTTCTCCTCCTTCTCGCGTTGTTCGCGCTGCCACTGAATCTTCCGGCTCAGACGAACAACGACATGGTCCACGTTCAGTTGCCCGGAAACGACGTCACCGAGGTCGCCAATCTCTACGAAATGCTTTCGGGAAAGACGCTGATTCGCGATGCGAATCTGGCCGGAGTTGGAAAGCTCTCCATCGTCGTGCCGGGCCAGATTCCACGGGATCAGGCGATCGCCCTGCTGGAGTCGGCGCTGCTTTTGAACGGATTTTCGATCGTCAATGTGGACGACAAGACCGCGAAGCTGCTGGGCACCGGAAAGCAGGCGAAGAGCGAAGGGGTGCCGCTTTACACAAACCCGGAGCAACTGCCCGAAAAGGAGGAAATTGTCAGTTACTTCATGCCGTTCCGCTACCTCAAGAGCGAGGACGCCCTGACCATCTTCAATCAATATGTGCAGGTGCGGCCAAATCTGGGATCCATTGTCGCCGTCCCGAACGTGAATGCGCTGGTCATCACGGAAACGTCGACGCTGGTGCGTCGTCTCATCGCGCTGAAGAACGTGATCGACGTGGAAGGCGCGCGAACCATCACCGAGTTTTTCGTGCTCGAGCGGGCGAATGCCGAAAAGGTCGCGGAGATTTTGAAGGAAATGTTCGAGAAGCCGGATGAAAGCTCGCCCGCACAGCCCGGCAGCGTGCCCCCGCAACCCCAGGTGACGGACGAAAACGGTCAGCCGGTGCAGGCTCCGGACGCTTCCTCGCCCGGCCAGTTTGTTTCTTCGCTGCCGCAAAAGATCCAGATTTTCGCGGACACGCGCACGAATCGCGTGATCGTTTCCGCGCCGGAGAGCCGCATGCCGACCATCTCGTCGATCATCGAGAATCTCGACATGGGTGTCGGTTTCGAAGAGCCGCTGGAGATTCCGCTTCGCTTCGTTCGCGCCGAGGAGGTGTTGCCGGTGCTCGCCAATCTGCTGGTCGAGGGCGACGACGAGAAGAGCGGCAAGCCCGAGATTGTCGGCGGCGAGAACAACAATCAGGGTGGCGGAAGCAACCGGTCGAACGATTTCAACGACAGTGGATTCGGTTCGAATTCACTCGGTGGCAGCGGTGGAGTGAGCCTTTCGGGAAACACGACTTTTCAGGCTCAGGACACGGCCCCGCAATCGGTGATCGTCGGCAACTCGCGCATCATTGCCGACCGCAGCGTGAACAAGATCATTGTGTTTGGTCCGCCGGAGTCGCGTGAGAAGGCACGGCAGGTGCTCTCGATGCTCGACCAGCGACCGAAGCAGGTTTACCTGAAATGCGTGATCGGCCAGCTCACGCTCGGCGACAACATCGAGTTTGGCGTCGATTACCTCATCAAGGCCGGCGACGTGAAGTTTCTCGGCAGCGGGTCGGCGTCGGACATCAGCAATCTGCTCGCCTATCGCAACGGCTCGTTCGACATCGTTCCCGGCACAGACGATGTGGTTGCCACCGCCGCGGAGGCCGCCACGGCGGCGATTCCCGCGCTGTCGGGCCTGACCGTCTTTGGCGCGATTGGAAACTCGGTGGACTTTCTCGTTCGCGCCCTCGACAGCACGAACAAATTCGAGGTGATCTCCGCGCCCACGGTTTACACGGCCAACGGACAGTCGGCGGTCATTGCCTCGGGTCAGCAGGTGCCGGTCCCGACGAGCACGCTCACCTCCGCAATCGACGTGAACAACGTGAACACGCTCGGCAATTCGATCGCATCGAACATCGATTACAAGAACGTCGTGCTCGAGCTCGAGGTGCGACCGTTGATCAACTCGAACCACGAGGTCACGCTGAACATCAAGCAGAAGAACGACAACCTGCAGGAGAACCGGGAGATTTCGGGCAACCAGGTGCCGGTCATCGGCACGCAGGTGCTGAACACGACGGTCACCGTTCCCAATCGCAGCACGATCGTGCTTGGCGGCTTGATCAGCGACGAGGAAACGCGCTTGCAGACCGGCATTCCGTTTCTCAAGGACATCCCGGGACTCGGCTACTTTTTCGGCACGACCCAAAAAGGCGTTACGCGGCGCGAGCTCATCATCATGATCCAGCCGTTCATCGTCGATTCCGACGTGGCGCTGAAGGAGGTCAATTACATCGAGCGCGCGAACACGAGCTTCAAGGAAGGCATGTTTGATCAGCCGGCGCCGATTCGCCGCGCGGAGCTTCCGGGAGTCAACGATCCGAAACCTGAACTCGTCCAGTAGATCGTGACGCCCACGCTTCCCACGATTGGAAATCCGATTCTCGACCTCGTGTCGGAGTCGCTGGAAGCGGCAAAGGTTCCGCTCGACTCCTCATTGATCGATGCGGCCTCCGAGGCATTGCAGCAGCAGCGCTCGGTGGTGCGCGCGGTGCTGGAAAACGACGGACTTCCGGAAAAGCCGTTTCTGCAGGCGCTCTGCGAGCGGCTTGGCGTGGAATGGTATGAGCCGCCCGCCGAGGGTGCGCCGAATTTCGCGAAGTCGTTTCCCGCGCGCCTCGCGCTGCGCTACCACCTTGTTGCCGTCGGACTGAGCGATGAGCAGCTCACCCTTGCGGGCTACGATCCGCTCGACAATGCGGCCCGGGCTGCGGTGCGCCAGCAATTTCCCGGCCGCGTGCGATTCGTGTTCAGCACGCGAAAGTTCGTGGTCGGAGCGATTCGCGAGCAATACGGCGTCGGCGCCGAGACGTTCGAGGAACTCCTCGAGGGACGCGAGGACGGCGAGATTGATCTCGACGCGGCGGAGGAGGTGAACGTCCTCGACAGCGAGGACTCCGAGGCCTCGGTGATGAAGTTCGTGAACCAGATCATTCGCGAGGCGCTGGTCGAGCGGGCGACGGACATTCACGTCGAGCCGCTCGGCAACGATCTGCGCATTCGCTACCGCATCGACGGCGTGCTGCACGAGGTGCCGGTGCCGCAGAATATCAAACTTCTCCAGGCGTCGGTGCTCTCGCGCATCAAGATCATGGCGAACCTCGACATCGCCGAGCGTCGCGTGCCGCAGGACGGGCGCATCAATCTCGAGTTCGGTGGCGAGTCGATCGACGTGCGCGTTGCTACGATTCCGTCGGTCACGGGCGAAACCATCAGTCTGCGCTTGCTCGGCCAGGAACGATTCGACTTCGCGAGGCTGGGTCTCGATCAGCAGATGGAGAATACCGTTCGCGATCTGTTGAAGAATCCGAACGGCATCGTGCTGGTCACGGGGCCGACGGGAAGCGGCAAATCGACGAGCCTTTACACGTTCCTTTCGTCGCTGAACACGAAGGAGCGCCGCATCGTGACGATCGAGGATCCCGTGGAGCACAAGCTGCCCGGCGTGATTCAGATTGCGGTGAAGCCCGAGATCAATCTCACCTTCGCCACGGCATTGCGCAGCGTGCTGCGTGGCGATCCGAATGTCATCATGGTCGGTGAGATGCGCGACCTCGAGACGGCCGAAATCGCCGTGCGCGCGGCGCTCACCGGTCACCTCGTTTTCAGCACGCTCCATACGAACGATTCCGTGGGCGGCATCATTCGCCTTCTCGACATGGGGGTGGAGCCGTTCCTCATCGGCTCGTCGGTGCGTGCGTTCATCGCGCAGCGTCTTGTGCGACGGCTTTGCCCCGATTGCCGCACGGCCGATTCGCATTCCGCCCAGTATCTCCAGCACATCGGCTTTCCCAAGGAGTGGGCGGGCTCGACGTTTGGTCCCGGCGGATGCGATGCGTGCCGCGGCACCGGCTACCGCGGACGCACGGCGCTCTACGAGATCTGCCTCATGACGCCGGAGCTTCAGGAGCTTGTGCAGCAAAAGGCGTCCACGTCCGTGCTGAAGCAGAAGGCTGCGGAGCAGGGCATGGTTTCGCTGCGCAATTACGGTTGGAAACGCGTCGTTGAGGGCGTGACGTCCGTCGAGGAAGTGCTGCGCGTCACGGCTGCGGAGGATGTGAGGGCGCTTGACGAGTAATGGAGCAGTTCGTTTTCAAGGCGGCGAACGAGTCGGGCGGAATTGAAACGGGCACGCTGGAGGCGCGCTCGAAGGCGGAGGCCTACAACACGCTGCGTGCGCGCAAGCTTCGTCCCGTCTCGATCGAAGTCGGAAGCGGAGCGCCGTTGCAGAACGCGGACCGCGGCGTGAAGTCCGCCGATGGGAGCAAGATTCGCGCGTTGCCCGCCGCGCAGCTTCTCACGTTCACCGAGGAACTTTCCGAAATGCTCGACTCCGGACTGCAGCTGGAGCCGGCCTTGCGGGTGATCGAGTCGCGGCGTGAGACGTCGCAACTCAAGCCGGTGGCCAGCTATCTGAGGCAGCAGGTGCGCGACGGCGTGAGTTTTTCCAACGCCCTTCGCTCGTGCGGGAAATGTTTTTCGGAGCTGTTTTGCAGCATGGTTGCGGCGGGTGAGGCCGCGGGCGCCCTGCCGACCATCCTGAAACGCCAGGCGGAGTATTTCGCGATCATGACCGATTTGCGGAAGCGCGTCGCGATGGCGTTGGTTTATCCGAGCATCGTCTTTTCGGCCGGCATCGTGCTGATGATCATTTTCATGATGTTCCTCCTGCCGCAGCTCACCGAGCTGCTGAGCAAGAGCCAGGCTAAGCTGCCGTTCATGACGCGCATGATGATCGGCGTGAGCAATTTTGTCGGCGCCTGGTGGTGGCTCATGTGCGTGATCGTGGTGCTGATCGGTCTCGGTTTCGAGGCGTGGCGGCGAACGCCGGAGGGACGTTTCAAATGGGATTGCATCCAGCTACGGATTCCGCTCGTCGGCGCGGTGCTGCAGGGACGTTTCTTCGCGGAGTTTTCGCAGACGCTGTCGACGCTGGTGGCGAACGGCGTCACGCTTCTCAACGGCCTGAGCCTGCTCGAGCGCGCCACTTCGAATCTCTATCTGCGCAAGATTCTCCACCGGATGGCGGATCGTGTCGGTGAGGGAAGTTCGCTGTCGTCGGCAATGAAGGCGGCCGGTGTGTTTCCCGCGTTGATGATCGACATGATCACGGTGGGCGAGCAAACGGGTGACATCGCCGGCGCGCTGGAGCGGAGTGCAAAACGATTCGATCGGGAGTTTTCGAACCGCATCGCGCAAATCACGAATCTCATTCAGCCGATCACGATCATGATGGTCGCGCTGTTTGTCGGAATCGTGGCCTATTCGATGATCATGGGCATTTTGTCCTCGGTCTCGAGCCTCAAACCGAGATTACTTAACGAATGAGACGTGTATTGTTGGCCGCGCTGGCGGCGTGGAGTTTTGGTTCGGTCGCGTGCGGTGGCGAGGCGTTGAACGTGCTCAGCTTCAACCTCCGCTATAACAATGCAAAGGATGGCGCGAATGCCTGGCCAAATCGAAAGGAGATGGCCGCCGAGGTTTTCAAAGACAACGCGGTGGACCTTGCCGGGTTGCAGGAGGCGCTGATCGGGCAGATTCAGGATCTGAAGAAGGCGTTGCCGGAATATGAGTGGGTGGGCGTGGGACGTGATGACGGCGACAAGGCCGGGGAGTTCGCGCCGATTTTTTATCGTCGGGACAGGCTGGAGTTGATTCGTTCCGGCCATTTCTGGCTTTCGGAAACGCCGGATTCGCCGGGCATGGGCTGGGATGCTGCGTGTCCGCGCATTGCGACGTGGGCGGTGTTCAAGGACCGGGAGACGGGGCGGAGTTTTTTCTTTCTAAACACACATCTCGACCACATCGGCAATGTGGCAAGGCGCGAGGGGGTGCGACTGATTTTGGCGAAACTGGCGGAGCTGGGAACGGATCTACCGGTGATGGTCACCGGGGATTTCAACTCGACGCCGGATTCACCGGTGGTTCAGGCGATGACCAGCGATGCGACGATTCCGTTGAAATCAGCCGCGACGCTGACGGATCGCGGCGAGCGTGGAGACGCGACGTTCAATGGATTTCGCGACAACGGACCCTCCAACGTGATCGATTACATTTTCGTGAATCCTGACGTCACGGTCGACTCCTGCAGTTACCTCGTGGTCAAGCGAGGGGATGTGTTCGTCTCCGACCACTGGCCGGTGCTTGCGCGGGTGTCGCTGCGCTAGAGAAGCATTCCCGCAATACAGGCGGTGAGCGCGCAGGCGATGGTGCTGCCGAGAAGTGCGCGCCAGCCGAGTTTCGCGAGGGTCTCGCGCTGTCCCGGTGCAAGTGCGCCGATGCCGCCGACCTGGATTCCAATCGAGACGAGATTCGAAAATCCGCAGAGGGCGTAGGCGAGGATCGCGCATGTGCGCTCGTCCGTGAGTTCGCCCGAGGCCTGGAGCTGGCTCATCGAGACGTAGGCGTAGAATTCGTTGAGCACGGTGCGTTCGCCGAGCAGCCGGCCGGCGTGCAGAAGGTGACCGGGGTCGACGCCCATCAGCCATGCGAGGGGTGCGCCGAGCAGGCCGAAGGCAAGCTCGAGCGAGAGGGAATCGAACCGGCCATTGGTCACGGTGGCGATCCAGCCATTCAGACCGGTCCATGAGCCGATCCAGTTGGCGAGCATCCAGTTGACCATCGCCACGAGCGCGGTGAAGACGAGCAGCATGGCGCCGACATTGATGGCGAGTTTCACGCCGTCGGTCGTGCCAATGACGACGGCATCGAGCAGATTGGCGCCGGGGCGCTGATCGTAGAGGTGGAGCCGTTGGTCGATTTCCTCCACCTGCGGCATGAGAATCTTTGCGGTGAGCAATGCGGCCGGTGCGGAGAGAACCGATGCGGTGAGCAGGTGTGTGGCCCAGCGCGCCTGCGCCGCGGGGTCGTTGCCGCCAAGGAATGTGATGTAGGCGGCCATCACGCCGCCGGCAATCGTGGCCATGCCGCCGACCATTACCGCGAGAAGCTCCGAGCGGGTCATGCCTGCGAGGTAGGGCTTGATGAGGAGAGGGGCCTCGGTTTGTCCGACGAAAATGTTTGCCGCAGCGTTCAGCGTCTCGGCGCCGGAGAGACGCATCGTTTTCGAGAGCACCCAGGCGATGGCGTAAACGATGCGCTGGAGGATGCCCAGGCGGTAGAGCAACGAGGAGAATGCCGCGAAGAACACGATGCTGGGCAGCACGGTGAGCGCGAAAACCGGCCCGCCTTCGGTGAAGGGGAGTTTCGGCACATTGCCGCCGGCGAGTCCCGCGAACCATCCGAAAAGCAAATGCGTTCCCTCGTTGGTGAACGCGAGGAGTTGCACGAAGAAGCTGCCCACGGCGTCGAATGCCGCGCGCACCGGACCGACGTGCAGGACGAGCAGGGCGATGACGAGTTGAATCGCGACGCCACCGGCCACAAGTCGCCAGTCGATGGCGCGTCGATTCGTGCTGAAAAGGACGGCGATGCCGAGAAAGGCGATGATTCCAATCGCGCCGCGAACGACATGCACGAAGAACTCCATGGGCTGCTGCGAGGGACAGCCGATCCCGTGCCACCGACGGGGGATTTTTACTATGACAAATTTTCCACGTGCATCCTGCCGCGGGATGCGTATCCTGCTCCAAGCATCAAGAGTGGCCTGTGGAAACGCAGGTCCGGCAACCTGACGAGGAGACGTCGAGGTGCCTGGTTCTTCCGAACCGATGTGCGAGTCCGCGAAAGCGGGTTCGAACGGTCAGTCTCCAGCAGCGCCGTAGGCGCTCTCTCTTCGATGCGTAAATCGAAATCAAACACGACAAACGCATCATGGGCACACCATCCATTCGAATCACGGACAACAACCCGGACCACCACCTCTGGAACAACAACGGCACGTGGTGGATTCACTACACGCTGCACCTTCCGGATTACACGAAGCGGCGGGTTCGCAAATCGCTCGAAACGCGGCAGGCGCAGATCGCCCGCCGAAGACGGGACCAGATTTTTGCCAGTCTGCTGGCTCAGCCGGCGACCGGGTTGAACTGAGTAAATCACGGGTTGAAGGTGTCGCAGGCCGTCGGGGTGGGAATCCCGGCGGCCTGTCCATTTTACTGACCGCGGGAAAAGGCGGATGAGCGCACGACGACAAAGTATCGTGTGCGGACTTGAGCGAACGGCGTCCGGGTCGTGTTCCGTCAGAAGAGGCCAAACAACTTCAGGACGACGACCACGACGACGATGACTCCAATGATGTAGAATACGCTGTTCATCGCCGTGAGATCGCACCGCGAAGAGGAACCACGTGTGGCAAATGATGCGCCGATTTCGTGGCCTCAGGCAAAACGCCGGTGCGATGGCACTTTTCCGCACCCGGACTTCCGGGTAGACTCGATCCATAGGCGATGTGGCTCTCCGACGTAAAAAACCTCGCGCTGGCCGGTGCCGTGCGCACTTTCCTCAATCACCAATTCAAATCGCTGGGGCACATCACGTCGCTAAAGCTCGAGGGTGAGACGATCGAATTGACCGCGGACCTCATCGGCGAGGACCAGCCCATTTCGGCGAAGATCGACTACCGGCTCGAGGAGCAACCCGACGGGCTCACCTTCGTGCCAACGCGGATTGAGTGTTCGCGTCCCTGGCTTCAAACCCTGGCCGCCACGCTTCTGCAACGGGGCACGATCCGCCTGGCTGTGCCGCATGGCTTGGCGTCAATTGGCGTGAAGCTCATCCGCACTTGAGGCTCTGAATGGGCGCCTGAATTTGCGCTGGAGCAAGAAACACACAGGAATTGCCAAGCGGGGGTAAGCTCCGGGGAGGAGCGGGAGCGAGTGTTCTTCCATGAAGACGCAAGCGCCGTTCCCCATGACCCGAGATTCGTTGTCCTGGCTTCGCTCGGTTCGCAGCGATTCGCTCGCGTCGGACCGAAAGGTGAATGTCGGCATCGACTCGGCGGATACCAAGCAGTTCCTCGTGCCGGTGGACTGTGACGAGAGATCGAAGAGACTGGTCAGGTGGGCGTATTGCTTCGCGCGGAGGTTTGGGGCGGAGCTGATCCTGGTCCATGTTTACGATGAAAAGTCCTACGCGCCCGCGCACACCACGCCGTGGCAGTTGCACGACTTGAATGAGGGGTTGAGGGAAGCCGCGAAGGCCCGGCTCTCGCAATTTCAGCGGGAGCTGTGTGACGAGGGAATTCGGATCGCGGAGGGGATCGTGAAGCCCGGCTATGTCATCGATGAGGTGCCATGCGCCGCGAAGGAGCTGGGGGTCGATCTCATCATCACATCGACCCACCAATACTCGTTTCTGAGACACATGATGGTGGGCAGCAAGGCGGAAGGCATCCTCCATGCCGCACCGTGCCCCGTGCTGGTGATTCCCGAGTTTGCCTGAACTCGATCGAGGCGTGGTGAAGCTTCTTCGCCACGCCCGATCCGCATGTCTGACGAGGTCCTGGCGCTATTTGCCCGTTCCCTTGATGCGATCGAAAATGAAGCGGGTTTTGCGATTTCCACCGAACGTCCCGCGGGAGCGCCCGGGAAGCCATTGCGAATGCCCGGGTGGTGATGCCGAGATAGACGCGCGACGTTGCCCGGCGCGGCGGGACGGATTTCCGCGCCGTGGATTCAGGCAACCCGGCTACTCGATGATGCGTCGGTAGGGCACCACGCAACTTTGGCTGAGGGAGTTTGCTCTCCGGAGATCCGCCAGGGCCGCCTTTCGCAGCATCTCTTCGGTGCGCATGACGAGCTGTTGCATGCTTTTCGAGGAGGAAGGCTGCTTGCGTTTGTTGGACTTCATAAGACGCGTATTCACCGGAAACGGTTCGATTAAACACGGCCAGGGTGAAGGGCGCCATCAGGCGAGACCCTGAGAAAGCGATGGAGTGAGTCGCGCGAAGCCGTAAGGGCGGGCTCGTCGCATTGGGGGAATCACCGATGCCGCTATCGTGTGCCCCACCGATTGGGGGGACCGTGGGATTGGGATAGGCTTGCCGAAGCAAAAACCAAACATCCCATGGAAACCACATTCGATCCCACCACAGAAATGGACGACGCCGAGATCATGGACGCAATGGTGCGTCGCGACCCGGAGGCGTTGTCGGTGCTTTATCGCCAATACGGTCACGTGCTGAAGGCCGTGATCATGAAAGTGCTTCACGACGACGCCGAGGCCGACGACGTGCTGCAGGAGGTGCTGCTGCAAGTCTGGGATCGCGCGTTGACCTACTCGTCCGAAAAGGGCCGACTCCTCAGCTGGCTTTCCACGGTGGCGCGCCGGCGGGCGATTGACCGGGTTCGCCAGGCCTGCGCCTATCGCCGCGCAACGGACCGTTACGAACTCGAAACGAAGCATCCGAACTGGGAAGCCGGCGAGACGCGCCCGGTGGAACTCGAGGCGCAACAGGACGACGTGCGCGAGTTGATTGACCGTCAGCTCGACCTCCTCCCGGATCGTCAGCGCGAAGCGGTGACGCTCGCGTATCTCGAAGGGCACAGCCAGCGCGAGATTGCCTCCCTCACCAACACCCCGCTCGGAACGGTGAAGACACGCATCGAGCTGGGATTGAAAAAGCTGACACACGCGATCGGCGGATCGCGCGACAAGATCATGTAGGTTTCCGTGGCTCCTCCCGTCGTCGGCCGGCATGGCGACGGCGGGAGGGGTGCTTGCTCAGGCGTTCTGCTGGGCAACCCACTCGATGGCGAAGCGCACCATCTCCTTCGAGTCGTTGAAGTCGAGCTTCTCCTTGATGTGCGCCCGGTGGGTTTCGATCGTTTTCACGCTGAGATGCAGCTCGTTGGCAATGTCCTGGGCGCCGAAGCCGCGTCCCATCAAATTCAGAACCTCGAGTTCGCGGTCGGAGAGTTTGTCGACCGGTGAGCCCAGGCCCTCGTCGAGGGAGCGGATCGCCTTGAACACCAGTCGCTCGCTGAACTTCGGGCTGAGGAATGCCTCGCCCTCCAGCACCTTGCGAATCGCCGTGAGCACGAGGTCAAGCGCCTCGGCTTTCATCACGTAACCCAGCGCACCGGCCCGCAGTGCCCGCAGCGCGTAGAGCGACTCGTCGTGCATGGAAACGACGAGCATGGGCATTTTCGGGCGCTCCGCCTTCATCGATTTCAGCAACTCGATGCCGTTCGTGCCGGGGAGCGAGATGTCGACCAGCACGATGTCCGGTTCCAGCCGGCGCATGCTTTCGAGCGCGGCCGGGGCGGAGCCGGCTTCCCCGCAGACGACCAGATCGGCCTCGGCGTTGATCATGGCGGAGATTCCGTGTCGAAAGACCGGATGATCGTCCACGATAAGCACGCGGCGTTTGGTGGGGGTGGCGGAGTTATCGGGCGTCTTTGGCATGGAATGATGTCATTGAGGATTGGGAAATGTGCAAGTCACGGTGGTGCCACGGCCGTCGACGTGGTCGACATGGAGGTGGCCGCCGATGGCTTGCGCGCGGTATCGCATGATGCCGATGCCCACGCTGGCATTGGATTCCTGGTCGTCGGGGGCGACACGGCCGTTGTCGGCGATTTGGATCGTGCAAACGTGGTCCCGGCAGGAGAGGGAAATGCGAATCCAGGTGGCACCGGCGATGCGCAGGGCATTCGTGAGTGCCTCCTGGGCAATGCGAAATGCGTGGAGGGCAAGCTCGGAGTTGTCGACCAGCACGGAGTTCGGGCAGTCGAATTCCGCGGTCACGCCGTGCGGAACGCGCGCGATCAGTTCCTGCAGCGCGGACATCAGGCCGGCGGGGTCGAGCTCGATGGGGTTGATGCCGCGTGCCATGTTGCGCGCCTCGACGACGGAGTCGTTGATCAGGCGGGCGAGCTCGGAGGCGCGCTCCTCGCTGGGTGACTGCGAGTGGTGGAGCTCGCGGGAAAGCGCCTGCGCACCGAACGCGGCGCCCAGCAGCTGCTGGCAGAGGTGGTCGTGCAGTTGCTGGCCGATGCGTCGCTGTTCGCGCTCGCCGGCTTCAAGAAGCGCCTGTTCGAGAAATTTCTTCTCCGTTTCGTCGAGGACGACGAGCACGTGGCCTTCCACGCCGTTGTCGCCCACGAGTGGTGAGGACCAGATCCCGAGATCGAGCGTGATCTGGTTGGGCGTCGTGACCCGTGTCGCGATGTGGGCCGGCGCGTCGTCCTGCATCAGACGCGAAATCGACTCGGGGTAGTGCCAGCGGAGCGGAAGGTCCTCGAACCGGTGCCCGAGCGTGGATTCCTCGCTCATTTGAAAAAACGCCTCCGCCTGTGTGTTCCAGATGTCGATGCGACCCTCGGCATTGAGCGCAATGATGGCGACGGGCGAGGCATCGATGAGCGCCTCGAGGGTGCGCGCGGCCTGGAGCGGATTGTTGGCGAGGCGCTCCAGGGATTCCCCGCGGACGTGCTCGACGACCCCCGTGAGCTTTCCCGATTCATCGCGGAGCGGCCGCCAGTTTGCCAGCAGGCGCAGCGGGTCGCCGTTTGCGCGGTGATGCACCACGGTGCCGCTCCACTCCTGGTCGCGCTCGAGCTTCTCGAGCAGTCGCTCCCACGTTTCGGGAAACTGCGAGCGAAGAACCTCGCGGTCGCTTCGACCGATCACGTCGCGAGCTTCGAGGCCGTAAATGCGCGCGTCTTCCCCGGTCCAGAAGATGATGTGCTGCGCCGTGTCGAACGCAATGAGGTGCGTCGATTCCAGGACGGAACGGTGCAGGATCGATGCCGCGGGCCCGGGACAGGTAGCGGCGATCGATTCGCTTCTCTCAGCGGGCGACATCCGGTCAAAGATAACAGAGGTTTCCGACTATGGGATCGGGGATCGCCCTGAGCGTGCAAAATTATTCGTTCACTCCCAAGCGACGGCCGGCGTCCCTCGTGAAATCGAATTGCAGGAGGAATGAAGGAATTTTTCGGCCTGCTCGTGGCGGCGTTCAAGGAGTGGGGGGCGGATCAAGCATCGAGACTGAGCGCGGCACTGGCCTACTACGCGGTGTTTTCGCTGGCGCCGCTGCTGGTGCTGGCGGTGTCGATCGCGGGACTCGTCTTCGGCGAAGAGGCCGCAAACGGCGAAGTCGCGAATCAGCTCTCGGGACTGATGGGCGACCAGGCGGCGGTGACGGTGCAATCCGCCCTCGCCGCGACGGGGGATCGTCGGAGCGATGGCATCTGGGGGATGATCGTCGGAACGGGCGTGCTGCTCTTCGGCGCCTCGACGGTTTTCGGCGAACTGAAGAACGCGCTGAACACGATCTGGGGCGTGGCGCCGCGTCCGGGGCGTGCCGTGGCGACGCTCGTGCGGGATCGACTGCTGAGCTTCTCGCTGGTGTTTGGGATCGGTTTTGTGCTGCTCGTCTCCCTGGTGATCAGCTCATTGATCGCCGGGCTCGGTTCGATGATCGCGTCCCGCTTTGCCATGGCGCCGTGGGTGTGGGGCGCGGTGGATTTCGCGCTGTCGGTGGGATTGACCGGCGTGCTTTTTGCGGCGGTATTTCGGATTCTCCCGGATGTGCGGCTCCACTGGAGCGACGTGTGGTCCGGCGCGTTCTTCACGGGAGTCCTGTTCACGATCGGGAAATCGGGCATCGCGTGGTATCTCGGGCGAAACAGCGTGGCGTCGAGCTTCGGCGCCGCCGGAGCGCTCGTGGTGATCCTCCTCTGGGTCTACTACGCCTCGTGCATTTTGTTCCTTGGAGCGGAGTTCACGAAGGTGCGTCACCTGCGGAAACGCGGGCCCATCAAACCGGAGCCTCACGCGGTTCGCATCGCCTCCGCACAGTCTGCTTTCGAAAAAACGAATGCGGAAACTTGACGACGAGAGGGTTGCGGGACGGAAAATCGGGTGATAGCGTGCGCGCTGGTGGAATGGAAGTTGCTCCATAGGTTGTAGGACACTTGGGGCGTTCGTCCCGCCGTGCCTTAACCTGTTTTCAAACCTGCAACCGCCTTTGAGGATGTCGATGAATCACGCCTTTCCGATCGAGCCCCGCTCCCTGTATTCGCCTGAACACGAGCACGATTCCTGTGGAGTCGGCCTCGTTGCCCAGGTCAACGGAGAGCGGTCGAATCGGATTTTGAAGATCGGGCTGCGGTCGATTTGCTCATTGATGCATCGCGGCGCGCTCGATGCGGACGCGAAGACCGGCGACGGCGCGGGCGTGATGACGCAGATTCCCTACAAGATCTTTGCGCCGGAGGTCGCCCGGCTCGGACACCAGCTTTACAAGGACGATGACCTCGGCGTGGGCGTCCTCTTCCTTCCGCACGACAACGCCTACGCGCAGGCGCGGGCGAAGGCGATCACCGAGGAGGTGCTCGAAAAGCGGGGCCTCTTCCTATTTGGGTGGCGCGAGGTGCCGATCAACATTCGCGTGCTCGGTGAGAAGGCGCAGAGCACGATGCCGCGTATCGAGCAGGTGCTGATCGGAAAGCCCGCCGGCATGGACGCCGAGGAATACGAGCGCCGGTTGTTCCTTTCGCGCAACGAGATCGAGGACATCGCGGAGAGCGATGGCATCCGGAATTTCTACATTCCGTCGTTCTCGCATCGCACGATCGTCTACAAGGGCCTCCTCGTGTCGGCGTCGCTGGAGAAGTTTTATCCCGATCTCAAGCGCGACGACTACGAGACCGCGCTTTGCGTCTATCACCAGCGCTACAGCACGAACACGTTCCCGACCTGGCCGCTGGCCCAGCCGTCGCGCATGCTCGCGCACAACGGCGAGATCAACACCGTGCGTGGAAACCGGAACTGGACCCGCGCGCGTGAGGCGGAGTTGCAGGCGGATTTCTGGGGTGAGGATGTGGACCGGCTCAAGCCGATCATTCAGGCCGGCGGTTCGGATTCCGCGAGCCTCGACAACGTGCTCGAGGTCATCACGATGTCGGGCCGGAGTCTGCTGCATGCCATGACGATGCTCGTGCCGCCCGCATGGCGGTCGGAGAAGAACATGTCTCCCGAGCTGCAGGCGTTTTACGAATATCATCGCTGCATCTGCGAGCCGTGGGATGGTCCCGCAGCGCTCGTGTTCACCGATGGCAAGACGATCGGCGCCTGCCTCGACCGCAACGGCCTGCGCCCCGCGCGTTACAAGCTTACGGAGGACGGCATCCTCACCCTCGGCTCGGAAGTCGGTGTTGCCGGCCTGCCGCCTGAATCGGTCATCGAGAAGGGGCGGCTCGCCCCGGGCGAGATGATCGCTGTCGACACCGTCGCGGGACGGCTGCTCCGTGACCACGAGATCAAGGAGTCGCTCGCCGGCCGCAAGCCATATCGCGAGTGGCTCGACAAATACACGGTGCGGCTTCCGCTTTCGGAGGCGGAGCCCGCTCCGAGCGGCGAGGAGGACATTCTCGGTCTTACCCAGCGGCAGATTGCGTTCGGCTACTCGACCGAGGAGGTCGACATGATTCTCACGCCGATGGTCCGGACTGCGGCCGAGGCGGTGGGCTCGATGGGCGACGACACCCCGCTGGCGGTGTTGTCGTTGAAGCCGCGTCTGCTCTTCACCTACTTCAAGCAGCTCTTCGCGCAGGTCACGAACCCGCCGATCGATCCGATTCGCGAGAAGCTCGTCATGTCGCTGCACACGGTGCTCGGCTGGCGGAGGAATCTGCTGAGCGAAACCCCGGAGCATGCGGAGCAGGTGATGGTCGACACGCCCATCCTGCTGAATTCCGAAGTCGAACGGCTCAAGAATCTGCCCGCGCCTCACAAGGCGGCGGTCGTCTCGATTCTCTGGCCCGCTTCCGACGGTCCGGATGGTTTGCAGAAGGCCGTGGCGCGCATTCGTGCCGAGGCGGAGGCCGCGGTGGATGACGGCGCGCGGATCCTGATTCTTTCGGATCGTGGCGTGGACCACGAAAAGGTCGCCGTGCCCTCGCTCCTCGCGATGGGTGCCGTGCACCACCATCTCACCAACGTCGGCAAGCGGATGCGCACCAGCGTGGTGGTCGAGACCGGCGAAGCCCGGGATGTGCACCAGGTCGCGTGCCTCATTGGCTACGGCGCGAGCTGCGTGAATCCGTATCTCGCCCTCGAGACGATCCGCGAGATCATCGACAACGAAGTCGCGGCCGCGCAGCGCGGTGTCGCGAAGGCTGGCGATGACCCGGAGAAACTCGCCAAGGCGAAGGAAGCGCTCGAGAAGGCCGAGGCGCTGACGTATCCCGCCGCGGTCAGCAACTACCGCACCGCGCTCGAGAACGGCTTGCTGAAGATCATGTCCAAGATGGGCATCTCGATCGTCAGCAGCTACCGCGGCGCGCAGATTTTCGAGGCGATTGGCGTGTCGAGCGCGCTGATCAACGAGTGCTTTACCGGCACGTCGACACAGATCGAAGGCGTCGGCTACAAGGAAATCGCCGAAGAGACGCTGGCCCGCCACACCGCGGCCTACGGCAACGCGGTCCCCGTGGAGCCCGGCAAGCTCGACGATCCCGGCTACTACCGGTATCGCCGCGGTGGCGAAGTCCACGCGGTGACGCCGCCGGTCATTCAGAACTTCCACACCTACGTGGGAATCAAGGGCGAGGACAAAGCCGGCAAACTCGAAGACTACAGGAAGTATGTCGAGGCGGTCCGCGCTTCGACGCCGAATGCGTTGCGCCATCTTCTCGAGTTTCGGCCGCTGCCGAGCGGGCCGATTCCGATCGAGGAGGTCGAGCCGATCGAGGAGATTCGTCAGCGGTTCACGACGGCGGGCATGTCCCTGGGTGCGTTGAGCCCGGAGGCGCACGAAGCGCTTGCCATCGCGATGAACCGGATCGGCGGCAAGTCGAACAGCGGTGAAGGCGGTGAAGATCCCGCGCGGTTCGAGCGTCGCGAGAATGGCGACTGGGCGAATAGCGCGATCAAGCAGATCGCGTCGGGCCGCTTTGGCGTGTCCGCTGCGTATCTCGCGACCGCGAAGGAGATCGAAATCAAGATGGCGCAGGGCGCGAAGCCCGGTGAGGGTGGTCAGTTGCCCGGGCACAAGGTCAGCGCCTATATCGCGCGACTTCGGCATTCGGTGCCGGGGGTGACCCTCATTTCCCCGCCGCCGCACCACGACATTTATTCGATCGAGGACCTCGCGCAGTTGATCTACGACCTCAAGCAGGTGAACCCGCGGGCTCGGGTGTGCGTGAAGCTTGTGGCGGAGGCCGGCGTTGGCACGATCGCCGCGGGTGTTGCCAAAGCCCATGCCGACATCATTTTGATCAGCGGCCACGAGGGCGGCACCGGTGCCTCTCCGTTGAGTTCCGTGAAAAATGCGGGCGGCCCGTGGGAGCTGGGTGTTGCGGAGACGCACCAGGTGCTCATGCTCAACGGCCTGCGCAACCGCGTGACGCTTCGGACTGACGGCGGCATGAAGACCGGCGAGGACATTGTTTACGCGACGTTGCTTGGCGCGGAGCAATACAACTTCGGCACCGCGGCGATGATCGCTCTCGGTTGCGTCTATGTGCGCCAGTGTCACCTGAACACCTGCCCGGTCGGCGTCGCCACGCTCGACGAGCGCCTGCGCGGAAAGTTCAAGGGCAAGCCGGAGCATGTCGTGAATTTCTTCAACGGCGTGGCTCAGGAGGTTCGCGAGATCATGGCGCGCCTCGGCTTCCGCACGATCGAGGAAATGGTTGGCCGCGTCGACTGCCTGCGGCAGCGGCACGTGCCGGATCATCCGAAGGCCAACACGATCGATCTCTCGCGGTTGCTGGTCGACGTTGCCAGGGACGACTCGGCGGCGATTCGCTATGCGACGCGCAAGCGGAACGACGGACCCGAAGACCGCACGCTGGACGATCTCATTCTGCAAGACGCCCGCGACGCGATCAACGACGCAAAGCCCATCAGCCTTTCCTACAAGGTCCGCAACACGAACCGCTCGGTGGGCACGCAGGTGTCCGGCGAGATCGGCTATCAGCATGGCGGAGACGGATTGCCCGATGGCACCATCGAGCTGAAGCTCGATGGCAGCGCCGGCCAGAGCCTTGGCGCGTTCCTGTCGCCCGGCGTGCGCATTGTGTTGAGCGGCGAGGCGAACGACTACGTCGGCAAGGGAATGAGCGGCGGCGAGATCATCATTCGTCCGCGCCCCGACCACAAATACGAGCCACACGCCAACAGCATTATCGGCAACACCGTGATGTATGGCGCCACGGGCGGCCGGCTCTTTGCGAACGGCCGCGCGGGCGAGCGATTCTGCGTGCGCAACTCGGGCGGCACCGCCGTCGTCGAGGGCGTTGGAGATCACGGCTGCGAATACATGACGAATGGCACGGTGGTGATTCTCGGATCCACCGGGAAGAACTTCGGCGCCGGCATGACCGGTGGAGCGGCCTACGTTTACGATCCGGCCGGGGAGTTTCCGGACAAGCTGAACCCGCAGCTCGTCACGGCCAGTCGCCTCGAGAGCGAGGAGGATCTGACGGCGCTCCAGTCGTTGATCTATCGTCATCTCGAGGTTACCGACAGCCCGCGCGCGAAGGAGATTCTTGGCAACTGGGACAGCCACAAAGGCTGCTTCTGGAAGGTGAGTCCGAAGGTGCCCGTCGCTCCGGCGGTGCCGAAGGGTGATCCGCAGGCCAAGGAGCCCGGGCAGGAGACGAGCGCGACCATCAGCGAGAACGTCACGGCGACCCGTTAAAAAAATCGCGGCGTGACACCACTTTTCGCCGGACCATGGAGAGACAGTGCTTCATGGTCCGGCGGAGTTTCTGTTAGCGTCCTGCGGAATGGAGCGGAGTGCCTCAAGAATTCGTGAGATTCCGGAGTGCGACCGGCCGCGGGAGAAGCTCACGCAGCGGGGACCGGCCAGTTTGACGGACGCGGAGCTGCTCGCGATTTTCCTGCGCACCGGCACCCGTGATCGCAATGCCATCGAAGTCGCGAAGGACGTTCTGGAGTCGCGTGGCGATCTGTTCACGCTCTCGCGATGTTCGGTGAAGGAACTGATGAACTCGGCCAAGGGAGTCGGCCCGGCGAAGGCGACGGAGCTGGCTGCGGTTTTTGAGGTGGGAAAGCGGCTGGCACGCGGGACGGGTTCGCGACCGGTGCTCGACTCGCCGCAGGTCGTCCATGACTACCTCGCGCCCGAGATGTGGGCGATGGATCGGGAGCGCCTGGAGGTGCTGCTGGTAAACACACGGCATCGCCTCGTCTGGCGTGAGGTCGTCTCCATCGGAACGATCAACGAAAGCATCGCTCATCCGCGGGAGATTCTGCGCCCGGCGGTGATTCACTCGGCCTATGGCTTCCTGCTCGTGCATAATCATCCCTCGGGGGATCCCGCGCCGAGCGAGGCGGATCGACGGCTGACGCGACGGATTCGCGACGCGGCGGAATTGCTGCAGGTGCATCTGGTCGATCACATCATCATTGGTGCGCCGGATGGTCAGCGTTCCCCCTATTTCAGTTTCAAGGAGGCAGGATTGTTGTGAGGATTCATCCAACGGCCATCATCGAGGATGGCGCTCAAATCGGGGAGGACGTCGAGGTCGGCCCCTATGCTTTGATTGGCCCGGAAGTGACGCTGGGCAACCAGTGTCGCGTGCTGAGCCACGCGGTGATCACGGGCAGGACGTTTCTTGGCGATCGCAACGTCGTCGGCCATGGCGCGGTGATCGGAGCGCCGCCGCAGGATTTCGCATACAACGAGGCGATGGCCAGTTCGGTGCGGATTGGAAATGGCAATACGTTCCGCGAGCATGTGACCATTCACTGCGGGACCGGGCAGGGTGGGGAGACGGTTGTTGGCGACGACAACTTCGTGATGGCCGGCGTGCACTTTGCGCACAACTGCGTGGTCGGCAGCCGCACGGTCATCGCGAACAACTGCTTGCTCGCCGGATACGTGCAAATCGGGGACGGCGCCGTCCTGGGTGGCGGCACCGTGTTTCATCAACATCTGCGCGTGGGCCGGCTGGCGATGGTGCGGGGCGGCACACGATTTGGAAAGGACATCGCGCCGTTCACCGTGGCGGATCGTGACAATCTGCTCGCGGGTCTCAACGTCATCGGGCTTCGGCGCGCCGGATTGTCGTCGGAGGTCCGAATGGAGTTGAAAAGGGTCTTCAAACGGCTGTTTCGTTCCGGGTTGAATGTCTCGCAGGCGCTCGAGGCGCTTTCCGGCGAGGAGTGGGGTCCCGAGGCGAGGGAGATGATCGAATTCGTGCGAAGCTCGCGACGGGGAGTCTCCATCGCGCGAGGCCGATCGTCGGCGCCCGAGGACGGCGATTAGCCGATCGCGGTCATCGCGGCCTGATAAACGACACGGATCGGCACACCCGACTGGTCCGCGGCGATCCGGCAATCCTCGAATTCCGGGCTGGATTGCACGAGTTCCCCGTCGAGCCAGCCGCGCTTGATCCGGATCGAGCCGAATGGCGTTTCGACCGATACGATGTCGCGCACGAGCTTGATGCGGCGGCAGTCGTGCATGCGCACGCCAAATGCGGAGGTTTCGCGGAGAATGATACGTGCAAATTCATCGGCCCGTGACGGCTCGGTCAGCACCGTGAGGCGAAATCCAGGCCGGCCTTTCTTCATCTGAATCGGCGTCACGAAGACATCGAGCGCGCCGGCGACCAGCAGCCGCGCGACGGCGGCGGAAAGGACTTCCGGGGAGAGGTCGTCCAGATTCGACTCGATCTCGGTGACCTGATCCGTGGTCCCGGCCTCGCCCGTGGAGCCAAGCACGGCACGGAGCACGTTCGGTCTTTCGGCGGTGTCGCGCGTTCCGACGCCGTAACCGATTCGCTCGATCTGCATTTGCGGCATCGGGCCAAACGCCGTGGCGAACTCCGCCAGCAGGCCCGCGCCCGTCGGCGTGATGAATTCCATTTCGTCGGGCAGTTGCCGCAGCGGAATCCCCTTGAGAATCTCGAGCGTCGCCGGAGTCGGGATGGGAAACCGCCCGTGCGCGCATTCCACGAAGCCGCTGCCGTCCACGAGCGGCGACGCCTGCACCCGAGGGTTGCCGAGCGCTTCGAGTCCCACGCAGAAGGCGACAATGTCGACGATCGAATCCACCGCGCCGACCTCGTGAAAATGGACCTCCTCGACCGGCGTGCCGTGAATGCGCCCCTCCGCCTCGGCAATGCGGCGAAAGACCGCAACGGCGCGCTGTTTCACGAAATCGGACAAGTCGCTTGCTTCGATGAGGACGCGGATGTCCGCGAACGATCGGCCGTGAACGTGCGTCTCCTCGTGGTGATGCCCGTGGTGGGCATGAAAATGGGCGTCGAACTTCGTTCCCTCGATCTGGCAGCGGGTCTGCCGCCCCACATGCAGGTGAAACTCGTCATCGATCTTCAATTTCGCCAGCTCCGCGCGAAGCTGATCAACGCCGACCCCCAGATCGCAGAGCGCCCCCACGGCCATGTCGCCACTGATTCCGGAAAAACAATCGAGGAAGAGGGTTCGCATAACCGCGTAAGAATTCGTTAAGCTGGCAAAATGACACACCGCAGTTTCCTCGGCAATCTTGTGACCGTGGTCGTTTGGCCGATGACAATCGCGTTTTCGGCCGAGCCGGGTTTCGAGGAAATGAACGCGGCTTTCGGTGCCCCGATCTGGGTGGATGAGAACCTCTGGGATGATCCGGACCAGACCGTGGGCGAGCGATTGCAATGGCCGCTCGAATCCCGCACGGAGACGGATTCGAGTTATCGCGCTTATGCGGGCTCGAAGGTGCGAATCCTTGGAGCGCGTCCGTTCTCGCTCGCGCTCTATGGCAGGGAAGGGACGCCGACGCAGATTTCGATGGTGTTTGCAAACAAGGGGGATTGGGCCCCGCCGGAAGGAGAACGCGGGGCGCGTGCCGATGGCTACGCGAAATCCATTGCGGCTGACACACAACAGATTGGAGGCGCACTCACCAATCTTCTCGGTCCGCCGGTAAAGGATCGCTTTGGGAAGGCCCAGAATTCACGCGAGAGCGTTCATCGCTGGGACTGGAAGGGGCATTCGATTCTCCTTGCGTCGCCGCGCGGGGAATATGTCGCCGTGCGAATCGTTCCCACGGAACTGCTGGATGCCGATCAAACCGAGCGGGTGGCGGATTCCAAGCTCCGCGAGGAGTTGGCGAAGCGGGTGGAGCGCCGCGAAAACGGAGATGTCATTTTGAAGAACATGCCGATGGTGAATCAGGGGCCCAAGGGGTATTGCGTCCCCGCCACCTGGGAGCGGGTGCTGCGCTACATGGGAATTCCCGCCGACATGTATGTTCTCGCGATGGCAGGGCAGACGGCGGCGGGCGGAGGAACCAACACTTCGGCGATGATGGCAGGTGCCAGCGATCTTGTCCGTGCGGCGGGTCGGCGTATGTCAAAAACCGGCGGTCGACTCACGACCCGCATGGTCTCGCGATATATCGATCAGGGGATGCCGCTGCTCTGGAGCATGTATGTGATCCGCGACGTCAACCGGGGAATTACGGAACGTTCCGCACAGCGACGGAAGATCGAGGATTGGAATGCCTACAAGGAAACGCTCGAAACGGCGCGACGCGAAGCCCGACGCATCCGCATCGATCGCGATGGCGGACATATGTGCATGATTATTGGATACAACGCCGAAACTGATGAGATCGCGATCTCCGATTCCTGGGGGCCTCAGTTTGCCGAGCGGTGGATTACGATCGAGGAGGCCAACGCCATCAGCCAGAATGATTTCACCATTATCGAACTGTGACGCCCGGCCTCCTGCGCGGGGGAAACTTTTTCTGAATGTGCAGTGGATTTTGGAGCCGGTGTTGGTTAACTGAGCGCCGTAATGTCTGACTTCGGCACCGCTGACGCCATTGCCCTTTACAACGTCGATCGCTGGGGGAATGGCTATTTCACGATCAACTCGGATGGCCATGTGGCCGTGCGTCCGACCGCCCGGAAAAAGGAGGAGATCGACCTCATGGAGGTCGTCGAGGAGGCGAAGTCGCGGGGTTTGTCCTTTCCTCTGGTGGTGCGGTTTCAGGACCTGTTGCGCCATCGGGTGAGCACGATCAACCGCGCGTTCGCCGAGGCGATTCGGGAGCACGATTACAAGGGGTGTTACCGCGGCGTTTTTCCGATCAAGGTGAATCAGCTCCGCGAGGTCGTGGAGGAGATCCTGGATGCCGGGAGTCCGGACCACTTTGGCATCGAGGCCGGCAGCAAACCGGAACTGATGGCCGCGCTGGCGATGCATCGCGACTCCGAAAGCCTGATCATCTGCAACGGCTACAAGGACTCGCAGTTTGTGCGCATGGCGCTGCTGGGCCGGAAGCTCGGGAAGACGATCATTCTGGTTGTCGAGAAGCTCGAGGAGCTCGGGCACATTCTTCGCATTGCGGAGAAGATGAATGTCACGCCGATGGTCGGCCTCCGTGTGCGGCTGCTCTCGAAGGGCGCTGGGAAATGGGCGACGAGTGGCGGCGAGAACGCGAAGTTCGGGCTGTCGACCGCCGAGCTTGTCGAGGCGAGTGAGATGCTCAAGAAGGCCGGGCTCGCCGACGCGCTGAAGCTCGTGCATTTCCACGTGGGCTCGCAGGTGCCCGACATTGGAACGATCAAGCGCGCGACACGGGAGGCCGCGCGCTTTTACGCGAAGCTCTACAAGATGGGGCATGCGCTGGGATACCTCGATGTCGGCGGGGGATTGGGAGTCGATTACGACGGATCGCGGACGACCTTCGACAGTTCGACGAACTACTCGCTCGACGAATACGCGCGCGACATCGTCTACAGCATTGCCGAGATCTGCGATGCGGAGAAGGTGCCGCATCCGAACATCGTGAGCGAGAGCGGACGCGCGATTGTTGCGCACCATTCGGTGCTGATTGTCGAAACCTTTGGCTCGATCGAGAAAAACCGTTCCCGCGAGCCGGTCGTGGCCTCGAAGGATGACCCGAAGCTTGTTCATGAGCTGATCGAGATCCGGAACAACCTGAAGAACAAGAACCGGCTCGAAAACCTCCACGACGCGCAGGAGATTCGCGAACGGGCGCAGGGAATGTTCGACCTGGGTCTGCTGGACCTTCCCGCAAAGGCAAAGGTCGATACGATTTATTGGGAGATCGCCGCGCGCGTTGTTGAGATGTTCCGCGGAGCGCGTTACGTGCCGGAGGAGGTGAAGGAAATGGAGGTCGCGCTGAGCGACCAGTTTCTTTGCAACTTCTCCGTTTTCCAGTCGCTGCTCGACCACTGGGCACTCGGGCAATTGTTTCCCGTCATGCCCATTCACCGGCTCGACGAGGAGCCGGATCGCAACGCGACGCTGGTCGACATCACCTGCGACTCGGATGGCAAGGTCAGCAAGTTCATTGACCTCCTCGACGTGAAGGAGACGTTGCCGCTGCATCGCTGGAACGGCAAGGAGCCCTATTACATCGGTTTTTTCCTGACCGGGGCCTATCAGGACATCATGGGCGACCTGCACAATCTCTTTGGTCGCGTAAACGAGATGCACATCTTCCTCGATGAGGATGAGGATAGCGGTTACTACGTCGAGGAGGTGCTGCCGGGAAGCACCGTGGCTCAGGTGCTGTCGCTGACGCAATGGGACACGAACGAGCTCGCCCGCCGCGTGAAGGCGCAGATGGATGCGGCGATCAAGAGTGACCAGCTCAAGCCGAAGGAAGGCATGCGATTGCTCGACGAGTATGAGCGCGCCCTCACGGCCTACACCTATTTGAACTTCGACGAGTAACATGCCGAAACGGACGCCCCTTTACGATCGCCACCTCACCGCCGGTGGACGCGTGATTGATTTCGCCGGCTGGGAAATGCCGGTTCAGTATTCCAGCATTCTCGAGGAGCATCGCGCGGTGCGTGAGGCCGTCGGGATTTTTGACATTTCCCACATGGGCGAGTTTCTGGTGCGCGGGGAGGGCGCTGCGGCGTGGCTCGACAGCCTGCTCACCAACCGCGTCGCATCGCTCGGTATCGGCGAGGCGCAATACACGCTCATGCTGAATGAAAAGGGCGGCGTGATCGACGACCTGATCGTTTATCGCATCGAGGAAACCTCGTATCTCCTGGTGGTCAACGCGGCAAAGATCGAGGAGGACGCAGCGTGGCTCGGAGGGCATCTTGCAGAGGGCGTCGTGTTCGAGGACCGCAGTGACACGTTTGGAGCCGTGGCGGTGCAGGGGCCAAAGGCGCGCGCGTTGTTTGCCGAGGTTTTCAACGAACCGCTTCCGGAGGCACGGAATCGGATCCTCACGAAGGAATTCGCGGGGGAAGAGGTGTTTGTCGTTACGACCGGCTACACGGGCGAGGATGGATTCGAAGTCGTGGCGCCGAATGCCGTAATCGGTGCCGTGTGGGACGCCTTCGTCAATGCCGGTGCGCGGCCCTGCGGCCTTGGCGCGCGAGACACCCTCCGACTCGAGATGTGCTACCCGCTGAATGGATCGGACCTTTCGCCGGACCGCACGCCGCTCGAGGCGGGACTCGGATTTTTTGTCGATCTGTCAAAGGAGGACTTCGTGGGGAAGGGAGTCCTGGTGGCGCAAAAGGAGAATGGCCTCCCGTCGCGACTGGCGGCTCTTGCCATCACGGAGAAATCGCCCCCGATCCGACCGCACTATCCCATCTGGGTGAATGGCGAGCAGGTCTCGGAAACGACGAGCGGTGCGCCCTCGCCGAGTCTCGGCCACAGCATTGCCATGGGGTATCTGCCGCCCGGGCACGCAAAGGTGGGTCAAACCGTGGAAATTGAAGTGCGCGGAAAGCGCTATCCCGCTACGGTCGTCAAAAAGCCATTCCTCAAGCGCGCCTGATTTTATGAATGTTCCCGAAGATCTCAAATATGCCGATACTCACGAGTGGATCCGCGTCGAAGATGGCGTGGGAACCGTGGGCATCACGGACCACGCGCAGGCCGAGCTGAGCGACATTGTTTTTGTCGAGCTGCCGCAGGTGGGAGTGGAGTTTGCCGCGCGAAACGCGGTTGCCGTCGTGGAATCCGTGAAAGCGGCGAGCGACATTTATACGCCCGTTTCCGGTGAGATCGTGGAGGTCAACAGCGCGCTCGAAGGGGAGCCGGGATTGTTGAACACCGCGCCCTACGAGGGCGGCTGGCTTTTCAAGATCCGTCTGTCCGATCCCGGCGAGCTCGATGCCCTGCTGTCCGCCGAAGCCTATCGCGAGCAGCTCTCCCAATGAGCGGGGAGGGACCTTTCGCATTCGGAAGATTCTCGCGGCGTCACATCGGGCCCCAGCCCGCGGAGATTGAGGAAATGCTCGCCCGCGTCGGTGCGCCGTCGCTTGATGCGCTGATCGACGAGACGGTGCCCGCGCAGATTCGGCTCCAAAAGCCGCTGTCGCTGCCTCCCGCGAGGACTGAGGAGCAGGCGCTGGCCGATCTCGCCGAGATCATCGGGGAGAACCAGATTTTCGAGTCGTGCATCGGGATGGGCTATTCGAATTGCCACATGCCGGCGGTCATCCGACGGAACATTCTCGAGAATCCCGGATGGTATACGGCCTACACGCCGTATCAGGCGGAGATTGCGCAGGGGCGCATGGAGGCGCTGCTGAACTTCCAGACGATGATCTGCGATCTCACGGCAATGGAGATCGCGAATGCATCGCTTCTCGACGAATCCACCGCCGCCGCCGAGGCCATGGTCATGGCGCGCGCGACGGCAAAGGGCACGCGATTTTTTGTTGCCGACGATTGCCATCCTCAAACGCTGGCGCTGCTGAAGACGCGCGGAGAGCCGCTTGGAATCGAGATCGAGAGCGGTCCGATTACGGAATTTTCAGCGGAGCCGGGGAGTTTCTTCGGCGTTTTCATTCAATACCCCGCCACCGACGGGCGGATTCATCCGCTGACGCCAATCATCGAGAAGGTGCACGACGCGGGCGCGATGGCGATTGTTTCGGCGGATCTGCTGGCGCTCACGTTGATTCAGGCGCCGGGCGAATGCGGGGCGGACATCGTCGTGGGCACCTCGCAGCGTTTCGGAGTTCCTCTTGGTTACGGAGGCCCCCACGCCGGATATCTCGCGACTCGCGATGCTCACAAACGCCGGATGCCCGGACGCTTGATCGGCGTTTCGAAGGATGCCGACGGTCATCCCGCGCTGCGGCTCACGCTCCAGACTCGCGAACAGCACATTCGTCGTGAGAAGGCGACGAGCAATATCTGCACGGCGCAGGTGCTGCTGGCGGTGATCGCGTCGATGTATGCCGTCTATCACGGACCCGGGGGATTGCGTGCCATCGCGACTCGCGTGCACGGCAAGGCCGTGGCGCTCGCCGGGATGCTGCGTCAGCTCGGATGGAGCGTGGACGAGGGACCGTTTTTCGACACGATTCGCGTGAATCTCGGCCAGGTGAGGGCGGTGGAAATTCTGCGCCTCGCGGAGAGTTATCGGGTGAATCTCCGCGCGCTGGACGATCACACGATCACCATTGCGCTCAACGAGACCACGGGATCGCTCGCCAAGTTCGGCGAGATTTTCAATGGAGGAAATCCGACGGATGTTGTGGCGGACGAATCCGCGACGGCCATCCCCGAGAGCCTGCGCCGCACCTCGGATTTTCTCACGCATCCCGTGTTCAACCGCTACCACACGGAATCGGAGCTGATGCGTTACGTGAAGCGGCTCGAGTCGCGCGACCTGTCGCTGACCACTTCGATGATCCCGCTCGGCTCCTGCACGATGAAGCTCAACGCCGCGGCGGAAATGATTCCCGTGACTTGGGAGAAGATCGGCGGCCTTCATCCGTTTGTGCCGACGCAGCAGGCGGAGGGTTACCAGCGAATGTTCGCCCAGCTCGAATCGTGGCTTGCCGAGATCACGGGATTTGCCGCGGTGTCGTTGCAGCCGAATGCGGGTTCGCAAGGCGAATACGCAGGGCTGCTCACCATTCGCGCGTGGCATTTGTCCCGTGGCGAAGGTTCGCGCACGGTCTGTCTGATCCCGACGTCCGCGCATGGGACAAATCCCGCAAGTGCGGCCATGGCTGGAATGTCCGTGGTGCCGGTCGCCTGCGACGACCACGGGAACATCTCCCTCGAGGATTTGCGTGCGAAGATCGAGAAGCATCGCGAGCAACTCGCGGCAATCATGGTGACTTATCCATCCACGCACGGCGTGTTCGAAGAGAGCATTCGTGAGATCTGCGATCTCGTTCACGAAGCCGGCGGGCAGGTTTACATGGATGGCGCGAACATGAACGCGCAGGTGGGACTCTGCCGGCCGGGAGATATCGGTGCGGACGTCTGCCATCTCAATTTGCACAAGACCTTCTGCATTCCGCACGGCGGCGGAGGCCCCGGCGTCGGACCGATCGCGGTTGCGAAGCATCTTGCGGATTTTCTGCCCGGGCATTCCGTCGTCGAGACGGGTGGCGGCCGGGGGATCGGCGAGGTTTCACAGGCGCCGTGGGGCAGTGCGAGCATCGTCGTGATTTCGTGGATGTATCTCGCAATGATGGGGCCGGACGGCCTCACCGAGGCGACGAAGGTCGCCATCCTCAATGCGAATTACATCGCGAGCCGTCTCAGCGACTACTATCCCGTGCTCTACAAGGGCTCGAAAGGTCGCGTCGCGCACGAGTGCATCATTGATGTGCGCGAATGGAAGGAGCGTGCCGGAGTCGATGTCGAGGATTTCGCGAAGCGACTGATGGATTTCGGATTCCACGCGCCGACAATGAGCTGGCCGGTGCCGGGAACGTTGATGATCGAGCCGACGGAGAGCGAGTCGAAGGCCGAACTCGATCGCTTCTGCGATGCGATGATCTGCATTCATCAAGAGTTGGTGGACATCGAGCAGGGCCGCCTTGACCGGAAGGACAATCCGCTGAAGCGCGCGCCGCACACGGCGCGTCAGGTCACTGCAGACGTCTGGGATCGCAGTTACTCGCGAGAGCAGGCCGCTTATCCGGCGCCGTGGCTGAAGGAATACAAGTTCTGGCCGGCGGTTGGTCGCGTCGACAATGTCCACGGCGATCGCAACGTGTTCTGCACGTGCCCGCCGATGGAGGAATTCGCCTAGTTCGCCGGCGCCGAGAGGAGTTTCACGAATTCCGCATCGGCTTTGGCGCTCTCGAAAACGGGATCGACAAACAGCCGTTCGCGGAAGTTGGGGCCACCAAGTTCGAAGGACTTTCTTAACGGCGCGACGGCCTGCTGCTTCGCGCCGGCTGCGTATTCCGCGCGGGCAAGCCGGTAGTAGGGTTCCGGATTGGCCGCGTCGACCTCCGACCACGTCTTCGCAAAGCGCCGCGAAGCATCCCAGTCGTTGCGGAACTCGGCCACTTCGACGCGCAGGCGCAGATAGTCGGGATTTGATCCGAGCCCGGGGGCGGCCTCGTCGAGCAGGGCATCCACCTGCCTGTGTTCGCCTGCCTGGGTATTCAGCGCGACGAGTTTTTCCAGAAGTTGGATCGAATCCGGGGACTTCTCGAATGCCGCCTTCGCAGCCACGATCTCGGCCTGCAGGTCGCGGCGCAGCCGGGTCACTTCGAGACTCTGCCGGAGCGTCTCGCTGTTTGGATCGATTTTCAACGCCTGCTCGATCAACTCGACCGGTTCGTCGAATTCACCGCGTGCCCACAGGAGACGGCTGAGTCCTTCCAGCGCGTCGGAGTTTCTTGGAAAGAGCGCGAGGGCCTGACGATAGGCGATCTCGGCTTCGGCGTTCATTCCGCGGAAGTCGTAGATCTTTCCGCCCGTGACGCGCAGTGAGGAAAAGCTCTTGCGGGCATCGTAGTCCCGAAGGAATCGCGGGTTCGCGAGAAGATCGGAGATGTAGGCTTTCCAGAATTCGAGGTCCTTCTTCACCGCGTTTGGCGGGAGCATTTCCAGCGGCTCGGGATTGAGGCGGTAAACGAGCCCATCGGGAATCGCATGGGGATAGCTCCACGCCATTGGAAAACTCTCTTCGACGTAGAAAGTGTGGTGGTCCTTGTTTTTCTCGAAAATCCACTTCGCCACCGCGGAGTGCAGGTAGCGGCTCGTTTCGCCACGATCGATCGTTTCGGACTGCTGTTGCTGCTTGAGCTCGTCGGCCGCCTGCTGGCGAATCTGCTGCCATTCGCTGAATGTCGGCAGGACGAGTGGCTCGGCGGGATACGTTTTCCCGCGACCGAGCCAGTTTTCGAAGGCGTTCTTCGGTCGCGGGCGATCCTCCGCGTAGTGGTCGCGGATGTAGGCGAGGTAATAGCGGTCGGCGAGGCCGTTTTGCGTGAGGATGTAGAGGTCGCGGCGATCGAAGTTGGGATCGATGCGGTTGGCACGCGGCTGCGTGCTTTCGCCGAGGATCATGTAGGTCGGGACAAAGCGTCCGGGATCCGTCCCGCCGAAGATCACGCTGCCTTTCGGCAGGTCCTTGAGCATATCGTAGCCAAACTTCCAGCCGAACCAGCGGTCGCGCTGGCTGGCCTCGTCCATGTTCGTGAAAAGCGGCCACAGCGGAAGCAGCGGCACCATCCACATGACCTGCCGGAGTCGCGGAGCGTGGCGCGCGATGAAATCGAGCACGACGGCCGCACCGATCCCCGCGAGAAGGGCGAAGATCAAATTCGTGTAGGTGTGGTAGGGCATCTGCAGCCACCACCCGGCAAGGTCGGTCCGCGCGCGGTCGAGCAGGGGCTGGAGGAAGGCTGCAAGGCCGAATGCGGCGAACAGGACGTAGATCCACACGCGGGTGGCGAGCGGCTTTCGCAGAGTTCCGAGAAATGCGGCGATGACGAACAAAATCGAGAACGGCGTGAAGCTCCGCGCGAGCTGCAGCCAGAAAAAGCCGATCCATTGACGGAATTGGTCGACCGAGCCGCGACGCTGCGTGGCATTGGCATCAGGCGACGCCGTGCCGACAACCTTGCTGAGCAGGCGCAGGCTCTGATCGGACAGGCTGCCGGGATATTGCGAACGATTGAACGAGAAGAAGAAGCCGTCAGGCGTGCGCGTGTAGCCCCAGTTCATGGGCGGATTCGTCGAGGACGCGACGGGCATGTAGGCGTAGGGAAGGAGTCCCAGAGCCAGCACGACGGGCAAAAACACGATGACCTTCCAGCGAATGCGCGCACGAGCCAGCACAATGCCCAGGGCGCGACGCCGCAGCCGGCGACGCCGGATCATTGCGGCAAGGGCGCGCCAGCCGCGACTGCCAAGGCGGAAGAAAATGACGAGAACGAACAGTGTTGCGACGAGATAGGTAAGGCGCAGCGACGCCTTCACGACGAGCGCGTCATTTGCAAGCAGGGCAAATGTGAGATACGCGATGAGCGCGCTCACCGAGCAGCCGAGAATGACGTCCCAAAACAAGTCGCGACGCACGAGCAGCACGAGCAGCGGAAGGAGCGCGAGCGCCAAGGAGAGCTGATGGTTGCTGAAGGCGAGGCTCAGCGTGAAGAAACTCCAGAAGAGGCCCGAAAGCTTTTCCGGTCGCCGCAACCACGTGTAAAGACTGAGCAGGTAAAGCCCGATGAGCAATGCGTGGAGCGTGTAAACCTCCACGATCACGGCCTGGGACCACATCGAGAAGCTGAAGGCGAAGGCCAGACCGAGAGCGATCGAGACGATGTCGGGAACGAAGCGCGGCGCATTCGGCGGCCGCATCCACACGACCGTGTTGCGGATGAGCAGGGTGGCCAGCCCGACGGCAAGTGCGCCGCACACCCCGCTGAACAAAGCGAGTTCGTGAGCGACGTTGCCGATCGGCAGAAGCTGGAAGAGCCACGCGAGGATGGTCCAGAGCGGATAGCCGGTCGGGTGTGGCACACCGAAATGCTGGGCGGCGACGATGAATTCGCCGGAATCGAGCAACGTGACGCTTGGCGCGGCACTCCACCAGTAAATGATGAATGAGATTACGGCGGAGACGCCCGCGCAGATCCAGTCGGCCCGGGAGAAGATGCGCGATCTCATGAGTGAACCTCCGCGGGTTTCCTGGGATGCAGGGCGAGTTCGCAAACCCGCCGTGCCGCCTCCACGGCGATGCCGAGCGACATTTTTGTCTTACCGGAACGTCGCTCGGTGAAAACGATCGGAATTTCGACGAGCCGGAATCCGGACTGCCACAGCAGCCAGTGAAGCTCGACCTGGAAACCGTAGCCGTCGGCGTGGAGTTCGGACCAGTCCAGAGCGCGGAGTGCGGAGGTCCGGATCGCCTTGAATCCACTTGTTGCGTCGGTCAACGGGAGCCCCGTGAGCAGGTGCACGAAGTGCGAGGCACCAATGCTGAGCGCGAGCCGGTGTTGCGGCCAGTTGATCACGCGCACGCCGTTGAGGTAGCGACTGCCGATGGCCGCGTCCGCGCCGTGCTGCAGGGCTTGAAGCAGTTTTGCGATGTCCTGAGGATCGTGCGAGAGATCGGCGTCGATTTCAATGCAGGCGTCGTGACCGTGGTCGAACGCCCAGCGGAAGCCGTCGCGATACGCGGAGCCGAGACCGAGTTTGGAAGGGCGCTCGAGGAGATGAATGCGGCGGCCGAATTCCGCATGGCTTTTGACCACCTGGGCGGTGCCGTCGGAGGAGGCGTCGTCCACGAGCAGAATCTCCGTCGACGGCAGCGTGAGGACGCGGTCGAGAAGCTCGGTGATCGTTTCGCGTTCGTTGTAAGTGGGGATGATAACCAGCGGGCGCTCGATGGGGGCGCGATCAATCGTCACGGGATTTGATGACGACGGCATCGTTCTGGAGGCATTCCATTTCGCGCGAATGCGCGCCGGCAGGACGGGAACCAGTGCAAGCCAGGCAAGCGAGAGAACCCAGGAGCCGCCGCCAATGGCAAGGCAGAGCGTATACCATGCCGGTGGCTGGAAGCGGAATGTCACTTCGCGGGCCCCTGTTGGGATGGCGACGCCGGGAAATGCGCCCGCGACGCGAGTCACACGCGCGGGAGTGCCATCGATGCTGGCTGTCCAGTCGGGATGCCATGCTTCGGAAAGGGTCAGCCAGCCACTCGATCCGGTGACCGCGAAACTCGCGACGGCGGATGTTGCGGGGCCGTTTGGGGTGATGCGCTGAAAGGGCGCGGGCGAACCTTGTTCGCCGCCTTCGCCCGGAGGCAGGGAAAGAATGCCTTTCGAGGCGAACTGGAGGGCATCGAGGTATTGGGGAAGCTCGGGCTGGGCAGGACGCACCACGGAGGCGAGGAAGGCCGGATACAGCGCCTTCTCGTTCTGGAGGATCGTGAAGAAATCGTTTTCGAAAGCGACCGGAAGCAATGAGCGGAACCAGAGTTGTTGCTGCTGAGGGACGTCGTGATCCTGCCGGTCGATGATGATGTGCGAGACGCCGGCGAGCTGCAGAAACGCCAGCATGTCGGAGGCCGACGCGCGGGCAGCCGTCTCGAGACGGGCGAAGTCGCGAAGCATGAAGTTGTGGTGGGCGGCCTCGGAAACCAGCGGATGGCCGGTGAGCGCGGGCAGCTGGAGATCGAAGTAACGCCCGGAGAGGGAGAGCAGGCGGCCGGCTGGTTGCGCGGATTTCAGGAAATCGGTCGCGGCGTGGAAGTCGTCGTAGAGCGCCTGCGGCAGGCCGTCCTTCCAGAAGTATTTCGAATACGGAATGGTCGTCCACATCGCCACGGCAAGCACTGCGAGCGAGATCACGACGCGGGCCGCCACATGGCGGAACGAACGAATCACCCATGCCACCGCGATGCCTGCGGCGACGGACCAGCAGAGGGCGCCGTTGAGAATCCAGAATGAATCCGGGGCGCGCAGGCTGTCGAAGAGCGGGAATTTCTCGATGATGCGAAATCCGGGAACGAGGAGGAAGATTCCGAAGAGAGCGAGGAACACGAGTGGATGGCGAACCCGGACGGGCAGGAGCCAGTAGAGCAACGCGCCCGTTCCACCGAGAATCAGCCAATGCGCAATGATCCCCCAGTCGGGAAAGTTGAGGGATTGTTCCAGCAGCTGAAAATGGCCGCTGAGCACGGATCTCGGCCCAAAGGAGAGCCAGAACACGAGCAAGGTGAGCGCGAGGAAGGCGCGGGCGCTGCGAAGCTCGGCAGTCCAGCGACGTTGCGTCCATTGATGGAAGACCAGCCAGAACACGGCGACGAGCCCGGGGATGCCGAGATAGTAGCCGCCGCGATCGATCGCGAAAATGGGAGGCAGCTTGCGAAACAGCGAGCCGCTGTCGATCCAGGAGGTGAGGGACTTCACCGAGTAGGTGTGCTGCCAGGATTCGAACGGCCGGAATTCGAAGATCGTCATGAAACCGAATTCCCGGACCAGCGGAAGCAGCGGAATGATCGCGAGCGGAATCCCGAACACAATGGACCAGACGGCGCCCCGAAGAAGATTCGCGCGGGTTTCCTGCCGGGTCGCGAAGAGCCAGACCGCGAAGCCGGCGAGAGGCACGAGGAGCGTCGCGCCGATCTTGCTCCAGGTAAGCATCGTTGCGGAAAACGCCATCGCAAGAAGCAGCGCGTCGACGCGTGCTCCGCGCTCGGCCACGCGCAACATGGCGAGAAACGTCAACGGAACGAGCGGGTAGGCGATGACGATCGTCATGTGTTCCTGCCAGCCGAGCCGGAGGAGGAGCTGCGGCGAGAGAAGGTAGCCGATGCCGATCGCGCAGGCGGTCCAGGGCGAGCCGGTCAGGCGGCGTCCGAATGCCCATGCGGCCACGGCGCCGCCGGCGAGAAACACGAGGCCGGTGATTTTCAGCGCGACAATCGGCGGAAACACAAGGGCCGCCAGCGCGAAGGGGAGCAGGCCGAAAATGTAGCCGACGATTGCGGCGGCGCTGAATCCGCCGAGGTAGCCGGGCACCCACCATGAGGGCTCGCCGGGCTGGCGCACCCATTCCATGAGGTAAACAAGCTTGCCGGCGTAGCCGACCAGCTCCTCGTGCGTGGGAGTGCGAGGCAGCCATGCCCATCCCAGCGTGCCGACGTAGGCAAGCACGAAGAGGAGAAATAGCGTGAGGGGTCGGCGCATTGTTTCCCGCAGCGGCGACTTCAGACGACGGCGTTCCGCCGACGCAGGCTTTCCACGGCGCTGGAAATTTCCTGGAGATCACTTTCGATCATCCGGTCGATGAACAGGATGCCATGAAGGTGGTCGTGCTCGTGCTGCACCGCACGGGCAAGCAATCCGGTGGCGGTGAATTCGAGCACCTCGTCTTCGAGCGTCCTTGCCTTCACGCGGACCGAGTTCGGTCGCGGAATGCCTCCCAGCAGACCGGGGAAGCTGAGGCAGCCTTCGGTGTCGGTTTCGATTTCGCCGATTGGCTCGACCTCCGGGTTGATCAGGACGAGGGGCATGTAATCCTCGAGCGGAACCTCCCTGCCGTCGACCGTCATGGTGCCCGGTGCGAAGGCGTCGAGCACATCGATGACGCAAATCTGCAACGGCAGGCCGACCTGCTGGGCGGCAAGTCCGACGCCATTCGCGTCGTTCATCGTGTCGATCATGTTCTGCGCGAGCTTCACGATTCGCTCGTCGATGCGCTCGATGAGGCGGCCTTTTGAGCGGAGTGCAGGGTGGCCGTATTCGACAATGGGAAGGATCATGGAGTGGGTGCGGGTTTTTGCGCTTCGGGATCGGTGAAGGCGGGGATGTTCTTGATGCCGGCCTCCTGCAAAGCATCGAGCACTTTCACCACGACGCCAAAAGAAGCCTCGCGATCGGCCTGCATGGCGATCGGACGATCCGGAAATTTTTCGCGAGCCGCCGTCAACGCCTGCGCCAGTGTGTCGAGAGTCACGGGTTCGTCGTCGAGCGTGATTTCCTCGGCGCTCTTCACACGCAGCACAAGCGGCTCGGTGGAGTTTTCCGCGGCGGGCGCGGCGGTCTTCGACTGCGGGAGGTTGATCTCGAGTTGCGGCTGGGTCTTTTTGAACGTCGTGGTGACAATGAAGAAGATCAGCAGGATCGCGAGAATGTCGATGAGCGAGACGATGTTGATCGCCGGGCTGCGCCGCTTGCGGGTGTAGAACTTCATTCCAGCGGCTCGATGGATGGCTGCTGGTCGGGGTTCGGGTAGCACTTGGCCAGCAGCTCGGCGGTGACGGATTCCATTTCGACCGACATGACCTCGATCTTCCGCATGAAATAGTTGTAGGCGATTAGGCTGGGCGCGGCGACGGCGAGACCCATGATGGTCGTGTTGAGCGCCTCCGCGATGCCGCGCGCGATCACCATTGGGTCGCCATTGCCGACATTTGCGAAAATGCCGATGAGACCGGAGAGCGTGCCAAGGAGCCCGAGCAACGGTGCGACGCCGGTGGTGATCTCCAGAATGACGAGGCCGCTTTCCATGCGGGCGGTCTCGTGACGGGCCTGGGTTTGCACGGCCTCGGCATTGTCCGCGCGCGGCCAGGAAAGGTGCCGCAGGAGAGTGAGAAGAATGCGGGAAAGCGGGGAGGGGTTTTCGTGAATGAGCTCGGAGAGTCGTGAGAGCTCGTCGCCGGGCTCGAGGCGGCTGACCTCCTCCTCGATGGCCGCCGGCATTACGGTCGACTCGCGCAGGGCGAAGCCACGAAGAAGCATCACCGTCGTGGCGATGACGGAGAGGGCCAGGAGCGGGATCATGAAGATCCCGCCTTTGATGAAGAAACCGGCGATGGCGTCGACGGCCGAGGCGAGAACGATGTCCATGGACAAAGGCCATCACGATAGCTTCAAGAGGGCCGGGTGCAAGATCGCGTTGCCGCTTGACCCAACCGGCCCGGAAGGGCGATTCGTGGCACATGAAGTTGCTCCGTCGCATGCGCCGAAATCGGTCTTCCGCCGGTTTGCGGGCGATGGTTCGCGAGACTTCGCTGTCTCCGGACGACCTCATTCAGCCCTTGTTCGTGAAGGTGGGGGAACCGGAGGCGGTGGCATCCATGCCCGGAGTGCGCCGGCATTCGATCGATTCGCTTGTCGAGGAATGTGGACGGTGCGTCGCCGCCGGCGTGAGGGCGGTGGCATTGTTCCCGTGCGTCGATCCGGCAAGGAAGGATCCGCAGGGATCCCACGGCTGCGAGGATGACAACGTCCTTTACGCGGCGATCGACTCCGTGAAGTCCGCGCATCCCGACCTGCTGGTGATCACGGATGTCGCGCTCGACCCTTACACGAGCCACGGCCACGACGGGTTGCTGGATGCCTCTCAAACCAGGGTGTTGAACGACGAGACGGTCGAGGCCTTGTGTCGGCTCGCGGTGCGGGAGGCCCGGGCTGGTGCGGATGTGGTGGCGCCCTCCGACATGATGGACGGTCGCGTGGCGGCGATCCGGGAGGCCTTGGATGAAGCCGGCTTTCAGCAGGTGGCGATTCTTTCCTACGCTGCGAAATACGCCTCCGCGTTCTACGGTCCGTTTCGCGACGCGGTGGGCAGCGCTACGAGTGGGCCGCCGCTCGACAAGAGGGGATATCAGATGGATCCGGGGAATGTCCGGGAAGCCCTGCTGGAGGTCGCGCTCGACGAGGAGGAGGGCGCGGACATGGTGATGGTGAAACCCGCCGGGCCGTATCTCGACGTGATCCGGGCCGTGCGGGAGGTGACCACGCTCCCGCTCGCGGCCTATCAGGTCTCGGGAGAGTTTGCCCAAATTCATGCCGCAGCCCGGCTGGGGTGGCTTGATTACGAACGCACCCGGGATGAGTCGCTTCTCGCGATCAAGCGCGCGGGGGCGGACATGATCCTGACGTATTTCGCCCGGGAAGTGGCGGAAACCTTGTAAACGGAGGAATCGAAATGTTGCGCCGCCGGGAGTTCCTTCGTCGAGGTTCGCTGGCCGCCGTGGGGGCATGCCTTTTTCCGACGATCGTTCCGCGCCGCGTGTTCGGACAATCGCCCAACTCCGCGCCGAGCGAGCGCATTGGCCTCGGCCTGATTGGCATGGGCAAGCAGATGACGATGCACCGGGAAGGCTTGGTGCACCGGGACGACGTGCAGATTATCGGGGTTTGCGACGTGGATCGCTTTCGGCGCGAACTCGCGAAGTCCGAGATTGAACAGGCGTATGCTGCGGAAACCGGAAAATCCGCATACCGGGGTGTCGCGGCGGTGGAGGATTTTCGCGAACTTCTCGCCATGCCGGAAGTCGACGCCGTCGTCATCGCGACGCCCGACCACTGGCACTCGATCATTGCGGTGGAAGCCATCCGCGCCGGAAAGGATGTCTATTGCGAGAAGCCGCTTGCCATCACGGTTCGCGAGGGACGCGCGATCTGCGACGCTGTCGAGCAATATGCCTGTGTCTTTCAAGTCGGCAGCCAGCAGCGGTCGGAGCGTGCGTTTCGTGTTGCCGCACAACTCGCATGCAGCGGGTATCTGGGTGATCTCAAGGAGATCTGGGTCGATGTCCCGCAGACGCCCGCAATGCCGTATAACGTGGCCGCCGAGCCGGTGCCGGACGGCCTGAACTGGGACTTCTGGCTGGGGCCGTCGCAGGTCGTGCCTTACAGCGCGGAACTCGAGCCCGCCGGTGACATGCGCGGGCACGATTACCCGCATTGGCGCGATTACATCGGGTTTGCCGGCGGACGCGTGACGGACTGGACGCCGCATCATCCGAACATCGCGCAATGGGCGCTCGGCTTCGACGGGAGTGGGCCGGAGTGGATTCTGCCGCCTGGAGGAGATGTCGCGGAGTTGACGTGGATCTGGCCGGGCGGACTGCCGATGAAATGCGGAATGCCTTACGCCGGCGGAATGATTGCGTTTGTCGGCACGGAAGGAGTCGCGATTGCCGCGCGCGGCGACCTGCTTGAAACACGACCGGGGCATTTGAAGGAAGTGCGTTTCCGGCCCACGGAGGATCTTCTGCCCGTGAGCACGAATCATTTCAGCGACTGGTTCGACTGCATCCGCACGCGCCGGCAGCCGATTTGCTCCGTTGAAGCGGGCCATCGCAGCGCGACGCTCGGTCTGCTGGCCGATCTGGCGATGCGGTTCGAAAAGCCGATCCACTGGGACGCGGCTTCCGAATTGATTATCGACGACCCCGCATTGCTCCCGCTGCTCGGTCGGGAAATGCGTGCACCGTGGAGTCTTATCTGATGAAGCCCGGCGTGTGGATGCTGCTCCTGTCGATGTCGGCCACGATCGCCGCGACGCCGACGGAGACGCTGGATGCCTTGAAGTCATGGAAGCCCGGTGAGAACCGCGAAGCGGTCGCCGCGCTGGAGGAAACCGTGCGGACCGGATTTTCTGATCCGGCGGTGCGGTCGGATTTCGTGACGGCACTTGTTGATTTTTTTGCAAGCGATGCCACGGCGGACGCGAAGAGTCTCGTGTCGCTTTATGCGGTCGCCTTTGCGGATGCCACGCTGCGGGAGCCCGCGGCGGCAATGCTTGACCGGCCCGGGCAGCTTCGCGCCGGGGCGGCGATCCTTCGGGCGATTGGCGACGAGGAGAGCAACGCGGTGCTGGCCGGGACGCTGGCGAAATCAGACGCCGCCAGGGTGGACGCGCTGAACGCCATGGTGGCACCCTTTGACGATGCTGCGTTGATGTCGGTGGCGAAGACGCTCGGCAGCGCCGAATCGCTGGAGGTCGTTCGCGCGGCGGCGACCGCATTGGTGCGATCCGGTGACCCCGCAGCGGCGCAAACGCTGGTGGAAGGAGCGGCCCGGGCGGGAAGTCGCGAAGTTCGTGAAATTCTGGGCGACGCGGCTGTTGTGGCATTGCGGCGCCTTGCGGATGTCGAGGAAACGCGTGAGCTCGCGATGCGGCAGCTGGAACGGCTGGCTTCGGTTGAGAATTTACCGGCGGCGCTTGAGGGCGCGGTTTTTCTCGCCCGGTTTCGGCTCGATCCCACGGAAATGAGGACGCGTGCGCTCGAAGATCTCACGTCCGCGAATGAGTCACTCTTCCGGGCCGCCGTCGCAGCATTGCAGCGGGATCCGTCGATGGGGCGTGAGGTGGTGGATCTGCTGCCCAGGCTGCCCGATGACCGCCGGATCGCAGTGGCGAGTCAACTGACGGACGATCCATCGCTCGTTTCCGACCTCGTTCGGATGGCGGGATCCGATGCAGGCTTGGTTCCTGTTGCGTGCGCGGCATTCTCGAAATGCGGGGGCAGCGCGGAGTTGCCGGCCTTGCTGCTGTTGGCGAAGAGCCATCCGCGTGAAGTGGAGGGCGCCCTTGTGAATTGGCGCGCGCCGGAGGCGGGTGCGCACCTGCTTTCGGCTCTCGATGCGGACGAGCAGTCGATTTTGTTGATCGACGTTTTGGTTGAGCGACGCGAGCGGGGGGTCTTTGACCGGTTGGTGAAAGCCCTGCCGTCGCCGGATTCCCGACTGCACCGCGCGGCCATTTCAGGCGTGGTGAAACTTTCCACACCGGCAGATGTTCCGGTTCTTCTCCAGCTTCTGGCGGCCTTGCCGAAGGATGAGGCGGCTTTGACCCGTGCGCTGGAGCGGCAAATCGCCACCGGGGATCCGACGGCGCTTGCGGCGATTCGGGAGGCGATTGCCGCGGAGCAGGTGTCCGACAAACGATGGGTGCTTCTCGGCCTGCTGGCGGGAAGCGGGCAGGATCTGGAAATGCTGGCGGGTGCATTTCCCGACGAACCGGATGAGTGGGCTGCGTGGTTCACTGCGATGGGCAAGTGGTCGGGTGGCGCAGAGGGATGGATGCTGCTGGTGAGTCGTGCGAAGGAGCAGAGCGACCCGGCGCAGCGGCAATCTGCAGCGCGGGCGCTGGCGGACATGGTCGAGAAAAGCCCCACGGAGCCTGGCATGCGTGCGGATTACCTGCTCGAGGCTTTCGAGCTGGCCGGTGGGGATATCGACACGACCCGACACCTCCTCGCCAAAGTGACTGCGGTGCCGGACCCGCGGCTTTATCAGGCGCTGGACCGGCTGGCCGAAATGCCGGAGCTCAAGGGTGAGGTGGAGACCGCACGCCGGAAGCTCGATGAAGCGCTGAGGCCTTGAAAAGAAAATGGGCGTCCCGCGAAAGGACGCCCATCTCAAGGCCTTTGGAGAAGAGCGATCAGGTATACTTGAGCACTTCTTCGATTGTCGTGTCGCCCGCGAAGATCGAGCGCAGGCCGTCCTCGCGCAGGGTGGTCATGCCAAGCTCGATGGCTTTCTGGCGCATGACGACGCCCGAGGCGCGCTGGTTGATCAGCTCGCGGATCGGATCGGAGATTCGCAGAAGCTCGTAGATGCCTTTTCGGCCCTTGTAGCCGGTGTAGTTGCAGGCTTCGCAACCCTTGCCGTAGTAGAAGTTCTTGTCGCCGATGTCGTAGGGCGACAGGCCGAGTTGCTGCAACAGTGCCTCGCTGGGCTCGTAGGCCTCGCGGCAGTTGTTGCAGATGCGGCGAATGAGTCGCTGGGCCAGCACGCCTTCCAGCGACGCCGAGATGAGGAAGGGCTCGATGCCCATGTCCACAAGACGCGTGACCGCGCCGGTGGCGTCGTTGGTGTGCAGCGTTGTAAAGACGAGGTGACCGGTGAGCGACGCCTGAATGGCGATCTGCGCCGTTTCCATGTCGCGGGTCTCACCGACGAGGATGCGGTCCGGGTCCTGACGCAGGAAGGCGCGGAGCACGCGGGAGAACGTGAGGCCGATGCCTTCGTGGATCGGCACCTGGATGATGCCCTCGATTTCGTATTCGACCGGGTCCTCGGCGGTGAGGAGCTTCACGTCGATCGTGTTGATTCGACGCAGGCAGGCGTAGAGGGTGGTCGTCTTTCCGGAGCCGGTGGGGCCGGTGACAATGAAGATGCCGTTCGGCTTCTCGATGGTCTCGAGGATGTAGCTCTTGATGTAATCGGGCATCCCGAGCGCATCGAGGTCGAGGTTCACCGAGGAGCGATCGAGCACGCGAAGCACGACGCTTTCGCCAAACTGGGTTGGCAGCGTCGAAACACGCAGGTCGACCTGCTTGCCGCCGATCACGCGCTGAATGCGACCGTCCTGCGGGAGTCGGCGCTCGGCGATGTTGAGGTTCGAGAGCACCTTCACGCGGGAAATAACCGGCATCGCGAGGTGCCGCGGAGGCGGATCCATTTCGTAGAGCGCGCCGTCCACGCGGTAGCGGACCTTGAACTCGTTTTCGAACGGCTCGAAGTGAATGTCGCTCGCTCGCGCCTGAATCGCCTTGTCGAGAATGAGGTCGACGTAGCGGATGATCGGCGTCGCATTGGCCTCCGCCGCGGCGGCTGCGGGATTGAAACTGTCGATCTCGCCCTCGGCCAGTTCGAGCTTCGTTTCACCGAGCTGGGCGAGGATTTCCTCCATGCTCGTGTCCTCGGTGCCGTAGCTCGCGTCGATGATTTCCTGGATGCGCGAGAGCGGCTGGCCGACGCACGGCTGGATGTCACGACCCAGCGCAAAGCGCAGGTCTTCGACGACCTGGCCGTTCAACGGATCCGAGAGGGCGACATAAATCGTGTTTTCCGAAGCGCCGATCGGCAATGCCCCATGGAGACGGGCGAGACCGCCGGGAATGAGCGCAAGCGTCTCGGGAGCCGGCTCAAACTCGCGCAGGTCGTAGCGTTCGCCGCCGATGGAGTCGGCGAGCGTCTGGTAAAAGACATCCTCCGTGAGGTAGCCCGAGTTGACGACTGCGACCTCGACCGGCTTGCCGGTCTCTGCGCATTCGCGCTCCAGATCCTCCGCCTCCGCGGCTCCGAGGACTCCGGCGTCTTTGAGGATTTCGAGAACTTGAGTGGTGTTCATGGGGTCAGGCCTGATCGGTCATCGTGGTGGTGATCACTTCCTCGGCGGTGGTGAGACCGGCGAGGACCTTGCGAACGCCGTCCTCGCGAAGAGTGCGCATGCCAAGCTCACGAGCGCGGTGCCGGAGGGTGATCGTGGAAGCGTTGTTGTTGATCATGTGACGAATTTCGTCGTCGATCGTGAAAATTTCAAAGATGCCCATTCGGCCCTTGTAACCCTTGCCGCGGCAGGCTTCACAGCCGACGGGTTTCATCGGACTGGCATTTGCCAGCTGGCTGGCCTCGAGGCCGAGGGTGTGCAGCTCGTATTCGGTGAGTTCAGCGGGGGCCTTGCATTTTTTGCAGAGGCTGCGGACAAGTCGCTGCGCCATCGCGGCGCGGACGGAACTCGACACGAGGAACGGTTGCACGCCGATGTCGACGAGACGGGGGATGGCGCTCGGCGCGTCGTTCGTGTGAAGCGTGGAAAGCACGAGGTGGCCGGTGAGGGACGCGTTGATCGCGATGCTCGCGGTCTCGGCGTCACGAATCTCACCGATCATGATGATGTTCGGCGCCTGGCGGAGAATGGACCGCAGCGCGGCGGGGAACGTCATGCCAATCTCGGCATTCACCTGCACCTGGTTGATGCCCGACATCTGGTATTCGACCGGGTCCTCGACGGTGATGAGCTTGCGGTCGGGTTTGTTGATGTAATTCAAGCACGCGTAGAGCGTGGTCGTTTTGCCCGAGCCGGTCGGACCGGTGACGAGAATGATGCCGTCGGGCAGCTGAATGAGCTGCTCGAACTTTTGCTGGTCGTCGCTGAGGAAGCCGAGCTGCGGCAGACCGAGCAGGAGCGCCGACTTGTCGAGAATACGCATGACGACGCTCTCGCCGTGGACGGTCGGGATTGTGGAAACGCGCAGGTCGATGGCGTTCTTGCCGACCTTCACCTGGATGCGGCCGTCCTGCGGGAGGCGCTTCTCGGCGATGCTCATCGTGCCGGTCATGATCTTCAGACGACTGATGATGGCGGCCTGAAGTTTCTTTGGCGGGCTCTGCATTTCTTGAAGCACGCCGTCGATACGGAAGCGAACGCGGAAGCTCTTTTCGAGCGGTTCCAGGTGAATGTCACTCGCCCGGTTCTTGTAGGCCTCGAGGAGCAGCGTCGTCACCATCTTGATGATGGGCGCGTCGCCTTCCGCGGATTCCTCGTTGACGTCGAATCCCTCGTTGCCGGAGACATCGCCATCGGCCGGGCCGTAGTATTGATTCAGGGCCTGGTCGAGTGCCTCGGGAGTGGTGCAGACAAACTCGACCTCTCGCTTGAGCAGGAAGCTCAGGCTGTCGAACGTCTCGAAATCCATCGGGTCGGCGATCGCGATGGTCACGCCATCCTCACGCTCGGCGATGGGCAGCGCGCGGTAGCGGCGGGCGTCCTGCGGCTGGAGAATGCCGGTGATGTTCGGCGGAATCGTAAGCTGCGACACGTCGACGAATTCCATGCCGCTGTTGGCGGCGAGCGTCTTGGAAACGTCTTCGTTCGTGACGAGACCCTTTCTTACGAGCACGTCCACCACATTGCCGTCGCCGGCTTCGTCACGGGCCTCCTGAACCTGCGGGCGATTGATCAGCCCTGCTTCGAGGAGGATATCAACTACATAATCGTCATTCAGCGGCACTGGGAAGAAAGGTTCGAGGTGAGTCTTTTCGTTTAGGGGCGCCCGGCGGGGTTGTCAAACCCGTGGACAGAGAGAGCGCGTTATTGTTGATATTGGAACGGTCGGCGACCGTCGGCGAAACATTCTGTCGTTCCTCCATGCAAAAGTATCGCACGTATCTCATATTCGGCGCCCCTGGCAGCGGCAAGGGCACCCAGGGAAAAACTCTAGGCTCGATTCCGCGCTTCTTCCACTGCGCCTGCGGCGATGTCTTCCGCTCGATAGACACCCGGACCCGGCTCGGGCGGAAATTTGTCGAGTATTCCAGTCGCGGCGAGCTGGTGCCGGACGAAATCACCGTCGAGCTGTGGGCCGATCGAATTCAGAAGGCTGCGGAGGCCGGCTCGTTCAAGCCCGACATCGATCATCTCGTCCTCGATGGCATCCCGCGAAACATCCGCCAGGCCGAGCTCATGGAGGATCTCATCGACGTGGAGCGCGTGTTTCATTTGTCGTGCCCGGATCGCTCGAAACTCGTGGAACGGCTTCGCAAGCGCGCGATCAAGGACAACCGGCTCGACGATGCCAGCGAGGTCGTGATCCGGCACCGGCTCGAAACCTACGAGTCGGAGTCGAAGCCGCTGCTGGAATTTTACGGGTCGGACTTGATCTGCCAGATCGACGCCACGCAGCCTCCGATCGTCGTGTTTTCGAAGATTGCCCAGCTCGTTGCCGCGGACACGCTCGCCGATCTCGAAAAGGGCGTCGACACGATGGCGGCCAGCGCGGCCTGATCGCATCCATCACGCATGCGAGTCATTTTCATGGGGACCGGCGACATCGGTCTGCCGAGTCTGCGTGCATTGATTGCGAGGGCCTCAACGGATGTGGTCGCGACCGTGACGCAGCCGGACCGGCCGGCCGGACGTGGCCGGAAGTTGCAGGCGCCTGCGGTCAAGGAAATCGCCCTCGAGGCGGGCATTCCCGTGCTGCAACCGGAGCGGCTCCGAAACGAGGAGGCGGTCGCGCAGCTGCGGGAGCTTTCGCCGGACCTCATCGTCGTGATGGCCTACGGGCAGATTCTCCCGAAAAGCGTGCTCGAGATTCCGAAGACCGCATGCATCAACCTCCATGCTTCGCTTCTGCCACGGCATCGTGGCGCGGCGCCGATCCAGGCCGCAATCCTGGCCGGGGATGCCGAGACGGGCATCACGGTCATGCACATGGCGGAGGGGCTGGACACCGGCGACATGATTCTGGCGAAGCGGATCCCGATTCGCCGCCGGGAAACGGCCGGCACGCTGCACGACCGGCTCGCCGATCTGGCCGCGAGTGCTCTCGAGGAAGCACTCGATCAATTCGAGCAGGGAACCGCCCGCCGCGAGCCACAGGATGACGCCGTGGCGACCTATGCGGGCCGGCTCAATCGCGAAGATGGGCGCATCGATTGGAACCGGGATGCCTGTGCGATCGAGCGACACATTCGCGCGATGAATCCGTGGCCATCCGCATTCTGCGAGATGCCTCTGCGCGACGGCGGTCCGGCGCGACTGAAGGTGCATTCCGCGATCGTCCATCGCCGGGAGGGGGGACCCGCCGGGCAGGTATTGCGCGCGGACGAGGCGGGCATTCTCGTCGGCGCGGGCGGAGGGAGTGTTCTGCTTCGCACGATTCAAGGCGAGGGCGGCCGGCGCATGACGGCAGGGGAGTGGATTCGCGGCCACGCGGTGGCAATCGGAGCGGTCTGCACCTGAATTTTCCTTCCCAATGCTGGCGCGATCCGGTTTGATCCGCGGGCAGCAGATGACCGATCCCGCTTCCTCGACTCCGAAATACAAGCGTATCGTCCTCAAGATCAGCGGCGAAGCACTGCGCGAACCCGGCAGTCGCGACAACATCTCGCCGCAGATCGTCAATTCCATCGCCAAACAAATCGCGGAGGTTCGCGCGATGGGCGTGGAAGTGGCGGTGGTTGTCGGTGGTGGCAACATCTGGCGCGGACTTTCCGCGAGTCATCGCGGCATGAACCGCACGACCGCCGACTACATGGGCATGCTCGCGACGGTGATCAACGGCATGGCCTTGATGAGCGGACTCGAGGAGATCGGCGTGACGGTGCGCGTGCAGACCGCGATCGAGATGAACAACGTCGCGGAGCCGTTCATCCTGCGACGGGCGGTCCGGCATCTGGAGCTCGGGCATGTGGTCATTTTCGTGGCGGGCACCGGAAATCCGTTCTTCTCGACCGATACGACCGCCGCGCTGCGCGCGAACGAGATCGGCGCGGAGGTGATCCTGAAGGCGACGAAGGTCGATGGCATTTACGACTGCGATCCGTTGAAGAATCCGAACGCAAAGAAGTTCGAGCGGATTTCCTACAGCGAGGCGCTGGCCCGCCGGCTGCAGGTGATGGATTCCACGGCATTCAGCCTTTGCATGGACAACAAGATGCCGATTATCGTGTTTGACATGTCGAACACCGAAAACATCCGCCGCGCCGTGATGGGTGAGACGGTCGGGTCGCTCGTGTCCGAGAATCAGGAGGCAGCATAGTCAGTTTTATGGATGTAGATGAGATCTTGCTGGAGGCCGAGGACTCCATGCAGAAGGCCGTGGAATTCATGACGCACGAGTTTGCGGCGATCCGGACCGGCAAGGCTTCGCCTGCTCTTGTCGAAAATCTCGACGTCGAGGCCTACGGATCGGTGATGAAACTCAAGCAGCTCGCGCTCATCACCACGCCCGAAGCGCGATTGATCGTGATCCAGCCGTTCGACGCCGCGACGATCCGCGACATCGAGCGGGCGATCAATGGTTCGCGACTTGGCATCGCGCCTGCGGTTGACGGACGATTGATCCGCATTCCGATTCCGGAGCTTTCCGAGGAGCGGCGCCGCGATCTGGTGAAGACGATCAAGCAGCTTGCCGAGGAATGCAAAGTCCGCGTGCGTGCCTGCCGTCGCGATGCGATGGACGGCGTGAAGAAACTGCAGAAGGACGGCGAGATTACCGAGGATGATTTGCGCGTTGCAGAGGGCGAGGTGCAGAAACTGACCGACAAATACGTTGCCAGTGTCGATGAGCACGTCGCCGGCAAGGAAAAGGAGATCATGACCGTCTGATGAGACGACTCGCGATCGGTATTCTCTCCCTGCTCGTTGTGGCGCTGGTTGCCACGGCGTATGCGCGCGTTGTGCGTCCTGCTCCGAATTTCGGATGGATCGACTACAACGGACAGCAGAAGACGCTGGAGAGCCTGCGGGGCCAGCCGGTCGTGTTGTTGATCGCCTCGTCGCCCACGAATCGCGCCTTCCGCGCGCAGGTTGGCCAGTTGCAAAAGATCTACCAGCGGTTCGCCGCGCAGAAGCTCGTGTGCTTCGCGGCGTTCACCGACGAGGGTGGGACGATCAAATCGAACATCCCGTTTGTAGTGGCGTCGGATGGCCCGCGCGTGGCGTTTCTTTACGAGGTCTCGCAGCGCTTCGCGATCGCGATCATCGGCCCCGACGGAAATCTCGACTACATCACGACCAAGGTCGTCCCCGCGCAGCGCATCATGGACATCATGGACGCGAACTTCGATGTGCAGCGGCAGTTGCGCTCCGAGCAGGAGCTTCCCGAGAGTCTGTAACGCTATTCGCCGAGTTCGTCGCGCCGTGCGACAAGGTCCAGCACGGCATCCGCAACTTCCTCGACCGTGATCGCTTCCATGCAGCGGAAGTCGAGCGGGCACTCGCGTTGAAAACACGGACTGCACTCGACCTGGTGCCGGATGATGATGTGATCCGGACCGAGCGGGCGCGTGAGCAGCGGCTCGGTGGAACCAAAGAGCGCGACGACCGGCACGCCGAGTGACGCGGCAAGGTGCATCGTGCCGGTGTCATTGGTCACCAGGGTTTGCATGGTGCGAAGCTCCTCGATGAGCTGGCCAAGCGTGGTGCGGCCGACGAGATCCGTGACCTTGCCGTCGAATCCGGAAATGATGTCGCGTGCGAGAGGGGCGTCCCTACCCACGCCGACGAGCACGAACTCGACATCGAGTTTCTCGGCCACGCGCTGCATCACCTTTCGAAAACGCAGGGGATACCATCGTTTCGCGCCGCCGTATTCCGCGCCCGGGCAGATGCCGATGCGAAGCGGTCCCTCGGGCTTGGGCGCCGTGGGGAACGACAGCGGAATCGACGGGGCACCCATCTTCGTCGCGATGCGCAGATAGCGCGCCGCGTGATGGCGTGGCCGCATTTCTTTTTTCGGCTCACGAATGATCTGGTTGAGCATCCACTGGCGGTTGTGGCCGAGATAACCCACGCGCCGCCGGATGCCGCCCAGCCAGACTTCCAGCGCGCTGCGGGCGGAATTTGGAAACAGCACCGCGACATCGAAACGCCCGCGAATGCGCATGGCGACCTTGAACACGCCGGCGTCTTCCGGGACGGCGATCACCTCGTCGACCCCGGGCACCGATTTCCAGAAGTCCTCGAGCTTGTCGCGTGTCAGCACGCTCACCCGCGCATCGGGCCGGCCCTGCTTGATCGCACGCACGGCCAGCGAGCTCATCACGGCATCGCCGAGCCAGTTTGAGGAACGGATCAGAATTCGGAATGGGCGCAAATTCATCGGGTCGTAGCCTTCGGGTAAATAGACGCCGCGTTTCGTCCGGGCCAGCAGGAAGTCCGGGTGCGGCATCTTCCAGCGGTTGTGGACCCAGAACCAATCGGCGGGCGAGCGTCGTATTTGCGACTCCAGCGCGCGATTGATCGCGCAGGTCAGACCCTCGGGCTGGGCGGGATCATACTGCAATTCATCGGTCACGACCACCCGCCAGCGGGCGAAGCCTTCCGTTTGCACGGAGCAGGGAACCACCGCGGCGCCGGTGCGCACGGCGAGCGTGGCGGCCAGCGGAGAAGTCGAGGCGAGCGAATCGAAAAACGGCACCCAGACACCGGCGTCGCCCGCATGCTGGTCCACCAACACGCCGACAAGACCGCCTTCGCGCAGGAGATTCATCGCCTTGGAGAGATCGCGCTTCCGGTCGAAGGTTGCGACACCGCGCCGCCGCCGGTCGCGATTGATGAGGTCGTCGATGAGCTTGTTGCGGATCGCCTGGTAAACCGTGCCGCATTTGACGGGCACGAGGAAATTCAGCTGCGCGAAGAGCTCCCAGTTCCCGATGTGGCTGATGATGAAAACGACGCCCTTTCCGCGTCTGGCGGCGGAGACGAGCGTGTCGAGGTTTTCGATGATCGTGCAGGCTTTGATCTGCTTCTCGTTCATCGCGGCCATGCGGAACGCGCAGCAGGTATTCGCCCCGAGCGTTGTGAAGTGGCGGAAGGACAGGGCGCGGATTGCGGACGGCGAAAGCTCGCGGTCAAACGCGCGGGCGAGATTTTCCGTTGCCAGTTTTCGGTAGCCGGGCAGGATCACCCAGAGCACGGCGCCGATGCACCAGCCCAGCGCGAAGCATACCGGGAGCGGAAGCGCGCGGATGGCCGTGACGACCACCAGCACAATGGCGTAAACCACGCGGTCCATGAAGTTTGACGAAAACGGTGAGCCTACGGGCGCAGCATCACGAGGCAATTCGATTCTGCCGGGAGCGGTGATTGGAATGCTCGGTGGGGGGCAGCTCGGGCGGATGTTTGGCATTGAGGCGCGGAAGCTGGGATATGGATTCCATGTCTTCGATCCCGAGCCGAACTGCCCCGCCGGCCAGCTCGCGGATGTGGAGGTGAACGCCCCCTTTACCGACGCCGAGGCGCTGCGGGAGTTCGCGCAAGGCGTCGATGTGATCAGCTACGAGTTCGAGAATGTGCCGATCACAGCGGCGGAGGTTTGCAGTGAGTTTGCCCCGGTGCGGCCGCGCGGCGAGGTGCTGCACGTCTGCCAGAACCGGGAGCGTGAGAAGATGTTTCTGCGCGCCAGTGACATTCCCTGCGCGCCTTTTTACGTGATCGATTCCGCGGAATCGCTGGCCGACGCTCTGCCGAAGTTGAACGGGGCCGGCGTGCTGAAGACGGCGGATTTCGGCTATGACGGAAAAGGGCAGATGCGCGTGCACAGCGGCGATGATGCCGCGCAGGTGTGGGCGCAATTTGGAGCGGATCGCGCCGTGCTCGAGGGCTGGGTGGAATTTTCGCATGAAATCTCGGTCGTTTGCGCGCGAGGGCTCAATGGCGAGGTGCGCAGCTTCCCCGTGGTCGAGAACCGGCATCGAAATCACATTCTCGATCTGTCCATCATTCCGGCCGCCGTGCCTGAGCCGGCGCGCGAGGAGGCGATGCGACTTGCGCAGCGAATCGTCGAAGCGCTCGATGTGGTGGGGCTTTTGACGACGGAGTTCTTTTACACGCGCGACGGACGTGTGCTGGTGAACGAGCTGGCGCCGCGTCCGCACAACTCGGGGCACTTCTCCTTCGACGCGTGTGTGACGAGCCAGTTCGAGCAGCAGCTGCGGGCGGTGTGCGGCCTGCCGCTTGGTTCGACCGAGCTTTTGCGTCCCGTGGTGATGCTTAATTTGCTGGGCGACCTCTGGCAGGACGGCCAGCCCGACTGGGCGGGCGTGCTTTCCGAAGGGGACGTGAAGCTGCATCTGTATGGAAAGCGCGAGCCGCGGCCCGGTCGAAAAATGGGGCACCTGTGCGTTTACGGCGCGACCACCGGGGAGGCGGAGGCGCGTGCGGAGGCGATTCGGAAGCGTCTTACAACGGGCCGTTGATGCGCGGTAATGCTGCGAGCGAAAAAATGAACATTCGTCCGTAAAGGCTGTCAGTATCTTCATTCGCGGGCGGCACCGCCCGTTTCAACCAATCAACCCCATTATGTCCCTCACCACGCAAGAGCTGAACCAGCAAGTCCAGGAATCCAGTCAGTGGGTTCAACCCCTTCTCCAGGAAGTCAGTCGGGTGGTTGTCGGGCAGAAGGTGCTGGTGGAGCGCTTGCTCATCGGCCTTTTGTCCAACGGCCACGTGCTGCTGGAGGGCGTGCCGGGTCTCGCGAAGACGTTGACCGTCCGCACGCTTGCCTCGTCGATTCAGACGGGTTTTCAACGGCTGCAATTCACGCCGGACCTTCTTCCTGCGGACCTCATCGGAACGCTGATCTACAATCCACGCGACGGCGAGTTCACCACGAAGCTTGGCCCGATTTTCTCAAACCTCATTCTGGCCGATGAAATCAACCGCGCGCCGGCGAAGGTGCAGAGCGCGTTGCTCGAGGCGATGCAGGAGCGCCAGGTGACGATCGGCGAACAGACCTTTCCGTTGCCCGATCCGTTTCTCGTGCTTGCGACGCAGAACCCGATCGAGCAGGAGGGCACCTATCAGCTGCCCGAGGCGCAGCTCGACCGCTTCATGCTCAAGGTGAATGTCGGTTATCCGACGCGCACCGAGGAGCGCGCGATTCTCGACGCGATGGCGACCTCCGCGCCGAAGTTGTCGGTCAGTCCGCTTGTTCATCCCGATCAGATCATCGCTGCGCGAAGCGTGGTGAACGCGATCTATGTGGATGACCGCGTGAAGGACTACATCGTGGATGTTGTGTGGGCCACGCGGGATCCGAAGGCGTTCAATCTCAAACTCGACGGGCTCATTCGTTACGGCGCGTCGCCGCGTGCGACGATCTTCCTCACGCTCGCGGCAAAGGCGAAGGCGTTCCTCTCCGGTCGCGGCTACGTGACACCGCAGGACGTGAAGGATGTCGGCGCCGACGTGCTCCGCCACCGTGTTGCGGTGAGCTACGAAGCCGAGGCGGAGTCGGTGACGAGCGAAATGATCGTCGAGCGCATTTTCGCCGGACTGCAGGTCCCCTGATTTCCGGCGTCCTCGTTTCGTATGCAGGAACCGGGAGAAATTCTTCGGAAGATTCGTCGCATCGAGTTGCGCACACGGCGGCTCGTCGATGCCTCGTTTGCGGGCGCGTATCAAAGCGTCTTCAAGGGGAGGGGCATGAACTTCGAAGAGGTGCGCGAATACACGCCCGGCGACGAGATTCGCACGATCGACTGGAACGTCACGGCGCGCATGAACACGCCCTACGTGAAGAAGTTCACCGAGGAGCGCGAGTTGACCGTGATGCTGCTGGTGGACGTGAGTGCGTCGGGCGAATACGGCAGCGTCGAGAACAGCAAGCGCGAGCTCGCGGCCGAGGTGGCGTCGATCCTTGCGTTCAGCGCGATTCAAAACAACGACAAGGTCGGGCTGATTCTTTTCAGCGATGACGTCGAGTTGTTCATCGCGCCGAAGAAGGGCCGCCTGCACACGCTGCGGCTGATTCGTGAAATGCTCTACTTCGAGCCGAAGGGCCGGGGCACGAACCTCGTCCGGGCGCTCGATTACCTGAACAAGGTCGTCTCGCGGCGCGCCGTCGTTTTCATGATCTCGGATTTCATCGCGGAGGATTTCACGAAACCGCTGACGGTGACCGGCCGGCGTCATGACCTCGTGGCAATGCCGGTTATCGATCCTGGCGAGGAGGAGTTGCCGCCGGTCGGCATCCTCACGCTGCAGGATGCGGAGACCGGTGAGCAAATCGACATCGACACATCGAATCGTGCCGTTGCCAACGCCTTTGCCGCGCTCGAGGAACGGCGGCATTCGGAGCTCGAGCGTGTGTTTCGGCAGCGCCGGATCGACATGATTCCTCTGCGCACGGACCGTGACTACCTGCTGCCGTTGCGGCAGTTTTTCGAGACGCGTGAAAGGAGGCGTGTTGGATGAATCCGCAGCCGACGCCGGTTCCCATTCACGACATCGCGGCTCCGGTTCCCTTTTTTCCGTATCCGATCTGGATGCTGGTGGCGGGCGGCGTGCTGGTGCTTGCCGTCATCGCTCTGCTGGTCTGGCTGATCTTTTTCCGCAAGCGTCCGGTGAAGCTGCTCAGTCCGCACGAGCGGGCGATTGCGGAATTGACCGTGCTGAGGAGCGAGGTCGCCGGGGCTGATCCCTATGTGTTCAGCATCCGCGTGTCGGATGTGCTGCGCGAGTTTTTGCGGGATGCGCATGGCCTCGAGGCCACGACGCAAACGTCGATGGAGTTTCTCGAAGCGGTTCGCGCGAGGAACGCGTTCTCGTTCGAGGAGCAGGCGGCGTTGTCGGCCTTTCTCGAGAAGGCGGATCTGATCAAGTTTGCGCGCATGCACGCCGGGGAGGCGGACTGCCGTGAATTGCTGGATCGCGCGACGCAGCTGGTCCGGCAGACGAAGAAGGAGGAGCAGGCGGCATGAATGGCTTCGAGTTGTTTGGAGTGTCCTTCGCCACGCCGTGGGCGCTGCTGCTTTTGCTGCTCATTCCACTGCTTGCCTGGCTGAAGGGCAAATTTGGCGGCACGCCGGGCGTCGTGTTTTCCTCGACGAAGACGCTTCGTGCGATCGGTGTGCGCCGGCGTTCGCGAGCTGGGGATTTGCTGACGGCGATTTCGCTCTTTGCCTTTGCGTGCCTCGTGGTGGCGCTGGCGCGTCCGCAGTTGGGCAAAACGATCACCCGGACGCAGGCGAGCGGCATTGACATCATGCTTGCGATCGACGTCTCGCGCTCGATGCTCGCGGAGGATTTTTCGATCGGCTCGCAGCGCGCGAACCGGCTGGAGGCGGTGAAGCGCGTGACCCAGCAGTTCATTGAGGAACGTCCGAACGACCGCATCGGCATCGTGGCATTTGCCGGCCAGCCGTATCTGGTGAGTCCGCTCACGCTCGACCACGATTGGTTGATCAAGAATCTCGAGCGTGTGCAGATCGGCCTCGTCGAGGATGGCACGGCGATTGGTTCGGCGATCGCGTCCGCGGCAAACCGTCTGAAGGACAAGAAGGCGAAGACGAAGCTCATCGTCCTGCTCACGGACGGTGACAACAATTCGGGCAAGGTGATGCCGCTGACGGCGGCCGAGGCTGCGAAAGCGCTCGGCATCCGGATTTACACGATTGGCGCGGGCACGCGAGGCATGGCGCCATTTCCGTTCACGACGCAGTTCGGGCAGACGATTTACCAGAACGTGCCGGTGGATTTCGACGAGGACACGCTCAAGCAAATCGCCGACATCTCGGGGGGGGAGTATTTCCGGGCCACGGGCACGCGCTCGCTGGAGGAGATCTTTGCCGAGATCGACAAGCTGGAGAAGACGAAGATCGAGGTCGAGAAGATCGCGCAATACAACGATCTTTTCCCGTGGTTCCTGATCGCCGGTGTGTCGCTGCTGGCGGTGGAGGTTCTGTTTTCGCAAACGATATGGAGACGACTGCCATAAATACCGGCCTGGAGTTTGGAGCTCCGGAGTGGTTCTGGGGGCTGTTGATCCTGCCCGTGCTGGCGGCCCTCTATTACTGGGCGCAGCGGCGACGCGAAGCCCAGCTCTCGAAGGTGGTCGCGCCGCGTCTGCGCGGGCTTCTCGCGTCGGGAGTGAGCATGGGACGACGGGTGTTGCGTGCCGCGCTGGTGCTGCTCGCGATGGCGCTGACGATTGTGGCGCTCGCACGTCCGCAACTTGGTGAAATCAAGCAGGAGATCCGCACCCAGGGCCGCGACGTGATTCTCGCGATCGACACGTCGCGAAGCATGCTGGCGACGGATGTCACGCCCACGCGTCTCGCGCGCGCGAAGCTGATTTCCCAGGACTTGATGCGCCTTCTGCGGGGTGATCGCATCGGCATTGTCGCCTTTGCGGGATCGGCCTTTTTGCAGGCGCCGCTGACGCTCGACGACAACGCGGTGCTGAGCACTCTCGATGAGCTCGACACGGATTTGATTCCCCGCGGGGGCACCAACATTGCGGCGGCGATCCAGACGGCGCTGGATGCGTTTGGAAAAGCCGAAGGAGTGTTGCGGGCGCTTGTGATTTTCACGGATGGTGAAGAGCTGGATGCCGACGGTGTCGAGGCGGCGAAGAAGGCTGCGGAGCAAGGGGTGCGGATCTTTGCGGTGGGCATCGGCTCGCCGGAAGGCTCACTGATTCCCATCAAGACCGAGGATGGCCGAAATGACTTTGTGCGCGACGCGCAGGGGGAGCCGGTGATGTCGAAACTCGACGCATCCCGTCTCGAGCAGATCGCGCAGGCGACCGGAGGGTTCTACCTGCCGGCCGGACCGAACGTGGCTGCGGAGTTGTTCTCGCGAGGCATCGAGCCGATGGAGCTTTCCGAAACAGGCATGATGTCGGCGTCCAAGCCGATCGAGCAATACCAGTGGCCTCTCGGGGGCGCGCTCCTTTGCCTCATGCTGTGGATTTTGATCGGCGAGGGAAAAATGCGGCCGTTTCGCACGAAGCGTCTGGCAACCGCGGCTGCGGTGATCCTATGTGCGACGGGTGCGTCGTTGAGGGCCGGCGAGTCGGCGATGGAAAGCTACCACAGCGGCAACTACGAGGCGGCGTTAAAGGGCTTCGAAGAGGGGGCGGTGTCGAGTCCGGAGCCCGAGAAGGCGCGATTCAACGCGGGGGCGTCGGCCTACAAGCTGGGAAACTACGAGAAGGCGGTGGAGCATTTCACGAGCGCGTTGCTTTCCGAAGACAAGGAACTGCGCGAGCGTGCGGCATACAACCTTGCGAATGCCCTGGTGCGGCAGGGAGAGGCGGCGAAGTCGACCGAAGCCAGGAAGAAGGCTTGGCAGGATGCCGTGGAGCATTATTCCGCAGCGTTGGAGATCGATCCCAACGACAAGAATGCCGAGGAGAACCGGGAGATCGTAAAGAAGCTGCTCGAAGAGCTGGAAAAGCAGGAACAACAACAACAGCAGCAGCAGGACCAGCAACAGCAGCAGGACCAGCAACAGCAGCAGGACCAGCAACAACAGCAGGACCAGCAACAACAGCAGGACCAGCAACAACAGCAGGACCAGCAACAACAGCAGGACCAGCAACAACAGCAGGACCAGCAACAGCAGCAGGACCAGCAACAGCAACAGGACCAGCAACAGCAGCAGGACCAGCAACAGCAGGACCAGCAACAGAGGCAACAGCGCCAGCAGTCCGGCCAACCGCAGCCAACTCCTCAACCCACCCCGGGCGAGAAGAAGGAAGGCGAGCTCAAGGCGCAGCCCGATCAGCGGCCGGGCGAACAGGGCGAAGAGCAGCCTGCCGAGCCGGTCGAGGAAAGGGACGGCGAGATGACCGAGGCGCAGGCGCAGGCATTGCTACGATCGATGCAAGGAGAAGAGGAGCGCGTGCGTTTGCTTGAACGCCGTGCAAATCAGGAGGTCATACGTGATTGGTAATCGCATGGTTCGAGTTCCATTTTTCCCAGCCGTCATCGCGGCACTGATGCTTGCCGTGCCCGCATGGGCGGCTTCGGTATCGGCGAGATTGACGTCGGAACACACGTCGGTGGGATTGCCCGTGACTTTGCAGGTGATCGTCGATGGAACGACAAATGCGTTTGCTCCACGGGACATTGAGGCTGACGGGTTGCGGATCCAGCTCGCGGGGCAGTCCACGCGCGTCAGCGTGATCAACGGTCGCATGACGACCTCGCGGGTTTACAGCTACCAGGTGATGCCGACGAAGGAAGGGACGCTCGAAATTCCGGCGATCGAGGTGACGGTGGACGATTCCTCGCAAAAGACGCAACCTCTCCGTCTGGAGGTCAGTCCCGGAACACCGCCGAGTCGGCGCCCCGCGCCCGCGCCTTCCGTTCCGGCACCGCCGGGGGGAGGTCAGCCCTCGCAGTCCGGCCAGCAGACGACGCCTGATCCCGATGCGCGGATGGCATTTGCTGAAATCATTCTTCCGAAGGATTCGCTCTATGCCGGCGAGATCATCCCGATCGAAGTCCGCTTTTACTTCAACCAGAACTACAGCTTCCAACTTCTCGAGGAGGAGCCGCGATTCAGCGGCGAAGGCTTTACCGTGAAAAAATTCACGGAAGGGGTGCGATCCGAACAGGTGGTCGATGGCACCCCATACCACGTCCTGACGTTCAAGAGCGCGCTCACCGCGGTGAAGAGCGGCGAGATGGAGATTCCATCCATCACTCTGCACGTGTTGGCGCGCATTCCGGTGGAGGGTCCCGCCGGATTCGAGAATCTCTTCAACCAGTTCTTTAGGAATTCCCCGGTGCCGGGATTCACCGAAGATCGCGAGCTGGCCGTCAGCACGGATCCTCGAACAATCCCGGTGAAGGCGCTGCCCAAGGAGAATCGGCCGAAGGATTTTGGCGGCGCCATTGGCGAGTTTTCGATCTCAGCTCGCGCGACTCCGGAAAAGACGGGTCCCGGCGATCCCGTGACGTGGACGGTGGACATCACGGGCCGCGGAAATTTCGACGCGATGGCCGGCCCGACTCTCGTCGACGACGAAGGCTGGCGAACCTACCCGCCTGCGGAAACGTTCGAAGCCGATGACCCCGTGGGATACGGCGGCACGAAGTCGTTCGAGTATCAGATCATCGCACAGGAACCGCAGACGCAGACACCGGTTGCAGAATTCTCCTATTTCGATCCGAACACGGAGAAATACGTTACGGTGAAGACGGAACCGATAAAGGTGGAGGCGGAGGGTTCCTCGCAGCCGGTTGCCGCGGCCTCCGGGGAATCCGGCTCGACTCCTGCGCCGACGGCTTCGCCGACGCCAGGGATCGAGCACCTTGCCAAAAAGCATGCGCGCTCCTTCACGCCGTTGGTTCGAAAGACGGAGTTTCTCGTCGCGAATGGCGTGGCTTTGCTGATTCTAGTGGGCGTGGTCCTGTTCATGCTGGTGCGGAAGGCCCGGCAGGGAGAAGGGGCCCGGAGATCCCGCATGGCTCGCGAGCGCAACAGCGCGATAGGCGGTTTGCGGAATGCCCGTCTGTCGGATGACGAATTTCTCGACGGGGCGTGCAAGGCGGTGAAGTTGCAGAGCGAGCTTGCCGGGTATGGCGACTCGACCTCATGGGTGCGCGCGATGGAGCCCGATGGCGGCCCATTGACCGACTTGCTTGCGAGTGCGAATGAGCGGAAATTCAGCGGTGGGCTGGCGGTCCGCGTCAGCCCGGAAGATCGGAGCAGGATCACTGCAGCTTTGGAGGCGGCACGAAAATGAGACGACTGACTGCGATTGCCCTGGCGGGGCTCTTTCTCGTCACGGTCCAGGCACAGGAGGAGAGCGCGGGCTCGCAAAGCGAGGCGATCAAGGATGCCGAGCGGGCGCTGACCGTGGAGGGTCCGAGTGCCGAGGGGTATTTCAATCTCGGGCTCGCATTTCAAAAGAACGATCAGCCGGTCGAGGCGCTCCTCAATTACCAGCGCGCCTTGGTGCTTGATCCGGGGCTTAAGGCGGCCCGGAACGCGATGTCTGCGCTCGCGGCAAAGCAGCACGTGCCTTTGCCACCACGAACGTGGCAGGACGACATCACCGCGTTCGTCCATCCCGAGGTGCTCGTCGCCGTGGGGTCAACGCTGACCTGGGTGGGCATGTTCGTTCTCTTGTTCACGATGTTTTCCAGCCGTCGGAAGTCGTGGGTTACCGGGCTTGGCGTGGTGGCGGTGCTGGTGGGTTCGTTGTCGTTCGCCACGGGCTGGGTGAGTGATCCGCGCCTCGCGAACGGGAGTCTGGCGATGGTGATGGCAAAGGATGGCACGGAGTTGCGGACCGCCCCAACGAACGGTTCCTCGCCCATTGTTTCGCTTCCGGCGGGGTCTCCTGTTGGCGTGCTGTCACCGCGCGGTCCGTGGACCTATGTGGCTCTGGGAGGCGGTGCCAAGGGATGGGTGCCCACCGATACGCTCCAACCGGTGGTTCCGGGTGAGACGCTTTAGATGGCTGGCGCTTGTTCTGCTTCTCTTCGCATGGCCGGCGAAGAGCGCCGACTGGCGTGACAAGCTCGCCCCGACGGAGCCCGGCAACTTTCCGCCGCTGCCTCCGGTTGATCTGACGTTCACCTTTGGGTGGTCGGATGTGCTGGAGGCGGCGCAAGCCACCGCCGAAGTGCGCCGATCCGGGGGAACCTATCGGGCAAAGGTGCGTGGCGCGACGGTCGGATTTGCCCGATTGCTGTGGCCGCTGGATGCGTCGCATACGGCGAGCATCGATGCGAAATCGCTGCGACCCTTGAGCGTGAGTCAGCTCGAGAAATATCGGTCCAGGAAGATCGAGACCGAGCTGCGATTCGATGCCAATGGCCTGAAACGGTGGCGAAAGGTGTCGCCGTCGAAGGCGCAGGCGAGATGGAAGCGCATCGAGTTTATGCCGATTCATGATCTGCTGGGCGCGGTGCTTTTCGTTCGAAGTCAGCCTCTGAAGACGGGGGATGGGATCCAGCTGGTGGCCTTTCCCGGGGACTCGCCCTATCTCGCGACGCTCCGTGTGGAGGGGCGGGAATCCATCTCCGTGCAGGGAACGCAACGGGATGCGATCCGGCTGGCGCTGGAGATTCAGAAGCTGGAAGTCGAGGACAAGGTGCCTGTCCGGCCGGTGAAGTATGCGAAGTTTCGGAGCGGGAGGTTCTGGATTTCCGACGATGAGCTGCGCCTGCCGTTGCGGGCGGAGGTGAACGTTTTCGTTGGATTCGTCTACGGCGAGCTGACGGGTTTCTCGCTGAAGTAGCCTTAATCGACGAAACGAAACCGCCGGTCAGCGTCCTCCGCATTCCAGGTGTAAAGCCGGGGGCTCTCGAGACGCAGCGAAATCGAGGACAGGTCGGGCGCCTGCTCGATCCAATCAAGCGCCGCGGCACGGTCGTCGGCGCCGATGCGTCGGTCGGGTCGCGCGATGGTGATGTGCGGGAGCGGGGGGCGGGTTTCCAGGCGGGCGCCGGCCTCGCGGCAGATGCGATCCCGCCAGCGCAGCATTTGCTCTTCGACGTCCTTGCGACCTCGCGACAGCGTGAATGCGAGCGCCGAGAAACGCCGGGGCTGGGGGAGCGCAATGATCCGGTCGAGCGAAATTTCGATTTCGCGAATTGGCAACCCTTTCAAAAGGGAAAGCAGCTTTTGTATGAGCGCTTCGTTGCTGCGGCCGAGGAACGCGAGAGTGAGATGGAGGTCTGCGGGCGCGTAAAAGTGCAGTCCGCCCGGTGCGGATTCCTCCAGCGCTGTCAGCCAATTCATCGGACCGCTCACGGGCCACGCCACAAACCAGTTTGGAGTCATGCGTGTGCCTACCTTTCTGCGGCCGCGGGAGGAAGCCCAATCGAGTATCGGGAAAATCCCTGATTGTGAGGAGGCCGTCCATTTTCCCTTGAGAGGGAGAGGGAGCGGGTCCACGGTTTTTCAAGAATGCCGAACCTACTCGTCCCCCTTCTCGGTGGAATTGCCGGCACTGCTGTGATGACGGCGTTCCTGTTGCTGCCGCGCTGGATGAATTTTGCGCACGTCGATGTGGTGCGGGCCGTGGGAGCGCTGGTCACAAAACGGCTGGATGGCGCCTTTGTTCCCGGGCTCATGCTTCACATCGCATCCGGAATTTTCTTCGCCTACGTTTACCAGTTCGTTTTGTCTCTCGCGCGCATTCCGCTGAATTTCTCCAACGGCCTGCTCGTCGGCGGTGTGCATGGCGTGGTGGTGATGCTGCTGGTTTGCATCACGATCATGGAGCATCACCCGATCGCGAAATACCATCGTCGCGGACCGATGACGGGTGTCATGCAACTCATTGCGCATATTCTTTACGGTGGAACGGTCGGTCTCGTCGCCCAGGCGTTCCCGAATTCCGTCGGATGATGAATTTGCGTTGAGGTTCGGTGGGTTCTGGTATCCCTTTGGGCGAACCAACCGTGATCAATCAGCTTCGCTCCGCCGTCGAGTTCGCCTCGCACCTTCCGCGTTACCACGAGATTCTTCGTGTGTTGTTCAAATACGGGTTCGCGGATGTGCTGAAGCTTGTTGCACTGCAGCGCATCATCGGGATCGAGGACGCCGTCCTGCAAACGCACGAAACCGGCGTGCTCGCGAAGCCGCCTGCCGAGCGTCTGCGACTGGCACTCGAGGAGCTGGGCCCCACATTCATCAAGCTCGGGCAGATCCTGAGCGCGCGGCGCGATCTCATCAGCGCGGACTTTCAGGTGGAACTCGAGAAGCTGCAGGACGACGTGCCGACCTTCCCGGGCAAGGAGGCGAAGCGCATCTTCAAGGAGGAGCTTGGAATCAGCGTCACGGAGGCGTTTTCGGAATTCGACGAAGAGCCTCTGGCGGGAGCGTCGATGGCGCAGGTGCACCGCGCCGTAACCAAGGAGGGCGCCATCGTGGCGGTGAAGGTGCAGCGTCCCGACATCCGGCCGCTCATCGAGCGCGACCTCTCGATCATCCTCGATCTCGCGCGCTTTGTGGACAAGCACGTGGAGGAAATCTCGGTGCTGAATCCCGTGGGAGTCGTTCACGAGTTTTCGGAGACGATTCGCAAGGAGCTCGATTTCAACAACGAGGCGGCGAATGCGGAGCGGTTTGCGAAGCAGTTCGAGGGCTCGGAGGAAATCAGCGTCCCTGCGGTGCTGCGCGAGTTCACCAGTCAGCGCATTCTCACCATGGAATTCATGACCGGCATGTCCGTGGTGGATGTCGACAAGTTGAAGGCCGCAGGGGTGGATCCGGTCGAGCTATCGGAGCGTATTTCCCGCCTCATCTACGCGCAGATTTTCGAGCACGGATTTTTCCACGGGGATCCGCACCCGGGCAACATGACGGTCCTCGAAGGCGGAGTGGTCGGTCTTTACGACTACGGGATGATGGGCAGCTTCAGTCCCGGTTTTCGCTCCAGCATCGCGCACCTCATTTTCGGTCTGGCGGAAAAGGACCACCAGCAGGTGATGCGCTCCATCCTGAACATGTCCGAGGAAGGCCTGGTGGACAACGCCGACAAGATGCTGCGTGACGTCGAGGACTTCAGCGACCAGCACCTCAACCAGCCGCTGCGCGACATCAATCTCGGCAACGTCCTGAACAAGCTGCTCGAACTGCTTCGCGAGAACCGGCTGCGGATGAAGGGGAGCTTTTATCTCGGCATCAAGGCGCTGTCGCAGGTGGAGGCCATCGGCCGCGCGCTGAACCCCGACTTGAACTTCATCATGCTGGGGAAGCCCTACGCGTCGAAGCTCATTTACGACAAGTATCACCCCCTGCGGCTTTACGATCTCGCGAAGAAGTTCCTCACGGAGACGGTCGATTTCCTCGACGACTTCCCACACGACTTCCGCACATTGTGGAACCGGGCGAGGCGGGGGCAGCTCAACATTCCGCTCCAGCACAAGATCGATCCCGACGGGTTCGAGCCGCTCCGACTGACGCTCGATTCGATTGCCAACCGCCTGACGAATGCGATTCTCGCGGCGTCCGTGCTGATCTGCTCGTCGATCCTGGTGCTTTCCGGACTGCCACCGAAGCTGTGGGACGTGCCCGTGATCGGTGCGATCGGATTGATCTGGGGCGGCTACATGTGCGTCCGGCTCGCGCTTTCAATCTGGAAGCACGGCGGACTGTAGAAAAAGGAAGCGACCGGCGCATGCCGCTTCGATGCGCCGGGGCGGGAATGGGTTTGTCGGCGCGCTTAGAGCTTGCCGAGGAGATTCTGCAACGACGCAGCGCCGCCTTCGATCGCCTTGGTGAGATTCGTCGAGGCCTTGCCGAGAAGCGCGTTCGCCTTCTTCTTGGCCGCGATGCGCGACTTGGCCGTGGTCTCGGCGCTGGAACGGATTCCCGCGCGAAGCACCGAAGCGGCTTCATCCACCAGCTTCAAGGCCTGCTCCGCGAGCTTCTGTTCGCGGCCTGCGGGAACCTTCCTCGACTTGGTGTTGACCTTCTTCGCGGTCGTGGATTTTTTCGCCGCGGGCTTCGCAGCCTTGGCTTTCGAAGTGGACGATTTCCTGGCGGCGGGTTTCTTTTTTGCGGTTGGCATGAGGCGAGTATACCCCAGCCCGCATCAGGAAACTACCTGAATCGCGAGAGCCTTCGCTCCGCAGGCACTTGCCAAGCGGCTCCGGTGGTCGCATGATGACCCGCTCCAATGGACGCCCTGCTCGACCTGCTCAAACACAATCCGCTGATGCCTCGCGAGGATCTCGCGAAGCTGCTGGGCCTTACTGTCGATGAAGTGAATGACCGCATCGCGCAGCTTGAGCGCGACGGCGTCATCATTGGATATCAGACGGTGATCAATCGCGACCGGTGGAATCCGGATGTGGTCACCGCGGTGATCGAAGTAAAGATCACGCCGGAACGCGACGGGGGGTTCGATCGCATTGCCTCGCGGATTGCGAAGTTTGAGGAGGTCCAGAGCTGCTACCTGATGAGTGGCGGCTACGATTTGCTTGTTCTGATCGAGGCCGACAACCTGCGGCAGATCGCCTCGTTCGTCGCGGAGAAGCTCAGCACGATCGACGCCGTGGTTTCGACGGCAACTCGTTTTCGTTTGAAGACCTACAAGGAGAACGGAGCCTTCCACGATCTCGACTCCGCTCCCGAGCGCCTGTCCGTTTCGCCGTGAAAATTCCCATTGCCGATCATGTGAGCGAAATCCCGAAGTCCGGGATTCGCGACTTTTTCGAGATTGTCCAGTCGATGACCGATGTCATCTCGCTGGGCATTGGTGAACCTGATTTCGTCACACCGTGGCACATTCGCGAGGCCGCAATTTATTCCCTCGAGAAGGGGCGCACCGGCTACACGTCAAATCTCGGCCTGCCGCGCTTGCGCCGCGCGATTTCCGATGCCGTGTTTCGCGCGACGGGTGTCCGCTACGAGGCGGCGAGTGAGATTCTGGTATCGGTCGGCGTGTCGGAGGCGATCGACACGGCGCTGCGGGCCATTCTGAATCCCGGCGACGAGGTGCTCTATCACGAGCCGTGCTACGTTTCCTACAATCCCAGCGTGAAACTTGCCTACGGCGTCGCGCGGGCGATTCCGACGCGGGTTGAGGACGAGTTTGCGCTGCGGGCCGACGCCCTGGAGGCGGCCATTGGGCCGAGGACCAAGGCAGTGATGCTGAATTTCCCGACGAATCCAACCGGGGCCACGCTGGATCGTGAGCAGGCTGAGGCGATTGCGGACGTATGTATTCGCCGCAACCTCGTCGTGCTGGCCGATGAGATTTACAGCGATCTGACCTACGACGACCGCAGGCATTTCAGCATTCTGTCGGTGCCGGGGATGAGGGAGCGGACGGTTTATCTGCACGGCCTGTCCAAGGCGTATGCCATGACGGGATTCCGCATCGGCTATGCGTGTGGTCCGCGCGAGGTGATCGATGCCATGATGAAGATTCATCAGTATTCGATCCTGTGCGCGCCGATCGTGAGCCAGGACGCCGCGGTGGAAGCGCTCGAACGCGGCGAGCCGGCGATGCTGCGCATGCGGCGGGAATACGAGCTGCGCCGGAATTACGTGGTGAGCGCGCTCAACGAAATGGGACTGGATTGCTTCACCCCGCGCGGAGCGTTTTACGTGTTCCCGAAGATTTCGTCGACCGGCCTGACAAGCCAGGAATTCTCGATGCGACTGCTGCGTGAGAAGCGCGTGGCGGTGGTGCCCGGCACAGCGTTCGGGCCCTCGGGCGAGGGCCACGTTCGCTGCAGCTATGCCACCGGCCTCGATCAGATCAAGGTCGCGATGGAGAGAATTGCGGAATTCGTGAGCGAGGTGCGCGCCGAGCAGGCGCGCTCGGCGGCCTAGTTGGAACTCTCATCGGAGTCCTGATCGGCGTGCTGGGCGCCGACCGCCTCGATTTCCTCGCGCATGATCTTGAGCGCGCGCTTGGTGTCGGGGCTCTTGAGGAGTTCCTTGCCTACGGCTTCCGCCAGCAATAATCCGGCCTGCGTGTCAGTGGGGTAGTGGGCGCCGCCGATCACGCGCCCCCACATCGCGTCGTGGACGCGCTGCTTGAGCTGCTCGGCGTGTTCCGGAAATGCCGCTGCGAGGACGATGCCCCACATCGCCGCGCCGAAGGAATGGCCGCTGGGGTAGGAGGTATTGTGTGGCTTGCCCACGATTGGTTGGACGCGAGTGTCACGCACATAGGGGCGCTCCCGATTCCAATTCGCCTTCGCGGCGTCGCAAATCGGTTCCGTCTGCCGTCCAATGCGCTCGAAGATTTCTTTTGTCTTTGGAAGATTCTCCGACGTGAACCACTTCCCGAAGATGGGACGTCCGAAGGAAAAGGGCGACTGACGGTCGACTTCCTTTGCCTGCTCGATCTGGGCTTCCGTGCGCGATGCCTGCACCTGCAGCACGGTATCCAGATCGGCGAGTCCGGCGGGCGAGGAGTCCTCGGGAGGCGGGGGAAGGACTTTCTTGAAATTGACGGATTGCTCTCTGAAGTAGACTTCCGCTTGCGCGTGAAAGACGCAGAGAGCCGAGAGGACGAGCGTTAGGACAGGGCGGAATGACATAATTGCGAGGGGTTGAGCTGACGGATGGGCGGTTTACAGAGCAGTCATGGAACCTTGTCAAAAGTGACAGGTTGGTGACAGCTCTGCCGTGTGGGAATGGGAACCGCAAAACGCGGGTCCAAGGTGACGATCAGCAAGAACGTGGAGACGGTCAAGAGATACGACACCGGTGTTTCGTTTGCTTTGCCCGACTACGTCGGGAAGGAACGAAAGCGAGAGATTCTCGAGGGGCTGAAAAGAGGCACGACTCACGTTCGCACATTTTCCGCGGATGAGGTGCCCGGCGTCGATGCCGCAATTGCGCTACTCCACGAGATCGGAACACACCTTGTGCACGATGCGGAGAAATCGGAAAAGGCCGCAGGGCCTTTATTTAGGCCGTTTTTTCAGGGTGTGATTTGACCCTTGAGAAAACTGGCGGATGGGGCGGGATTCGAACCCGCGGTGGCTTTCACCACACCCGCTTTCCAGGCGAGCACATTCGACCACTCTGTCACCCATCCGTGGGGAAGCCGCCAATATTCCACGCGGCGGCATGCGTGGCTACAGGAAAAGTTACGCGGGTTCGTTCGCGAGGCCAAAGGCCTCGTGAGCGAGATTCGCGGCCTTGACCACAAGCTCCTCGTCGATGATCACGGCCGTCTTGATCTCGGAGGTGGAAATCATCTGGATGTTGACTCCGCCTTTTCCGAGCGCCTCGAACAACGTGGCGGCCACGCCGGAATGCGAGCGCATGCCGATGCCGACGACGCTTAGTTTGGCGATGCCGCCCTTGGTCAGGAGTTCGCCCGCGCCGATCTCCTTCACGACGTCGGTGAGAATGGGACCGATCTTGTCGAGTTCATCCTGATTCATCGTGAACGAGATGTCCGTCGTGCCGCTGGCGGAAACGTTTTGCACGATGACGTCGATGACCACATTTGCCGCGGCGAGCGTGGTGAAGATCTTCGACGCGGTGCCGGGTTTGTCGGGGACGCGGGTGATTGTCACCTTCGCCTGATTGCGCTCGATGCTCACGCCGCGCACGACGACGTTTTCCAGGCTGGGATTTTCCTCTTTCACGATGGTTCCTCGATTATTGTTGAAACTGCTGCGGACCTCGAACGGCACGTTGAACTTTTTCGCGAACTCGACCGAGCGTGACTGCATGACCTTTGATCCGCTGCTGGCCATTTCGAGAAGCTCGTCGTAGACGATCACGTCAATCTTGCGGGCGCTTGGAACGATGCGCGGGTCGCAGGTGTAGATGCCGTCGACATCCGTGTAGATTTCGCAGTTGTGGGCTTGAAGCGCCGCCGCGATGGCGATGGCGGTGAGATCCGAGCCGCCGCGTCCCAGCGTCGTGATGTTCCCCTGCAAGGTCTGGCCCTGGAAGCCGGCCACGATGACGATGTTGCCGTCGTTGAGATACTTCCGGATCTGGCGGGGCGAGATGTTGGCGATCTTCGCCTTGTTGTGAAAATTGTCGGTAACGATGCCGGCCTGCGCGCCGGTGAGGGAAATCGCGCGGCCGCCGAGCGCGTTGATGGCCATGGCGGTGAGGGCGATCGTTGTTTGCTCGCCCGTCGCGAGAAGCACGTCCAGCTCGCGATCGGTGGGATGGTCGGAGACGGCCCGGGCGAGTTTCAGGAGGTTGTCGGTGACTCCGGACATCGCGGATACCACGGCGACGACGGAGTTTCCCGCCTGCTGCGTCGCAAGAATGCGCGCGGCGATATTGCGAATTCGCTCGGGGGTGCCGACCGAAGTGCCTCCGTATTTTTGAACGATCAGAGCCATGCTTTACGAAAGAGGATTCCTGCTGGAATCGAAGGAGCCGGAAATCATTGGGTGACTGGGGGTGAGCGTCAAGTGCGAGATGAGCGCGGATCGCACTCAGTGGCCCAGCGCTTTTCTCACGCTGTCGATGTCCGGTTCCGCCTCGATCGGGGCATAATCCCTGCCGCGCATGGCGGTATCGGAGTCCTTGAGCCCGTGGCCCGTGACCGTGCAAACAATGCTTGCGCCGACCGGCACGGAGGCGAGGGGGCAATTCGGGGCCGGGTTCGTGAGGCACTTCAGCAGGCCGGCAACGGATGCCGCACTTGCCGGCTCGACGAAGATGCCCTCGTTTTTGGCCAGCCAGGCCTGCGCATCGAGGATTTCCTCATCCGTCACGATGTCGATGCAACCGCCGGACGACGCGATCGCATTTGCCGCGCCCTTCCAGCTGGCGGGATTTCCGATCCGGATGGCGCTGGCGGCCGTCTCCGGATTTTCAATCACGCGGTCGTAGTAAATCGGCGCGGCACCCGCGGCTTGAAAACCGATCATGTGAGGAAGACGCGTCGAACGGCCGGCGGCGTAAAATTCCTCGTAGCCTTTCCAGTAGGCGGTGATGTTGCCGGCGTTGCCGACCGGCAGAATATGCACTTCCGGCGCGTCGCCGAGCTCGTCGATGATTTCGAAGGAAGCCGTCTTCTGGCCCTCGATGCGGTAGGGGTTGATGGAATTCACCACCGAAACTCCACCAAGGGCTCCCAGCTCGCGGACCAGTCGCAGGGCATCGTCGAAATTTCCGCGAATCGCCACGACGGTCGCGCCGTAGACGAATGCCTGAACGAGCTTGCCCATCGAAATTTTTCCCGCCGGCAGGATGACGGCACATTTCATTCCGGCACGCGACGCGTAGGCCGCCGCCGAGGCGGAGGTATTGCCCGTGGAAGCGCAAACGACCGTGGTGGCGCCTTCCTCCGCCGCCTTGGACATCGCCATGGTCATTCCCCGATCCTTGAACGAGCCGGTCGGATTCAGCCCCTCGTATTTCAGAAACACCATCCGCTCCGCCCGCTCGCTCAGGCGCGGAGAGTAAATCAAGGGCGTCGAGCCTTCGTTCAGGGAAATGACGGGCGTCGCCTCCGAAACCGGAAGGCAGGCATGGTATCGAGCGATGACGCCGCGATCGTTGGGCAGCAGGTTGACGGACATTACGCGAAAGTTTCCACGGGAAGCAGCGCCGGAGCGGCTTTGACGCAGGTCAGCGACGCGATCTTTTCGGCCGCTTCACGCATCTTGCCAAAGGTCGCATCGTGAATCATGAGCACGAGCGGAAGCGGACCGGGAGCGTGTGATTCCGGCTGAATGACGGAGGAAATGCCGATGCCGGCGTTGCCGAGGATGCCGGCAACCTGGGCGAGCACGCCCGGGGCGTCGTCGACGAGCAGGCGGAGGTAGAATTGCGACACCGCTTCGTCGATTGGCTTCAGCGATTTGTAGAGGTCGTGCGAAGTAAAGCCGTAGCAGCGGCGGGGCGCTTTGAGAGCGACAACAGTTTCCGCAAGGTCGGCGATCACCGAGCTGGATGTCGGATCCTGTCCGGCGCCGCGTCCGTAGAAAAGCGAGTCGCCAACCACGTCGCCGCGGAGCCACACTGCGTTGAAGACGCCATTGACCGAAGCAAGAACGTGGCCCGACGGAATGAGGGTCGGGCAGACGCGGACTTCCACATGCTGGCCGGCATCCGCCTTGATGGTGGCCAGCAGCTTGATCGCATACCCGAGCTGACCGGCGAACGTGATGTCTTCGCGCGTGAGCGAGTCGATGCCGGTTACGTAAACCTCGCTCGAGCGAACCCAGAATCCATACGCGAGGGAGGCGAGGATGATCGCCTTGTGCGCGGCGTCCCATCCGTTGATGTCGAGCGTGGGATCCGCTTCCGCGTAGCCCAGCGCCTTTGCCTCGGAAAGTGCGTCGGCAAACTCGAGGCCGGCCTCGGTCATCCGGGTGAGAATGTAATTGCAGGTGCCGTTGAGGATGCCGTGAATGCTTTCAAAGCGATTGCCGATGAAGGCTTCCCGGACCGCCTTGATGATCGGGATGCCGCCGGCGACCGCGGCTTCGTAGAAAATGGGGACCTTCTTGTCGCGAGCCAGTGCGAAGAGTTCCGCGCCGCGCTCGGCAAGCAGCGCCTTGTTTCCGGTGATGACGATTTTTCCGGCGTTCAGCGCGCGGGAAACGAGATCGAACGGCAGGTCGATGCCGCCCATGAGCTCGACGATGACGTCGATTTTGGGATCGGAAATGAGCGAGTCCAGATCGGTCGTAAACAGCTCCGCGGGGGCCTGGACGAGACGGGGCTTCGCGAGGTCACGCACGGCGATGCGGTGCACCTCGAAACGCGCGCCGAGCCGCTGTTCGAGCAGGGCACGGTTTGCCTCGAGATTCTTGTAAACCCCGCTTCCAACCGTGCCAAAGCCGGCGATTCCGATTCCGACCACTTTCATGTGAGCCGGAGAGATTCACCGAGCGCCGCGCGGGGTGCAAGGGAGTTTTCCCGCGCGGCACGTCCACTGACAAACTCAACGAGGACAGGTCACCGGTTCCACTTGATGCCGATCGCGTGCTTCCAGCATCCGATCAGTTCGGCGCCGGGTTCGGTCGACCAATCAAGCAGGGCGCGGGCGGCCGAGGTGCGGCCCGCCGCATCGAGCTGCAGAGCCAGATAGGTGGCGATGCGTGCCGGTGACTCGTAGTTTTCGAATCGCTGTCCCTTCCGAATCAGGCCAAACCCGGTGTCGCGCAGCCAGATTGTCAGTTTCTCGCCGGCGCGGGTGTCTCCGCCGTTTTGCTCCTGCATTTCCCGGTATTCCTCGAGCGCCTCCAGGGCCTCGGGAGTCGGGCACTTCATTTCGAACTCATCCCAGTCGGGGCTGCAGAGGGCGATCAGGCCGCCGGGACGAAGCACGCGGCGAAGCTCGCGTAGAGCCGCTCTGGGATCGGCAAGGTGCTCGAACAGGGCGTGCGAAAACGCGAGGTCGAAGCTCGCGTTGCCAAACGGCAGGTCATACACGTCGGCCTGGGTGAACCGGGCATTGGTGAGCTCGAGACCTTCGGCAAGCCGCGTGGCGCGCGCGATCTGGCCGGGATCGAGATCCACGCCATTCACGCGTCCCGGCAGGGCGGCTTCTGCGATGCCCTGGGTGATCGTTCCCGGACCGCACCCGACGTCGAGAACTTCGATGCCGTGCTCGAGGAGCGGCAGAATGAACGCGGCGTGCGACTCGAGGGTGCGGGTCGACATGAAGGCGGTCGCGTTCTGGCTGTGGCCTGGTGTGTAATTCCCCCGACGTGGTCGGGTTGGTTGTTCGGTGGTCTGCATGTGTCGGTGTTCCTGTTGAACCCGGCTTTTCGCGACCCGCGGAAAATAAAAATCCCACGGCCGCCTTAGCCGTGGGTTGTTTCGTTTCAGTTTGTCAGTGAGGCATCATTCCAAACGAAGCGAACCCGCGGCGTTGTCGCTGACGGCGACGACGGCGGATACTGCTACGAGAATGGAAGCGTGCTTCAACACTGGCCTTCTGCATACGCGTCGGACGGAGCGTTGTCAAGCGGCGTGGTGGAAAAGCATTTTGCGACGCCTCTTCGTTGCTAGGATCGCGGTATGCGATTTTTCATTGGTTTGATTGGAATCATCGGAGTGAGTGCCGTCGCGCTCGCGCAGCGGGTCGAGCTCTCCGATTCCCAGGCGCTGGCGATCGGGAAGCGCATCTGGCAGAACGAATGCGCCGGCACGGTGAGCGGGTTGACCTCGTGGAACAAGGGCGAGGACTTTGCATCCCTGGGCATCGGCCATTTCATCTGGTATCCGAAGGGAAAGGACGGCCCGTTCGAGGAGAGTTTTCCGAAACTCGCGGCGTATCTCGCCGCGCAGGGGAAGGACGTGCCGAAATGGATGCGCGGCGATTGTCCGTGGAAGACGCGCGCGGAGTTCGTCGCGGACTCCGACAGCGCGCGGATGCGGGAGTTGCGAAATCTGCTTGCCTCGACGGTGCCCGAGCAGGCGCGTTTTTGCGCGATGCGTCTCGAGGAGGCGTTGCCGAAGATGTTGCGGGCGGCTCCGAAGGATGCGCGTGCGAAGGTGGAGAAGAATTTCTATCGCGTGGCGAATGCCCCAATGGGGATGTATGCGCTGATCGACTACGTGAATTTCAAGGGCGAGGGCGTGAGCCCCTCGGAGCGCTACAAGGGGCGGGGGTGGGGATTACTGCAGGTGCTCGAGGCGATGCCTTCCACGGGCGACCCGATGGTTGCATTCTCCCGCGCGGCCGACGAGGTGCTGACCCGCCGTGTGCAGAATTCGCCGAAGGATCGAAACGAAGCAAAGTGGCTGCCCGGCTGGCGGAATCGCGTGGCGGGCTACCGGTAGCCGCCGGCGCTGCGCGATGCGGCTTGTCTAGGTGCGGCTGCGCGTGGAAAACGGGGGAGACATGACCACGGACGACATAGCGGCGATTCTCGAAAACTTTGGACGACTGCTGGAGCTGAAGGGGGAGAATCCGTTCAAGGTCCGAGCCTACGCAAACGCCGTGCGAGCGCTGGAGACACTGCCCGAGCCGCTCGAGAAGCTGGTGGCCGAGCAGCGTCTCGATGAGGTGGATGGAATCGGCAAGGCCATCGCCGAAAAGATCACCACGCTCGTCACCACGGGAAAGCTTCCGCAATACGAGGAGCTCCGCGAGTCGTTTCCGCCGGACATTCTTACGCTGTTCGAGCTGCAGGGGCTGGGGGCGAAAAAGATCAAGGCGCTCTACGACGCGCTCGGCGTGTCTTCGCTGACCTCGCTCGAACGTGCGTGCAAGAACGGCTCCGTCGCTGCGTTGCCCGGCTTTGGCGAGAAAACGGCGGCGAAGTTGCTGGAGGCGATCGAGCACCGGAAGAAGAACGCCGGGACGTTCCTTCTCGGCGATGTGGCGCCGATCGCGTCGCGATTACTCGACGACCTGCGTTCTCATCCGGAAATCCTCCGCGCGGAGGTCGCGGGCAGTTACCGACGTGGCAAGGAGGTGGTGCACGATCTCGATCTGATCGTCGCGACCCGTGAAGCGAAGCTGGTGAGCGAGGATTTTGCAGGGCACGAGCTGGTCGAGCGGGTGATTGCGGCGGGTGCGACGAAGACGAGCGTCATTTTGAAGAATGGCCTGCAATGCGACCTGCGCGTCGTCAGCGGAGCGGAGTTTCCTTTTGCAATCCAGTATTTCACCGGCAGCAAGGAGCACAATGTGAGACTGCGCAGCCGGGCGCTCGAGCGGGGATGGTCGCTCAACGAATACCGCTTCAGTGAAGCCGAGGGGCGCAAGCTTCGCGAGCCGATTCCGGAGGTTCAGGACGAGGCGGACATTTACCGGTCGCTCGGGTTGCGCTGGATCCCGCCCGAGTTGCGGGAGGATCGTGGAGAGCTCGACGCCGCCGAGAAGGGCGCGCTGCCGAATTTGATCGATGTCCACAACCTGCGCGGGACGTTTCACAACCACACTGTCGCGAGTGACGGGCGCGCGACACTCGAGCAGATGGCCGAGGCGGCGATGGAACTCGGGATGGAATATCTCGGCATTGCGGACCACAGCAAAAGTTCGGTGCAGGCAAACGGCCTCGACGCCAGGCGGCTCGCGGCGCAACGCGAGCAGATCGCACGCTTGAACGAAGGCTACGAGGGCTTCCGGCTTTTTGCCGGCACGGAGTGCGACATCCTGAAGGATGGTTCGCTGGACTTCCCGGACGACGTTCTCGCGTCGCTCGACTACGTTGTGGCGTCCGTGCACGGCTCGTTTTCGATGGGCGAGGCGGAAATGACGAAGCGCATCATCAAGGCGATCTCGAATCCCCACGTCACGATGCTCGGACATCTGACTGGGCGTCTGCTCACGATGCGCGAGGGTTACCGCGTGGACGTTCCCGCAATCATCGAAGCGGCCGCGGAGACGGGGACGATCATCGAGCTCAATGCGAACCCACGACGACTTGACATGGACTGGCGGTGGTGGCCGCTCGCAAAGGAGAAGGGGGTCAAGTGCTCGATCAATCCCGACGCGCATTCGACGCACGGGTTGCAAGACCTTGTCTTCGGGATTCGCGCGGCGCGAAAGGGCTGGCTGACCCGCGACGACGTCATCAACTGTCTTCCGCTCGCGAAGATGGAGGCGTTTCTCGCGGCGAAGCGCTGAACATTTCTTGTTCATTTGGTCGCAAATTTGAGTTGCCTCGACCGTGCCTTTCGGGCAACTTCCCCGCGTTAATCCCCCTTAACCTCGATCTCGCGAGCGCCGCTCGTTGAGGTCGGAACCCCACAGAACAACATGAATCCATTGAATACCCGCGACAAGGGCGAGGCCGTCGCGTCCCCGGCGTCCGTTTGGGTCGTTATCGGCATCTTCGTCCTCATCCTGCTCGGCACCGGCGTTGGAGCCTTCCGTTATTCGCAGATTACGCACGAGGCGAAGCACTCGGTGGCCCAGGCGACCGCCAAGGTCCCGCACACCTGATCGCCGCCTCGTGATTGCCTCGCCGGCATTGGCTTGTTAATCCAGAGCCATGGCGAAGGACGCACGCGGACTCGACGTCTCGAACGCTTCACCGGAAGCGATTGAGGTGATCAACGACTTCACCGCGCGGATGTTGCGCCTCGATCAGGGGGTGGAAGCCATCCTGACCGCGGCGGACCGCTGGCCGGAGACGCCGATGCTGCGAATCTACACGGCGTCCCTTTTCCTGTTCGGCCAGACGGCTGAGGCGACGGAGAATGCGCGCCAGCAGCTGGGGCAGGTCCCTTCGGCGTCGGCGAACGAAAGGGAGCGCGGCATTTTTCAGGGGCTCCTGTTGTGGGCGGATGGCCTTCATCTGAGGGCCGTCGAGGCGTTTGAAGAAGTCACGCGCCGGTGGCCTGCCGATTTGCTCACGGCGAAATTTGCGGAGTTTCTCTACTATGTGCTCGGGCAACAGCACATGGGCGCACGTTTCCGCGCGCACATGGAGCGGATCGAGCCGGCAAATGCGAACGACGCCGATTTCCTCGGCATGGCCGCGTTTGCTTCGGAGCTTTGCGGGGAGTTCGCCGAGGCGGAATCGCGTGCGACACGCGCGCTGGAGATCGAGCCGCGAAACGCGTGGGCGGAGCATGCGCTGTCGCATGTGCTGATTCGGCAGGGGCGCGTCGCGGAAGGTCGGGCGCGCATGGAGACTTTTCTCCCGCAACTCGAAAAGTCGATGCGGGTGGTTCATTCGCACGATGCCTGGCATCTCGCGCTGCTTTATCTCGAGGAGCTGGAGGGGGAGCGGATGCTGACCATTTATCGCGATCACGTGTGGGGCTTCGCGCCGGAGCTGGTCGGCGAACAGATTGATGCGATTTCGCTGCTGTGGCGTGCCGAGCTTGCAGGCATGCCCATGGACGACAGATGGGAGGAGATCGCAAACCACGTCGAGCACCGCGTCCACGAGGCATTCATGCCATTTTTGAGCGCGCATCATGTCTATGCGCTGGCGCGCGCCGGTCGAAACGACGCAACGGAAAAGTTGCTCGCGACTGTGCGCGAGCGCAGTGAGCGGGATGATGACGAGGCGCGTCGTGTTTGGGCGAAGGCCGGCCGCACGATCGTCGAGGCGTGTGCGAAATTTGGAGCGGGCGACCGCGCAGCCGCAGCGGAAATGCTGGAGCCCGTCATGCCGGATATGACGACGATTGGCGGAAGCGATGCTCAGGACGATCTCTTCCGCCAGACTTTTCTTCGCTCTCTGCAGGCGGCGGGCCGGAAAGCCGATGCCGACGCGTATTTCGACCGAATCAGCGGCGGCAAGATTCGCACGCCGCTGGACGAGGCGCTGATGGCGGCGTAACTACGATCCCGCCTGGGACGCCTGCTCCAGCTTCTTAACGCGCTCGTAGAGCTTGCCGAGACGGTTCACCAACGCGGCCTGCTCCTTCCATTCCTTCATCGGGCGGGCCGGTGAGCCGCAGACGATTTCCTTCGGTTTCAAGTTTCGGCTCAGGCCGCACTGCGCAGCCACGATGGCCTGATCGCCGACTTCGATGTGACCCACCAAGCCGGCCTGGCCGGCGAGGGTCACGTAGGAGCCGACGCGCGTGCTTCCCGAAATGCCGACCTGGGCGCAGATGATCGTGTGCGCACCGATGCGGACGTTGTGCGCGATCTGCACGAGGTTGTCGATCTTCGTGCCGGTCTGGATCCACGTGCGACCGAAGCGTGCGCGATCGATCGTCGTGTTTGCACCGATTTCCACATCGTCGTCGATTTGCACGATGCCGGTCTGCGGAATTTTCACGTGCCGGCCGTCGCGGAACTCGTAGCCGAAACCGTCCGAGCCGATCACGGCGCCGCTGTGAATCTGCACGCGTTGACCAATCTTGCAGCGCTCGCGAACCGTTACGTGCGGGTGAAGGAACGAATCCGCACCGATCGAAACGAACTGCCCGATGAAACATTGGGCGCCGATCACGGCGTTGGCCCCGATGGTGGCGTGTGCCTCGATGACCGCGCCGGCTCCCACATGAGCGGAAGGATCGACCACCGCCGACTCCGCGACGATGGCGCTCGGATGGATCCCGGCGGGGAACTCGACCGGCGCCGGTGCGAAGCGATCGAGAAGCACCGCAAACGCGGCGGCGGGATCCTTTGCGCGAAGGCAAATCGGGGGAACCGATTCGGAGAAGTCCTCGGGAACAATGACGGCCGTGGCCTGTGTCGCGCGAAGCGCGTTGATGTATTTCGCGTTGCCGAAAAATGAGATGTCTCCGGGGCCTGCTTCCACCAATGATGCGGGTCCGTGGACCTCGATGGTGGCGTGCTCGGGCGAGATTTCAGCAGAGATGAGTTCAGCGACTTCGCGAAGGGTCATGGCAATGATGATGGAAAGGGTTGGCGGGCAGTGGCGAGAAATTATGAGCCGGGAGCCTTTTCCTCCATGAAAAGACGCAGCTCATCCAGTGTGATGCGTTCCGTGTCCTTTGGACGCCGGAGCCGGATTTTCAACGCGTCCGCGTTTTCCGGAATGGTGAAGAAGAAAAAGTCCTCGCTGGATTTCGGGAAGAAGTAGGGCTTGAAGACGTAATCGAGGAATTCCTCGCCGTTCTCGGAGAAGTAAACCTCGCCGCGGATCGGCTCGGTCTTGTTCGAAGAATAGCGCAGGAAGAGGAAAAAGGTCCGGCCTCGCAGCTCGGGAGGAATCGGAGTCACCGGCAACACGAGCGGATCGGACGCCTTGCGGGGAAACGTCCATGTTTTCCCGGTCTCTACCGGTGGAAGCAGCACGTCCTTGATCAGGCGTCCGTCCGACATGTGTTCCACGAGCGAGGAGCCGGGCCTGCGGCGGGAGAGAAAGACGAAGTCCGGGACATCGCCCTTCGCCACGGTGAGGTCTGCGGCCCATTCGTCGAGCGGTGGCCGGAGATACGGGGCCAGTGGGCCGGTGGCGTCGAGCTCGTCGTATTCGCTCATTTTGCGCGTGGAGGTCCAGATCCACTTGCGGTTGAACCAGACGGCGTCGCTCTTTGCCAATGCCTCGAGCGTTCCGGGGGAAGGGCGGAGGAGGTCTTTGCGCAGCCGCCAGTTCAGCGATTCGGTGCGGCGTCCGTCGGCCATGTGTGCGACGTGCCGCATGGCGGGATGCGAGAGAACCTGCGTGTCGGGCGGGACGGTAGCGAGGTAGGCGGCGATTTCGTCGAGATAATTCGGGCCTCGGAGTGGTCGCGTGGCGAGCATTCCGAGCAGCACGCAGAGAATGGACAGCGTCACTGCGGGGCGTCTTTGAAGCCACCGGACCGGCGGGAATTTGTCGAGGAAGGGAAGCGCGAGTCGCAGAATGGTGATCAATCCCAGCGCGCTGAGGATCGACAGCGGATAGGCGAGGCTGCCGAGGAAGCGGTCGCCGTCCCGCACGAGCGGGCGCAGCGGCGACAGGCTTTGCGGAGCGCAGCTGTAGGTGAGCAGATAAATGATCGCGTAGGCGGCGAGTGCGCGCCCCCGCTTTCCGAGCATGAGGACCGCAGGCACCAGACCGACGATGGCGACGAGATTGTAGATGATGTCCGAGTAGCGTCGAAACAGGCCGGGGAGAAAACGGATGGGAAACTCCCAGATCGGGATGGCCTCGGTGCCGGTGCGGCCGCGTGCGGTAAGGTTTGCGTGCAGGCTGTGCAGAGGGTCGCCGGTCAGATTGAAATAAATCGCCATTTCGATGCCGACGAAGAGCGCCGCAAACGCACCGCAAAGCATGAGCCAGAGAAAGCGACGCGGATAAAGGAGCAGTGTCACCACCACGAGCACGGGAATCGCAAACACACCGGTGATGCGATTCGCCTGGCCGATGGCCAGTGAGAGACCCCCCCCTGCCGCGAGGAGCGTGTTTGCGACAGTCGATCGGGATCCGGTTGCAATCTTCAGCCAGAGAAGAAAACTCAGCGCGACCCAGAAGCCTTCGGAAAGATCGGGCATGGGCCGATCGATCAGGGTGTCGAGCTCAGGGTGGAAGAGGAAAAGAATGCCGGCGGTGAACGCAGCGAGCCGCGTCAGCCCTATCTCCTTCGCGAGGAAGTAAACGACCACGGCGCCGGCACCGAGGTAGACCATCGGCTGGAGGTAATAGGAGAGTGCGCTGAAGCCGAAGGGAATCTGGAGCAGCCAGCAAAGGCCCCAGACCGGCCAACGCAGATCATGAAACGATTCCCTGCTCCATGCGCCGGGCACGTTGTGATGAAGATCGAAGGCGAGTCCCCAGTAGTTGAGGTCATCGCCGAGCGAAGGTGGCGTTTGGTAAATCCAGCCGACCAGAAACGCCCCGAAAAACAGCAGCAGGGGAGGGACAAGAGGGTGTTTCATTGCGCGGGAGTTGCTGGACGGCGGGATGGGCGCAGCCGGTTGGTGAGAATGAGCAACGAGTCCAGCAGGGCGAAGGCGTAGAGTATCCAGAATGGCTCGAAGATCACTCGAAATCGGGCGCGGATGTTTGCGGTGACCATGATCAGCACGAAGATGGCGATGAGAAACGCCCCCCAAAGCTGATGAAATCCCAGCGGCTCACGGTCGCGAATTGCGAGACAAAGGATCCCCAGGAGGCCTGCGGCGTAGAGCCATGGAAGACCGCCCACGGGCACGCGATCCACCTGCGAGCCCGGCATGACGATTGGGAGGAGCGGACAAAGGGAAAAGGACACCCACCACTCCTGGAGGCGGTCGGCGAAATTTCCCGGCAATGGCCGATAGGTTTCGACGAGAAAGGCGCGAGCATCTTCAGCGGACTCCATCGGACGGTGCCACAACAATGGGGCGGATTCCATGGCATGGCCGCCGTCGTCCGTCAGCGCGTCGAGCTGGCCCTCCACCGCGTAATCGCCGAATCCCAAGGCCGGCAGCTCCCGGTGAGCGATGACAAATTTCTCCACGGCCAACGTGGGCATGCTCGTAAGGTTGCGCAGGGCAATCTCCATTCCGGCCCGACGGGCGAGGGTATTCACGCGCTTCCTTGCATCCGCATTGTCGATTCCCTGCTCCACCTGCCAGTCGATGAGCTGCTTTTGCAGATCCTTCCGCAATGGAACGAGCTTGGGAGCGGGTGGCGTCGCATTCCATTGACGGGCCGCCTCCGCAGCGATCGGTGCGGTTGCCTCGGCCACGCCGGGAGAAAACCACAGCGTCGGCGGGCTCAGATGGACGACGGAAGTGAAGAGAAGCAGTCCGCTCTGACCGGTCTTCGTAATGAGGAAAAGGAAAGCCGTCCATGCCGAGACGACGCTGACACCGATGCCAAATTCCCGCCATTTTCCCCAAAGGACGCGCGCCACCAGCACGATGGAGAACAGCGCGAAGAGCTGCCCCTCCGGTCGCGCGCCAGCCATGAAGAGCAACGCGGCCAGCAGCATGCCGAGTGAATAGCGGTTTGGCTGGCGGGCGAAAAGCGTGGCGCAAAGAGCGACGAGGAGCAGTCCCGTGATCGCGTAAATTTCGGCCAGTGCGGCGTGTTCATACCACAGCAGCACGGGTTGAAGTGCCATGAGGATCGTGATGGGAACGATCAGCCACTTCCAGCAACGCAGCCAGCAGAACGTGAGCAGGCCGCAGAGAAGGATATTGGCGATGCCCAGCAAGTGCTGGAAAACGGCGAGAAATCCCAGGATGGGAAGGTGAAGCAGGGCCGGGACGCAGTAAACGAACGGAACGAGAAACGTCTTTTTTCCCTCGATATGCAGGCCCGCCTTCGTGAGCAGCACCTCGGGGGTCTCGACGAGGTCCGCAGTGTCGTTGTGCACGAAGGCAAACGGCATGTGAAACAGCACGACCGCGCGAAGCACGATTCCGATCACCACGGCAGGCAGGCAAAGGCGCAATGCGAGCCGCAGTTGCGGAGCACGCAACCCGCGAAGCCATGCGCGAAAGGCGGGGGGATCGATGAGCCGGGCGAAGACCTCCCGCATGGATCAAACACCGCGCAGGCCGGCGAGAAGAAGCTCGGCGTTTGAGCTGGTGTTGAGGAGATTCACCTGCAGGACTTCCATTGCCTCCACCGCAGGAAGCTCGGCGAGCTGCTTCCGCAACTGCACGACGCGGTCGAATTCATCGGGGTGGAGAAGGAGTTCTTCGCGGCGTGTGCCGGATTTGACAATTTGAATGGCCGGGAAAATCCGTTGCTCCGCGATCGTGCGGTCGAGGTGCACCTCCATGTTGCCGGTGCCCTTGTATTCTTCGAAAATGAGATCATCCATCCGGCTCTGGGTCTCGACGAGAGCCGTGGCGAGGATCGTAAGGCTGCCGCCTTCTTCGACGTTTCGCGCCGCGCCGAAAAACTTCTTGGGTTTGGCGAGGGCCTTGGCATCGACACCACCGCTCATCGTGCGGCTGCCCTTGGTCGGCTGGAGGTTGTTGTAGCCTCGCGAGAGGCGGGTGATGCTGTCGAGCAGGATCACGACGTCGCGCTTGCGCTCGACAAGCCGCTTTGCCCGCTCGGAAACCAGCTCCGAGACGGCTACATGCCGCGAAGGCGGTTCGTCGAATGTGCTGCTGAAGATGTCGCAGTCGAGCGTCCGGCGAAAATCGGTAACCTCCTCGGGCCGCTCATCCACGAGAAGGAGAATCAAATGGACTTCGGGGTGATTTCGCCGAATCGCCTGTGCGATTTCGTTGAGAAGCACCGTTTTGCCGGCACGCGGCGGGGCGACAATCAGGCCGCGCTGGCCCTTTCCGAGCGGGGCGAGCAGATCGATCGCGCGCGGACTCAGGTCGGCATGGCCCGGCGTCTCGAGCAGGATGCGTTCATTTGGAAAGAGCGGGGTCAACTTGTCGAAGTCCGGCGGCGGGTTCCACTCGGCGAGCGGGACACCTTCGATCGCAAGAACCTCGTCGAGGATCAATCCCTGCTCGCGATGTTGGGGGAGGCGTATGCGCCCCTTGATCTTCCATCCTTTGCGGAGATTGAGGGATTTCGAAATGGCTGCGGGAACGGTGATGTCCTCGGGCAGCGGACGAAAGCTGAAGCGCTCGAAACGCAACAGGTGGCGATTGCCATCGACATCGAAGATGCCCTCGGCAGTGACGATGTCGCCCTGGTTGAGGTGAAATTTTGCCTGATCCGAGATCAGATGATGGAGGCTGCCCTCCGGGCGAAGGCGGGCCCCCAGCATGATGGCACGCTCCGTAAGCGCGCGACGATCGAGCGCCTGGAGATCGTTCAAAAAAATGGTCGCAGGCTCGCGCACGGACTCGGTGGCGGGCTGGGTGGCTTCGGAAGCAGCGACTTCAGTCATACTGTTGACGGAAATAGGCGGCGAGGAGATCGGCCTGGGATTCAAGCAGCGCGAGTGAGGAGTCGTTCCATACCACGTGATGCGCGCCCCGCAATTTAACGTCCATGCTCCACTGGGAGGCGAGAATTTTCCGGGCAAGATCCAGGGAAAGTTTTCGAATGGTGATCATTCGCTGCAACTGGGATGCCTCGGATGCAGCCACGACGATGATGTGATCGAACAGTGAGTCGGCACGGGTTTCGAAAAGCAACGGGATGTCGACCACAAAGGCGCGATCGTGACGTGAAATCTCGCGCGCCTTGCTTGTCCAGCGTTCCCGGATTTTCGGGTGGAGGATTCCTTCGAGGGTCTTCTTTTTGGCGATGTCGTTGTAGATGATCTCGCGAAGAAGGTTTCGATCGGGATGACCGGAACGGTCGTAGGCGGCAGGGGAGACCTTTTCCAGAATCTGCTCGCGGACCGTCTCATTGGAGTCGATCAGCTCACGCGCGCAGGCATCGGCATCGAAAAACTCGGCGTCAAAACGTTCGAGAAACAGGCGCCGGAAGGTGGATTTTCCGGAGGCGACTCCTCCCGTTATTCCGACGATGGGCATGGTCGAGCGGATTCAATCCCGAGGTGGACGCCATCTTGAATGCGAAACGGCGGGGAAGCAGCATGGCCTCCCCGCCGTGGAATTCGCATTTCGGATGAGCGTTACTTCATGCTCGGTCCTTTGAATTGCAGGGTGGGAGGAGGAATTTCATCCGGAAGCCCAAGCGGTTCCACGATTTCCTCTTCATCAAGATCGGAGCGAACCGGGCGACCCTCGGCATCCATCAACCGCGCCGTCACGAAAATGATCAGGTTCTTCTTGAGCTTCTGATCCACATCGGAACGGAAGAGTCGACCGACCAGAGGAACATCGCCGAGAAGCGGAACCTTGTCCTGCACCTTCTGAACATCCTCACGAATCAATCCACCGAGCGCGATCGTCATGCCGTCCCAAATGGTCACGTTCGTCGTGACTTTGCGGGTGCTGAAGACCGGCTGGTTGATGATGTTCGGGCTCACCTCAACGCTCCGGGGAGGGCCGGGAATGCCGAGAAGCTGGTTGCTGCTGCTGGCGAGGCCGAGAATGGGCACACCGTAGTTGATGAAGCCCTCGAAATCGACCACTTCGGGAGCGAGATCCAGCTCGATGGTGTAGTTATCCGGGCCGACCACAGGGGTCACCTCGAGCGTGACGCCGATGTTTCGCGTCTCGAATGACGCGGGAGTCGTCGGAGTGACGATCGGCTGGGTGGTGAATCCGCTCACACCGCTGAAACCAGCACCTTCTGTATCCTGCGGAATTTGCGGCGGATCAAACTCGGTCGGGTAGCGGAATTCGCGGATCACGTTCACCACCGCGCGAGCACCGCTCTTGGTGGTGACCTTGGGCGCGGACATCAAGTCGACACCCTTCTTCTGGTCCAGTGCGCGAATCACCATCTGGAACTGAGGATTCGTGTAGACCCCTGCGAGGCTGAAGATTCCGGGTGCCGGACCAGTGAGGAGACTTGTGGGTCCTCCAAGGAGCGCATCCAGGCTGTTGATCGTGACCGCAGAGTTGGAGCCGGTGCCCTGACCGCTACGAAGGCCGCTCGTAACCTGGTTTGTTCCGACGACGTTTCCGTTCGGGCTGACGAACGGGAAGACATTGGAATTCGCGCCAAGAGATCCGCCGGCACCGTAGACGCCGCTATTGGACCCACCGATTTGAAGCGGACCGAGCAGCCAGTCAAAGCCGAGTTCCTTCAGGTTATCCTGATTGATCTCGACGAACTTCGATTCGATCTCGACCTGGGTCGGTGCTCCGCCCTGGGCGCTGTCCACCAGAAGGTCGATCAGGTCGATGTTGTCCTGGGTATTGCGCACCACCAGCTTGCTTCCCGCCGGGATGTATTGAGCGCTGGCTCCGGGAGGGAAGACAACACCCTGCGACTCAAGAAACTCCTGCGCTCCAAGCCTGCCGAGAACCCGCGGTCCCGAATTTTGGTCCTGTCCAAAGGAGCCAAAAGGGTCGTTGCTCGTCGGGGCCTCCCGGGAGGGGATGAAAGTGGGGGGGACTTTGTATTCCTTGGTAATCAGCTCATTGCTGACGTCGCTCAAAGGAACAATCGACACCGCATAGGGCTCCACTTTGATCTTCAGGCCGGCAAGGCTGGCCAGATAGCGCAGAGCTTCGTAGAGCGGGACGTTGTTCAATGCCAGCGTAATCCTGGTGTCTTCGGTGACGGCCGGCGCCATGGGAGCCGCTTCTCCTTCTTCGCCCGGAGTCGGGAGAATGCTGGCGGCACCGACGCCGGCACCCGATCCAAGTTTCAGGAAGATGTTAACACCCTTTCTCGCGTTGTCGGATTCCGTCGTGTCGAGACGGACACTGAGTTGACGGAGATACTCAACTGCCTCACGAACCGTGGTGTCACGGAGATCGAGGCTCGGAATGATGATTCGGTTAAGCTTTTCGGTGATAGCCTCGGTCTGGGACTTTCCACTCGTCACCGTGGTGACCGTGTCCTTGCCACCAATGAAGCGGCGGACGGGCATTTCCCAACCCTTCGTAACCTGCCAGAGCATCCGGGCGCGAGTTTCGTTCCGCGCTTCCGCATAGTAGTCCTGCTTCGCCTCGTTTACTTTCTCCATGCCGCGGCGGGCGGCGATGTTGTAGGGGTCGATATTCAGAACCTGCTCATAGCGCTTGATTGCGTGGTCGTAGCTTCCGCGGCTGTAAAAGCCTTCGGCTTCGACGAGCAATTCAGCCACACGGTCACGATCCGCCGCAAACTGCGGGGAGACGGTCTTGTTGTAATAGTCCGGCTGCTCGAGGTTGGAGAGCAATGTGATCGCGGGCTGATAGGTCGGATTGTATTGGGGAAGGAGAATGGTCTTGGCGACCATCTCGGCATCCGAATACCGGCCGTTCTCGATCAGGTGGTTTGCGTAAGCAACTCCCGCCTTGCTGAACTTGGAAAGGGCTTCCTTGCGCTGTGTGGCCACCGCAGGGCCGGATCCAATGAGATCCACGGCGTCCAGGTAATGGGTGTAGGCCGCTTCGTAATCTTTTTCGGCCATGGCACGGTCGCCCTTTTTGATGAGGTCTTCCGCGACAAGGAGGTCTTGTTGACGCCGAACAACTTCCCGTTCAGCGGTGCTGGAGAGTCCGCCTGCGGGGGAGTCGTAGGTGCCGGCATGGACGGTGGAGAGGGAAGTAACGACGACCGCCAAGCCGAGGCCGAGGTAGCGAAAATCGAGGGGTTTACTCATGGAAATGGTCAGGGGCAGCAGATTAGTAAATCGAAGGAGCCGGCAATGGGACGTCGCTGGTCAGCGGATCGCCTGATATGGCTTCGGATTCAAGGGCCGCGGCGTCAGGTGCGGCAACGTCCCGGTCGTGTTCCACAGCCTCGATGAGAGGCTGACCAGCAGGGTCGAGAAGTCCCGCGGTGACGAACATCACGAGGTTGCGCTTGATATGCTGATCCGCAGAGGTGCGGAAAAGACGCCCGACAAGCGGGATGTCGCCAAGAATCGGAGTCTTATCCTCCACCTGCTGGACGTCCTCCCGCATCAATCCACCCAGAACAACGGTCTGGCCATCGTAAACGGTTACCTGGGTGGTAACCTGCCGCACGCTGAACACGGGCTGGTTGATGGTGTTTTCGGAGACCAGAACGGTGCCGGTTTGACCGAACGTGGTAAACGCGAGTCCGAGGATGGTGTCGGGATCAATAACCGGATCGCTGTTGATTTCGCGAGCCGTGGTGCTGATGGGGCTTCCGTAGTTGATGAAGCCATCGAACTCGGTAACCCGAGGAGACAGGGTCATGTCGATGCTGAAACCATCAGGTCCGACAGTTGGCTCCACCTCCAGTTCGACGCCGAGGTTTTTCGTCTCGAATGCCGAGGGAGTGGTCGGGGTGACCGGTGTAAAGGAACCCACCTGCTGCGGAATCTGCGGGGGATCGAACTGGGTGGGGTAACGGAACTCGCGGATAAGCTGAATGGTCGCCCGCTGACCGCTCTTGGTGGTTACCTTGGGCGCGGTCATGAGGTCGACGCCTTTTTGCTGATCGAGGGCGCGGAGAACCACTTGAAACTGAGGGTTCGTGAAGATGCCGGCAAGAGCGAGGACTCCCGGGGCGGGGCCGGCCGGAGAGGCGAACAGGAGGCCATCGAGCGCATTGACGCTAATGGCACCGGTTCCCGAGCGATTTCCAGCGGTGATGGGGCCGGAAGTCAGAGACGAGGCACCAACAGGAACGCCATTCGATCCGGGAGCCTGGAAGGGATAAGCGCTATTCGTGGTGATGGACATGTTTCCACTGGTGACCGTGGAGCTTCCCGAAAGGTCACCGCCGAAGGAAGTGGTTCCACCGCCTCCATAGACGCCGGTGCCAAAGGGCAGGGCGAACTGCCCGAGCAGCCAGTCAAAGCCAAGTTCCTTGAGATTGTTTTGAGAGATTTCGACGAACCGAGCCTCGATCTCAATCTGGCTGGGGACATTGGTCTGGTCGATTTCGACCAGTGAATCGATCAAATCGAGATTCGCCTGGGTGTTGCGGACGATCAACTTACTGCTGCTGGGCAGGAAGTTGGCGGTCGCTCCAGGCGGGAAGCTGACGCCGTTGGCTTCAAGAAATTCCTTGGCCCCTGCACGGGCGACGCTGGCGGAGGCAGCGGCGTCCGCGCCAAATCCACCTCCGAAGCCACCATCGGATCCGGAATCGGATCCCGGAAGGGTGCTGATGAAGCCCGGGGAAACCTTGTATTCCTTGGTGATGAGCGTGTCGGTCTGCTCGTTAAGCGGAACAACGGCGACCGCGTAAGGCTCCACCTTGATCTTGAGGCTTGCCGCCGTGGCGATGTATTCGAGGGCGGCTCCGAGCGGCACGTCGGCCAGCGTGAGGGTGATGCGCGTGCCTGCCTCCGCAGCCATGGACTCCGGCGGAAGTTTCAAAACGATGTTGATGCCGCGGTTGTTGGGATCGGACTCGGTGGTGTCGAGCTGGGCGGCACGTTGCTTGATGTAATCAAGCGCTTCGCGAATCGTCGCTTCGCGGAAATTGATGCTGGGAATGCGGATTTCCTGAAGCTTGCGATTGATCGCAGCGGTGCCACGGGTGTCGATGACCGGCTGTTCGATGATGCCGACGTTTCCAACGTCAAACTTCGTAACCGGCAACTCCCATGCCGCGTCGACTTCCGTGAGAAGCTGGCTGCGGGTTTGGTTGTAGGCCTCATCGGCGTAGCGCTCACGGGCGTTGTCGATTTTTTCCATCATCCGGCGGGCGGCGATGTTGTATTTGTCGACGTTGAGCACCTGCTCACAGCGCTTGAACGCCAGATCGTAGCGTCCGCTCTGATAGAAGCCTTCGGCCTCGCGGAGGTATTGCTTGACCTGCTCGACGCTCGCGACGAATCCCGGCGTGATGGTCGGGTTGAAATAGTCGCCCGATTTCAGCTTGCTGCGAAGGCTGAGGGCGGGGCCGTAATCCGGATTGTAGCGCTCATCGAGGATGACGTTGAGAGTGGTCTCGGCATCCTCGTAACGGCCTTCGGAAATCCGCTGCTCGGCGAGCTTGACCACAGCGGTCTCGAACCCGGACATGGCCTCGCTGCGGAGGTTTTCCGTGGCGGGGCCGCCACTGGGAAGGGCATCGACGGCACTCTTGAAGTAGGCGTATGCGGACTCGTAGTCCTTTTGAGCGAGCGCGGAATTTCCCTTGGCGATGGATTCTTCGGCGAAACTGGAAGTGAGTTCGCGGCGTCGAATTTCCCGTTCGGCTGCACTCTGCACTCCGGCCTGCTGCGCAAGGAGGGGAGAGAGGGTGACGGTGAACGCGGCAAGTCCGGTTAGGAGAACGGAGTGGCTAGGCATGGTAAGGCAGTCGCGTAAAAAATGGGGAGAGTTTTAATCCAGAATGGGTTTCAAAACAGTGATGGCCTGGGAGTCCAAGAGGCGGCTGTCACGAGTTCTCCTTGAGGACCGTGATTTGCTCCTTGTTTTGGACGTTCTCGATTAGCGCTTGAGACTCGTTTATGTCAATGAGTTTATACTTCACGTCTTCCTCAGGTTTGACAGAGAACGTCTCGTTCATTTTCACGCGGAATTCCGAGCCATCCCACAGGTAGCGGAAATCCGCATAGACCGTGGGTTCGTCGACCACCTGGTCGTAGATGAGAGTGATCTTCTGGCCCGTCTCCTGATTCTCGAGAACGAGCTCGGATACATTCACCTCGAGACCGTTCTTGTCCTCGGTCTTGGGGTTGTATTCGAGGATCTTGTAGGGCGTTCCCGTGACTTCCGCTCCCATGGGCAGGAAGAGCGTCGGCTGATTAAGGTCGAGCGTGTTGATCGAGAACGTTTCGCCGTCATCCGGGCTGCCACTGAACTTGAGGCGGAAGGGGATTTTCACCATTTCCTTGAGACGGAGCTTGGTGATGTAGCCCGGCTTGGACTTCGGGTTGTTGGGATCGGTCTTGCCGTTGAATTCCTCGAGGTTGGTGAACTTGTCCCCGTCGGGGTCGGCATCGAGAAGGTTCGCCTCAAGAGCCAGACCGTTTTCCATCAACCACTGGTTGGTGATGGGCGGGAAGAGCGGCTCACTGTCGTTCAGCGGGTTGATCGGGCCATTGCCGCGGTCGATATAGGGCTCCGAGACGAACAGGGAACCTTCGTGTGTGCCCCATGTCGCAGGGTGCGTAATGGCGGAGGCCTCCGCTTCCACCTGTGCTGTGGGAGGAGCGGGAAGGGTGTTGTTCGGCTTCCGTGTGCTGTTCTGCGACTCGAAGATTTCGCCAAAGGACAAGACGTTCAGAACGATCATGACGGCGAACGCGGCGACAGCCAGCCCGATAATGGCGAGGATGACGCGGTCGAAATTCTTTTTTAACCAGTCCATGGTGAAAGTGATTACTGCTTGGGCTCAGGGGTGGTGATGGTGACCATCTCGATGCGGGTCGCGACAGTGAGAGTCTCATTGCCGACCAGCATGCGCATGGGCGGCGCTTCGGAGCTGGTGGCTGCAGCATCGGTGGTCTCGCCTCCGCCGCCGAGGAGGGCGGCGAGCGCGGCATCGGCGGCGGACGCCGACTGCGTGCTTTGCTGCTCCTCGGCAGGAGCGACGCGAGACGGGCCTTCCTGGGCGCTGTTGGTAATCGTGAGATTGCGGATCACGAACAACGTGTCGGAACCGACGATCGAGTTGAGGGCCTGGCGGGTCCGCGGTTGATCGGCCTCGAAGACGATGTCGAACGAGCTCGATTTCACGACATCGGTGGCGGGCGCGGCACCGGCATCGCGCCGGCCGGCGGTGTTGCGGCGTGCAGGCTCCGGTGTCGGTTCAGAGGTCGTGCCGCTTTCCTCGGGAAGAGGAGGGCGGGAAATGCTGACGATCGACGAGACCTTTACGTCAAGCAGGGCATCGACGACCTTCTTGATTCCCCCGAGCTGCCGCAACAAAGGCGCTGCCGCTTGATCCGAGGGAGGGGTCGCTTGATACTTGTCGAAGCCCATGTAGAAACCGTCGGGAAGGGTGACCCCGTTTTGTTCGGCCTTCTGCTCGACTTCCGAGACGACGGCCCGCAGGCGGTCCTGGAATGCCTGCGGAGAGATCTGCTCGAGAGGCAGTTGCATTTTGGCAACATCCGCCTGCAGCTCTTCAAACTTCGCCTGATATTCCTTGGTAAGTTTCTCGTAGGCGGCATTGTTTTCCGCGCTCGGGAACGGAGTCCGGTTCTGCAGTTGCTGAAGCCGGGCAACCTGTGCGTCGTAGTTTTCCGACACCTGCGTGTAATTCGAGTGGGCGGAAAAGAGAAGGTAGCCGAGGGCTCCCGCGCCAATCACGGTGACGGCGAGATAGCCTGTGAGGAAGGGATTTTTTTGGACCCAGTTCATGGAAGGGCGATGGGATTCTTGAGAGGAAGGACGATCGTGTAGCCGTAGGCCCAGGTTTCTTCATTGGGCGTGGCACGACGGGTGACGATTGCAGCCTTTTGATCGGCCGGGATGGCGAAGAGCGGGGAGGTCTGCAGGTTGTCAACGAAATCGTCGATGACCTTCGCCTGTCGCGGGTTGTCAAAGTAGAGACCTTGGATTTCGATGGCGTTGATTCCGTTGACGGCCGTCTCTTCCTGTGCAGCGGTTTCCTCCTCACGGCCCCGGCGGGTGCGAGGCGCACGCGGAGCACGCTCTTCCGTGGAGGCCCGGGCTGTCGAGCCATCAAGAGTGACCGGCTTGCCGTTGGCAAGAGGCGTCAGCTTCGTGATCCAGATGAAGTCCGGCGGAAGCTTGGAACCGAGCTCGTCGATGATCCGAATCCAGATTTGCCGTTCGGCCAATGCGGTCAGGATCGGCGAAGCGAGCGCTTCGATCTTCTCCTGCTCGCTCTTCAGACGATCAAACGTCTTGGCTTCGCCATCGAGCTTGTCGGCTTCCGCCTGCACGCTGGCGAGTGCGGTTTCCTTCACCGACGCAGCCTTCGAGTAGAAGATGATCCACTGGAGAAGGCCGAGGAACAGGCACGCCGTGGCAGCGATCAGGTAGGGTTTGCGCTTGGCGAGCGTGTGGGCCTTCTTGACCGTCGGCGGAGTGAGGCTGATCTCGATCGGGCAGTTGCCCAAACTCCGGAGAGCAAGACCGACGACTTCGCCCATGGCGTGGGCATTCTTGGAAAGCAGCGCGGTGTCGACCGTCGACGCAATGGCGACGTTGCGGAACGGATTGAAGAACTCCACCGGCATCTGCATCTTCTCGGCGAAGAACTCAAGCATGTAGGGCATGCTGACCGCGCCGCCGGCGAGGTAGGCGTGCGCAGGTTGCGAGCCGCCCTGGTTCGCCCGGTAGAAGCTGATTGAGCGGGCGATTTCTGCGTGGAGTCGCGTCAATGTCGTGCGGGCGAGCTTCGAAACGCGCGCGACGACCTGGTCATCGGGCTCTGCATAAGAGCCACCAAGACCGACGAAGCCCTTCTCCTTCTTGAGGATTTCGGCGGCCTCGATTGGCTGGCCAAACTCCTTGGCGATCGCGGCGCTGATCGTGTTTCCGCCGATCGGGATGCTGCGGCTGTAGGCCTTGCTTCCCTCGATGAAAATGAGGTTCGTTGTGCGGGCGCCGATGTCGATCAGCAATGAGCACCCATCCTGATCCCCATAGTTGTAACGGAACGCGTTGAGCAGCGCCATGGGCGCCACGTCGATCGTTTGCGGGGCAAATCCATTGGCCTCAACTGCTGCGTTGACCGCCTCGAGCGTGTCGGTCTTGATCGCGAGCAGCACGACATTGAGCTTGCCGTCGACGGGCTCGCCGAGCGGCTGGTAGTCCCAGACGACTTCGTCGATGGGGAACGGGATGTTCTGCTGCGCTTCGAACCCGATGATCTGATTCAGATCTTCCGAGGAGGTTCCGGGGAGGGAAAGATATCGCGCGAAAACCGCCTGGGAGGGAAGGGCGTAGTGGACCGGCCCGCCTCCACCCTTCAAAGAGCTTTTGAGCTGGCCGATGGCGGCTTCGAGCTGCCCGGGGCGGGTGGCGTCGGCGCCGGGGTCGGCGAGCAGTTCACTGAACTGAATCTGATCGAGTGTGAGTGAACCGTTGGGAGACGTGTGAAACTCGGCGAGTGCCACCGTCTGCATTCCCAGATTCAGCACACGGGTGCGAGTGGGTGCGGGCATCGTAACGTTCTAGATGGAAATGGGGGCTTCGAGGACTTAGTAACCAGCCGGCTTGAGCTTGGTGGCTTCGTAATAGTCCCAGAAAAGAGGAGCAAAGGGCGTCTGTTGCTTGTCGAGGACGTATCCGGGAGGGCCCTGCTGGAACTGTGTCCACCATTGGCGCGTGCCCTTGCCCTTGCCGACGCTTTCCTCGGCGACAACCTGACCCTGGTTGCTGATCGTGACGCCAACAGCCTGCGTTGCCTGGGAAGCGCTGGCGGGAGCCTTGCCCCCGAAGAACCGCGCGAGCGTTCTCGGGCTGACAAACGCAACCGAGTGAAGATTGCGGCCCGGAGCGACAGCGGTATGGTTGATCGTGCCGGTCAGGAGAGTGCCTTTCGGAAACTCGCGGCTCTCGTTGGCGAGGAGGATGTAGTAATTGAACGTGAGATCGTCGAGGAACTGCTGGCGGGGGTCACGGGGCTCGAACGAGAAGTCGACTTCCACCACGAGCCAGTCCTGGCTGTTGGCCTTGCGCTTCGGGCCGATGCCGATCGTGTAGTCGGGGGTTTTTTCGAACAGGACGTCGACCTTGTTGATTTTGATCCCGAGCGGATTCTGCTGCGCAAAGCTCGTGATGGCCGTGGAAAGAAGCAGCACCGTTGCGGCGAGGAAACGTCTATTCATGTTCAGGGGTTGCAGGAGTGGGTTGAGCAGGATGACGCACAGTAGAGGTCGGCGTGATGCATGGCAAACAGGATTCTCGAAGATTTTGCCGATATTTGACCAGCGAAAGTTGACGGGGTTGGGGTTCGTGAGTCGCTCATTTTGCGCCGAGTCCAAAAAGGACGACGGGGATGGTGCGGATGAGAATATAAAAATCAAGCGCAAGTGACCAATTGTCGATGTATTCGAGGTCCATCCGCACCCAATCCTCGAAATTGGTCACCTTGTTGCGGCCGCGGATCTGCCACAGGCAGGTGAGTCCCGGCTTCATGCTCAACCGGCGCCGATGCGAGGCACGCTCAAATTGCTCGACCTCGTAAAGCGGCAGCGGGCGCGGGCCGACGAGGCTCATCTGTCCGAGCAGGACGTTCGCGAGTTGCGGAAGTTCGTCGATACTCGTTTTGCGCAGCCAGCGGCCGAACGGCGTGATGCGGGGGTCGTCCTCCACCTTGAAAACGGGACCGCTCATCATGTTGTAGGCGATAAGCTCGGCGCGCTGCATTTCCGCGTTCGTATGCATCGAGCGGAACTTGAACATTGTGAACGGGCGACCATGACGGCCGGCCCGCTTCTGCGTGAAGATGACCGGCCCGGGCGAGGTGAGTTTGATGATGATCGCAACGACGAGGAACAGCGGGGAAAGGACGAGCAGTCCCAGAGCGGCGCCGATTCGATCAATGGCGCCCTTGACCACGAGCGCCCACGAGATGTCGGGCGTCGTGCGAAACACGAGCATGGGACGCCGTGCGAGGACTTCGTAGGTCGGTCGCGCAACCGAGGTGCGGATAAAGTCGGCGCAAAGCCACGCTTCCACGCCCTCCAGTTCGCAAGCCTCGATGGCCTTTTGCACGACGTTCAGCTCGATCCTGTCGAAGGCGAGGACGACGCGTCCGATCGAGTGTTTGTGAATGGCCTCCACGAGCGGCTGAAGGTCCTCGCTGTCGAGGACGACGCGATCGATGATCGCGATCTCCAGCTTCTGTGAAGGGGTGAAGCTTTCCTCGATCTCCTTCATCTTTCGCGGCTCTCCTGCGAGAATGATCCGCTCGCCGACGCCACCCTTTTCGAGCTGATGCTTGTAGATCGAGATGGCGATCTTTTCCTTGAGGAGCAGTGCGGCGGGCGCAAGCAGCGCGTAAAGAATGCCGACCGATCGACTCTCCACCGTGAGGCGCAGCAGGAACGAGCTGACCGCCAGGAGAATGAGCAGCCACAACGCGGCACGCGCGATTTGCGTGAGCGATTTCAGCGCCGTCTTTTCCAGCGGGTATTGGTAGAATCCCTGCAGCTCGAGGAGAAACGGCCCAAACGGCACGATCACCGCCAGCACCCACAGGAAATTTCCAAACGGCGGAATCTCGGGTGATGTGTCGAGACTGATAATTCCGTGATAGCGCAGTTGATGGGAAATCCAGAAAGTCACCCCGAGAATCACCGCATCGATCAGCTCGTTGAGTTGGAGGTTGATTTCCTGTTTTCGCGCTAACATAAAACGGCGAGCGGCCCGGGTGAGCCGGTCTTAGTAAGTTTACCATTGATGACGCGTCAAAGAAAAAGACCGCTGCGGCTTGATCGGGTGAATGTCGTGGGCGTGATGGAATCACCGAATGCGATTCGACTTGCGCGTCGGCTCGCGAGCGACGGCATCGACGTGCTGGAGCTCCGCCTCGACGCGTTCCACGACGCGCCCGATCCGAACCTGGTTGCGGCGCTGCCATTGCCCGTCATTGCGACGGTTCGCAGCCCCAAGGAAGGCGGGAAAAATGGATTGAGCGATCGCGAGCGCATCTCGCGTTTCGCGGCGTTCACGGCATTCGTGCAGGCCGTGGATGTCGAGCTGGCATCGCGGGAGAAGCTGCTGCCGGTCATTGAGGCGGCGCACGCTGCCGGGAAGCGGGTGATTCTGTCTTTTCATGACTTTGAAGGCACGCCGTCGTTGAAATCGCTGCTCGCCATGCAGCGGAAGGCTGCGCAGTCGGGTGCGGATGTTTTCAAGGTTGCGGTAACTCCGCGCAGTCCCGCCGAGCTTGGCGCCTTGCTCACGCTGCTCGACAGTCCGCCAATTCCCACGGCGCTGATGGGAATGGGGCGTTACGGAAAAGTGTCGCGACTCATGGCTGCGGCGTGCGGTTCCGTGCTGAACTACGGCTGGATCGAGCGACCGAATGTTCGCGGCCAGTGGTCGGTGACCGAGCTGCGTGTCCGGTTGAACGAATTGCGCAAGGGCGCGGCGTGACGGGCGAAGCTCTGCTTTTGCTGCCGGCGGCGTCCGCGATTCTCTACGTCGTCGCGACGCTGTTTCTCAAACGGGCGATTCATGCCGGCTGCGGTCAGCGACAGGTGAACCTCTTCACGAATCTCGTCGCGGGCGTCTGTTTTCAAGGCCTCTGGCTGCTTTCCGATCAACCGGATTGGTCGGAAGCGTGGCGTCCCTGCGTGACGGGAGGACTTTTCATCGTCGGGCAGATCTTCACGTTTCTCGCGCTGCGCCATGGCGAGGTCTCGGTTGCGACCCCGTTGCTCGGTGTGAAGGTGCTTTTCACGGCGATCTTCGCCGCGTTTCTTTTTCGTGAAGCGATCGAAGCAAAATGGTGGCTCGGCGCGGCGGCGAGCACGGTCGGAGTAATGCTCGTCACCGGCGCGTCGTGGCGTTCGCTCGGACCGCGGCTGCTGGAGGCGGATGCGCTTTGTTCGCTCGGTGCGGCGGCGGCCTTCGCGCTCACGGATGTGTTCGTGCAGCGATGGACGCCGATCCTCGGCGTGACCGCGTTCATTCCTTTGATGTTCGGCTCGGTGACGATTCTTTCGCTGCTTCTCTTCGTGCCCACAGGCGGACTCGAGGTTTTCCGTTTTCGCGGTGGTGCCGGCACCGGTGCGCTTTTCGGCGGGAGCGCGTTTTATGCCATGCAGGCGATGGGCATGGCGGTGGCGCTGGGCCTGCAGGGGAATGCGACCGCGGTGAACATTGTTTACAGCTCGCGCTCCATCTGGGGCGTGGTGCTGGCCTGGATGCTGAGCCGGCATTTTGAGACGACCGCCCCGGCACCCGATCGCGCCGTGATGCAACGCCGCATGGCTGGCGCGTGTCTCGTGTTCGTGGCCGTCGTTGCGGTGTTGCTGTAATTTTGAAATGCTGCCGCGCTTGTGACGGATCTCCTTGAAAAACTACGTGCCGGTGCGGAACTCAGCGGGCCCGATGTGGCGGCGATGTGCGCGATTTTGCTGGATGAATCGCAGAGCGTGGAATCGCGCTCGGAATTGCTGGCCGCGCTGACCCGAAAGGGGGAGACCGCCGCGGAGATCGCGTGGTTCGTTCGCACGTTGCTCGCGCATGCCTTGCCGGTCGAGGTTCGTCATGACGGTGCTCCGGTGATGGACGTGTGCGGGACCGGCGGAGACAAGCTGGGGCTGTTCAACATTTCGACGGCGGTGATGTTCGTCGCAGCGGCTTGTGGCGTGCGTGTTGTAAAGCATGGCAACCGCGGGGTGACCTCGAAGAGCGGCGGCGCCGATGTGCTGGAGGCGCTGGGCGTGAGAATCGATCTTGGCCCGCAGGAAGCGGCGCAGGTGCTCGATGATGCCGGGTGCGTGTTCCTGTTTGCACCGCGATTTCATCCGGCGTTCAAGGCCGTCGTGCCCGTGCGGAAGCGGCTCGCGGAGCAGGGGGTGCCGACGATTTTCAACAAGCTCGGACCGCTGTTGAATCCCGCCCATCCGCCATTCCAGCTTGCCGGCGTGTTTGCCCCGGCGATGGTCGATGTCTACGCGGCGGTGTTTGCCGAACTCGGCAAGACGCGGGCGTGGGCGGTGCATGGTGAGACACCGCAAGGAGGGCTCGATGAAATGTCGACACTCGGCCCGACGATGATCTCTGCGGTCGAGGAGGGCACGATCTCCACGCGGCGGTTGAACGCCCGGGATCACGGTGTGGCGAGCCCGGAGTTGGCCGAGTTGCGCGGGGGTGACGCGGCGACGAATGCCGCGCTTCTGGAAGCTCTGCTGCGAGGCCGCGCTTCGACAGCGATTCGGGACATGGTGGTGTGGAATTCCGCCGGAGCGCTGGTTGTGGCCGGTGTCGCGCACGGAGTGGACGCCGGCATGGCGATGGCCCGGGAAGCGCTCGACACGGGTGCGGCCGCGGAGCGCCTTGATGCGCTGCGTGCAGCGGCGCGATTGTAGCTGGTTTCGCTGCATTTTGTCTGGCAGACAATCAAGCGTCGCCATTAACTCGGCACGCCTGAATGAACGACACCCCCATCCGCAAGTTTGTAGTGCTCGGCGGAGGAAGCGCGGGTCTGCTTGCAGCGATCATGTTGCGCCGCGCCTTCCCCGAAAACGAGGTTAGCGTTCTCCGCAGTCCGGAAATTGGAACTCTCGGAGTCGGAGAAGGATCAACGCCCGCGCTGCCCAATTTTCTTCATGGGTATCTGGGGATTCCGCCCCAGGAGTTTTATGAGCGGGCGAAGCCGACCTGGAAGCTCGGCATCCGGTTTTTGTGGGGTCCGCGCGACGAGTTCTATTATCCGTTCGAGGCTCAGGCCGATGCGAGGCTCGACGGGTTGCGCCGCTCGAACGGCTTTTACTTCGAGAAGGATTTTTCAGACGCAAACCTGTCCGCGGCCCTCATGCGCCGGGACAAGGTTTTTGCTCCCACGGCGGACGGGAAGAAGGTGCTGCCGGTCACCACGACGCCGTATCACATCGAGAACGCGAACCTGATTGCCTATCTGGAATGGCGCGCCGCGCAGGACGGGGTGCGCTTTCGCGATGGAACCGTAAGCGATGTGCATCTGCACAATGGGCGCGTCGCGCGCCTCATGATTGAGGGTGGCGGGGAAGTCTCCGGGGATTTCTTTGTGGATGCGTCCGGGTTTCACTCGCGACTGATTGGCAAAACCTGCGGTGAACCGTTTGTCGATTTTTCGGACGTGCTGTTTTGTGACCGTGCGGTGATCGGACCGAGGGAGCGCGAGGAGGGTGAGGTCATTCACCCCTACACGACGGCGGAGACGATGGATCACGGCTGGTGCTGGCAGATCGATCACGAGCGTCATGTCAATCGCGGCTACGTCTACTGCTCGGCATTTGTGTCCGACGAAGACGCGGAGGCGGAGTTTCGCCGGCAGAATCCCAAGGTCGAAAAGACGCGGATCGTGAAGTTTCGTTCCGGCCACTACCGCCGGGCATGGGTCAACAACGTGGTGGCGGTGGGCAATGCGTGCGGCTTCGTCGAACCGCTCGAAGCGACGGCGCTTGCGGTGATCTGTTCGCAGTGTCGCACGCTCGCCACGTGTTTAAAGGAGAGCGACATGCGCCCGACGGAGTCGATGATCCATCTCTACAATGAGTTCGTCGCGGGGATCTGGCGGGAAGTGCGGGATTTCCTGGCGGTTCATTATCGCTTCAACACCCGTCGCGATACGCCGTTCTGGCGTCATTGTCGTGAGAAGACGCCGCTCGGTGCGGCGGAGCCTTTGGTCGAATTCTATAAAGAAAATGGCCCGAGCCTCGTGCCAAAAACCGAGCTCGTTTCCGTGCGCAGTTATTTCGGCATCGACGGCTTTTACTCGATGCTGCTGGGCATGAAGGTCCCGCATGCGCGCGTGCTGGAGCCGACCCCGCAGGAGCAGCAGATATGGGCGCAATACAAGGCCGGTCTCGTCCGTCGCGCGGAGGCGGGGATTGGAGTGGCCCAGGCGCTTGCGCTCCTGCGCAACCCGTCTACACCCTGGTTCAACGTGTAAGCCATGATCCAGAAAGTCCTTGTTCTCGGTGGCGGAAGTGCGGGCTTGATCGCCGCAATGACGCTCAAGCGGGCGGTGCCGCAATTCGACGTGAGGGTCATTCGCAGTCCGGAGATCGGAATCATCGGCGTTGGCGAAGGCACCACTCCGTCGGTGGTGACGCATTTGCACAGCTACCTGAAGCTGCCGCACCGGGAATTTCATCTGCGGGCGAAGCCGACGTGGAAACTGGGACTGCGCCTGATCTGGGGGCCACGGGGCGACTTCCATTTTTCGTTCTCGCCGAATCTGACGCTGTTCCAGCCCGGGCTCGTGCGGAACAACGCCTTCTACTGCGAAACGGACTTCGTCGACGCCAATCCCCTCTCGGCCCTCATGAAGCGGAACAAGGCGTTTCCGCAGGGCAGGAACGGCAAACCCGAGATCACCTTTGACTCGATCGCCTACCACATCGAGAACGTGCAGTTCGTCGAGTTTCTCGAATGGCAGTGCCTCCAGGACGGGGTGAAGATCACCGAGGGGATGGTCACGCAGGTGGGGCGCGAGGGAGACCGCGTCACGCATCTGAACCTCGAGGACGGCGAGCGGGTCGAGGCGGACCTTTTTGTCGATGCGTCCGGGTTCCGGGCGAAGCTGATTGGCGAAACGCTTGAGGAGCCGTTCGACAGTTTTGGCGACACGTTGTTTTGCGACCGCGCGGTTGCGGGGCCTCGCGATCGAAAGCCCGGGGAAGTCATCCGTCCCTACACGATCGCTGAAACGATGGACCACGGCTGGTGCTGGCAGATCGATCACGAGCATCACGTGAACCGCGGCTACGTGTATTCGTCGGCGTTCGTGAGCGATGAGGACGCGGAGGCGGAGTTTCGGAGGATAAATCCCGACGTTCGCGAGACGCGCATCGTGAAATTCCGCTCCGGATGCCGCACGCGCACATGGGTGGGGAATGTCGTGGCGATCGGCAACGCCGCGGGCTTTGTCGAGCCGCTGGAGGCGACGGCGATCGGAATGATCTGCACGCAGGCCCGGAACCTCGTCACCTGCCTGAAGGAATGCCGCTTCGAGCCGACGCCGAGCGTGATGGGGATTTACAATCGTTTCATCGACAAGGAGTGGCACGACATCCGGGATTTCCTCGCGGTGCACTACCGGTTCAACACGATGAAGGACACGCCGTTCTGGCGGCATTGCCGCGAGGCGACGCCGTTGCATTCGGCGGAGGCATTGATCGAGTTTTTCCGGGAGAACGGGCCGAGTCCGCTGGCAAATCACACGCTCATCACCGGGCTGCATCAGTTCGGCCTCGAGGGCTATTACTCGATGCTCATCGGCATGAAGGTGCCGCACGACAAGCATTACACGCCCGGGCCGGAGGAGAAGAGCCGTTGGGATCTGGCGCAGGCGGAATGGGTCCGGCGGGCGCGGAACGGCGTGGGCGTCGCGGAGGCGCTCGAGATCATTCGCGATCCGAACGTCAAATGGGCTTCGTGAGCTAGACGCGGAAGATCGCGCCGAGCTTTTTGCCGAGCACGAGACTCGCTCCGAGAATCGTCACGGCGAGGAATGCCATCGCCCAGACGCCCAGCGCGCTCGCGATGAAACGGCCGTCGCCGAGCAATTGATAGAGTTCGTAGATGGCTTTCGTGATCGGGAAGTCCTCCTGCTTTTGCGCGAGGATGAGCGAGTCGCTTACCTCGAGCATCGCGAACGAAAACGCGAGCAGGGCGCCGGCGGTGAGATTCGCGCCGATCAGGGGCAGTGTGATTTTTCGCAACGAACGCAGCGGCGGACAGCCGAGATTCTGCGCGGCTTCCTCGAGCGTGATGCTGGTTTGCTGAAAACCGGCGGCGGCGCTTCGCACGACGTAGGGGAGCCGGCGCACGCTGTAGGCGATCACGAGGATGAGCAGTGGATCGATGGCTGGATTCATGAACGCGAACAATTTGCCTTCCTGCGTCATGGCGAGATAGCCGAAGGCCAGCACGAGGCCGGGGACGGCGAGTGGCAGCATGGACATCGCATCGAGAATCTCGCGACCTGCGAGACGGGTGCGCACGACGACGTAGGCAATTGAGACGCCAAGCACGAGATCGATGAGCGTGGCGAGCGATGCGTATTTCAGGCTGTTGCGAATGGAGGGCAGGGTGAGGTCATGACCGAGAGCGACTTGAAAATGCTCGAGCGTCCAGCCGCTGGGGAGGATCGTGCCATACCAGTCTTTTGAAAATGCGACGAGGACGACGCCGATGTGCGGCAGCACGGCAAGGAATGTGACGAGGGCAAAAGTCGCGGCGCAGAGAAATCCGGCGGGCGGGGAAACCTTCCCCGGTCCACCCTGGCTGGTGGCCTTCGCCATCATGGCGTGACTCCCGCGGCCGAGCGTGACCTTGCTGATCGCGTAGAGGAGGACGGTCGAGATGAGCATCACGGCCACGAGCGCGAACGGGAAGGGATTTCCACCGATGTCCTTGATGCCGGAGAAAATCTGCACCGAGGTCACGCGCTGATAATCAAACATGAGCGGCACGCCGAGCTCGGTGAACGCCCAGATGAACACGATGGTGCCGCCGGCAAAGAGACCAGGCATGATGAGCGGAAGGGTGATCTTGAGGAACTTTCGCAAGCCGGTGCAGCCGAGGTTTTCCGCGGCTTCCTCCATGGCCGGATCGACGTTCGCAAGTGCGGCGACAATGTTGAGGTAGAGAATCGGGTAAAGGTGCAGGGCGTTCATGATCACGACGCCGCCGAGCCGACTGGCGCCGAGCCAGTCGATGGGATGGTGTGGATCGCCAATGCCGAGGGCATCGAGCAGGGCGTTGAGCGCCCCGGCCTGGCCGAGAATTTGTTTCACGCCGATCGCGCCTACGAACGGGGGGAGAATCATCGGCACGAGAATGAGCGCGCTGAAGAGGCCTCTGCCGGGGAAGAGGCATCGGTCCGAGATGAGTGCAAGCGGCAGTGCAATGGCGAGAGCGAGAGCGGTGCTGAAGAGCGCCATCAGCACCGAGTTCCAGAGTCCCTCGAGGTAAATGGGATTTCGAAAGACCTCGATGAGATAGGCGAGGGTGAATGCGCCGCCGGGCTCGCGGAAGGCGCCGCCGAGCGTTTCCCAAATCGGAAGGACAAAGAAAAACAGGAAGAAGAGGCTCGTGAGGGCAAAGATGAAGATGGAAAGCGGACGGCTCATCTTCCCTCCTTTGCGAGTTGTTGCGCGCGGCGATACTGGTTGCGGAAATGGTCGCCGAGTGTTCGCGCGAGCTGGACCTCCTCGAGCGGTGTGGAGCCTTTCAGTGCCGGGCGGATTTTCGTGAGCGCGGTCTGGTAATCGACGGCCGAGATGTCGGTGAAAGTCTTCGTGGCCTCGGGCGGAAATCCGGCGGCGATGAGTGCCTTCCATGCGGCGACCTGCTCGTCGTGAGCATCGAGGCACGTGACGCGAACGATGAATCGCAGCGCGGAGAAAAGCGGTCCCGTCCATGCTTCGTGATAGGTGAAGGCGTGAGCTTCCTCGTAAGGCTGGACATCGGGGTCGGAGAGGAATTGGCGGTATTGCGGCTCGTAGAGTTCCTTGCGAATTGGAAGTCGGCGGAGCGCGTAACGCGTGGGCCCGCCCGGCGTGCCGACTTTGAAGTCCCAGAGTTTCTGCCCTTCGATCGAAAGCACGAACTCGATGAACTCGCGGGCCAGCTCCGGATGCGGCGCTCCCCGCAGCATGGCGATGGGATCAACGCCGATCGAGGAGCCGCCCACGGGCGTGAAGTATTGGAGTCGCGAGGCGTTGTCGCCGATCTTTACCATCTCGCTCTGGTAGCGGCCGTAGAAGTCGATGCACATGCCAATCGCCGCGTCGCCGAAGGCCACGTCCACCGGCACCTTCGAGGCGTCGTCGGTGAAATAGCGGGCATTCGCCGAGGTCTTTAGAATCAGCTGGAGGCCGCGCTCCCATCCGCGTGCGAGTGCCTCGTCCGTCGCCTCGCCGTTCCCGACGACCTGCTGCATCTGCTGCTGGATGACCATTTCGAACGCCTTCGCCGCGGACCCGCTCTTGGTGGGATCGGCGAGGGCGACCTGGGAAATAAGCCGCGGGTTCGTGAGATCGCTCCAGCTGGCGGGGAGTTCGGTGATGCCGAGCCGCCGGAGCGAATCGGTGTTGTAGCAGATGCCGAAGCTCGAGAGGCAGGTGCCGATCCAGGCGCCGTCTGGATCGTAGAATGGCTCGCCGCCGACGGATTGCGGAATGCTCGACTCGGTGAACCAAGCCGGGTGCGCCTCGATCACGCCCGAGCTCACGAGATTGCCCGCGCGCGTCTGCTGGATGTAGTCGAACGCGCCGCCGCCAAAAAACAGGTCGATGCCGATTCCGGCGTTCGACGCGAGGAAGGCCTTGCGGGCCTCGACCGCCGCAGCGGGGGCGTCCGGCGGGAGTGAGGGGTTGGAGAACCCGGCGGCGACCTCGGCGGTCCAGGGGCGGCCCGAGGCAATCCATTCGCGCTGGAAGGCGTTGAAAAACTCGCTATTGAGGTAGCGGGTGATCTCGCTGGTGCCGCCGACAATGCGCCAGTCGATGCGCACGGAGCGGCCGGTCCTCGCCTTGTAATGCTCGGTGAACGCGCGGGTGAACTCGTAGCGGATCGACTCCTTGTGCGGGCTGATGATGACCAGCGTGTCGTCGGTTTTCGCGAGCAGGTTGCTCTCCGGCTTGAGGGCGAAGGGCAGGCCGACGATTGCGGCGAGTGCGAGCGCGATGACGAGCAGTCTGGGGAGCATTGCCGCTAGCGTTGCAGGACGACCACGTCGTGGGGCGAGGCGACCGCGTGGAGTTCACGATCCTGCGGGCGGCGCGCGAGTTCGGGATTCAGCTCGAAGATCTTCAACGCGGGTCCGCTGGTCGGCTGGAACTGGTATTGCGCGACCTCTCCGAGGTAGACGGATTCCCCGATCCGGCCTGCGACGGAATTTTGCGCGGGTGCTTCCATTTCGATGCGCCAGCATTCGGGGCGAATGGACAGGGTGGCGCTTTCGCCCGGGGCGGGAGTCCAGTCGGAGTCGGCGATGGCTCCTTCGAAAATGCCTGCGGGCGTTTCCACGCGGGCGCTGCCTCCGTTGATGCTGAGGATCCGGCCTTCGAGGAAGTTGGTTTCGCCAATGAAGTCCGCGACGATCTTCGATTTTGGCCGGCGATAGATGGCCTCGGGCGTTCCGATCTGTGCGACCCGGCCGCCGTCGAGGATCGCCATGCGGTCGGAGATCGAGAGAGCCTCCTTTTGGTCGTGGGTCACATAGATGGCGGTGAGGCCGAATTCCTTGCAAACGCGACGGATCTCGGTGCGCATCTCAAGACGGAGCTTCGCATCGAGGTTCGAGAGCGGCTCGTCGAGCAGCAGGGCGCGGGGACGAATGACAAGCGCGCGGGCGAGCGCGACCCGTTGCTGCTGTCCGCCGGAGAGCTGCGCGATCTTCCGAGACGCGTAGGGCGCCATTTTCACCGACTCGAGGGCTTCGGCGACCCGGCGGTCGATTTCGGGTTTGGACACCTTCCGCTCCACGAGGCCGAACGCGACGTTCTGCGCGACGGTCATGTGCGGCCAAAGCGCGTAGCTCTGGAACATCATGCCGGTGTTGCGCTTGTGGGGAGGGAGGCGTGTGACGTCCTCGTCGCCGAACAGGATGCGGCCATGGTCCGGGATGTAAAATCCGGCGATGTTCCGAAGCAGGGTGGTCTTCCCGCAGCCGCTCGGCCCGAGCAGGAAAAACAGCTCTCCCGGTTCCACGCGGAGGGAAACGCCGTCGAGTGCCACGTTCTCGCCGAATTTTTTGACGAGATTGTCAATCGTGATCGAGATCATCGCAGCACCGCTTCGGTAGAGATTTCAGGCTTAACTCGCAATGCTACAGATCCGGGGAATGTTGCAGCGTGGTGACATGGACGCCGCGGAGACAAGCAAGGCGCGTTCCACGAACCTTGCCACCGGCGGGGCGGTTTTTTTATTTTGAGCCGCAGTGAATCGCGTTGCCCCAGGTCCCGAGGCAAGGAATCCCGCCGTGGAATCGGGGAGCTTGCGAATCCGACCCGTTCGCGACGCCATCGCGGCCGCGCTGCTCGTGTTTCTTTCCTCCGCGGTCTGCACGCTCGTCATCGACCATTTCCTGCTGGATGCCCAGTTGCACCATGTGCAGCACGATTTGCAGCGGTTTGCGAGTGCGGCGGCGGCCATGGTGGACGGTGACAAGCACCGGCAGCTTGCGGAGACGGCGGGATCGACGGACTCGCCTCTTTATCAGGAGTTGATCGATCCGCTCGTGACGATGCATCGGCGGATGCCTGATTTCGCCTACCTCTACTCCTTCGTCGAGCGGGACGGGAAATTGTATTTCGTGCTGGATACAGCCACGCAGGCGGATCGGCTCGGATTTGCCCGCGAGATGAGAGCCTCGGGGGTGATGGAGTTCTACCAGAGCGAATCTCCGGAGGAGGACGCGCGCGTGGCGATGGCGCTGCGGAATGGCGAGAACTACCAGTCGTCGACTCCCGTTGCCGATGAATACGGGGTCTTCATGACAGGGCTGGCACCGATTTTCGACTCCCGGGGTCGGCCGTCGGGTGGCGTGGGGGTGGATCTCGACGTCAGTGAGTTTTTGAATCGCATGGCGCGGGCACGGCTGGCGATGTGGGTCGGATTTGGCGTTGCGGCCCTTGCCTCGGTGACGATCGGTCTTCTCGTGTGGAGCTTTCGCGTGAAGACGCTCCGGGTCGAACGCGACCGGGCGGGGGAGCGGATGGCGAGGCAAATGGTCGAGCACGCGCAGGCATTGCTTGTCGAGGCGCTCGGCGAGGTGGTCTATCACGTCGACTTCGAGCGCGACGAAGCCGTCTACAGCGGGCGTTGCGAGGCTTTGCTCGGTTTCAAGCCCGGGGAAATGGACCCCACGCGGGCCGGGTGGCTGGGCATGGTTCATCCCGACGACCGCACCCGGGTGGAGGCCCATCTCGAAAAGACCCGGGCCGAGCGCGCGATCTTCTCGATTGAGTATCGGATACGGACCGCTGCGGGCGGTTACGTGTGGGTGTCGGATCGCGGGGTATTTACCTACGACGCGAATGGCCGGGTGGTCGCGATGGACGGTGTGATGCTCGACATCACGCAACGCCGGATCAGCGATGAAAGGTTCCGGGTGATCTTTGAAGACTCCACGGAACCGCACATGCTTGTCGATCCCGAGGGGGTGTTGGACTGCAATCGCGCGGCCGCGGAAATGCTCGGCTATGACGACCGCCTGGAGCTGGTTCGCAAGCCGCTGGCGACCTTCTGGCCGGAGTTTCAGCCCGACGGACGCCCCTCGGCGGAGGTCGTGGAGGAGATTCGGCGGAAGACGGAGCAGACCGGCGTGTATCGGACGGAATTGCTGAAGCGGCACAAGTCCGGCGAGCTCATTCCCGTCGACATGAGCACGACGTATGTGACGATCGGAGAGCACCGCGTCATGCTCGTGGTCTGGCACGATCTCCGGGAGATCAAACGCGCCCAGGACGAGCTTACTCTCAGCGAGGCGAAGTATCGCGAGCTAGTCACCGACCTCGCCATGGTGGTGTTCCAGACGAATCCCGCGGGTGAGATGGTGTTTTTGAATCCGGCCTGGGAACGGATTTCGGGCTACTCGCTTTCCGAGTCCCTCGGCAGGTCCTACGCGCCATTCATTTTCGAGGAAGATCGTGGCGCGGTGGCCGAGCTGCACCGGCAAAAGATCGCGGGCGAACAGGAATTTACCGATTTGTCCTTCCGCATGGTTCGTGCCGATGGCGCGATCATCTGGCTGGAGGGATACTGCCGTGTGCGGCGGGGTGCGAATGGAGAAATCATCGGCACGACCGGGACGCTGAGCGATGTCACCGAACGAAAGAAGTTCGAAGCGGAGCTCATCGCCGCCAAGAACGCCGCCGATGCCGCAAGTCATGCGAAGAGCGATTTCCTCGCGGTGATGAGCCATGAGATTCGCACTCCGCTCAATGGCGTGCTGGGATTCGCGAACCTGCTCTCGCAAACGCGACTGGACAGCAACCAGCGCGAATATCTGCGCACGATTTCGGTCTGCGGCGACTCGCTGCTCACAATTATCGACGACATTCTCGACTTCTCGCGAATGGAGTCCGGCCGCTTCGAGCTGGAACGCCGCGAGTTCGATTTGCAGGAGTGCGTCGAAGGTGTGCTTGATGTCCACGCCCGCCAGGCCTTTGCGAAAGGGCTGGAGCTTTTCGCCGAGTTCGAGGAGACGGTCCCGAGTCTGGTGGTCGGAGATTCCGGCCGGCTCCGGCAGATTCTTTCCAATCTCGTCGGGAACGCGGTGAAGTTTACGCAGAAGGGCGAGATTGTGGTGACCTGCCGTCTTGCCTACCTGGACCGCCGCACGGTGGGTGTGGCTTTCGAGGTTCGTGACACCGGAATTGGCATCGAGCCCGAGAAGGTCGGGAAGCTTTTTGAACCCTTCGCGCAGGCCGACAGTTCGATGTCGCGCCGGTTCGGAGGCGCGGGGCTCGGGCTGGCGATCTGCCGACGGCTGGTCCGGGCCATGGGGGGAAACATCGAGGTCAATAGCGAGCCCGGGGTGGGGACCCGATTCCATTTTTCCATCCATCTCGGCAGGGGGCGCGACAGTGGCGAGCCCCTGGCGGATCTCGAGCGAAGCCGGATTCTGGTCGTGGAGCCAAATGACGGGCTTCGCAGGTCGTTCGCCCGGATTTTGAGGGGCTGGAATGCCGATCCGATTCCGTGCGCGAATGTCCACGAAGTGGAGGCAGCGGTGAGCGGCGGCGCCCCCGTGGATCTCGTAATGGTCGATTCATCGGAAAGGACCGTCGCGAAGCGTGTGGCGGACATTGCCTCCGAGCGGGATCTTGGAGTGCTGGCGCTCGTGCCGATCGGCGCGTCGGCGTCTCCCGCTCTCCCGGATGTCCGCACGGAGCGCGGGCGACTCACGAAGCCCGTGCACTTCCGGGGGCTCAAAAAGGAGCTTCTGCGAATCCTGAAAGGGCATGAGCCGGAGCCGGAGCCCAACCTGAACGACGAATTCCCGAATGGAGACACCGCGCTGCCGGATCCGAAGACGACGCGGATTCTCGTGGTCGAGGACAATCCGATCAACCGCCGGCTCGTGCGGCGCCTGCTCGGGACGCTCGGCTATTCGATCGAGACGGTCGTGAGTGGAGAGGAGTGCCTCGAAAGGTGCGCGAAGGAGGAGTTCGATTTCGTGTTCATGGATATTCAGATGCCGAACATGGACGGCTTCGAGACCGCACGGCGGCTTCGGGAGGCCGGCGCGACGATGCCCATCATTGCGCTGACCGCCCATGTCATGAGCGAGGACCGCGAGCGGTGCCTTGCTGCGGGAATGACGGATTTTGTCGCAAAGCCGATTCGCATCGAGAGCCTTCGCGCGGCCCTGGCGAAGGGAAGCAGGAGCCACACGGGCGCAACGAGCGGGTGAAATTTCCTCGCCAGTAGCGCGGCGGGTTTTGCATCGTGTCGCGCCATGTCCGTTCTCGTTGTTGGTTCCATCGCACTCGATACCATCAAGACCCCGATTGAGGAGCATGCCGATCTGCTTGGCGGCTCCGCCTCCTACGCCTCGGTGGCCGCAAGTTTCTTCGACTCGGTAAACCTGGTCGGCGTTGTGGGTGACGATTTCCCGAAGGAGCATTTCGAGCTTTTCAAGTCGCGCAAAATCGACACCGAGGGCCTGCAGCAGGTGCCGGGCAAGACCTTCCGGTGGTCCGGCGAATACATGTGGGACCTGAACACGCGTGAGACCCGCTCGGTGGAGCTGAACGTCTTCGAGAGCTTCACGCCGACCTTGCCGGAGTCGTATCGGGAGACGCCGATCGTGCTGCTCGCGAACATTGCGCCCTCGCTCCAGCACCACGTTCTCGATCAGGTCCGGAATCCGAAATTCATCATCGCCGACACGATGGATCTCTGGATCAACATCGCGAAGGACGAGCTGCTGTCGCTCCTCAAGCGCATCGACATGCTGATTCTCAACGACGGCGAGGCGCGTCAGCTCACCGAGGAAACGAGCCTCATCCGCGCCGCGCGGAAGATTCGCGCGATGGGACCGAACATCGTCGCAATCAAGAAGGGGGAGCACGGCTGCCTGCTCTTCGGCAAGGATGCGTTCTTCAGCTGCCCGGCATATCCGCTCGAGGACATTCACGATCCGACCGGCGCGGGCGACACGTTTGCCGGCGGACTCGCCGGGTATCTCAGCGCGGAGGATGGCGGCGAAATCACCTTCGACCGGCTGCGACGTGCGGTCGTGCACGGCAGCGTGCTCGCGAGCTACAACGTCGAGCAGTTCAGCCTCGAGCGGCTGCGCACCGTTACACACGACGACATCAATGAGCGTTACCGGCTCTTCAAGCTGATGAGCCAGTTCGAGTCGATTTCTTGATCGCCCGCCAATCTCGCGGGATCATCCCGTCCGTGCGGATCGTCGGGTTTCTGGTTCTGTGGCTGACCGCCCGCGTGCTGTGCGCCGGCGAGGTCATCAAATGGGATCCGCGCAGCCTGGCGCTCATCCAGGAGGGCGCCAATTACGGCCGCGCGGTGGAGGTTTCGCCGGGACGCCTGATCTGCGCCTACTCGCGCGGAGGCAAGCTCGAGATTCGCCGCAGCCGCAACGGAGGCCGCACGTGGGAGGCGCCGATTCCGGTTGCCGAATGGGAGCACGGGCATTTGACGAACGCGGAGCTGCTCCCGCTGAAGGACGGCACGCTGCTCTTCCTCTTCAATCGGCGTCCGGCTTCCGCATTTGGCGAACGAAAGGACGGGAAGATTCATCCGAAGGAGGGCGTCGAACAGCATCCGTTTTCCATCGGCGTGACACGCAGCACGAATGGCGGGCGCACCTGGAGCGAGCCGGAGACCTTGTATGAGGCGGGCGGGGAATTCTTCAACGGCTGCTGGGAACCCGCCGGCATTCAGCTGCCCAGCGGCGAGATTCAGGTCTTTTTCGCGAACGAAGGGCCGTATCGCTCGAGCGACGAGCAGGAGATCAGCATGGTGCGATCGATGGATGGCGGCAAAACGTGGAGTGCGCCGGAAACAATCGCATTCCGCGCGGGGTATCGTGACGGTATGCCCGTGCCGCAGGTGTTGAGGGACAATTCCGGAATCGCCGTGACGATCGAGGACAACGGCCTCGACGGCTTGTTCAAGCCGGTGATCGTGTTCACGTCCGCGCAGGACAATTGGAAATCAGGCGCCGTGGACGGCAGGAGCCCAAATCGCTGGAGTGCGCTGGCTCAGCCGCTTCCCACGTCGACCTACGCGGGCGCACCGTATCTGCGGCAGCTTCGCAATGGTTCGACGGTGCTGTCGTTTCAGCTCAAGCAGGAAGGGGATCCGTCCGAGCGAATTGCGGTGAGTGTCGGCGATCGGAATGCGCGAAAGTTTGGCAAATTCACGCATCCCTTTCCCGAAACACCCGGCCAGGACCAGCAGTGGTCCTCGCTGTGTCCGCTGTCGGACGGCACCGTGCTGGCGCTGGCCGATGCGACCATCGACGGCAAACGCGGGCTTTGGTGCGTTCGCGGGAAGGTCGTGCTGGAGTGATCAGTCCTTTGGCGCGCCGGCCTTGACGATCTCGGCAAAACTGCGCGGATCGAGGCTCGCGCCGCCAACGAGGGCGCCGTCGATGTCGGGCTGCGCCATCAATTCCGCTGCGTTGTTCGGCTTGACGCTGCCGCCGTATTGGATGCGGACCTTCTCAGCCGTGGCCTTGTCGGTGAGTTCCGCGAGCACGTTGCGGACGTGCACGTGGCATTCCTGCGCCTGCTGCGAGTTGGCCGTTTTGCCGGTGCCGATGGCCCAGACCGGCTCGTAGGCGATGACGACTTCGAGCATCTGCTCGGGGGTCACGTTTGCCAGGCTGCCACGGAGCTGAGTCTCGAGAACCTCATTTTCCCGGCCGGCTTCACGCTCTTCGAGCGTCTCGCCGACGCAAAGAATCGGCTTCAACTCGGATTGAAGCGCGGCGAGGACCTTCTTGTTGATGAGTTCGTCCGTCTCGCCGAAAAGCTGGCGCCGCTCGCTGTGGCCGAGCACGACGTATTTCACGTAGAGCTCGCGCAGCATCGCGGGGCTGATCTCGCCGGTGTAGGCGCCGCTCATCTGGTAATACATGTTCTGCGCGCCGAGGCGGATCTTTTGCGAGCCGCCGAGGAGTTCGGAGAGTTTGGCGAGAGCAGTGAAGGGGGGGGCAATGACGATCTCGACACCGGTCACGTCCTCCACCTCGAGTCGAAAGTCGCTCAGGAAGCTCTCCGTCTCGGCGACGGTCTGGTTCATCTTCCAGTTCGCGGCGATGATTTTCTTGCGCATGGGATTTCGGGATTTTGCGGGATCCGCGGGATCGGGAGCGCCCGATCCCACAGTCCTCGCGGGAATTATTTATCGTTGAGATTTGCGACGCCGGGCAGGGTCTTGCCCTCGAGCAGCTCGAGGGATGCGCCGCCGCCGGTGGAGGCGTGGGTCACCTTGTCGATGACGCCGAATTTCTTCGCCGCGGTGGCGGTGTCGCCTCCGCCAACCACGGTGGTCGCTCCGGCTGCGGTGGCGGCCGCGACGGCGTTTGCCAGCGACTTCGTGCCTTCGGCGAATTTGTCGAATTCGAACACGCCGGCCGGGCCGTTCCAGATGATCGTCTTCGCGCGACCGATGACCGCCGCGAACTGCTCGCGGGTCTTCGGGCCAATGTCCAGGCCCTGCCAGCCGGCGGGGATGCCGCTTTCGACGGTGGCGGAGCCGGTGTTGGCCTCCGGCGAGAAGTCATCGGCGGTGACGAAATCGACCGGCAGGTGAATCGTCACTCCCTTCTCCTTCGCCTTTTCCATGAGTTCGGGAATGATCCCGGCGCCGGCCGCGTCGTAGAGGCTGTCGCCGATTTCCATTCCATCGAGCACCTTCCGGAACGTGTAGGCCATGCCGCCGCCGACGATGATTTCATCGGCCTTGTCGATGAGGTTGCGGATGAGCGGAATCTTGTCGGCAATCTTCGCGCCGCCGAGGATGGCGAGCAGGGGACGCTCGGGATTGTCGATGACCTTTCCGAAAGCCTCGAGTTCCTTCTCGACGAGGAAGCCGGCGACCTTGTCCGGGAGATTCACCCCGGTGACGGAGGAGTGCGCACGGTGCGACGTGCCGAACGCGTCGTTCACGTAAACATCGCCGAGCTTCGTGAGGCTCGCGCGGAAGGCCTCGACCTTGGCGGGATCGGCCTTGATCGAGTTGCCCTCGGCGTCCTTCGCCTTGCCTTCCTCCTCGATGTAGAAGCGGACGTTCTCGAGGAGAACGACGTCGCCGGGCTTGAGATTCGCGCAATGTTCCTCCACCGCCGGGCCGACGCAATCGTCGAGAAACTGAACCGGCCTGCCGAGGAGTTCCTCGAGCTTCTGGGCGACGCCCTTCAGCGTGTATTTGGGATTTTTCTGCCCGTTCGGACGGCCGAGGTGGCTCATCAGAATGACGGACGCTCCCTGGTCGAGGGCATGTTGAATGGTGGGCAGCGCCGCGGTGATGCGCTGGGTGTTGGTGATTTCGCCGGTCTGCTTGTCCTGCGGAACGTTGAAGTCGACGCGCATCAGCACGCGTTTGCCGGCGAGGTCGAGGTCGCGAATGGTTTTCTTGGCCATGAAAAAGTCAGGGAGTGAAAACAAAGAAAGCAGGAAGACAGGAAGTGAAATTCCCGGCTCCTGCCTTCTCTATTTTCGTTGGAGGTTGATTAACCGACGATTTGTTTGAGCAGGTCGACGGTGCGGTTGCTGTAGCCCCACTCGTTGTCATACCAGCTCACGAGCTTGAAGAAGTTCGGGTTGAGCTCGATGCCGCTGCCTGCGTCGAAGATCGACGAGTGCGTGTCGTGGATGAAGTCGGTGGAGACGACCTCGTCGCTGGTGTAGGCGAGAATGCCCTTGAGGTAGGTCTCGCTGGCCTTCTTCATGGCCTCGCAGATTTCCTTGTAGCTGGTCGACTTGGTGGTGCGGACCGTGAGATCGACCACGGAAACCGTGGGAGTGGGCACGCGGAACGACATGCCGGTGAGCTTGCCCTTGACCTCGGGGAGCACGAGCCCGACGGCCTTCGCGGCGCCGGTGGTCGAGGGAATGATGTTGATCGCCGCGCTGCGGCCACCCTTCCAGTCCTTCTTGCTGGGGCCGTCCACCGTTTTCTGGGTGGCGGTGTAGGAGTGGATCGTGGTCATGAGGCCTTCCTCGACGCCGAAGCCTTCCTTGAGAAGGACGTGGACGATCGGAGCAAGGCAGTTCGTCGTGCAGCTCGCGTTGGAGATGATGTGGTGACTGGCGGCGTCGTATTTGTCGTTGTTGACGCCCATGACGACCGTGATGTCCTCGCCCTTGGCGGGTGCGGAAATGATCACCTTCTTCGCACCGGCCTCGATGTGGCCCTTGGCCTTTGCCGCGTCGGTGAAGAGACCGGTGGACTCGATGACGATTTCGACGCCGAGGTCCTTCCACGGGAGGGCGGCGGGGCCTTCCTTGACGGCGAGGCACTTGATCTTGTGCCCGTTGACGACAAGCGTGTCGTCCTCGGCGAGAGACGGATCGCTCTTTTCGCTCGTTACAGTGCCGCCAAACTTGCCCTGCGTGGAGTCGTATTTGAGGAGATAGGCGAGGTTGTCGGCCGGAACGAGGTCGTTCACTGCGACGACTTCGATTTCCTTGCCGAGGAGGCCCTGTTCCGCAATCGCGCGAAACACGAGACGTCCGATTCTGCCAAATCCATTGATGCCGATTTTTGCCATAGAATGTGTGGTAAGTAGTGCTGCTCGGCCTGTGGGCGCACATTGCGGCGAACGCACGGCGTTCGCTTCCCCGCACGAGACAACGGATCCAGTAAATCGCGGCCCAGGGAGGGCGTCAACTGCCAAACCCGGAACCTTGATGCCGGTCCTGAAATCGCACGACTTCCTCGATGATGATGCGCGCCGTTTCCTCGTGGGAAAGGCCGGTCGAGTCCACGTGAATGTCCGCAGCCGCCTCGTAGATGGGGCGGCGCTTTTCCAGAAGCGCGTCGAAGGTGGCGCGTGGGTTCTCGGTCTGGAGGAGAGGGCGGCGCCGGTTTCGCGAAACCCGCTCGAAGAGCACCTCGGGGTCGGCGTCGATCCAGACCAGCGGCCCGATTCGTCGCAGGTGGTCGCGATTGACCGGCCGCAACACGATCCCGCCGCCCGTGGCCAGGATGATCTGCTGCTCGTTGCCCAGGCCGGCGAGCACCTCGGTTTCCATGTCCCGAAACGCCTCTTCGCCAAACTCGGCAAAGATCTGGGAAATGGACCGCCCCGCCCGGGCGGCCACGAGTTCGTCCGTATCCACGAACCGGTGGTTGGTGATGGAAGCCACGCGTCGGCCGACGGACGATTTGCCGCAGCCCATGAATCCGGTCAGGACAATATTCGGCAGCACGCCGCTAGAGTTTCACAACATTGCGCGCGCGCGAACCTTTTTCGTCCTGATAGAGTTCGTATTCGACCTCTTCGCCTTCCTTCAACGTCTTGAATCCCTTCGCGACGATGGCGGAGAAGTGAACGAAGATGTCGCCATTGACATTCGGGTCGACAATGAAGCCGAAGCCCTTCTTGTCGTTAAACCACTTTACTGTTCCTCGTGCCATAATACGGATGAATGACAGTGCGCGAGGTGATTCCGCACCACACGCAGCGACTACGCCTTTACGCCATGGGCCGTCAATTGGTTATTCGCTACAACTCCCGCAATTTTCCGGATATACACAAGGTAGATGGATAAAAAACCGCTGGTCGGCGTCGTAATGGGAAGCAGTTCGGATTGGGACACCATGCGCGAGGCTTCTGAAATTTTGGCAGCAATCGGCGTGCCACATGAGTGCCGGGTCGTTTCCGCACACCGCACGCCCGATTTGCTCTCTCGATATGCGAAATCGGCGCAAAAGCGCGGGCTGCGTGCCATCATCGCGGGTGCGGGCGGGGCGGCCCATTTGCCGGGAATGCTTGCCGCCCATACGACCGTGCCGGTGCTTGGCGTGCCGGTCGAGAGCCGGGCGCTGAAGGGGATGGACTCGCTGCTGTCGATCGTGCAAATGCCCGCCGGCGTGCCGGTGGCGACCTTTGCGATCGGGGTGGCGGGGGCGAAGAATGCGGCGCTGTTTGCGGCGGCGATGCTTGCCCCGGAGCTTCCGGACGTGCGGGCGGCACTGGAGAAGTTTCGCAAGGAGCAGACGAACAAGGCGCTCCGCAGCAAACTCGAATAGTGCGCACGGTCACCTTGGAGGCGGCGGGGGCCGCGTTCGATGCCGCAGTGGCGGCGGCCGTGGAAACCCTGTCGCAAGGCAACCCGGTCGCGCTGCCCACGGAGACGGTTTACGGTCTCGCGGCCGATGCGCTCAATCCCGTCGCCTGCGCAAAAATTTTCGAGGCGAAGGAGCGCCCGCTTGCCGATCCGTTGATCGTTCACGTTCCCGACGTCTCCTGGCTGGAGCGAATCGCGGGGACGACTCCACTCAGTCGGCGCCTGGCGGAGCATTTCTGGCCGGGACCGTTGACCCTCGTGCTGCCTGGAACGGAACTCGTGCCGGATCTGGTGACGGCCGGGCAGGACACGGTGGCCGTGCGAATGAGCGCGCATCCCGTCTTTCGCGCGGTGGTGCAGGCGTTTGGAAGTCCGCTCGCCGCGCCAAGCGCCAACCGTTTTGGCCGGATCAGCCCCACCAGCGCGGAGCATGTTCGCGCGGAACTCGAGGGGCGAATTCCGCTGATTCTCGACGGGAGCCGGTGCGCGCATGGCATTGAATCGACAATTGTGCGGGTGATTGGCGACGAGCTGGAGATTCTTCGCCACGGGCCGATTACCGCCGACGATCTCGCGGAATTTGCGCCCGTGCGAGGGGGCGGCGCCGCGGATGTGGTGACGCCCGGTTCCCTGAAGAGTCATTACGCCCCGCGAACCCCGCTCGACATCGTGGAATCCCTGCCTGCCGGAGACCGCGCCCCGCTCGGCCTGCTGAGCTGGAAGGCGCTGGGCGAAGCGGGATTTGGCGCGGTGGAGATTCTTTCCCATGCCGGAGACCTGCGCGAGGTGGCTGCCAACCTCTACGGCGCGATGCGACGACTTGACGAATCCGGCGTGAAACGCATCGTGGCGCTGCCCGTCCCGGAGGAGGGGATCGGCGTCGCGATCATGGAGCGTTTAAGAAAGGCCGCCACGCGTGACTGACCGCCACAAACTGAATACGAAAGCCTCCGGCATCATCGCTCTGGCGGTGATGTGCTCCCGCGTGCTCGGACTCGTGCGCGAAGTGCTCTTCAGTGCCCTGTTCGGTTCGAAACTTCTCGGCATTTTCATTGTCGCGTTTCGCGCACCGAATTTGCTGCGCGATCTCTTCGCCGAGGGGGCGCTCTCCACCGCGTTCATCACCGTTTTTTCGAAGAAGATCGAAACCGAGGGTCCCGACGCCGCCTGGCGACTGGCGTCGAAAATGATGACGCTGGCGGTTGTCTTCATGAGCGTGGTGACGATTCTCGGCATCGTCTTTGCCGAACCGCTGATCGGGGTGCTGGCATTCGGGTTCAAGGGGGAATTCAAGGAAATGACCGTGCTCCTCACGCGGATCATGTTTCCCTTCATCCTGCTCGTGTCGCTGGCGGCACTGGTGATGGGAATGCTGAACTCGCGCAACGTCTTCGGCGTGCCGGCGATGGCCTCGAGTTTCTTCAACATCGGCTCGATTGCCGGCGGTTTGGTGCTGGGGTGGTGGTTCGATCCGGAATTCGGGGAGCGTGCGTTGATCGGGCTCGCGATTGGCACCTTGGTGGGCGGATTGCTGCAGCTCACGACCCAGCTGCCGAGTTTGAGGCGGGTGGGGTTCTCGTTCCGGCCGGATTTCCGATGGCGCGATTCCGGGGTGAAACAAATTCTCGTGTTGATGGTGCCGTCGGTCATCGCTGCGAGCGCCGTGCAGGTGAACGTGCTCGTGAACACGGGCTTCGCGTCGATCCTTGGCGCGTCCTCGGTGACGTGGCTCAACAACGCCTTTCGGCTCATGCAAATGCCGATCGGCATCTTTGGAGTGGCGGTGGCGACGATCACGCTGCCGGTCGTTTCCCGAATCGCCGCCTCCACGGATCGCAGCTACTTCGGGCCGACTCTCGGAAAAGCCCTCCGCCTCGCGGTCTTTCTCACGCTGCCATCGGCGGTCGGGCTCTTCTTTCTCGCGCACCCGATCATCAGCCTCATCTACGAGCACGGGGAGTTTGTCGCGGTCGATTCCATCAACTGCGCCTACGCGCTTCAGTTTTACGCCCTTGGCCTCGTGGCTTACTCCGGGGTGAAGGTGCTTTCGCCGGCGTTCTACGCGATCGATCGAAAATGGATCCCGATGTTCGTGAGCTTCGGTTCGATCGGCCTGAACATCCTGCTCAACTACTTCCTGATCATCAAACAAGGTTTCGATCACCGCGGGCTGGCGCTGTCCACGGCGGTGGCGGCGGCGGTGAATTTCCTCGCGCTCTACGTATTGATGCACCGCACGGTCGGCACCCTCGACAGTCGGGCGCTGGCTTCCGCCGTCGCCCGGTGTGGAATCGCGGCGGCCGTGCTCGGGGTGGTGTGCTGGGCGGGGCTGACCTTCGGGAGCTTCTGGCTGCTCGAGGCAAATCTCCTCATTCGCGCGCTGGCGCTCGGGGTTTTGATCGGCGGAGCAGGCGCCGCCTATTTTGTCGTGTGCGCAATCCTGCGCGTCGAGGCGATGAACGACGCGCTGGCGGCGGTGAAGCGAAAGCTGCGTCCCGCCTGATTACTCCACGAGCACCGTTCCCGGCAGGAACCCGCCGCCGGTGGCCTTCGCGTGGATGTTCGCGATGGTCGTTTCGGCGATTTGCGTGAGCGCCTCGCGGGTGAGAAACGCCTGGTGCGAGGTGACGAGCGCGTTTGGAAAGGTCAGCAGATACGCAAGGGTCTCGTCGTCGAGAATCTTCTCGGAGTGGTCCGAGTAGAAATACTCGTCCTCCTCCTCATAGACGTCGAGTCCGACGCCGCCGATCCGTCCGCTGCGCATGCCCGCGATGAGGTCCTCGGTGTTCACCAGCTTGCCGCGGCTTGTGTTGATGAGAATCACGCCGGGTTTCATGCGCTCGATCGTCTCGGCGCGAACGATGTATTCGGTTTCCGGAAGCAGCGGCACGTGGAGCGAAATGACATCCGATTCCGCCCAGAGTGTCTCCAGATCCACGAGTTCGACGCCATGCGCCTTTGCCCACGCCGCGTCCGCCATCGGATCGTAAGCCAGCACCCGCATCTCGAAGCCGCGAAGAATCTGCGCCGCCTTCTGGCCGATCTTGCCGCAGCCGATGATGCCCGCTGTCTTGCCGGCGAGGTCAAAGCCGACGAAGCCATTGAGCGAAAAGTTGTGGTCGCGAATCCGGTTGTAGGCGCGATGGGTGCGGCGAACGAGGGTGAGCAGCAGGGCGACGGCGTGCTCGGCCACGGCGTTTGGCGAGTAGGCGGGGACGCGCGTAACGGTGATTCCAAGCCGTCGCGCGGCGTCGAGGTCCACGGCGTTGAAGCCTGCGCACCGCATGGCCACCATCTTGACGCCCCGTTCCTTCAACGTGCGGAGGCATTCCTCATCGAGCAGATCGTGAACAAAGGCGCAAACGGCGAACGCGCCCTCGACGAGGCTCGCGACCTTCGCATTCAGACTGAAACGAAAATACGCAAGATCCACCCTTGAGTTGTTGAGAAGGTCGAAATACTCGCGATCATAGGGTTTCGTGTCGAAAAACGCGACGCGCGGCAGGCTCATGCCGGGGGAGTGTGGCCGAGTGTGAGGAGATCATCAAGTTCGGCTGCTGCGAAGATTGGCGCGAAATCTGCTTGCGCAAGCACAAATGATGCCTAAATACGGTCGGTAATGGCCGGTTTGGAGCAGTCACTGGGAATTTCCCTGCAGCAGACGCTGTCTCCGCAGATGCAGCAGAGTCTGCATGTCCTGCAGGCGCCCTCCCTGGAACTGCGAAATCTCGTCGAGCAGGAGCTCCAGGCCAACCCGGTTCTCGAAGAGGAGGTGCCGGAACGCGAGAACGAGGAGTCGGAGGACTGGGAGGACGACCTCGAGGAAATCACCCAGCTCGACGAGGAGTGGCGCGAATACATGGCGCAAAGCGGCGCCTACGACGGTCGCTCGGTGGAGGCCCAGGAGCGGCGCGAGTTTCTTTTCAATTCGCTGCACACGCCCAAGAGCCTGCAGCAGCACCTGCTCGATCAGCTTGCGTTGTGCGAATTGACGGAGGAGGAGCGGGAGGTTGCCGACGCGATCGTGGGAAATCTGAATGAAGCCGGCTTGCTCGAAGCCACGATTCCCGAGCTGGCGAACCGCACCAATGTCCGGGAGGAGATCGTCGAGCGCGTCCTGAAGGAAGTGCAGGCGCTCGACCCGGTTGGCATCGCCGCGCGCGACATTCGCGAGTGTTTGCTGATCCAGCTCGAGCGGCTGGGGAAGGGGGAGAGCCTGGAGGCGCGCATCGTGGCGAACCACTTCGACGATTTGCTCAAGCGGCGTCTTCCCGAGATCGCACGTCGCCTCGGCACGAACGTTCGTGAGGTGCAGACGGCGCTGGACTTCATTTCCACGCTCGAGCCGCGGCCGGCGCGTCAATTCTCGACCACGCCGGATCGGGTGATTCAACCGGATGTCATCGTGGAGCCGGATGGCGACGGATTTTCCGTGTCGCTCAACAACGAGCACATCCCGATGCTGCGAATCAGCAATTACTACAAGGATCTGCTGGCGGAGCCGTCGAACCGGGGGCAGGTGCGCGATTACATCCGCGAAAAGATCAAGGGCGGCCGCTTCTTCATCAAATGCATCCAGCAGCGGCAGCAGACGATTCTCAACATCGCGAATGAGATCGTCCGCCGGCAGGAGGATTTTCTGCGTGAGGGCCCGTCCGCCTTGCGGCCGATGACGATGAACCAGGTCGCGCAGGCCGTGGGCGTGCACGAGACGACGGTGAGCCGCGCGACGAACGGGAAATATATGCTCACGCCGCAGGGCATCTACGAGATGAAGTATTTCTTCACACCCGGCTATCAGACCGAAGGCGGCGCGGACATCAGCAACGAGAGCGTGCGGAAGGCGATTGCCGACGTCGTGGAGAAGGAGGACAAGCGCCATCCGCTCAGCGATCAGGCGATTCTCGACATTCTCAAGGAGCGCGGCATCCCGATCGCCCGCCGCACGGTCGCGAAATACCGCGAGCAACTGGGGATTCTGCCCAGTCACCTGCGGAAAACATTTTAGTTCTTGGGAATCGGCGCGCCTCTGCAAAGTTGTTGGCCATGGCAGTGATTTCTGAAGACGCGGTTCGTGATGCGTTGAAGGACGTGAAGTATCCCGGGTTCAGCCGGGACATCGTTTCGTTTGGTCTGGTGAAGGGCGTCAAAATCGACGGCGCAAACGTCGAGGTGCAGATGGCGCTGCAGACCAACGACCCCGGGATTCCTGCGGCGATTCGCGATGCCTCGGTGGCGCGGTTGCGGGAATTGCCTGGTGCTGGCGACGTTCGTGTGAAGATCGACGTTCAAGCGCCGGCCGCCCCGGTCGGAGCCGCACACGGCGTGCAGAAAATCGACGGTGTCCGGCATGTCATCGCCGTGGCGAGCGGAAAGGGCGGCGTGGGCAAATCGACCGTCGCGGCAAATCTCACGCTGGCGCTGAAGGCGCGCGGCTTGAAGGTTGGGCTCTGCGATTGCGACCTCTACGGACCAAGCATCGCGCTCATGTTTGGCTCGAACGAACGGCCGTATGCGGATGATCAGGATCGCATCATCCCGATCGAGCGTTACGGCGTGAAGCTGATGTCGATGGGATTTCTCCTCGACGACGACTCGCCGGCGGTGCTTCGCGGTCCGATGGTCACGCGCTACACCCAGCAGTTTCTCCGTCAGGTTGCCTGGGGGGATCTCGACGTGCTGGTGCTCGATCTGCCGCCGGGCACGGGAGACATTCAACTGACCATCGTCCAGACCGTCGCGCTTACCGGGGCGGTGATTGTCACGACTCCGCAGGAGGTCGCGCTCATCGATGCGCGAAAGGCGGCGAAGATGTTTGCCAAGACCAACGCCCCGGTGCTCGGGCTCGTCGAGAACATGAGCTACTTTTTGTGCCCGTCGGACGGCAAACGCTACGACATCTTCGGATCCGGCGGCGGGGAGCGGGAGGCAAAACGCCTCGGCGTGCCGCTTCTGGGACAGGTGCCCATCGATCTGGCCGCGCGCGAGGGTGGGGATGCCGGCCGGCCGGTCAGCGAGTTTGAGCCGGGTTCGGTTTCGGGCACGGCATTTGCTCAGATCGCAGAAGTGGTTGAAAAACAACTGAAGGCAGCTGTGTAGCGAACCTCGTTTCGGTGGATTGACTTCCGGGCCGATCAGCAGCAAACTTGACTCGATCACATATGAGTTCTCCCAAATCCGAGGCGGTGTTCGACCTCGTTAAGAATTCCTCGCTCTACCGGGAATACCTCGCGGAACGCGAAGAGATTCTCCGTCACAAGTGGATCGAAAGCGAAAAGGCCGGTCGTGACATCGGCTTTGAGCGCGCACTTCTCGACTGGATCATCAAATACCGTTCCGGCTGGCGCGACGTGCGTGCAAAAGCCGCGCAGGCCGAGGAGGGGGATCGCACCGAGGCGGGCGTGTCGTGATTTTGATTCCCGGGAGGCACGGCAACCTTGGCCGCTTGCCATTCGGGAACCGAACCCTGAGAATCGACGCATCCTTTAAATGCGATCCAGCGAGGTCGCGAAGGAGGCATGAATGACTGAATCGAAAAACGGCGAGGCCACGGTCGTGGCCATGGATGCGGACGCGATCCGCAAGGCGATCCGGCGCATCGCGCACGAGATCATTGAGCAAAACCCGGACCTCTCGAAGGTCGTGCTGGCGGGCATTCCCACGCGCGGAATCGAGGTTTCGCGGCGCATTGCCGAGCATATCGAGCAGGTGGAGGGCATTCGTCCGCAAACGGGCACGGTGGACGTCTCGATGCATCGCGACGACCTTGCGTTGCGAAACCGGCTGACGGCGGTCGAGAGCACACATCTCCCGCTCGATCTCGAGGGACTGACCGTGATTCTCGTGGACGACGTGCTGTTCACGGGACGCAGCTGCCGTGCGGCGATGGATGCCGTGGCGTCGTTTGGCCGCCCCGCGCGGATTCAGCTGGCCGCGCTGGTGGATCGCGGCCATCGCGAGCTGCCGATTCGCGCGGATTACGTCGGGCGAAATCTGCCGACCGAGCTTTCCGAGAAGATTCGCGTGCGCTTTGAAAACCTCGATGGAGTGCCGGACAGCGTGACGGTGGTGAAGCCATGACGACGAAGCCGACGTGGACACGCAAGGATCTGGTGGGCCTCGACTCGCTGTCGGCCGAGGAAATCACGCTGCTTCTCGATACGGCGAAGGCGTTCAAGGGAGTCGGCGAGCGGAACCTGAAGAAGGTGCCGGCGCTGCGTGGCAAGACACTCGTCAATTTCTTCGTCGAGCCGAGCACGCGCACGCGCACGTCGTTTGAACTCGCGGCGCTGCGATTGAGCGCGGACGTCATCAATGTCTCCGCCACCGTCTCCAGCTTGAAAAAAGGGGAGACGCTGAAGGATACGGCAAAGAATTTCGAGGCGTTGCTCGCCGACATCATCGTCATCCGCCACAGTTCACCGGGTGCGGCGCAGTTTCTCGCAGAGCGGCTGGATGCCAGCGTGATCAATGGCGGTGACGGTGCTCACGAACATCCGACGCAGGGACTTCTCGACGTCTTCACGATGCGCGAGCGATTTGGGGGCATCGAAGGGCTGAAGGTCGCGATCGTCGGCGACATCCTTTTCAGCCGGGTGGCACGCTCGAATGTTCATGCGCTGGTGAAGCTCGGCGCGGAGGTGACGCTGGTTGGGCCGACGACGCTGGTTCCGAAATCGCTGGAATCGCTTGGCGTGCGGGTGACGCACCGTCTCGACGACGTGCTGGAAACGACGGACGTGATCAACCTCCTGCGCATTCAGCACGAGCGGCAACGAAAGGAATATTTCCCGAGTCTTGGCGAATACACCGCGCTGTTCGGGCTCACGAAGGCACGGGCGGCGCGCTTGAGGCCCGACGCGCTCATCATGCATCCGGGACCCATCAATCGCGGCGTGGAAATTGACAGCGATGTTGCCGATGGCAGCCGCAGCGTGATTCTCGAACAAGTGACCAACGGCGTCGCGGTGCGCATGGCGGTGCTTTACTTCTGCGCCGGAGGAGCGGGCGTGCAGGCATGAAAGAGTTGAAGATTACCGGCGGACGGATCATCGATCCGGCCAATCAGCGCGACGAGGTGGCGGATCTTTTCATCCGCGACGGGAGGATCGTGGAGGAGGTTTCCGCGGATGCGGAGGTGATCGATGCGAAGGGGCTCGTGGTGGCGCCGGGGCTGATCGATCTTCACGTGCACCTCCGCGAGCCCGGGCAGTCGCACAAGGAGACCATTGGCAGTGGAACGGCGGCCGCGGCGGCCGGGGGATTCACCTCGGTGGTTTGCATGCCGAACACGAGTCCCGTCGCGGACAATCCGGCGACCGTCCGGTGGATTCACGAGCGGGCGGAGCAGGTGGCGAAGGTGAATGTGTTCTGCACCGGCGCGATCACGAAGGGACTTGCCGGAGAGGAACTCGCGCCCATTGGTTCGTTGAAGAATGCGGGCGTCGTCGCGATTACCGACGACGGCCACTGCGTGCAGAGCCACGAGGTGATGCGGCGTGCTCTCGAATACGCGCGGATGTTTGACCTGCCGCTGCTCGACCATTGCCAGGACTACAGCCTTGTGGCCGACGGTGTGATGCACGAAGGCGAATGGAGCGTGCGGCTCGGCCTGCCCGGCTGGCCGCGCATTGGCGAGGAAATCATCGTCATGCGCAACATCATGCTCTCCGAGCTTTGCGACGTGCCGATCCATTGCCAGCACATGAGCTCCGGGGGGAGCGTGCGGCTGCTGCGCGAGGCGCGGGCGCGCGGGGTGAAAATTTCGGGGGAGGTTTGCCCGCACCATATCGCGCTGACGGACGAATGTCTCAAGACCTACGATTCGAATTTCAAGATGAACCCGCCGCTGCGCACGGAGCGGGATATCGAGTTGCTCCTCGAGGGCATTGCGGACGGGACGATCGACATTCTCGGGAGCGACCACGCGCCGCATGCGGCCTACGAAAAGGAGGTCGAGATCGATCATGCGCCGTTTGGAATTCTCGGTCTCGAAACGGAATTTGGCGCGTTCTGCGACATCCTCGTCCACAAGCGGAAGGTCGTCGATCTTCCGCGCCTCATCGCGCTCCTCACGATGAATCCCGCAAAGCTGCTGAAGCTCGATCGCGGCACGTTGAGCACGGGGGCGGTTGCGGACGTGACGTTGATCGATCCGGACCTCGTCTGGACCTACGATGTGGGCGAGACGTTCTCGCTTTCGCGAAACACGCCGTTCCACGGCTGGGAATTCCGCGGGCGCGCGGTGCGCACGATCGTTGCCGGGGAGACGGTCTGGAAGCTTTAGGATGAGTTGTTTCGAAGTGCAGGCCACCGTCGGTGGCGCGAGGGCGGGGCGGCTGACGACGCGTCGAGGGGTGGTGGAGACGCCGGTGTTCATGCCGGTCGGCACGCAGGCGACCGTGAAGGCGATGACGCCGCACGAGCTGCGCGAGGTCGGTGCGCAGATCATTCTCGGGAATACCTACCATCTTCACGTGCGTCCCGGAGAAGAACTCATTCGCGACCTCGGCGGGCTGCACCGCTTCATGCAATGGGACGGGCCGATTCTCACGGACAGCGGAGGATTCCAGGTTTTCTCGCTGGCGAAGATTCGCCGCGTGACGGAGGAGGGGGTGCATTTTCAAAATCACCTCGACGGCTCGCCGACGTTCATCGGGCCGGAGCAGTCGATGGCGATTCAGCAAAAGCTCGGATCGGATGTCGTGATGCTGTTCGACGAATGCCCGCCACACCCGTGCTCGCATTCCGACGCGGAGACGAGTCTTGGTTTGACCCTGCGCTGGGCACGGCGCTGCCGGGATTGGTGGGACGCGCAACCGGAGGAGGGGCGTCCGTTGATTTTTGGAATCGTGCAAGGGTCGGCGTATCCGGATTTGCGGCGACGTGCCGCGGAGGCGCTCGTCGAGATCGGCTTCGACGGTTACGCGATTGGCGGGGTGAGCGTGGGTGAACCGGAGCCGGAGATGTTCGCGGCAGTGGAGGCGGCGGTTCCATTTCTACCGGAAGGGCAGGCGCGATATGCGATGGGACTCGGCACTCCGAAGCAGGTGGTCGAGATGATCGCGCGCGGCGTGGACATGATGGACTGTGTGCTGCCGACGCGTCTGGCGCGCAATGGCACCGCCTTTACCGGGACGGGAACCTTGAATTTGAAGAATGCTCCGTTTGCCCGTGACGAGAGCCCGATTGAAGAGGGGTGCACCTGCTACGCGTGCCGGCATTTCACGCGGGCCTACGTGCGGCATTTGATCAAGGCGGAGGAAATTCTCGGGCTGCGGCTCATTTCGATCCACAACCTGCATTTCTACCTGCATCTCGCGAAGCGGGCGCGGGCCGCCATTCTTGATGGCACCTTCGAGGAGTTTCGACGCGAGACGGTTTCCCGACTGGAAGCGTAGGGTGGCCGGTTGAGGTTGCCATGGGGAGAACCGGTTGCGCATAATGGCCGGCTCTCATGCGAAAGCGAATCCCCACCCTCACTGCCATGGCCGCCGCAATGCTCGGCGGTTTTTCACCCCTGGTCGCCGCCGATTGGAAGCCGGCGGAAGCCCCCATCATGACGCCTTGGGCGGAGGAGGTGGACCCGGAGGCCCCTCATCCGGAGTATCCCCGGCCCCAGCTCGTCCGGCCGGAATGGAAGAACCTGAACGGACTTTGGAAATACGCGATCACGCCGAAGGGCCAGGAGTCTGCGCCGACGGAGTGGGATGGCGACATTCTTGTGCCGTTCCCCATCGAGTCCGCGCTGTCCGGCGTTGGCAAACGCGTGAGCCCGGATCAATTGCTCTGGTATCGCACGGAGTTTGAGGCGCCCGAGGTGAAGGACGGGCAGAAGCTCATGCTGAATTTCGGCGGGGTCGACTGGCGCGCGACCGTCTTCGTGAACGGAAAGGAAGTGGGCTCGCATGAGGGCGCGCATGCTCCGTTTGGCCTGGACATCACGGATGCGTTGAAGAAAGAGGGGCCGCAGGAGCTGGTGGTGCGGGTGTGGGATCCGACCGATTTCGGCTCGCAGCCTCGTGGCAAGCAGATCCACAACCCGCACGGCATCTGGTATACACCCGTGACGGGCATCTGGCAGACGGTCTGGCTCGAACCGGTGGCGAAGAACGCCGTTACCGGAATCAAGGTGGTGCCGGACATCGATGCGAAGACCGCGACGATCACCGTCAATACACCTGCCGAGGAGGAGGTCAGCCTCACGGTTCTCGACGGGGACAAGGAAGTCACGACGGCATCCGGCAAGACGAATGCACCGATCACGATCTCGCTGCCCAATCAGAAGCTGTGGTCGCCGGATGATCCGTTCCTCTATGGGCTGAAGATCAAGACCGGTGCGGACGAGGTCGACAGCTATTTCGGCATGCGGAAGATCTCGATGAAGAAGGACGAAAAGGGCGTTCCGCGCATGGCGCTCAACAACGAGATCCTCTTCCAATACGGTCCGCTGGATCAGGGTTGGTGGCCCGACGGCCTTTACACGGCACCCACCGACGAGGCGCTCAAATACGACCTCGAGATGATCAAGAAGTATGGCTTCAACATGCTTCGCAAGCATATCAAGGTCGAGCCGCTGCGCTGGCACTACTGGTGCGACAAGCTGGGCATCATGGTCTGGCAGGATCAGTCGAGCTTCATGCAGACCGGGCAGAACCACCAGGTGCAGGGTGGACAGCCCGACGACATCGAGGTCACCGAGGAGACCGCGGAGATTTACAAGCGCGAGCTGAAGGAAATGATCGACCTGCTGCAGGCCACGCCGTCGATCGTTGTGTGGGTGCCCTTCAACGAAGGCTGGGGCCAGCACAACACGAACGAGATTCTGAAGTGGGTGAAGGAATATGATCCGACCCGCCTCGTTGACGGCCCGAGCGGCTGGGAAGACCGCGGCTACGGCGACATGAAGGACGCGCACATCTATCCGGGGCCCGGCATGTTCCCGGTGATGCCCGATCGCATCTCGGTGCTCGGTGAGTTTGGCGGTCTCGGTTACCCGGTGCAGGGCCATCTCTGGCAGAACCGTGACAACTGGGGTTACCAGAACCTCGATTCGGAGGAGGCGCTTCTCCTTCGCTATCTTGGGATGATGTCGAAGCTCTCCGAGTTGAACAACAAGGGGCTCGCGGCGGCGGTTTACACGCAGATTACCGACGTCGAGGGCGAGGTGAACGGATTGATCACCTACGATCGCAAGGTCGTGAAGCTCTCCCCGGAGAAGCTCGCGCCGGTGCACGCCCGGATGATGAAGGGCGAGTTCAACCAGACGGCGAAGGCGATCGTGCCGGACAGCCGCGAGGAGGGACAGGAGTGGAAATACACCACCGAGAAGCCGGCGGATGACTGGTTCGAGGTGGATTTCGACGATTCCTCGTGGAAGACGGGCAAGGGAGGCTTCGGCTCGAAGGGAACTCCGAATGCCAACATCGGCACGGAGTGGGAGACCTCCGATATCTGGATTCGCCGCACGGTGAACGTCGATCCCTCGAAGGCGAAGTTTCCCGTATTCACGGTTCACTTCGACGATTCGATGGAGCTCTATGTGAACGGAAAGAAGGTCTGGGAAAATGGCAGCCGGACCCTCGACTACGAGGACGTGCCGTTCAACCAGGCGGCAAAGGAAGCCTTCAAGCCCGGCGAGAATGTAATCGCGATCCACGCCCACGAGCTCGGCGGCGATCAATATGTCGACTGGGGAATCGGAGACCTGGACTTCGAAGCCCAGTAACTCGAGGCTTCACAAAGAAGGCGGCTGCTCACAAGGCAGCCGCCTTTTTTCGTGCGGGATCCAGCTGGTTCTCTGGCGCTGAGGCATCCGGCATAACGTGGCGAAATCCCGTTCGTGTGGGAACAGACCGGCAGCGCAGGGGGGAATCCGGACAAAAGAAAAACGGCGGAGATTGCTCTCCGCCGCTTTCAAAGAGTTTGAAGTATCCCTTAGAGAGAAGGTGAGCGCTGGTAGTCGCGCACGTAGTTGTAACGGGTCTCGAAGCCAAGCTCCGGCGGGAACTCCGCATATCCGCAGTGGATCCACGGAATGTCGCTCTTGTAAGGCGGACGGTAGCTGCCCTTGTAGGTCGGGAACGGGAAGAGGGCGACCTCATAGACACCGAAGCCGAGACGCGCGAGAGAGCGACCGACGCCACGGATGACTCCGTAGCTCCACATGGCCGAGTTGCCGTCCTTGTAGTTCACTTCGGTCATCGAGGTGATCAGCTCCGTCGGACCAAAGGCGATGTTGGCAAGGCCGCGGCCGAGCTTGCGAGTCGGGCCGTATTCAGAGGCCGGCGGGGACTGGATGTCAGCAAAAGCAACCGAAGCGCCGACGGCGAGGGTCAAGGCAATGAGGGCGGGAAACTTCATATCTGGAAACGCTTTTTACGCGCAGGCGCGGAATGGGTGCAAGCGTTTTAATCAGAGCAGGCGGGTGATTTTGAGCCGATCAATTCCGAAAGATGGGCGGATGCGGCCGAGGCCAGCCCGGAAAGCGAGTAACCGCCTTCCAGCACGGAGATCACCCGCCCGTCGCAGCATTCCGCAGCGACCTCGAGAACGGCGCGGGTGAGCGCGGCGAAATCCTCGTCCTCGAGGCGGAAGAAGCCCAGAGGGTCGCCGATTCGCGAGTCGAATCCCGCCGAGAGAAGAATCAATTGCGGGCGGAACTTGCGGACCGCCGGAAGGAAGGTGTCGAGAAACGCGCCAACGATCTCCTTTCGACCCGCACCGGCGCGGAAGGGGCGGTTGATCGTGAATCCTTCGCCGCGCCCTTCGCCGGATTCCGACGCCGCGCCGGTCCCGGGATACCAGGGACTTTGGTGCGTGCTGCAAAAGAGGACCGTGTCGTCGGTGTAAAAGATGTCCTGCGTGCCATTCCCGTGATGAACGTCCCAATCCAGAATCGCGACGCGGTCCAACCCGTGAACGGACTGTGCGTGGCGCGCGGCGATGGCGACGTTGTTGAAAATGCAGAACCCCATCGCGCGGTCGGGGGTGGCGTGATGACCGGGCGGGCGCGCGGCGCAAAAGGCATTCGTCGCGTCACCGCGCATCACGAGGTCCACGACGTTGAGCACGCCGCCGACGGCGTTCAGCGCGATCTCTCCGGACTTCCGGCAGACGCTTACATCGCCGTTGGCGAGCGACCTCGCGCCGCCGGCGATCTCTTCGAGCACGTTCTCCACGTATTCCTCCCGATGTGCAGTCCGCACTTCCTCGAGCGTGGCGGGGCGTGGGGCAACGCGGAGACAACGCTCCGTGAGCCCGGTGGCTTCGAAGGCGGTGATGAGCGCATCGAGGCGCTCCGGCGCCTCCGGGTGATGCAGATCGGTTTCGTGTCCCTTGAAAAGAGGGTCAAGAAGCAGCGCGGTGGACATCAGTCGGGGTAGGCGGAGCTGTTGGCGGCCTGCATGACGTCGACCCAGATCGGCAGCGCCAGATCGGCGCCATAACCGCCGGGAAGGATGGTTCTTGGCTGGTCAAATCCCACCCAAACGCCGCACGTCAGTGATTTGGTGAATCCGATGAACCACGCATCGCGAAATTGATCGGTCGTTCCGGTTTTTCCGCCCGCCCTTTTGCGCAATCCGAGCGCGCGGGCGTTCGAGGCGGTGCCGCGCGTGACGACGTCTTCAAGGATGGAGGTCGTCATTTCGGCGGCCTTGGGATCGAGGAAGCGAATGCGGCCGTGGGTGGCCTGGAAAAGGACGTTGCCGTCGGAGTCGGTGATCTTTTCGATGAGATAGGGCTGGAGCCGGATTCCGCCGGTCGCGAACGCAGTGTAGGCGGCGGTGAGGTCCTTGAGCGTGGTTTCGAAACTCCCGAGGCAGATGGACGGAAAGCGCGGAATGTCCCACGCGAGGCCGGCGCGTTCCATCGTGTCGGCGACGGCGTCGAGTCCCGCCCGGAGCCCCACGCGGACGGTCGCGGTGTTGCGGGAATCGCGAAGCGCTTCGGAAACGCGAATGGTTCCCCGGTATTTGCGGTCGGAGTTTGCGGGATCGTAGCTGCCGAGTTCGCGGGGGATTTCGTTGCGCCGCAGACGGTCGTCGGAAACACGATCGGAGGGCTTCACGCCTCGTGAAAAGGCGGTGGCAAACACGAACGGCTTGGCCGTGGAGCCGATGGGCCGCCTCGCTTCGAACGCGCGATGAAAGCGGCTCGAGGAGAGGTCGCGCCCACCAACGATCGCCCGGATTCCGCCCGAGCGATTGTCGATCGCCAGCAGGGCGCCCTGCAGGGTGTCGCCATTGGCGCGAAATCCCGGTCGTTTTTCGATCTGCTCGAGCCGCCGCTTCAGCGCGCGCTCGGCTTTCGCCTGCAGGTCGGGATCGATGGTCGTGTAGATGTTCAGTCCTCCCTCGGCCACCCGGTCCTCCGGCAGCACGAGGGAGAGTTCGCGGCGGATGGTTTCCATCGCCCAGTTGGCCTGCGGCGTGGAAGAGGGCTTCGGCGCGAGCACGATTTTTTCCTTCAGCGCGTCGGCGAGCTGGGCGGCGTCGATCAGGCCCACTTCGTGCATGCGATGGAGCACAACGTCACGTTCGCGGATCGAGGCTTCGTAGTTGTTGAAAGGCGAGAAATTCGACGGACTGCGGATCAGCCCGGCGAGCAACGCCGCCTCGGAGAGCGTGAGGCGCGAGGCGGGTTTCCCGAAATACGCGCGGCTCGCCGTGTCGACTCCGTAGTAGCCCGAGCCGAAGTAGATGCGATTCATGTAGGCTTCGAGGATTTCCTCCTTCGTCAGCTCGGTCTCGATGCGAAACGCGAGCGCGGCCTCGATGAGCTTGCGATGCAGGTTGCGGCCGCCGAGCGGGAAGCTGTTGCGCGCGAGCTGCTGGGTGATTGTTGACCCGCCTTCGCGAATGCCGCCGAGCAGCAGGTTGCGGACAATGGCCCGCGCGATGCCGATGGGGTCGATTCCGTGATGGCTGTAAAACCGGGTGTCCTCGCGAGTGATGAGCGCATTCACGAAGTGGTTCGAGATGCGGTCGAACGGCGCGACGACGCGGTTTTCCCCCTCGAGCCGGCTGTAGAAATTCCCATTGCGGTCGAACACCGCCGAGCGTTGCGGCATGTTGCGGATGCCGCGAAGATCGAAGGTCAGCGCCCAGGCGTAATAGAACGCTCCAACGAGGGCCCACAGAGCCAGCGCGGCGATGCCGAGCTTGAGGAAAATTCGAAGGCGCGAAAACCTGCGCCGCCGACGCGGGACGGGCCGTCCGCGGTGTGGGCGGCTCAAGCGTCGTCGGGAACTCGCACGTTTGCTGGAAGTCTTTCTCCGCGCGGGCACTTGCGCAGGTTAATTGCGGACTCCATAAATGCCAGTGAAGACGGCGTGAGAAACTTGTGAAGATTCAGATCCTGACCCTGTTCCCCGGCATCTGCCACGGCGTGCTTGGCGAAAGCATGCTCAGGCGCGCGCGGGAGCGCGGCCTCGTGACGGTCGAGGCCCTGGATCTGCGGGAATGGGCGGAGGGGCGCCATCGCGTGACCGACGACATGCCCTATGGCGGCGGCCCGGGAATGGTGATGAAGGTGGAGCCGATTTTTCGCGCACTGTCGGATTTGCGCGGCCCGCAGACTAGGGTCGTGCTCATGACGCCGCAGGGCAGGAAGTTCGATCAGTCGATCGCGCGCGAATATTCGCGCGTCGAGCATCTCATTTTGATCTCCGGTCATTACGAAGGCGTGGACCAGCGTGTGGCGGACCATCTCGTCGACGACGAGCTCTCGATCGGCGACTACGTGCTTACCAACGGAGCACTGGCGGCGCTCGTTGTGACCGATGCCATCGTGAGGTTGCTTCCGGGAGTGCTCGGCGACGCGGAATCCGCGGTGCAGGATTCCTTCACCAGCCATTTGCTCGACCATCCGCATTACACGCGGCCCGAGACGTTTCAGGACTGGAAGGTGCCGGAGGTGCTGTTGTCGGGCAATCACGCCGCCATCGAAAAATGGCGGAGGGAGCAGGCGGAGAGGCTTACGCGCGAGAGACGCCCCGATCTGCTGCGCTGATCTCTTGCGGACCAACCGCTAGCGCGCGGCACTTTGTTGGAATGGTGCTCGCGTCCGCGCGTTTGCAGGCGTTGAGGCATTCAATCGCGTCGCGCAACGTCCGCCGATCCATTGCACCCGCGCCTCGGGGAGCATGCTGCCGGCCATCGTCGAGACGGCATCGAGTCCGTCCGGGTGGTGCAGACAGCGGAAAATCGGGCTGGCGGGATTCGAACCCACGACCTCCTCGTCCCGAACGAGGCGCTCTACCAAGCTGAGCCACAGCCCGTGAAATGGGAGGCGAACTATGCGTGGAAAGTGCGCACCGCGCAAGCGGAGATTCGAGGGAGGGCGGGAATTCGATGCTTGCGTCAAGATATTGCGGCCAATCATTCTCGCCGACCTCATGGTCCGTTCCGACAATCGCAGTGCCTCCGAACTCCGTAAAATCCACCTCGAACCGGGGGTGGCGCCCCATGCGATGGGGTCCGTGCTGATCTCCGCAGGCAATACCAAGGTCATCTGCGCGGCGACCGTCGACGAAAACGTTCCCCGGTGGATGCGCGAGCAAAATGTCACCGGCGGCTGGATCACGGCCGAGTATTCGATGCTGCCTTACTCGACGCTTACGCGGAAGCCGCGCGACATTTCCAAGGGCAGGCTGGACGGACGCAGCACCGAGATTCAGCGGTTGATCGGCCGCTCGCTGCGGGCGGTGGTGGATCTGGAGGCACTCGGGCCGCGCACCCTCTGGGTGGATTGCGACGTGCTGCAGGCGGACGGAGGCACGCGCACGGCGGCGATCACCGGTGCGGCGGTGGCGGTGGTGCTTGCCTGCCGGGAACTGGTGGCGGCGGAGAAAATCCCGGCATTGCCGATCAAACAACGCGTGGCGGCGGTGAGCGTCGGGATCGTGAATGGGGAGGTGCTGCTGGATCTCGATTATGCCGAGGACCGCGACGCCTCCGTGGACATGAACCTGGTCATGACCGAGAACCTCGAATTCGTCGAGTTGCAGGGATCGGGGGAGGAGGCGACATTTTCGCCCGACCAGCTTTCCGCCATGCTCGAGCTCGGCCGGGCCGGCATTACGCAATTGCTCGACATCCAGGCGGCGTTGCTCGCAAATACCGGATCGAATTAACCGGCGCTCTTCTGAAAAACCACTTGACCCGAACAGGGTGAGCGCGGATTCTCACCCTTCCTCAAATCCAATTTTATGGCTAGACAGTGTGAAATTACAGGCGCGAAGCCCTCGCGTGGATCAAAGATCCACCGCCGTGGTCTCGCCAAGAAAAAAGGCGGCATCGGAATGCACGTCACCAAGGTAGTGCCGCGCGAGATTTCCCCGAATCTTCGCAAGAAGCGCGTCTGGGTGCCTGAGCTCAAGAAATACGTCACTGTAAAAGCGACGGCTCGCGCGTTAAAGACCTTGTCGAAAAAGGGCGCTTACGCCACGCTCAAGGAAGCAAATCTCATTTAATTCCCCTCAACGAACAAACCTCCACCAACCCACGAACCATGCCATTCAGTGTAAACAGCAAAAAGTCCGGCAAAACCTACTATCTCCATCATCGCTTGCAAAAGCTGCGTGGCGGACAGGAAGTGACCCTTTATTACTTCGCAGGCACTCCGGGTGAGGGGGCTCTCGATGAACTGCCGGCCGGCTACGAAGTTTCCGAAAACGAGAAGACGGGTCTTCCGCTCCTCAAGAAGAAGCGCTAAGAGGCTTTTTCCAATTTCCCGAAAGCGCCTTCGCCAGCCCGGTGAAGGCGCTTTTTTATGCCCGGGGGTGGGCCTTGTCGTAGGCCTTTTTCAACCGATCCGTGGTTACGTGAGTGTAGATCTGGGTGGTCGAGAGGCTGGAATGCCCAAGCAGTGTCTGCACACTTCGCAGGTCGGCGCCGTGATCGAGCATATGGGTCGCAAAACTGTGGCGCAGCTTGTGCGGGCTCGTGGTGGCGGGCAGGCCGACCTGACGGATGTATTTCTTCATGCGGTCCCAGATCGACCGGGTCGTGAGCCGGCGGCGGGATTTGTTGATGAAGAGCGGCCCCGAGTGAACTCCGGCCGCCTGGCGGTAGTGGGAAATCGCCTGCAGGGCGGGGGCGCCAATGGGGCAGACCCGCTCCTTGGATCCTTTGCCGACCACCCGGAGCGTCTCCGAGAACGGATCGACGTCATTGACGTTCAAGGAGGCCAGTTCGGAGATGCGCAGCCCGCTCGAGTAAAGGACCTCCAGCATGGCTGCGTCGCGAAGGGGCACCCAGGACGGAGCCTGCTTCTCGAGCGGAGCATTCAACGGTGCCGCCAGCAGCTCCTCGACCTGCTTCAAGGTTAAAAATTCAGGCAATCGTTTCTCTGCCTTTGGCAGAATAACCGACTTCAAGACGTTGACTGGCAGTCCTTTGCGTTCGAAAAGGAATTTGTAGAAACTACGCAGGGCTGCGAAGGCGAGGCGGATGGATGCGCGGGATCGATCGGCCTTCATGAGCTCGAGGAGGAAGGCGCGGAAGTCGTCGGCGGTGGCTGCGCGCCAGCTGATTCCGGGGCGAAATTGCCGGAACTGTTCCAGCGCGTGACGGTAGTTGATGACGGTGCGCGGGGAGGCATTTCGCTCGCCTTCGAGGTATTCGAAAAACGCCTCCGCCAAGGGGTCGCGCGGGGATGGCATGGGGATGTTCTAACGCACCAGCAGGTGGAACGCGAGACACCGGTCAGGCCGGGATGCGGCCCATCGGTTCGCCGAGAGGAGGCTGCGGAGTATCCGTGACCTCGCCGTGTCTGGCGGAGTTGCGAACAAACTTCAGCGTCGCCGAGCGGGTTTCCACCCCATCCGGCGAGGTGGCAACGATGGGAATCTCGAAGTCGCCATCGGGAAACACGAAGTGGTAGCGGAAGGTGCCGTCGGGATTGAGCGCGATGGGCTTGCCGCCAATGGTGACCTTCGCCTTCGGGTCCGTGCCGCCGTAGAAAATCACCTCGGCATTTACGTGCATGTAAAAGCCGCGCTGGGAGGAGAAGGAACTCACAGATTCCGAGGCGCCACTCCAGCTCGCGAGGTTTTCCGCCGAGAACCAGCTCGAGACTTCGCCGCTGCTCCAGCTGGAGAGGGCGGCGCCGGCCCAGCTCGACTGGATTTTCTGCATCCAGCTCGTGAGGGAGCCGAGGGCCGCGAGAGCGGCGCTGGTTTCTGCACCCCAACTGGAACCCCCCGCGGCGCTCCAGCTGAAATTTTCCGTCTGCATCCAGCTGCCGGCGGCGACGGACGGGAACGTCCAGCTCGATTCGGCGCCCCAGCTTGTCTCCCCGGCCAGCATCCAGCTTGCCATGCTCATCCAGCTGGTGATCGCGCTGGTCGCCCAGCTGGAAAGCTCGGTGATGCCCCACGAGGTGAGCATTTCGCTCGAGGGGACCAGCGTCACGCCGCTGAACAGGCTGGAGGTCGAGGAGACGGCCTTGTGAAACTCCGCGAGAAATTCGCTGGCACCGGCCGAGCTGAGTTTCTCGGCGAGGTAGCCGCGAATGCTTTTTTCGATATCCGCCGAGCTGAGCGCGCCGCTGGTGAGTTGCTCGAGAAAATCGGAACCGAGCAGGGTTTGAAGGAGAAGTTTCTGATCCTCCGTGAGCAGCGAGGGAAGGCCCAGGGCCCCGAAGGCTTCGAAATCACCGGCCCGCTGCATCGCGGCAACGGCTGCAAGGAGGTCATCACCGGATTCCCGCGCGGCCTGCAGATTGTCGATCAGGCGCTGGAAGCTGAGATGAAAGGGAAGGGTCGCGAAGTCGAAGGCTTCGGAGGCGGAAACGCCTTCCGGAGGCGTGGTCGTTGGCTCTGAACGGGCGATCGACTGCCATTGACCGGCGCGATAGTAGCCGAGCTCGACGTAGTATTCCGTGCCTGCGTGCTTGACGGGGAGATACCAGTTTCGGGTTTCGAACGAGACGGTGATCTCGCTCTCGACCTCGTCATTCGCCGTGCAGGCGCGCAGGTAACACGGGCCGCCGGGGTGCTTGGAAATATCGATGTCCCAATAGGTGAAGAGCCGGTGTGGCTCCTGCGCGACGAGGAACAGAATCTCCTCGCCGTAGCTTCGCGGCAGCTCGCCGAGGTCGTGATAGTCGCGGGGTGAGGTGCCGCCGGAAGTGGCGGTTTCCTCGACCGTTTCGTCGGGGACGTTGCGCAAGGTGAATCCCTTGTCTTCCGTTTCGCTGGATTTTGATTTTCGCGGCATCAGTCGTTCGGTCGAGATTCGGGACTGCGTCTCTCTGCCAAGTTGCACCCCGAGGTTTGTTCGACAAGGCAATTCTTGTGCCATTCGTGGCAATCCCTCTCCACACCACTTGAAATGAGAGGCGTGAAGCTTATTTTTCTCCAGCCATGACACGCTCCGTGTTTTTCCTTTTTTGCCTTGGAATCGTGAGCCTTGCGTCGCTTCCGGCGGGCGCCCGGGAGAGCGAGGCGACCCACGACCTTGCCCGCCAGCTCAGCCGTGCCTTTGGCGATGTTTACGAAAAGGTTTCCCCGGGGGTCGTGGTCATCGAGGCGGAGCAGGTGCCGGCGGATGCGAGAGCCGCGCGGGATCCGTGGGGATCGATGTTTCTGTTCCAGGATCCCTACGGCCGGCGGTTGCCGCGCGGTTACGGTCAGATGAATCAGGGCTCGGGATTCATCATCACTCCCGACGGTTTCATTCTGACGAACAACCATGTGCTGCAGGGGGCTGCAGCCAACAGGATCAAGGTGACCTTGCGCGATGGCCGCTCATTTCCCGGGACGGTGGTGGGCGTGGACCGCATTTCGGACCTTGCCGTGTTGAAGATCGACGCAAGCGATCTGCCGGTTGTGGAATTTGGCGACAGCGACAAGGCGCGGGTCGGCGAGTTTGCCTTTGCGCTCGGCGCTCCGTATGATCTGCGCGACTCGTTCACCTACGGCATCATCAGCGCGAAAGGTCGCACCGATCTCACCGGAAGCCCGTATTACGAGGAGTTCATCCAGACCGACGCGTCGATCAACCCCGGCAACAGCGGCGGCCCGCTGGTCGACATCGACGGAAAGGTGATCGGCGTGAACACTCTGGTGCACGGCCTGGACAGCGGTCTCGGGTTTGCGATTCCGATCAACATGGCCCGCGACATTGCCTCGCAGTTGATCGCGAAGGGGCGGGTGAGCCGTCCGTGGCTGGGTATCAACATCATCGGGGTTTCGGAGTCGCGATACCAGAACGTGCCGGGACTGCCGCAGGGCGTGATCGTGGAGGGGATTCAACCGGGCACGCCCGCCGGTCTTAGCGGGCTGCGTGTGAACGACATCATTACGGCGGTCGACGGGGCGCCGGTGAAGTCCTCGCGCGAGCTTCAGAAGACGATTCTCGGCAAGGAGATTGGCGGGGAAGTGGTGCTCGATGTCTGGCGCAATGGGCGCACGGTGAAGGTGAAGGTGCGCACCGCCGAGAACACCGAGGGCTTGATCCTCGCCGCGCACCGCGCGCCGCAACGGGATGTTTACGAGGACGTATCGACTCCACTTGCCGGCATGCAACTCGAGGAACTCACGGCGGATCAGGCAATCGCCAGGAAAACGCGCGCCGAGCACGGCGTGGTCGTAAAGCATGTCGAGAAAGGGAGCCCGGCCGATGTGGCGGGAGTGAAGGTCGGGGACGTGATCACCGCGGCCGGGAAGCAGCCGGTTCACACGCCCAATGATGTCGCGGATCAGCTCGCCCGGGCCGCGCAAGGGCAGGGCGTCCTGCTGGACATCGAGCGCGAAGGAAACAAGGACTTCGCGATCATCAAACCCTGACGCGATCAGCGCCTTCTGCGAAGCAGCGCCCCGGCAGTCACCATTCCACCTGCGCCCAGCAGGAGCCATGTGGAGGGCTCGGGCACGGGTTGCAGGGCGGAAAGCCCGGAGAACGTCGCGTCCGAAAAGGGGTCATGGAGGGATTTCATCCAACGTTCGTAGCGGGGAATGTAGGTGAACCCACTCACCTCGCCGTATTCCGAATCCCGGCCGGTGCGCCCGAGTCGCGAGACTCCATAGGTGTTGATGCCGATGAGCTTCCATTTTCCTCCCCGCCGGACCCACACCGATCCGCCGCTGTCTCCGGACCCGAGCAGCGCCTCCATCGCCAGTGGCGTGGCGTCTCCCATGCTGCTGAGACGGGGGTCGTAGGGACTGTCGAAGTCGACTTCGAAGAAGCGCCTTTTGGAAAGGTAGCGATCCAGCGCGTTCTGGCCCGCCCGCTTGGTGGCGCGGCTGATTTTCTGGCCCGAGAGCCCGGTTCCGGTAAGCCCGAATCCGACGAAGGTGATGGGGGTGCCGAGGTCGATCTTTTTGCCGTGATAAAGTTGCGCCGGCTTCATGTGGATCTCGCGGTCGAGGAAGATCACCGCGACATCGTTCTTGAGCCGAAAGGGATTGTATCGCGGATGCAGGTTGATGACGCCATTCCGTTCAAAGTGGATGGGGATCGAGCGATGCCCGAACCGGATGCGAACGGCACGTGCCCCGCGCAGACTTGAGTCGTCGAACACATGCGCCGAGCTTAGCAGCCGACCACCGGGAAGCAGGGTGGCGGTGCCGATATCCTTGAAGCTTCCACGGTATTTCACCTGCACCCTGACCACGGATTTGAACGCCCCCTTTTCGCCGAGCCGGCGATATTCGGAGTCCGGCACGTCGTCACGCCGCACGATGGCGGAGGCGTTTGGAGCGGCGAGAATGGCGCCGAGGAAGAGCGCGCAAAATGGCAGGAGAGACCGGGACATCGACGAACTTTGTGAAGCTACGTGAGCAAATCTCCCGCCGCAATGCCCACTTTGACGGCACGAATCGCGGCCGGTTTTTCATGGGCAGGCACGCGGCGCCGTGTGTTATCTTGTGCGGTTTACCGCAATGCAGCCGCACGACCACTCCGCCATACGCATCAAGGGCGCGCGCCAGCACAATTTGAAGAATCTCGACCTGGAGATTCCGCGGAATCGCCTCGTCGTGATCACGGGGTTGAGCGGCTCCGGGAAGTCGTCGCTTGCCTTCGACACGCTCTACGCGGAGGGGCAGCGAAAATACGTCGAGAGCCTGTCGAGCTACGCGCGGCAGTTTCTCGATCAGATGCAGAAGCCGGATGTCGATTACATCGAGGGTCTGTCGCCGGCGATTGCGATCGAGCAACGCACCAGCGGGGCGAATCCGCGCTCGACGATCGCCACGACGACGGAAATTTACGATTACCTGCGGTTGCTCTTTGCGGCGGTCGGGCGTCCGCACGATCCGGTGACCGGCGAACCGGTGGTCCGGCAGACCCCGCAGCAGATTGCGGACGCCATTCTGGCCTGGCCGCAGGGCACGCGGTTCATGTTGCTCGCGCCGTTGGTTGAAAACGAGAGCGGGGAATTTCGGGACGTGATCGAGAAGGCCCGGCGCGAAGGGTTCGTGCGGCTCCGTGTCGATGGCGAAACCATCGAGCTGAATGGCAACGATCCCGTCAAGCTGGACAAGTCGCGACGCCACGTCATCGAGGCCGTGGTGGACCGGTTGATCGTGCGCGAAGGGATCGAGCAGCGGCTCGCGGACTCGATCGAGACTGCGCTGCGATGGGGGGCGAATCGAATGACCGTGTCGCGTCAGGAGCCGGGCGCGGAGGAGTGGGTCGAACAACGGTTTTCCACCGACTACTGCAACCCCTCGACCGGCTTCACGATGCCGCGGCTGACGCCGAAGCACTTCTCCTTCAACAGCCATTTTGGCGCCTGCCCGGCCTGCCACGGCATTGGCACACAGATGTTTTGCGATCCCGAGCTCATGGTCGATCCATCGAAGTCGCTGGCCGAGGGCGCGGTGAAGCCGTGGAAGACCGGAAACAAGCGCATGAAGGCCTACTACGGCGCGTTGCTCGACGGCTTGACCCGCGACTTCGGGGTGCGGGACGACGTGGCGTTCAAGGAGCTGCCGGAGAGTTTCAAGGAGGCGCTTTTTTATGGAACGGGCACGCGCGCGGTGCCATTTCGCATTGGTGCCGGCGGAAAGGTGGTCGAGAAGCCGTTCGAGGGTCTCGTCGCGCAGATGGAACGGCTGCTGGAGAAGAGCGAGAGCGAGTTCACGCGGAATCGCATCCGCGCCTTCATGGGCTGGACGAAATGCGGCGTGTGCCATGGCGCGCGCCTGAGGCCGGAGATTCTTGCGGTGACCGTTCGCGACCGGAGCGGCACGGAGTGGAATGTCCACTCGTTCTGCGAACTGAGCATCGAGCGCGCTCTCGAAGTCGCGAACCAGCTCGAGCTTACCGAGACCGAGCGGCTTGTCGTGGGCGATGTGCTGCGTGAGATCCGGCAGCGCCTTGGATTTCTGAACGAGGTCGGGCTCGGCTACCTGAGTTTGAACCGGGAGAGCGGAACCCTTTCGGGTGGTGAGGCGCAGCGCATCCGCCTGGCGACGCAGATCGGCTCCGGACTTGCCGGCGTGCTTTACGTGCTCGACGAGCCGAGCATCGGGCTGCACCAGCGCGACAATGACCGGCTCATCGCGACGCTTCGAAACCTGCGCGACCTCGGGAATTCCGTGATCGTCGTCGAGCACGACGAGGACACGATTCGCGCCGCCGATCACATCATCGATCTCGGCCCCGGTGCGGGCCCGCGCGGTGGCCGGCTGGTCGCGCAGGGGACGCTGGAGGAGGTGCTGTCCAGTGAGGAATCGCTCACCGCGCAGTATTTGAGCGGGCGGCTGGGGATTCGCGTGCCAAAGATGCGGGTTCCGCCGCGGAAGGACCGGCGCCTTGCCGGGGAGATCGGCGACGGGTGGCTGACGGTTGTTGGTGCCCGCGAAAACAATTTAAAGAACATCCGGGTCGCGTTTCCGATCGGCTGCCTGACGTGCGTGACCGGCGTCTCCGGAAGCGGGAAGTCGACCTTGGTGAACGACATCCTGCGGGCGGCGCTCGCGCGTGATCTCAACGGCGCGAAGGAGAAGCCGGGCGCGCACGACGCCATCATCGGAATGGAGCAGCTCGACAAAGTGGTCGTGATTGATCAAAGCCCCGTCGGACGCACACCACGTTCGAATCCCGCAACCTATTCAGGAGCCCTCGGACCCATTCGCGAGCTGTTTGCCCAGCTGCCCGCGTCGCGGGTGCGTGGCTACAACTCGAGCCGGTTTTCCTTCAACATGAAGGGCGGCCGTTGCGAGCACTGCCAGGGTGATGGATTCATCAAGGTCGAGATGCATTTCCTGGCCGATGTGTATGTCGAGTGCGAGGTCTGTCACGGTCAGCGCTACAACCGGGAGACTCTCGAGATCACCTACAAGGGCCGCAACATCGCGGACGTGCTCGACATGACGATCGACGAGGCGGCGCGATTCTTTCGCAACATACCCGGACTTTCCGACAAACTCGATACGATGCTGCAGGTCGGGCTCGGCTATTTGCGCCTCGGGCAATCGGCGACGACGCTCTCGGGCGGCGAAGCGCAGCGGTTGAAGCTCGCCAGCGAACTCGCGCGACGCTCCACCGGGCGCACAATCTATCTGCTCGACGAGCCGACGACGGGTCTCCATTTCGCCGACATCCACAAGCTGCTCGAGGTGCTGATGAAGCTGCGCGACGCGCGGAATACGCTGATCGTGATCGAACACAACCTCGAGGTGATCAAGACGGCCGACTGGGTGGTGGATCTGGGCCCGGAGGGCGGCGAAGGCGGGGGGGCGATTGTCGCGGAAGGCACGCCGGAGGACATCGCGGCTTGCGAAGCGAGTTACACCGGCCGATACCTGAAACCGATGCTTGGCCGATGAACTGGCGGACTTTCCTGCTAATAGCGCTCGTGAGCTCGTTGAGAGCGGGAACGGCGGAGGACGCCATTGAACTGGCGCGCCATGCGCGGGCGGACGGCATTCCGCAGGCGGCGTTGCACGATCTGCGCGAGGCGCTTGCGGAGGCAAAGGGGGACGAGCGAAGGGCGCTGGCGATCGAGATGGCGCGTTGTCTTCTCGATGCGGATCGGGGCGTCGAAGCCGTGGCCGTGCTGGAGCAGTTCGAGCCGACTCCGGAGGTGGTGTTCTGGCTGGCTCAGGCGCAGGCCCAGGCGGGCAATCCGCGCGGGGCGCTGGAGAATTACAGGAAGGTCGCCGGGATGGGGGATCCGGAGCTTGCGGCGGACGCCGTTTACGGAAGCGCGCAGATGCTCGACGCACTCGGACGCTCGGAAGAGGCCATTGCGCGCTACGACACGGTAACGGGGCGATGGAGCAATGCGGCGCGACTGGATGCGGCGGCTCTGTTGATTACCCTCGGAAAACTCGATGAGGCGAGAGACCGGCTCGAGTTGGTGGAGAGTCCCAATCGGCGGGACGCCGACTACCTGCGCTATCTCGAGGGACGGCTCGCGCTTGAGGTGGGCGACGAGTCGGTTGCGTCCACGGCGTTTTCCAACTTCGGCCCCCGCAATCGCCGGCTTGCCGCGGGTGCGGTGATTGGCGAGGCGGATGCGGATCTGCGTGCCGGCAATCCAGCGGCGGCCGAGCGACGGCTCGAGGCGTTTATTCAGCAGAATCCGCGCACGCCATGGCTTGGCGAGCTTTTTGCCAAGATGCAGGAGGTGAGGGAGCATCGGGCCGATCCCTCGAACGCGGCGCTGAAGCGATGGGAGAATGACCGCGAGAACGGCCAGCGATCAGCCTATGCGACGTTCTATCTCGCGCGTTCGGACGAAGCATCGGGTCGCACGGATCGGGCGATTCGGACCTACCAGGAGTTTCTGGCACAACACAGAGAACACCCGCTTCGAAGCGAGGCGACGGTGCGTCTGGTAGGCCTGCTTCTGCGGGAGCGACGGCTTGAGGACGCGGTGAGGGCGCTGGAGGGTTCCGAGCTGGCGGCGACCGACTCGAACGTGCGAGGCCGGCTGCGATTCGTGCGGGCCGGAACGCACTATCTTGCCGGAAACTACGCCTCGGCGGCGCAGCATTTTATTCGGTCGGCCGAATACAACCCCGAACTCGAAGTGGTCGCCAGTGCCAATGCCGCGCTTTGCGCGATGCTTGCCGGGGACGAGCCCCTTGCCGAGCGGATGGTCGCCAAGCTGCGCGAGTCGAGTCCGGAACTGGCGGCCCGGCTGGAGCTCGAGCGTGCGTTTCTCGCGGCGGCGGCGGGAAATCCGGACAGCGGCGAAGAGCTGGCATGGCTCGCCGATCGGGCGACGGATCGTTCGATGCGCTCGGCGGCGTTGATGGCACTGGCGGAGTGGCGATGGGAGCAGGGCGACCTCCGGGGGGCGCGGCAGGAGCTGCGAAGAGTTTCGAACCAGAATCCGCAGAAGGGGTATTTCTCGGTGTTTGCGGCGGATGACGGCTCGGAGGCCGCCGCGGACCAGGTGGCCGAGGAGGCGCGGAGATTCCTGACGTCGAATCCCGACTCACCGCACAAGCCGGATGTTCTGATGAAATGGGGAGAGGTGCTTGGACGGAAGGGCGATTTTCGCGGGGCACGGGTGAAATTCGAGGAGGCGGCTCGTGCGACTTCCGATCCCAGCCAGCGGCGGAGCGCTTTGTTTCTCGCGGCGCGGTCTGCAGCCCGCAGCATGAGCCCCGACCAGCTTCAGGAGGCGCTGCTGCTTTACGAAGAAGTGGCCACCGGGGACGATCACACTCTGGCTCCGCAGGCGCGCCTCGAGCAGGCGACTCTGCAGAGTGCATTGGGGCGTCCCGATGACGCGGTGAGGCTGCTCGACAATGTGATCGCCTCCACGAAGGATCCGCGCATCCGGTTTGCCGCCATGCTGAAGAAAGGCGAGACTCTGGCCGCCGGGGACGCGAAGCAGACTGCGGATGCCATCAAGGTCTTCGAAGCGGTGGCTGCGGATGAGGCCGCGCGTCCGGCCGAGCGCAACGAGGCGTTGACCCGCGTCGCCGAGGCGAATGTAAAGCTCGATGATTTCGACGCGGCGCTGGCGGCTTATTACGAGGTGCTGAATGCCCCGCGCGACGACCAGCCCGAGTATTTCTGGTATTACAAGGCGGGGTTCGACGCGGCGCGATTGCTCAAGGACCGCGACCGCTTCAAGGAGGCTGCGGCCATTCTGGAAAAGATGGCGGAAGTTGACGGACCTCGCGCTGAGGAGGCCCGCGAGCAGGTAAAGAGCTTGCGACTCCAGAACTTCATCTGGGAGGATTGAGATTTTCCAAAATGCCAAAGACCGACCACATCAAGCTCTTCATTCCCGGCCCTGTCGAAATTTCTGAAAAGACCTATCGCGCCATGACGCGGCCCATGATCGGGCATCGCAGCGGCGACTTCAAAAAGCTCTACGCGGGGATTCAGCCGCGTCTGCAGACGCTCTTTGGAACGAAGCAGCCGGTGTTCATTTCCACTTCGTCCGCCTGGGGCGTGATGGAGGGCGCCATCCGGAACCTCGTCGGCAAAAAGGTGCTCAACTGCATGTGCGGCGCGTTTTCCGACAAGTGGTTCGACGTGAGCAAACGCTGCGGCAAGGAAGCAGAGGCGCTCAAGGTCGAGTGGGGTCAGCCGATCCTGCCGGAGCAGGTGGATGCCGCGCTCGCGAAGGGCGGCTTCGATGTGGTGACCCTGATTCACAACGAGACGTCGACCGGCGTGCGCAATCCGTTGAAGGAAATCGCCGAGGTCGTTCGCAAGTATCCCGACGTCCTGCTGGTGGTCGACACCGTTTCGTCCTTCTCGACCGAGGCGATTCCGATGGACGAACTGGGCATCGACGTGCTGCTCACGGGCAGCCAGAAGGCGCTTGCCCTGCCGCCGGGCATGGCGCTGTTCAGTGTTTCGGAGCGGGCTTTCGAGCGCGCGGCGACGATCAATGACCGCGGGTATTACTTCGATTTCATCGAATTCAAGAAGAACCAGGAGCAGGACATGACTCCGAGCACGCCGGTGATTCCGCACATCTACGCGCTCGAGTCGAAGCTCGACGACATTTTCGCGGAAGGGCCGGAGGCTCGTTACGCCCGCCATGCGAAGTTGAACGGCATTGTTCACGAATGGGTGAAGGCGCGTGGATTCGAGTTTTTCGCCGCGGAGGGCTACCGCTCCGTGTCGCTCACCTGCGTGAAGAACAATCGCGAGATCGACGTCGCCGAGTGGATCAAGCGCCTGCGCGAGAAATACCACTGCGTGATCGACGGCGGCTACGGCAAGATCAAGGGCGCGACATTCCGCATTTCGAACATGGGCGACGAGACGGAGGAGACGATCACGGAGCTCCTCGGCTGGCTCGACGACACGATCCCGGCCTGAGTCTCGCAAACAAGCCGCAAGGGGAATAACGCCGGCGGCCGGTGCATTGACCCCCCGCCGGCCCGGTGTTATTCAGACCGATTCCTCGATGAGCGATTACAAGAACACGCTGAATCTTCCAAAGACGGACTTCCCGATGAAGGCCGCGCTGACCGAGCGCGAGCCGCAACGGCTGGCAAAATGGGAGGCCGACGGGCTGTATGCGAAGATTCAGGAACGGCGCAAGGACGCGCCGTTGTTTGTGCTGCACGACGGGCCGCCGTTTGCGAACGGCGACGTCCACATGGGCACCGCGCTGAACAAGGTGCTCAAGGACTTCATCGTGAAGTCGCGGTCGATGCTTGGTTTTCGCGCCCCCTACGTTCCCGGCTGGGACTGCCACGGCCTGCCGATCGAGTTCAAGGTCGTGAAGGAAACCGCCGGCCTGTCGCCGGTGGAGGTGCGCCAGCGCTCGGAGGAATACGCACGGAAGTTCATCGACATTCAGCGGCGGCAGTTCCGCCGGCTTGGCGTGCTTGGGGATTGGGAGAATCCCTATCTCACGCTCGATCCGGCCTACGAGGCGGAGATCATCCGCGCATTTGGAAAATTCGTTGCGAAGGGCCTCGTCTATCAAAGCAAGAAGCCCGTGCTCTGGAGCACCGGCGCGCAGACCGCGCTGGCGGAGGCCGAGGTCGAGTATGCGAAGCGGACGGACCCGGCGATTTACGTGAAATTTGCGGTGCGGGATGGCACGGGCGACCTCGAAGGCGCGTCGTTCGTCATCTGGACCACCACGCCATGGACGTTGCCGGCGAACGTGGCGATCGCGGTGCACCCGCGCGCGGAGTATGTGATCGGCGACTTCGGCGGGCAGCGGCTCGTCGTGGCGCGGGCATTGCTCGAGTCCTTTGCGAAGGACACGGGGCTTGCGCTGACTTCGGAGATCGCGGTGCGAAAAGGCGGGGACTTCGCCGGGATGGAAGCGCAGCATCCGTTCCTCGATCGGACGTCGAAGCTCATCACCGCCGATTTCGTGACGATGGAAACCGGCACCGGGCAGGTTCACTCCGCGCCTGGACACGGAAAGGACGACTACATCGCCGGTCAGCAGAACGGCCTGCCGACGCTTTCCCCCGTGGATGACGCGGGGCGTCTCACGGACGAGTGCGGGATGCCGCAATGGGCGGGCAAGTATGTCTTCGATGTGAATGCGGAGATCGTAGAGTTTCTGCGCGAGCAGGGTTCGCTGCTGGCGGTGCACGATTACGAGCACGACTACCCGCATTGCTGGCGCTCGAAGACGCCGATCGTCTTCCGTGCCGTCGAGCAATTCTTCATCCGCGTCGACGACATCCGCGGGCCCGCGCTGGAAGCGGTGGACGCGACGCGCTGGCTGCCAAAATGGGGCCGCAACCGGATCGCCGGCACCGTGGAATCGCGGCCGGACTGGTGCATCTCGCGTCAGCGCACATGGGGCGTGCCGCTGCCGGTGTTCTACGACACGGAGGGGAAGGCAATTCTCGATCCGGCCGTCGTGGAAAAAGTCGCCGCACTGGTTGCCGAACATGGAACGAATCTGTGGTTCGAAAAGGACGACGCCTGGTGGGCGTCCGAACTCGGGCTGCCGGCGGGCACGTCGCGACGCAATGACACGCTCGACGTCTGGATCGACTCCGGCGTTTCGCACGAGGCGGTGCTCCGGCACCGGCCGGAGCTGCGTTTCCCGGCGGACGTTTACATCGAGGCGACGGATCAGCATCGCGGCTGGTTCCAGAGCTCGCTGATGACGAGCGTCGCGCTGAATGGATGCGCGCCGTATCGCGAGGTGATCACGCACGGCTTCGTCGTCGACAAGGACGGAAAGAAGATTTCGAAATCCGCGGAATACAAGAAGCCGACGCACGCCGAGCATTTCGTGAATCAATACGGCGCGGACATCCTCCGGCTGTGGGTGGCGACGGTGCAATACACGGACGAGGTTCCATTTGGCGAAGACATGTTCAAGCAGGTCGCCGAGCGTTACCGCGGTTTCCGGAACGTCCTGCGCATCCTGCTCGCGAATTTCGCCGATGCATCGGAAGGAACGCTTTCGCTCGAGGGGGCAACCACGATCGACCGCTGGGTGCTGAGTCGCCTGCAGCACGTGATCGAGCGGTGCCGTTCCGCCTACGAGGAATACGACTTCCGCGCCGTCTTCGAGACCATCAACCAATTCTGCACGGTGGATCTCAGCGCGGTTTACGTGGATATCACCAAGGACCGCCTCTACTGCGACGCTGCGGAAAGCCCGCGTCGGCGCGCGACGCAGGCGACCATGCGCGCGTGCTTTGAAGCGGTCACACGACTCCTCGCACCGATTCTTGCCTTCACGGCTGACGAGGCGTGGGAATACGCGGGCAGGGCGGAGAGCGTGCATCTCGAGCAGTTCCCGACTCCGGACGTCGCGCTTCGCGACGAGGCACTGGAAGCGCGTGTCGCGCAATGGCTGGAACTGCGAGGCGTCGTGTATCAGCAGGCCATCGAGCCCGGACGCCAGAACAAGACGATCGCGAAATCGCTCGAGGCGCAGATCATCCTCTCCGTTCCGGAATCCTGGATTGCCGAACTGGAATCGGACCGCGAGGAGCTTGAGGAATTCTTCATCGTCAGTCGTGTGGACTTCGAGCCGGGCGAGGCGATCGCCGCGCGGTTGGTGCGCTCGGAGAATGCACGCTGCGAACGCTGCTGGCGGCATCTGCCCACGGTGGGCAGCCATCCGACTCACGCGGGTCTCTGCGACCGCTGCGCGGATGCCGTTTCGAACTGCAGCCCTGCCGCCGCGTGAAAAGGCTCCTCCTCACGCTGACTCTTCCGCTTTACGCGTTGGATCAGATCACGAAGTGGCTCGTGTTGCGTCATATCCACGAGGACGAGGTCATTCCGGTTGTGCCGGGTTTTTTCGACCTCGTGCAGGTGCATAACACCGGAGCCGCCTTCGGCATGATGACAAACAACAACGCGTTTTTCATCGGCCTGTCCACCATCGCGCTGATCGTGATGGCGGTGCTGATGTGGCGGGGGATGTTTCGGGAGCCCGCGGTCAAGGTCGGCGCCGCACTGTTATTGAGCGGCATCTTCGGAAATCTGACGGACCGGCTGCTTCACGGTCACGTGATCGATTTCCTCTCGTTCGATCTTCACGTGCCGTATGCGAATCCGTGGCCGGCTTTCAACGTGGCGGATTCCTGCATCTGCATCGCGGCGGCGATTTTCGTCGCGAGTTCGCTTTTCGAAGACCGGCGCGCGAAGCAGGTTGGTCAGCCGGAATAGGCTGGCCAGTCGGAGGGAGCGGCTGATCTTCTCGCGGGATGCGTTTTTGCATCCTCGCTTTCTATCTTGGTGCGATGATCTGTTCGGCAGGTGCCGAAACCCGCCGTCCGAACATCTTGATCATCACCACGGATGATCAGGGTTACGCGGATCTTTCCTGCATGGGATCGAAGGACATTCGGACGCCAAATCTTGACGCGCTTGCCCGCCGGGGCGCGCTGTGCATCGCGTTCTACAGCAACTCTCCCGTTTGTTCGCCGTCGCGAGCCGCGCTTCTGACGGGAAGGTATCCGGCACAGACGGGCGTTACTTCGATTCTAAGTTCGACGCGGCACACCAAGGGGCTGCGGCCGGATGTGCCGACCATGGCAAGTGTGCTGAAGGAACATGGTTACAATACCTTCCACTGCGGGAAATGGCATCTGGGTTCGGCGGAGGGTTCCCGCCCCATGGATCGAGGATTCAATCGGATGTTTGGATTCTACTCGGGCTGCATCGATTTCTATTCCCATCTCTATTACTGGAGCTCGGCGAATCCGACCCACGATTTGTGGGAGGATGGGAAAGAGGTCTGGCATAACGGGGAATACCTCACGGACTTGATCACGGAGAAAGCCATCACCGCGATCGAGGGAAGCGGCGATCGGCCGTTCTTTGGTTATGTCGCCTACAACGCGCCCCACTATCCGCTCCATGCGCCAGCCGAAGTGGTGGAGAAGTTTGAGCATCTTCCAGCCGAGCGCCGAATGATGGCGGCCATGCTGTGGGTCGTTGATCAGGGTGTCGGCCGGATTGTCCAGCGGCTGGAGAACCTCGGGAAACTCGAGAATACCCTGATCTTCTTCATGTCGGATAATGGTCCTTCACGCGAAAGCCGGAACTGGCTGGACGGAAATACCTCGGAATTCCATGGCGGCAGTGCTGAGCCGTGGCGCGGCGCAAAGTTTACGCTTTGGGAGGGGGGAATTCGCGTGCCAGCCATCTTTTACTGGCCGGCTCGAATTCCGGAAGGACAGACGATTGAGGTTCCGATGATGGCGGTGGATGTGTTTCCAACCGTTCTGGCTGCGGCGGGGGTAAACAAGGTGCCGGGCCTGGCCGGAGTGAACCTCCTGCCACTGTTGGAGTCGGGGGTTGCCCCGAAGTCACGTGATTTCTTTTGGGAGCACGACGGGGAAGTGGCGATGCGTCGCGAGGAATGGAAGCTGCTTTTGCGCAAGAACGGCGACGCGATGCTGGTGAATCTGAAAAGGGATCCGGGCGAGACACGCGATGTGAAGCCCGAGAATCCCGCGCTGGCGCAGGAGATGAAGGAGAGGGCCCTCGAGTGGCGGGCTGCGGTGGCACAGGATTGATCGCTTCGCATTGGCCTCTGTGAGGAGGAGTTTGCTAAAGGAAACGGCATGAAAGTTCCGGTTTCGCCTTACGTTGCCATCGAAGGGATCGTCTATTTTCGCCGCATGCTGGACAAGATCCGGCTCCATGAGGCCGGCGAATTGCGGGAGGACCTGCATGCGAATCTCGGAAAGGGATTCGATCTGCGCTGCTGCAACTTTCTCCAGGTGAAGTATGAGGATGTCGTGCAGCAGGTGAAGCAGGGGGCCAGCGACGAGGAGGTGCTGGCATGGTGCTTCGAGCATGGGGTGCGTCCCACCGAGGAGCAGGTGGAGGTGTGGAGCGAGTTCATGCGGAAGTTTGGATGGAACGACGAAACCTCGGAAAGGCTGGCGTCGCGCAAGGCCGAGAGCGGTCTGGCCGATCGGGACGACATCCAGACATTCTTTGATTACATCGACGCGGACGAGGGGAGGAACCCCGCGTAATGCCTCCGCTTTCCGGGAGATTGCCGCTGGAAAATGGTGCGCAAGCCTCGTAGGCTCGGACAGCTTCGTTATGCCCCCTGTAGAAGAACCCGACACCTATACCGCGTTGGCGGAGCCATCGGCGGCGGAGCGCCGCAAGCGCCTGCGCCGACTGGTGACCCTGGTCATTCTGATTAGCATTGGCGTCCACCTTGTGGCGGGCGTTGGTGCGGGAATCTGGGTGATCGCCCGTTATTTCAGTCAGCCAAAGGCGCAGTTCGTTGCGCAGAAGAAGGTAAAACTCGAGCCGGAGGACCGCCAGCATCGCCTCCAAATGGAGGAGCTGTCCGCGCTGAGGCCGAAGCCGGTTTACGACAATCGCATCCAAAGCCTGCGCCCGTCGCAGCTGGCGTTGCCGGAGCTGCCAACGATGCCGGTGGAGACCATGGTGCCGCTGGACACGGAAGCTCTCGTGACGGGAGCTGTGGAAGGAGTCGGCGTTTCGGGGCAGGGCGAGGGGAGTGGTGGCGGCTTTTTTGGCGGAGCGGTTGACGCCGGGGCTGGCCTGCTCGAAGGCACGCTTTACGACTTCAAGTTGCGGGCGAATGGACTGGAGTCCGAAATCGTGCCGAGTCGGGAGGACATCTGGCCCAACACCGAGCGTTACAAGAAGATCATTTCGCGCGCCCTGTCGGCGGGGCTTCGCGAGAGCTCACTGCGGAATTATTTCCAGGTGCCGAAGAAGCTGTATCTCGCGCAACTGGCGATACCCCCGATGAATGCGGACGCGGCCCCGAAGGCATTCGAGTCCGACATCAAGCCGCAGTTCTGGGCGATCATCTACCGCGGGCAGGTTTCTCCGCCGAGAGACGGGACGTATCGCTTTGCGGGTTCGGCGGATGATGTGATCATCGTTCGTTTCAACAACCGCATCGTGCTGGAGGGTTCGCTGGAGCCCGCCCGGATCACACCATGGGAGACGGACGAGCCGATGAGCCACCGGGGTGGCTGGGGACCGGAATTTGGCGAGGCGAAGCGGCATGTAGTCTACGGCGACTGGATCAACATGAAGGCCGGCCAGTTTTATCCGATCGAAATCTTGATCGGCGAAGTGCCCGGGAGTGTCTTCTACGCGAACCTGCACATTCAGGAAAAAGGTGTGGAATACCCGAAAGGTCCCGACGACACGCCGATTCTGCCGCTGTTTCGCGTGCAGGACATCAAGCCGCCTGCCAACCCATTGCGGCCGATCGGGCCGGACGGTCCTGTCTTCAGCACAAAGACGAGCCGACGCGCAGCCGAACTGCAGAGCGGGCAGTAACGCTACTCGTCGAGGGTGAACCCGACCTTCACGGTCACCTGCCAGTGGGCGATGCGCCCGTCCTCGATGTGACCGCGGGTTTCGACGACTTCAAGCCAGCGCATGTTGCGCAGCGTCGCGCTGGCGCGGGTGAGTGCGTTTTCCACCGCTTTTTCGATGCTGTCCGGAGAAGAGCCGACGAGTTCGATTTTCTTGTAGATGTGATCCATGTGCGGGGAGATCGCTGCAGACGTGATGCTTGACCGTATGCGGGCGCACTCGCAGGATGCTCCGCCTTGAACGCTTACGCTTCTTCCGATTGGGACATCAACTTTCTTGCGGACAACCCGATCGTGCGCACGAAACGCTTTGGCATGCCGAAGGAGGCCAAGCAGGTGCGGTATCCGATCCGGCTGTTGCGCTACTGGTTCGGCTACCACCTGCTGCGAGTGGAGGCGGAGCGGGCGAAGCGGCCGCTCGATGTGGCGGAGATTGGCGTGCACACCGGGCAGTTTTACGAGTTTGTGCGGTCGGCTCCGGCATGCCCGACCTTTGGTCGCTGGACGGCCGTTGACGCAGTGATGCTCACCGAGAAACTGCGCAAGGCGGGCTATGAGGATTTCTGGGAGGGCAATCTCGAGGATCCGAAGTTCGATCTGCCGCAGGATTACGACGCGGCGGTGCTGCTCCATGTGCTGGAGCATCTTTTCGAGCCGGAGGAGGTGCTTGCGCGAATCGCGAAGCGGATCCGACCGGGTGGGGTGTTGATTGGCGGATTTCCGGTGCTGCCTGATTTTCTCGTGAAATCGCGACAGGCGTCGGTGCGCAGGACCGCGAAGCCGATGGGGCATGTGAGCGTGTTTTCGCCGAAGCGTGTGGTGCGCATGGGGGAGGCCGCGGGGTGTGAAACGGAGTTTCTGAGCGGGGCGTTCTTCATGCGCAGCAAGGGGAGCCCGCTGGAGAATTCCGCGGCCTGGATGCGATTCAATCTGCGCTGGGGCGCGATGTTTCCATGGTGGCCGGGAGAGATTTACTGGCTCATGCGGAAGCGCTGAGCGCTCAGAGCTGGCTGGAGATGACCTTGAAGATCTCCGTGTTGTCCTTGAAGCCCTGAAGCCGCTCCGAGCCGGGGCCCTTGCTCACGGCGATCACGTCCTCGGCGATTCCAATTGCCGCCGGCGCGCCGACAGCCGCCGGTTCGATCGGCTGTTGAGGGGCGTCGGGCGAGGCGGGAGCGACGTTGCCGCCGGGGCCGGTCGACCATGTGATGGAAGGGATGCCCTGCGGGTTCGTGCCGATCACGGAAATGCCGCGATCATTCTTGAATGGAAATCCGTTCATGCGCAGACCGCCGACCGATTGCTTGCCGGTGACGATGATCAGCGCGTTCTCGCCGGCGTAGGAAAGCGCCGTCGCCACCGCGCGATCGAGCTCGATCATTTCCCGGAGCACGCGCTCGCCTTCGTTGGCATGGGCGGCCTTCGTGATGAGGCCGGCATCCACGACGAGGAAGTAGCCCTGCGGATTGTATTGCAGGAGCTGGATGGCCTTGCGCACGAGGTCGGAGAGCAAGGGCTGGGGACCGCTGCCTCCGGCAATGTCGGCGTAGTCGAGGTTGCCCGGGGCAAACAGGCCGAGAATCCGTGGTGCCCGCCAGGCGGGGATTTCCAGCATTTCGCCGCGTGTCCGAACGATATCGTAGCCGCTGCGACGCATTTCGAGGATGAGGTCGCGACCGTCGGTGCGGCTTCCTTCCTTCGACTCCGGAAGGAAATCAGCAAGCCCGCCGCCGAGGGCCACGTCGGGCTCTGTGCGGAGCAGCTGAAGCGCGAGATCGCTGTGGTTGAGAGGGTCGGACGACTTCGCGTAGAACGCCGCGAGGGTGGAATCGGTGAGCGAGGCATTCGACACCAGTCCGACGGATCGGCCGCTTTTTTGCGCGAGATCAAGAAGTGACGTGAGCGGCTTCCCGGCGGCGTCCATTGCGAGAGAGCGGTTGTTCACCTTGCGCCCGGTGGCGATGGCGCTGGCGGCGGCGGCGGCATCGGGCACCGCGAAATCGTTCGCGTAGGTGGTGAGCAGGGCGAGGTTGGGAAGGTGCTCGAGGGAAAGCCGGTTGTGCGCGCCGTTTTCGTAGATGCGCGCCGGCGTGAGCGTCCCGGGGGTCAGTCCGTCGCCGATGAAGAGGATGATTGCGAACGGTTTCTGAACAACCCAGTTCGTGTAAAACAGGAAGCCGGCGGCGGCAAAGGCAAGAAGGCAAAAGAGCGCGATAAGGCGGTTGCGCAGTTTCTTCGACATGAGCAGGTTGTTTCCATCACAGTGACGTGCGATTGGCAATCACTTGCGGGTTGCGAATGTCGCACGACTCTCGTAGAAGTGCCATCCACTTACCCCGTGGTGTAACGGTAACACAGAGGCCTTTGGAGCCTTTATTCATGGTTCGAATCCATGCGGGGTAGCCAGTTCTTCGCGCGCGACGGGTGATTTTCCCGATGGATGCCGCGGTTTTTGGTTGAGCGGCGGCGAAGAGCATGCATTCTATGTCGCTCCCGGATTTCCCGGGCGGTTTTCGCCGACGTAGCTCAGGGGTAGAGCAGCTCATTCGTAATGAGCGGGTCGCCGGTTCAAATCCGGCCGTCGGCTCCATGCGTGTCCGGCATTTCCTTTTCGCCGACCGGCTCCTATCGCGTGGAAGTTTCAATGGTTTTGCCGCTGGTCCATTGGGTCCCATGCGGTTCTTGACGTATACGGTGTAGTTGCTAACGAATCCGGGCAGGAAAATCGTCCCATCATGAAGCTCAAAGCGGCCGCCTCCATCATTGTGCTCGTCCTGCTCAGTCTTAGCAGTTGCAAGAAGGAGGAGCCGGTTGTCGAGGAGGTCAGCACGCCTGAGCCGACGCCCGTGGCGACGCCAACACCCACGCCGGCACCGACCCCTGAGCCCACGCCGGAAGCGACTCCCGAGCCCACCCAGGAGCCTGTGGTCGAGCATTCGTATTACCTGAAACGGCGCATTTCGGTTTCGACGGACACCGGTCTGATGGGCTTCGATGCGGGCACCGAGGTTGAATTGTTGTTTGAAAACGCAGGTCGCGCAACGGTTGCCATCGGCGACACGGAGTTCGAGGTCGAGACAAGTGATTTGACGACGGACCTGACCTCGCTTTCTGAGATTCTTGCGAAGCAGGACGCGGCCGCAGCCGAGCGTATCCGTATGCAGAAGGAGAAGCTTGAAATGGAGAAGGCACGGCGTGAGCAGGTTTACGAGGAACGCGCGGCAGCTGTCGCTACCCAGACTGCGAGAATGAACGTTGCTGCGATGCAGCAGCGGCTGAGCCAGCTTAGCATTCAGATCGAGCAAATAACGGCGCGACGCACTCAACTCGAATACGATCTGAGGAAGTTCAAGGACCCGGCCGCAGTGCCTGAAGGCCGTGCGAAGCTACAGGAGTATCGTCAAATTCCTCAGACTCTTCGGAAACTCCGCAACGAGGAATACCAGCTTAAGCGCCAGATTCGGCAGGCCTCGTTGAAATAGAGCTCGCGCCCGGCGAATTGACTCGGAGGTTCGCGTTCGCGTAGCCTCCGGTTCCCCCTCATGAGACAGGTCATTTTCTTCGTCGTCGCGCTCATCGTGCTAGCATCCTCGATTTCCCACCTCTTCGCGCAATCCTCGCATGGACCGGAACGCGCGGTGACTCCCGCGATCAAGGACGAGCATCGTCACCAGGAGTTTCTGCAGCGGATCAAGGAGGGGCCGGTCGCCCTTCTTTTCCTTGGCGATTCGATCACCGACGGATGGCGCGGGGACGGAAAGGAAGTCTGGAAGAATTTCGAGAAGTATCGCCCGGCGAACTTTGGCATCGGTGGCGACCGCACCGAGCATGTGCTCTGGCGCATTGAAAATGGCGAACTCGATGGCATCGATCCGCGGGTGACGGTCATCATGATCGGCACCAACAACATCGGCCACGTCCCGCCGGATGAACCCGCGTGGGCGGCGGCGGGAGTGGAGAAGATCGTCGACACGGTGCACGCAAAACTTCCCCGCACGAAGATCCTGCTGCTGGCGGTGTTCCCGCGCGAAGGCAAGGACTCGGAGCGCCGCAAGGCCACCGAGCAGATCAACGAGCACATCAAGGCGCTCGGAGATCGTGACTACGTGGAGTTTCTCGACATCAACGAGGTGTTCCTCGACGAGAATGGCGAGATCCCAAAGGACATCATGCCCGATGGCCTTCATCCCAACGCGAAAGGCTACGAGCTCTGGTATGCGGCGATTGAACCGAAGCTCGAGGAGATGATGCGCTGAGCGGGCGCATTTTGTTTCCGCGCTGGTTTTCGATCTGCTAAGCACATCCGGCATGGGCTGCCATGTCGTGGATCATCCATTGGTGCGGGCAAAGCTGACGGTTCTCCGCGACGAACGCACGGGTCTCACGGCATTTCGCAACGCGTTGCACGAGCTCAGTCTGCTCGTTGCCTACGAGGCGTTGCGTGACCTTGAAGAGGAGGCGATCACGGTTCGCACGCCGCTTCGCGAATGCCACGGATCGAAGGTGCGCCGGACGATTTTTCTGATGCCAATCCTGCGTGCCGGCCTTGGGATGGCGCAGGCTCTGTCGCAGGTGCTGCCCGAGGCGCCGGTGGGGCACATCGGCATGTTCCGCAATGAAGAGACGCACCAGCCCGAGCCTTATTATTTGCGGGTGCCGCCGGGAATCGAGGAGGCGGAGGTCGTGTGCGTGGATCCGATGCTGGCGACGGGAAACAGCGCCGTGTCGGCCATCGAGCAACTCAAGCAGGCCGGCGCGAAACGGCTCCGGCTGGTTTGTGTGATCGGCTGTCCGCAAGGCGTCCTGCGCATGACGGAGGCGCATCCCGACGTGCCGATTTATCTCGCGGGAATTGACGAAGGGCTCAACGAGCGCGCTTACATCGTGCCAGGCCTTGGCGACGCGGGCGATCGCTATTACGGGACGTGATGCGTCGTCAGTAGGGGCGCATGAGGATACGCGCCTCGGGATCGAGCTGACGCTCGGTGCGATAGATCAATGGCGGGCTCATCGACCGCAGCTCGTAGCCGGTCAGCACAAACTCCGGATAAAATCCATCGCTGGCCGGTTCGTAAACCATGTCGCCCGAGAAGTAACCGGTGAACTTGTATTCGAAGTTATTGTCGTAGCCGATGTTGTTGGCGGCGCGATCCGGGGCGAGCATCTTCTGCTCGTTGAGCATGACGAGTTTCGCGGTGTTCCAGGGCTTGCCCGGTTCGCGCACCCAGCCCCACATCTTGTAGTGCTTTTTGTAAAGTCGGCGCGCGATGAAGTAATCCCCCGGCGGCTCGAGCTTGATCGAGGCGTTCATCGCCTGGCGACGAATCTCCGCGTCCGACTGCAGCGTTTCGCAGCCTTGGAAGAAGGCCAGCAGGGCGAGGGAAAGAACCGGAAGCGCGCGAAGGAACCTCATACGAATGGGTTCGCAATAACACGCCCGGGCGCGGGACGGAAGACTTTCACCGCGTGATTGTCGCGGCGCTCAGCTGGCCGTGAAGGCCTACGACAGGAACCAGCGAGAGCCCGGGTGTCTCGCGCCTCGCAAGAACCCCGCAGATGAGCTGAAACACCGTGGATGCGGCGAATGCTTCACCCAGTGCCTGTCCGGGTTGCAACAAGTGGCCGGGAAGTTCGGAGACGATGCCGTCGAAACGGGTGCCGGATGCCGGGGAGATGAGCAAATCGGGAGTGCGATCCCCGCAAAGCCTGGCAACAACGTCCTTCATTGCACGCCGTCCATCGGGGATCGTTCGATACGTGCGGCACGTCGGAGGGCAGTCGATGCGGACATCACCATCGCGTCCAAGCAACAATGCGCCCGCACCCTCGCTGAAAATCACAGGGCGGTAATTCCACGTGGCGTATCCGTCGCAAATGATCCAGTCGGCTTCCTCGGCGGCCACAACGAGGCAGCGATCGCAGGCATCGGACTCGAGGAGTTCGATGGCCGCGGCGACGGCGTCGATGCCGGCCGTTGCGTCATTGACCATGGTGGAGACGGTGCCCGCGATGCCGAGGGCGGCCGCGACATGGCTGGCCGGCGCATTGTAAACGGTCTCGGGAAAGAGGAGGGGACTTCCGGAATGCGCGCCGCGTTCCGCGACATCCGCGAAGAACCGCCGCGTGTAAATGACGCCGCCATTCGTGGTCGCGAAGAGAAGTGCCAGCCGGTCGTTGCCGGCAGTGTGATCGGCATCGCGGCATGCGTCCATTGCCGCGGCGACCGCCATGTGGGAAATCGCACTCGACCGCCGAAGACGTGGCTGGCGCGCGGTGTCGGAGAAAAACTGCTCATCGACCCGGCGGACGGCATGCGGCGTGCCGGTAAAGGGATTCTTCAGTTCCGAGACCGGCGCGGATATTCCATTTTTCAACGCCGTCCAAACGCCCTGCAAATCCCGACCCAGCGGAGTCACCCAGCCACAACCTTGAACGGCGACACTCATAAGGTGGCGAGGGCGAGGGTGGCATTCGAGCCACCAAAGCCGAGAGAGTTGGAGAGGACGCGTCGCGCGGCATGCGGCCGCGTGGTGTTTGCGACGATGTCGAGCGCGACGTCGGGATCCGGCGTGCGGAAATTGAGATTGGCGGGGAGAAAGCCCGCCCGCATCGCGAGCACGCAGAACGCGGCTTCGATGGCGCCCGCCGCGCCGAGGGAGTGGCCCATCTGCCCCTTTGTGCTGCTTATCGCGGCCTGTGGACACGTCGCAGCGAGCGCGCGGGCTTCGCAGGCGTCGTTGAAGGTGGTCGCCGTGCCGTGCGCATTCACGTAATCGACGGAGTCCGCGCTCCAGCCTGCGTCGGCCAAAGCGGATTCCATCGACGCTCGCGGTCCGCTGCCATCGGGGTTCGGCTGGGTGAGGTGAAAATTGTCATTGGCGGCGCCATAGCCCGCCACCTCCGCAAGGATCTCGCGGCCCGCGGCGCGGGCGGAGTCCAGCGATTCGAGCACGAAGACCGCAGCGCCTTCACCGAGCACGAGTCCGGTGCGTCCCGCGTCGAACGGCCGGCACTTGTCCCCGGTCGCCGCCTGCAGAGAGGAGAAGCCGGCAAAGACGAGCTCGCACAGCGCGTCGTATCCTCCGCAAAGGACGCGTTCGGCGCGGCCGGATCGGATCAAATGAAACGCGGCTCCGATCGCGTTTGTTCCGGAGGCGCACGCATTCGAGACGATGCGGATCGGCGCTTCGACGCCGAGTGCATCGAGCGCGTCGCGCACGGGTTGCTGCGGCACGTATTCGCGCACCCAGCGGGCGGCTTGCGGCGACCGCTCGCCGTGCAGGAACATGCGATAGAAATTTTCGCCGAATGTCATTCCGCCGCTCGTGGTGGCAATGATCACGGCATCGGGCGTGAAACGTCCGTGCGGGACGATCGCTTCGAGAGTCGCGGCGAGCATCATTCGCGATGCGGGATTCCATCGTCGCGAACGGGGAAATCCCTCGACGCCGCCGGGATCATCGACCTGACCCGCCGTCCGGCACTTGCATTGTGAGACGTCGAACGCGCGCACCGGCGTCACGCAATCGCGGGCCTCCCGCAAGGCTTCCGTGGTCTCGGTGCAATTGGAGCCCAGCGGGCTCACACACCCCATACCGCTCACCACGACTCTCCGACGACTCATCAGGATACGTTACGGGCAGCGGTGGGGAGTTGGCGGCAAAAATTATCGAACAACCCTTGCCTCGATCTGGCCATGCGGCGCGTCCTGAGGCGTGAAGGTGAGATTCGGATTCTCGATGCCGAATCGCGAGAGATCCGCCAGGAAGTAATGCTTGTTTGGCAGCGCGATGCGAATTTCGGAAATCGACGGCACCGCGGCGAGGGCCGCTTCGCCCATTTCGAAGATCGTGCGTTGCACCGAGGGGCTGAAACGTTCGACGAAGACTTTCAGCAATGCGCCGAGGACGGCGAAATTTGCGGCGGGAAAATCAATGTCCGTCGAGGTGAATTTCCATTCACTCTCGATGATCGTGGAAAGAATGCGGTCCGTCGCATCCTCGAGGGTCGTGAACTCCGAGCGGTGAAAGCCGACGAACGCCGAATTCGTGGAGTTCAGCACGAGCAGGTCGCGGATGCCCGAGATGACTTCGCAATCGTCGCGGCTCATCACGACCCGCGTGAAAGGCTCGCCCTTGCCGGAGGCGTGAAAGGAATGCCGGGCGGGATTTCCCTCGATCACCATGCGCTCCCAGCGACGTTCACGAATCTCGATGTGCACGCGATCGACATGCGCGTAGCGCTCGAGGAAGTGATTGCCGATGACCAGTGCGAACGATTCGATGCCCGGACCGAGATGCTGGTGGGCGAGCGCGATGACCGTGTTCTTGATGGTGTCCGTCGCCACGATCTGGGAGTTGTCGTCGCTGAGGTAGGATTTTTCGAAGTTTCCCTCGAGCAGCACGTCGGCCGAAACTTCGACGACCGACTGGCATTCCCCTTCGATGAATTTGCGCAGAACGCGCACCTTCTCCTTGCCGTAGCGATTCGATCCTAGCGTGGCCATTTCAGTTAAATGATAGCACCCGGCGTGCGGATTGTCGCTCATCGCGCAAAGAGTTGCGACATGGGTCAATTTTTCCGAAAAGGCGGCGTGCAAATCGGGGAGTTGAACGCTCTGGCGAGGGAGGAGTTTCTGGCGCGGCTTGAGGGCATCTGGGAGCATTCGCCGTGGATTGTTGAGGCGGTGGTCGATCAGCGGCCGTTCGCGAGCCGGCAGGCGCTGCTGGCCGCGATGTGGCGCGTCGTGACTTGCGCGGACGAGGCGCGGCAGCTCGCGCTGCTGCGGGCGCATCCCGACCTCGCGGGGAAACTGGCGCGGGCGGGGGAACTCAGTGCCGAGTCGAGCGCGGAGCAAAGTGGTGCGGGGTTGGACCGGTTGTCGCCGGCGGAGTTCGACGAGTTTTCCGCGCTCAACAGCGCCTACACGGCACGGTTCGGATTTCCGTTCATCATCTGCGTGCGGAATCACACGAAGGCGTCGATTCTCGAAGAATTTCGCGGCCGGCTGGAGAATGACCGGAAAGCTGAGCTGAGCCGGGCACTGGAGGAAGTGCGGCAGATCGCCGCGCTGCGGCTTGCAGACCGGGTCAGGGAATGAGTATGGAGGAGGGGCCGGGCGACTGTGCACCGGCGACCGTGGAAAGCCCGATCTGCGAATTCCTTTGATGGCCGGAAAACTCACGACTCATGTGCTGGACCTGGTTCGCGGCGGACCGGCCGCCGGAATGACCATCGAATGCGTCGATCAGCACGGCGAGGTCTTGAAAACTCTTGTCACAAACGCCGATGGCCGAACGGATGTGCCCGTATTCAACTCGGAGGAAATGCAGGTCGGAATCTTCGAACTGCGATTTCAGGTGGGTGCCTATTTTCGCGATCACACCGGATTCCTCGACATGGTCCCGGTGAGGTTTCGCATCATGGACGCGTCGCAGAGCTACCACGTTCCGTTGCTTTGCACGCCGTGGTCCTACAGCACGTATCGCGGGAGCTGAGGGTTGGATACGCGGGCCTGGGAGTATCTCGAGATCCTTGGGGGAATCACGGACGAGCTGCCGGGTCTCACGCGCACGTTTCTCTCGCCGGCCTTGGAGCGCGCGAAGCAGGTGGTGGCGCGCTGGATGGAGGAGGCGGGACTGACGGTTTTTGAGGATCAGGCGGGGAACCTGATCGGGCGATGGGATTGCGGAGATCCCCATGCCGGCACGTTCGTGGTGGGGTCTCACCTCGACACGGTTCGCGATGCCGGCCGATTCGATGGGGCGCTTGGCGTGGTGCTCGGAGTGCTCGCGGCGCGGCGGCTGAAGGGGGAGGGCGTCCGACGGTCGCATCATCTCGAGGTGGTCGGGTTTTCCGATGAGGAGGGCGTTCGATTTCAAACCACGTATCTCGGCAGCCGGCATTACTGCGGAACATTGGGTGAGCGCGAGAAGGCGTTTGCGGATTCCGAAGGCATCACGGTTGAACAGGCGATCGCGGCGCATCGTCCGCGATGGCCGTTGCCTCCGCCGCGCCGGGTGATCGGCTACGTCGAGGCGCATATCGAGCAGGGACCGGTGCTCGAGAAGAGTGGGCTGGGGCTTGGAGTGGCCACGGCGATCGCGGGGCAGACACGCGCCCGGGTGGTGGTGGAAGGCGAGGCGGGCCATGCGGGCACGACGCCGATGCATTTGCGGAAGGATGCGCTTGCCGGTGCGGCGGAATGCATCGTGATGATCGAGCAACGCGCGCGGGAGACGGACGGAATTGTGGCGACGGTCGGCGAGGTGAAAATCCGCTCGGCCGCGAGCAACGTGATTCCGGGCCGGGTGGAATTCACGATCGATCTTCGCTCCGTCGACGACTCAATGCGGGCCCGATTTTCTCACGAAGTTTTTGTGGAGATTGAGAGTGTCGCAAAGCGGCGGGGTTTGGCGGTGCAAATCGACCTTCCTCTCGACGCGTCCTCGACGAATTGCTCGCCGGTTCTTTGCGATCGACTCGCCGAAGTGGTTCGCAACCGACAGGGCATATGCCCGATGCTGGTGAGCGGAGCGGGACACGATGCGGTGGCGCTCGCGGAAGTGGCACCCACGGCGCTGCTATTTGTGCGTTGCCGCGGGGGGCTCAGTCATCATCCCGACGAATATGCCTCGCCCCAGGATGTCTCCGCCGCGCTCGATGTGCTCGTCGAGTTTTTGAAAGCGATTCCGGAGATCATTCGGACATGAACATACGGGGTGTCACAACGAGCGAATTTTCCTCCGGCAATCCGCGAGTTTTTGGATATCTTCTTTGCCATGTCGGAGCTCACGCATCTGCCTGCCGAGCAGCGCTTCGAATCTCCGGAGGGCGGCGTGCTCGAGTATCGGCTCGATGGCAGGCGAATGCTTTTGACGCACACCTGGGTGCCGCCGGATCTGCGAGGAAAGGGCATTGCGGAGAAGATGGTGCTCGCGGCGCTGGAAACCGCGCGAACGGAAGGGTGGAAGGTCGTTCCGATTTGCGGATACGTGGATGCCTTTCTGCGCAGGCATCGCGAGTTCGACGACTTGCGTGCGGACGCGTAGCATGACGCATCTCCCCATGATGCACCCCGCCTTGCGACGCTTGTTTTTTGTGACTGCCGCCGCCGTGATTTGTGCGCAGTCGCTTCTCGCCGACGGACGAAACTGGATGAAGGAAATCCCGGATGACGCGCCGCTCTCATCGCTGGCGATTCCGGGCACGCATGATACGGGGGCGCTGTATGAGGATTTTCCGGGAACTTCGACCTGCCAGAATTTGACGCTCGAGAAGCAACTCGATGCGGGCGTGCGCTTTCTCGACATCCGTTGCCGGCGCGTGGGGGATTCGTTTGCGATTCACCACGGGATGGTGTTTCAGCGGATGAGCTTCGATGACGTGCTGGAGATCGTCTCGAAGTTTCTCGACGAGAATCCCTCCGAGACGGTTGTAATGAGCATCAACGAGGAGTATGCGGCGAAAGATCCCGCGCGTTCCTTCGAGGAAACCTTCGAGGAGTATCTGAAGCGGGATCCTGCGCGCTGGTATCTCGACGAGGAGCTGCCAACGCTCGGTGCGGTGCGGGGCCGGATCGTGCTGTTCCGCAGATTTGCCGCGGAGCGAACCAAAGGCATCGACGCCTCCCGATGGCCGGACAACTCCACGTTCACCGAGGGATTGATCCAGGTGCAGGATGAGTTCGACGTCAAAAGCAACGACGAGAAATGGCGCGCGGTGAGCGCGATGTTCGACGAAATGAAGCAGGGCGATCGCGGCGTGCTGCGCCTGAATTATGTGAGCGGCCGGCAGGAGGGGATGCTCGGTATTCCAAACATTCCCAAGGTTTCCAATGACCTGAACGCCCGGCTCGTGGACTGGCTGGAGAGGAACCGCCAGCCGTTGAGCGGAATTGTCGTGATGGACTTCGTCACGCCAAGGATGTGTGAGCTCGTGATTGCGCAGAACGCGCAACGTTGAGGCACTTCAAAGCGACTGCCCGGCGAGACTCGCGACCATGGCGAGGAGTTCGGAAGGATTTACGGGCTTCGCAATGTGCATCTGGAAGCCGGCGTGCAGAGCTGCGATGCGATCCTGCGATCGGGCGTAGGCGGTGAGTGCGATGGCGGGGATGTTGCCGCCACGGTCCGCGGGGCGTTTGCGAATTTCGCGGAGCAACGCATAGCCATCCATTTCCGGCATGCCGATGTCGCTGATGATGACGTCCGGCAGTTGCTGGTCGAGCAACTGGAGCGCGGCTTGCGCGGAGTCGGCGACGGTGATGCTGGCGTTGTGCTCCTCGAGGAGTCGTCGCACCATTTCGCGGCTGTCAGCCGAATCCTCGACAAGAAGGACGTTCACATTTCGCAGGGAGGGTGCGGTGAGCGGGGTGGGATCCCCGATGGAGTCCAGCGCCTCGCGGGATGAATCGCCCGGATTTTCCGTGGGATGGATGATCCCGCGAGGAAGCGAAACCACAAAGGTTGCGCCCTGGTTTTCTCCCGGACTGGCTGCCGTGACCGTGCCGCCGTGCAATTCCACGAGTTGCTTCACGATGGCGAGGCCGATGCCGAGGCCGGAGAATCGGCGTGTTGTCGAGGCGTCCGCCTGCTGAAAGCGATTGAAGATGAGCGGAAGGAAATCGGCGGAAATCCCGATGCCTGTGTCGCTGATGCGGATCTCGACATGGGACTCCGCACGTGTGAGCGCGATCTGGATCCGTCCCTCCTTCGGAGTGAACTTCACCGCATTGTTCAGCAAATTCCAAAAGATCTGGCGAAGCCGATTCGGATCTCCGTGGGTGTGTCCAACGGTGGAATCGATGACCGATTGCAGGTGAATACCCTTGGCTTCGGCTCCGGGACGGATGGTCTCGATCGCATCGGCGAGAATGTCCGCGATGTCGACCGACTCCACTTCGAGTCGCACCTTGCCGGAGACGATGCGACTCAGGTCCAGGAGATCCTCGATGATCTGCGTCTGATTCCGGGTGTTGCGCGCGATGATTTCCAGTCCCTTCTCGAGATCCTCCGGTGAGCGGGAACGCTGGAGCAGGGTGGTCCATCCCATGATGGCGTTCAAGGGAGTGCGCAGCTCATGGCTCAACGTCGCGAGAAATTCGTCCTTCATCCGGCTTTGCCGTTCGGCCTCGAGACGCGCGCTGCGCTCGGATTCCAGGAGTTCCTGAATGCGTTCCTCCAGCAGCTTTTTGTCGTGGATGTCCGTATTCGTGCCGAACCATTTCACGATCGCACCTGTTTGATCGCGGACTGGTAGTGCGCGACCGAGGTGCCATCGCCACTCGCCGTCGGCGCGCCGGAGACGATACTCCATCTCGTAGGGGGTGCCGGTCTGCACGGCGTGATTCCATTTCTCGACGATTTCCGGAAGACGCGATGGTTCGTGGGTGCGCTGCCAGGATTCGTAGCCTACGGCGCCCGGCTCGATGCCGGTGTATTCATACCACTGCTGGTTGAAATACGAGACGTGCCCGTCGGGCTCGGCGACGAAGATCATCTGGGGCATCGCGTCGGCAAGGCGGCGGAAATTCGCCTCGCTGCGCATGAGTTCGCGGGTGACGCGGGCGCGCTCGATCGTCGCCCAGGCCCGCTCGATGACGACTTCGAGAAGCTGCAGGTCGTTCTGCGTCCAGTCGCGCGGCGCATTTTCGTGCACGGCCACCATTGCCACGAGCTGGCCGGCCTTGATGAGCGGCTGGCAGATCGTTGCGTGGATGGACAGACGGAGCAATCCGTCGCGGCCCTCGTCGTTCAACTCGTTGGCGACGTTCCGCAGGATGAGCGTCCGCCCCGCGCGAAGCGTCGAGCGGATCGTGTGGCCGAAGTCGTCGATACGATACAGGCCCTTGATGCTCTTGAAGCCGTCGCTCGTGTAATCTTCGCGGACACGGAAAGTGTTGCCGTCGGACTCGACATCCGCATAGGCGCAGCAGTTGACGCCGAGATGCGAGCCGAGCATGGAGACGATGACGCGCATCACCTCCTCGGGATCCAGCGAGATGCGGGTTCGTTCCCCGAGATCGCTCAGAAAGCGAAATCGCTCCTCGCTGGCCTGGAGGGCGAGCTGGATCGTTTTCGTTTCCGTGATGTCGAGCGCGGTGCCGGCGAATGTCATCGCCTGGCGCCGGCCGTCCTTTTCGGTGAAATGAGCCTTGCCGCGCGATAAGACCCAGCGAATCGAGCCGTCCGGCCGGACGACACGGCACTCGACCTGATAGGGCCGGGGATTCACCGGATCGACCGCATGCGCGATCGAGCCCGCGACATGGGCGCGATCCTCGGGATGAATGGAGGTGAGGATGCTCTCGAATTCGTGCTCGTCGCCGGTGACGCCGAAAATTTCCCGGACGCGCTCGTCCCAATAGATTTTTCCCTCGATGAGGTCGTAGCTCCACCAGCCGAGCGGCACGGTTTGAAAGGCCAGTTCCCGTTGCTCGCGAAGGAGTGCGGCGTCGTATGTCGAGGTTAGGGACATAAGGAGAAAAGCGACGCGGGAAGCGGGGAGACGACAGGTCGCCTTCGATGGATGGCATCTAAAAGGGGGTGCGACATGCTGGGAAGCGTATTCGTTGGCCCCGCCTGGATCGGATGTATCAGCAACGGGATGCCGCCTAACGAAGATTTTGCAGAAAGAGATCGCACGCAACGGGTTATTTGACTGCAATCAATGAGCCGCATAAGCGGCAACGTGATCTGGGTCTCACGCAATCCCCCGCTTGATCCGGCGACACGGCGCTTCGGCGTCGAGTTTGGAGCGGGGTCTTCGATCCCCTCAAATGAAACGAATCCTCCCCCTGATCGTCGTTGCGGGCCTTGCCTGCGCACCGCTCTCCCTCGTCGCCGCCGGTAACAACTGGATGGCCGACCAACTCAACTCGCTGCTGCTCTCGCAGCTGTCGATCCCCGGCACGCACGATTCCGGCGCGCTTTATGAGCCGTTCCCCGGAACGGCAAAGTGCCAGAACCTCACGATCGCCCAGCAGCTCAATGCGGGTGTCCGGTTCCTAGACATCCGCTGCCGGCATATCGACAACGCGTTCACGATTCATCACGGCAGCGTTTATCAGAACCAGAATTTCGACGACGTGCTGAATGCCGTGATCGGTTTCCTCAACGCGAATCCCACGGAGACCGTCATCATGAGCGTGAAGGAGGAGCACACGCCCTCGAACAACACGCGATCGTTCGAGCAGACCTTCGACTGGTATGTCTCGAAGAATCCGGGCAAGTGGCTGCTGAGTCCCCACATCCCGAAGCTCAGCGAGGCGCGCGGGAAGATCGTGCTGTTCCGCCGATTTGGCGCGGGCTCGCTGCCGAAAGGGATCGACGCTTCGAACTGGCCCGACAACACGACCTTCGCAAACAACCGGATCCGCGTGCAGGACCAGTATCAGGTCTCGAACAACGACAACAAATGGAACGCGATCACCGCGATGTTCGAGGATGCGCGCACGGGTCCGGGGGACATCCTTCACGTGAATTTCACGAGCGGTGTGAAGTCGGGGTTTTTGGGAATTCCGGACATTCCCGGCGTGTCGAACGACATCAACTCCCGCCTGTCGAACTGGCTCTCGTCGAACACCGGACGCCGGTATGGCGTCGTCGTGATGGACTTCGCCGACGCCGCGAAGTGCAATCTCATCATCAACGGCGCCCAGCCGCACTTCGACAGCGCGTTCATGATCGTGAACCGGAACAGCGGTGGCACACTGGACCTCATCGGCGGAAACATGAGCGAAGGCGCCGTGATCAACCAGTGGCAATACGACTACGGTGGCCCGAACCAGCGCTGGATGCTCGTGCCCGACGAGACGGGCGGCCATTTTCTGCTCTATTCATGGGTGAGTCGAAAGGTGGCCACCATCGCCGGCAACTCCACGGCGGACGGCGCGCAACTGACCTCCGCCACCTACGTGCCGGGCAACGCCTCGCAGCAGTGGGACCTCGTTCATCTCGGGGACGGGTGGTTCCACATTCGCAATGTTCACAGCAACAAGATCCTCGAAGTCGCGGGAGGCAGTCTGGCGAACAACGCGAAGATTCAACAGGCGACCAGCAACGGCGCGACCTATCAGCAGTTTCGTCTGCAGCCTTGGGGTGACTATTTCGTGCAGGCGGATTCCGGCCGTTACGTGTGCGTGCAGGGCGCAACGAATGCGAATGGCAGTCTGATCATTCAATACGACCGGGAGAACAACCCGTGGTTCAAGTGGCGCTTCGAGAGTGTCGGCGAGGGCTGGTTGAAATGCTCCAGCCTTTACGCTTTGAACCGGGTGCTGTGCGTGCAGAGCGCGTCCACGGCAAATGGCGCGGACTGCCATCTCTGGGACTACAACCCGAATAACATCGGCGACCAGAAGGTCCGCGTGCTCCCGAAGACGAACGGACGCTTCAAGTTCTACTTCGCGCACACCGGCAAGACGTGGGACATCCCCGGCGGTCAAACCGGGAACAACGTCGTGCTCGAGCAATACACGGACAACACGAACGTGTGGCAGGAGTTTCGTCTGCAACGCGTGCGTTGAGACGATGCCGGGATGGGCTGCCCGGTGCGCAGCCCGTCCCGGAAGTTCTGGCATGCAATGGGGGTGGGGATGGCGTAAGGTGGGGCGAACGACGATGAAAGCATTGTTCCCCCTGGCCATTGCTGTCGCGCTTGCCGGCCTGAGCGCGTGTTACACCCCTCGCGACGTGCGTCCCGCCGCAGTCGAGGAGGCGAAATCGATTGTGGTGAAGGATCTGCCCGCGCTGGCGTCCACCATCACGCAACAGCAGCCGGGTCGCGCAGGGATGGTGCGACTGCTCAAGCAATACCTCGCGCAGCATCCCGAGGTGTATGGAATGGCCTTCGCCCCCGGTCCGCCGCCCGCGGGCAAGACGCCCAAGCCCGCGATCTACGTTTACCGGCACGGGCGGGGATTCGCGACGCGCGAGCTTGCGCTGCCCAATTACAACTACCTGCGGATGGAGTGGTATTGGAAACCGATCCATCGAATGGAGGCCTGCTGGAGCGAGCCGTATTTCGACGTGGAAGGCGGCGACGTCTGGATGCAGACCTACTCCATTCCGCTGCTGTCGGGGGATGGCTCCGTTTACGGCGTGCTGACCAACGACGTGCCCGTTCACAAGCCGCGCAACGGATAACACCGGCGATCGCTTCTCGCGATTTTCGAAAAATTTTTCGAAAAGTTGTCCGGCGGGAGGACGTTCGTTCGTCGCGAGAATGAAAACCCATGAATGCCGAGACTCACAAAGTCGTTTCCCGCGAAGAGTGGCTGGTCGCCCGCAAAGCGCTGTTGCGACGGGAAAAGGAACTCACCCGATTGCGCGATCAAATCTGTGCGGAGCGCCGCGCGCTCCCCTGGGTGCGTGTGGAGAAGGACTACGTGTTCGAAGGGCCCGAGGGACGCGTTTCGCTCGGTGACCTCTTCGATGGACGCAGCCAGCTCTTCATTTACCACTTCATGTTTGGTCCGGGATGGAGTGAGGGCTGCGACGGTTGTTCTTTCATTTCGGATCATGTCGATGCCGCGCGACAGCATTTCGAACATGCGGATCTTTCCTTCGCGGCGGTGTCGCGGGCGCCGTGGAAGGAGCTTGAGCCGTTCAAGGAGCGAATGGGCTGGACCTTCCGATGGGTGTCCTCCGCCGGCAGCGACTTCAACTACGACTTCGGCGTGTCGTTCACTCCGGAGCAGCTGGCGGCCGGCCCGGTCGAATACAACTACGCGTCCTGCGACATGGGGTTTGAAGACCTGCACGGCGAGAGCGTGTTTGTTCGCAACGATGCCGGAGAGATTTTCCACACCTACTCGTCCCATGCGCGGGGAGGGGAAAGCCTGATCGGCGCGTTCGCGTTCCTCGATTTCGTGCCGAAAGGCCGCAACGAGACATCCACGATGGACTGGGTGCGGCATCACGACCGCTACGAGACCAGTTCGACCGAATCCACCCGCTGCTGCAGCCACGACTGACCAATGCCATGAAACTCTTTCTCAAAATCCTCGGCGTGCTGGCGGTTCTGCTGGTGGTTCTTTGCCTGTTCATTGCCTCGCGGCCCGACGAGTTTAAAGTCACACGCTCGGCGGTTATCGATGCGCCGCCGACCGTCGTGTTCGAGAAGGTCGACAACCTCCAGAATTGGAACAGCTGGTCGCCGTGGGCGCCACTCGATCCCGACGCGAAATACGCGTTCTCCGGACCGGAGGCCGGGGTTGGCGCGACTTTTGCGTGGGCGGGAAACGAACAGGTCGGCGAGGGAAAAATGACGATCACCGAAAGCAAGCCGCTCGAGCTCGTGGGATTTCACATGGAATTTTACAAGCCGTTCCCGGGCACCAGTGAGACGGAGTTCACCTTCCGGCCCGAGGGAAATGGCACGTTGGTGACGTGGACCATGACCGGAAGGAACAACTTCGTCGCAAAGGCGGTCGGCCTCTTCATGGACTGCGACAAGATCGTCGGCACCTATTTCGAGGAAGGCCTGGCAAACTTGAACCGCGTCGCCTCCGCGCAGACGGCGAACTGATTTCCCTGCAACCAAACCCCAAACCATCCAAACTCATGCCCAAATACATCGACGGCTTTGTCCTGCCGCTTCCAAAGGACAAGATCGACCAATACAAGAGCATCGCGGAACAAGCCTGTGCCGTCTGGAAGGAGCATGGTGCTCTCGACTACGTGGAATGCGTCTGCGAAGACCCGAATGCCCCGGAGATGATTTCATTCCCTCAGCTCGCCGGTGCATCGGACGCGGAGACGGTGATTTTCGCGTGGATCGTCTATCGTTCGCGCGAACATCGCGACGAGGTGAATGCGAAGGTGATGGCGGATCCGCGAATGAATGAGATGTGCGGTGAAGCAGGGCCGCCGTTCGACTGCAAGCGGATGGCCTACAGCGGATTCGAAGTCCTCGTTTCAGCCGACTAACCCACGCAAGCCATGGAAAAATCGAAGCACCTGCTGCTCTTTCGCGGCAACAACTGGGACAGGGAACTCTCGCCCGCGGAGCTTCAGGAGGTCGTCGACCGCTGGATGGCGTGGTTCGACCGCCTTACGAAGGAAGGAAAGGTCCTGGGCGGGCATCCACTGGAGAATACCGGCAAGCTCGTGTCCGGGAAGGGCGGACAGACGATTTCCGACGGTCCGTTCGCGGAGTCGAAGGAAGCAATCGGCGGCTACTTCATGCTTGCGGAATGCACGTTCGAGGAAGCGCTTGCGATCGCCAGAGAAAATCCGGCGCTCGAGCACGGGCTCGTCGTCGAGGTGCGGCCGGTGGCTGAGTTGTGCCCCAGCCGGGCGCGCGCCCGCGATGAAGCCGCGATGGCGACGGCCGCGGAGTGAGAATTCCGTCGAAGCGACCGGAGCCTCCGGAAGTCGCGCGACTGACGGAGCGCCTCTTTCGTGAGGAGGCGGGGAAGCTGGTGTCGGTGATGACCGGCATCTTCGGCATCGAGCGCCTGCAGCTCGCCGAGGATGTCGTGCAGGAGGCGCTGGTTCGGGCGTTGCAAACCTGGCCCTATTACGGCCTGCCCGACAATCCTGCGGCGTGGCTCACGCAAACGGCGAAACGCGTCGCGCTCGATGTCGTCCGCCGCGAAAAGCGGTTTCGCGACAAGCAGCCCGAGATCGAGGCCTCGATGGACCGCTGGTCCTCGGGCGAGGGCCCGAATGGCGCGCCGACCCTTGACGGCGAGATCCAGGATGATCGGCTGCGATTGATGTTTGTGTGCTGTCACCCGGCGTTGCCGCCCGAGGCGCAGACCGCGCTGGCATTGCGGACGCTTTGCGGATTCAGCCCCGCGGAGATCGCGCGCGCTTTTTTTGCCTCCGACGCCGCGATCGAAAAACGCCTCACGCGGGCGCGGCAGAAGATCCGCGACGAGAAGATCCCTTTTGAAATTCCGGCCGGTCCGCAGCTTCCCGAGCGCCTCGACGGCGTTCTGAAGACGCTCTACCTGCTTTTCAACGAAGGTTACAAGGCCTCCACCGGCGATCAGCTCGTGCGGGAGGAGCTGTGCATGGAGGCCATCCGGCTCACCTCGCTGCTGGCGGCCCATCCGGTGGGTGACGACCCGCGCACGCACGCCCTGCTGGCGCTCATGCTCCTCAATGCCGCGAGACTGCCCGGCCGCACGGATTCCGATGGCAACATGCTGCGCCTCACCGAGCAGGATCGCGCGAAATGGGATCGCGGGATGATTGTCGCCGGCATCCGGGAACTCGAAGCGGCGACGGCCGGGGATGTGCTGACCGAGTATCACATTCAGGCCGGTATCGCAGTGTGCCATTGCACCGCCGCGAGCGACGAGGAGACGGATTGGGCACGCATCCTGTATCTCTACGACCTCTGGCTCGCCCACGACGATTCACCGGTGATCGCGTTGAATCGCGCCGTGGCGCTGGCAAACGTCGAGGGACCGGAGGCGGGAATTCGCGCCGTGGAAGCAATCCAGGATCGCGACCAGCTCAAGTCCTATTACCTGCTGCCCGCGGTGTTGGGGGAATTCCACTCGCGGCTCGGGAATTTCAAGCAGGCGGCGGCATACTACCGGCGGGCGCTGGAGCTCTCCGGCCTGAAAGCGGAGAAAGTGTTTCTCCTGGAGCGCCTGCGCCGGTGCGAAGGGCAATAGCCTTCTCTAATGGTGATGATGCCCGCCCGGGCCGTGGGCGTGGCCGTGCGCCAGCTCTTCCTCGGTGGCATCGCGCACGTCGCGCACGGTCACGTCGAAGGTGAGGTTCTCGCCGGCGAGGGGATGGTTGCCATCCACGGTGACCTGATCGCCCTCCACGTGCGTGACGGTGAGGATCTGAACGTCGCCGTTCGGCGTTCTGGCCTGAAGCCGGATGCCCGGAACGATCTCCGGAACGCCTTGAATGCTGCTTCGCGGAATGATGCCGACCATCGACTCGTCACGCAGTCCGTAGGCGTCCTTCGCCTCGATGGTGACCCGCAACTGGTCGCCGGACGACTTCCCCTCGAGCGCCTTTTCGAGGCCCGGGATGATCTGCCTGGAGCCATGCAGGTAGGACAGCGGCTCGTGTCCGATCGACGAATCGAGCGTCTGCTGCTGATCGTCGGTGAGGGTGTAGTCGATGCTGACGACTTTTCCGGAAGTGATTTGCATAACAGGCACCGTAGGGACTCGCGGGGGAATTGCAAAAGTTTCCGGGCAGAATACCTGAGTATTTTCCGCTTGGGAGCGCGCGGGTGATCATGCGACCCCCGGGGAACGACCTGCCCAGCAAAGGTAACGGCGTTTCCATTCGAGGGAGCAGCGTGCCTGGCGGAGGGAACGGTGTGTTCAGTGGAGGGAACAGCGTGCCAGGGGGCGGTCAGCCTGTCGACGGACCGATCTACCTGGTCGAAGGGGCGATCTACTTGGTCGAAGGACGATCTTACGCGGTCGAAAGAGCAATATACGCGATCAAAGTAGCAATCTAAGCGGTCGAAAGAGCAATCTACGCGGTCGAAAGAGCAATCTACGCGGTCAAAGAAGCAACATACCCCGCCACAGTAGCACTCTACCTTGTCGAAGATCGATTTTCCGCGGGGAGGAGATCAGTTCGTGGGGAATTACTGCGGGTTGTCTCGATTCTCTGCGAGCGTTTCGGCCAGGAGAGGGAGTGTGGTGGCGATGCCCACGCCGATCAGCGTCCAGCCGACGGCGTGGCGTTGCTTCTTGTCCAGTCGATCGGCGAGCAGGAGGGCGAGGCCTGCGCTGGCCATGGCACGGGTGCCGATGATGAGCGCAAGCCGGGGAAGGGGAATCGTGAGTCGTTTCATGGGGTGAATGGTGTCAGGGGAAACGAAATTTGCCTTCGCAGACAATGGCGTCGAGCGGTTTGCGGTCGGAGGGGGTCTCGCGATCCTGCAATTCCTTCGGGAGGGTGGCCGTGGGACCATGCCGGCCGACGGCGAACATGGCCACCACCTCGAAGTCATCCGGGATGGCAAGCTCGGTGCGCGCCTTTTGATAGTCGAATCCCGACATGCCGTGCACGACGAGGTCCATGGCCGTGCCCTGCAACGCGAGATTCTCGAATGCGTTTCCGCAATCGAAGAGGTGCACGGGATTCGGCTTTCCATTCAGCGTAAACGTCTTCTTCGCGGCGATGACGGCGAGCATTGCGGCGTTGCGACACCACACCTGATTCGCCTCCACGAGGAGGCCAAAGAACGTGTCCCACGCCGGGGTGTCGCGCATCGCGTAAAGGAAACGCCATTCCTGTTCGTTGTAGGTCGACGGTGCCCATCGCGCGGCCTCGAAGAGCGTGTTGCGCTCGGTTTCGGTAATCGGTTCGCCGCTCATGGCTCGCGGCGACCAGCGGGCGAGAATCAACGGCTCGATCGGATAGTCGGCGGTGCGGTTGGTCTTCGCGCTGTGTTGCGTGGTCATATCGGGAGATCGCCCGAGGCGGGAGCGAAGGACGTAGGGAAATCGCGTTGTCCGCGCATGCGAATTGCTTGACGCTGGAACGATGGTCGTTCGGAACGGGAAGGTATTGACGCCGCGGGGTTTCGAGTTGCTCGACCTGCGTGTGGCGGAGGGGCGGATCGTCGAAATCAGCGGGAATCTTGATGATGACGCGAACGTGCTGGATGCCGGCGGAATGTGGGTGCTGCCGGGCGTCGTGGACTCGCACGTGCATTTCAACGAGCCGGGCCGGGAGCATTGGGAGGGGTTTGCCACGGGGGCTGCGGCGCTCGCGGCCGGCGGAGGCACGAGCTTCATCGACATGCCGCTCAACGCCGCGCCGCCGACGATCGATCGGGAGTCGTTCGAGGCCAAGAAGCGCGCGGGCGAGGTGAGCTCGGTGCTCGATTTTGCGCTGTGGGGCGGGCTGATTCCCGGAAATGCGAACCGCCTCCCGGAGCTGGCGGAATGCGGGGTGGTCGGATTCAAGGCGTTCCTGATCGACAGCGGGACGGCGGATTTTCCGGGAGTGGACCGTGCGACGTTGCGGGAGGGCATGAAGATCGCGGCGGATCTGCGGCTGCCGGTGGCGGTGCATGCGGAGGACCCGGAAATCATTGCCGCGAAAACGCAGGAAATTCGCGCCGCCGGGGGGCGGGACGCACGGGCCTGGTTCGACTCGCGTCCGATCGAGTCGGAAGTGCGGGCGGTGGAGATGGCGATCGAGACCGCGCGGGACACTTGCTGCGCACTGCATGTGGTTCACTTGAGCGCGCCGGTGGCGGTGGATTTGGTGGTCGACGCGCGTCGCGAGGGACTCGATATCACCTGCGAAGCGTGCCCGCATCATTTGCTGATGTCGGAGCAGGCGATGCTGGAGCACGGAGCCATGGCGAAGTGCGCGCCGCCGTTGCGCGCGGACGCGGTGAGGGCGGAGTTGTGGAATTTGCTGCTTCGCGGGAAGATCGATTGCGTGGGGTCCGACCATTCCCCTGCGCCGCCGGAGATGAAGATGGGCGACGATCTTTTCGAGATGTGGGGAGGCATCATGGGCGCGCAGCATGGGTTCGTCGCGTTGTTGGATGCCGTGCTCGATGCCGCGCCGGACCGTCTTCCGGAAATCTGGGAGAAGCTCTCGAGAGTGCCTGCGGCCCGATTCGGAATTGGCGATCGAAAGGGAAGGCTCGAACCGGGCTGCGACGCGGATTTCATTCTGGTGCGACGCGAGGAGCCGAGGGAGATCGCGGCGGACGAGTTGCTCTACCGTCACAAGACATCGCCTTATGTGGGAAGGTTGTTGCGCACCCGCGTCGTGAAGACGTTCCGGCGGGGCGAAGAAGTCGGCTTGCAACGGAACGGCGGGAGGTTTTTATCACGAGGATGACGACAGGAGAGACGAGAACGAGGGTGGCGCGGCGGCATGCATTGATCGCGCCGGATGGACATGTTCCCAGCACGTTGCCCGGCGTATCGGGGGCGATCGCGAATGTGTTGATCTCGCCCGCGATGGGCGCGGATGTCACACAACTGCTGCTGACGTTCGAGACCGATGGGCACGCTGAATTTCGCTCCAACGACATCGAGACCTTCGCCTATGTGATGACGGGCAACTGTTCCGTGGTGGTGAATGGCGACGGCGCCGAGCTTTCGGAAGGCGGCTATGTCTTCGCGCCGGCGGGGCAGGTTCTCGAAATTTCCCAGCCGTCACCCGGGACAAGGATCACGATCTTCCAGAAATACTACGAGGAGCAGGAGGATGTGCCGGGGCCCGCGCCGGTGATCGGAAACGCGGCGGAGGTGGAGGGGGTGCCGTTTCTCGGCGACGAGGACGCGCGGTTGAAAACGCTTCTGCCCGACACGCCGTCGTTCGACATGGCGGTGAACCTTTTCACCTATCAACCCGGCGCGCGACTGCCCTTTGTCGAAACGCATGTGATGGAGCACGGACTGATCATGCTTTCCGGCGAAGGGATCTATCGTCTGGAGGAGAGCTGGTATCCGGTGAGGGCCGGGGACGTGATCTGGATGGCGCCCTATTGCCCGCAATGGTTCGTCGCCATGGGCAAGGAGCCGGCAAGCTACCTTTATTACAAGGACATCAATCGCAGCCCGATCGAATGAGCGAGCTCGATCGGGAGATCGACGAACTGGCGAAATTTTCGTCGCATCCGGCACCGGCCGTGACGCGCGTGCTTTTCTCCGCGGAGGACCTCGCCGCGCGCAAATGGCTGCGTGAACGCTTCGAGGAGGCGGGCCTGGCGGTGCGGAAGGACGCGGTGGGGAATCTCTTCGCGCGTTGGGAGGGGAGCGACCCGCAGCTTCCCGCTGTCGCGACCGGCTCGCACACGGATGCGATCCCGAATGCCGGAAAATATGACGGCGTCGTCGGGGTGCTCGGCGCTCTCGAAGCGGTGCGGCGGCTGAAGCGCGAGGGGTATCGTCCGCGCCGCTCGATCGAGATCATGATGTTCACGGCGGAGGAGCCAACGCGATTTGGCATCGGGTGTCTGGGGAGTCGTCTGCTCGCGGGCGCGCTCTCGCCCGGGGCCGCCGGAGCGCTGAGGGATGCGGACGGCAATGGTCTGGACACGCTGCGCGCGGAGGCCGGCTGCGAAGGCGAACTCACCTCGGTGCGTCTGGAGCCTGGGCACTACGCGGCATTTCTCGAACTTCACATCGAGCAGGGGCCGCTGTTGGAGCGCGAAGGCATTCAAATCGGTATCGTCGGGAAGATTGCGGCTCCGGCGGCATTTCGTGTGCGACTCGAAGGCGAGGGCGGGCATGCCGGCGCGGTGCTGATGCCCGATCGACACGACGCAAGTCTTGCGGCGGCGGAGGTTGCGCTTGCCGTGGAGTCGGCGGCGAAGGAGTCGGGCAGTCCGGACACGGTTGGCACTACGGGGGTGTTTCGCATCGAGCCCGGTGCGATCAACAGCGTGCCTGCACGGGCCTTGCTGGAGATCGATCTGCGCGATACCGATCTGTCGGCGCGAAATCGCGCGGAGGAGAGGATTCGGGAAGCCGTTGCGGCATCCTGCGAAAAGCGAGGGGTGCGATACGAGTGGCAGGTGATCAATTCCGATCCGCCTGCGATTTGCGATGCGCAACTCGTGGAAACCATCGAGTCCTGCGCCGCCGGGCTGGGATTTTCCAACCGGCGGATGATCAGTCGCGCGTATCACGACGCGTTGTTCATGGCTCGCATTGCGCCGACGGCGATGATCTTCATTCCGTGCCGCAACGGCTGGAGTCATCGCCCGGATGAATACGCCTCGCCCGAGGCCATCGATGCCGGCGTTTCGGTGCTGGCGGCGGCGCTTCGTCGAACGACGGGTTGAGCCGTGCCGGCTGGCATTCCGCCTGCTGCTTCGATAGCGTTGCCGTATGCATGCACCGCTGGCCCTCACGTGTTCGAATGCGTTTGAGGTGACGGTCAACGGGGCGCGGCGAAGGGTTGAAAACGTTCCTCCCGAGACCACCCTGCTGCAGTGGCTGCGCGACAATCGGCTCACCGGCACGAAGGAAGGCTGCGCGGAGGGCGATTGCGGAGCGTGCACGGTCGCGTTGGTCGATAGCGATGCGAACGGCCGTGCAACCTATCGAGCCATCAACAGCTGCATCGCGCCCATAGCCGGCTTCGCTGACCGCGAGATCGTCACGGTGGAGGGCCTGGCGAAGGGTGGGGAGCTTCATCCCGCGCAGGCATGCATGGTGAAGCATTTCGGCTCGCAGTGCGGCTACTGCACGCCCGGTTTTGTGATGTCACTGTTCGAGGGGTGCCATCGGACGGGCATGGCCGATCCGACGAAGATCGCGGATCAGCTTGCGGGCAATCTCTGCCGCTGCACGGGCTATCGTCCGATTCGCGACGCGGCGATGGAGCTTTACTCCGCGCCGGTGAACGATGGCTTCGAGCCCGTCTGGACTGCGCCCAATCCGGGCGGCTACGAAGCCGATGAACGTCGCTACCTGCGACCCGCAACGCTTTCGGAGCTTTTCGAAATGCGGCGCTCACACCCCGATGCGGTGCTGGTTGCGGGGGCGACGGAGATCGGCGTCGACATCACGAAAAGGGCATGCACATTCCCGGTTCTCCTTGCGCTGGACGGCATTGAGGAGCTGCGTCGATGCGAGCGGACGGAGACGCACTGGACGTTCGGCGCGACCGCCACGCTGACGCAGATCGAGGAGTTTCTGAACGGTGAGTCGGCGATCCTTTCGCATCTGCTGAGCGTCTTCGCATCGCGACAGATTCGAAATCGCGCGACGCTTGGAGGCAACCTGGTGACCGCGTCGCCGATCGGCGACAGCGCCCCGGTATTGCTCGCGCTCGGTGCGTCGATCGTCCTTGCGTCGCCGGGAGGAGAGCGTCGCCTCCCGCTGGAGGAGTTTTTCATTGGTTATCGCAAGACCGCTCTGCGCGTGGATGAAGTCCTCAAGGCGGTGATCGTGCCGCGTCCACCTGCAGGCCGGCGTGAGCGATTTTTCAAGGTCTCGAAGCGCCGCGAGATGGACATCAGCATTGTCGCCGCGGCCTTTTGCATCGATCTCGACAAGGACGGCGTGGTGACCGCCGCGCGATTCGGATTCGGCGGACTCGCGGCAACACCGGTGCTCGCGACGGAAGCGGCCGGCGAGCTGATTGGTCACTCAATGACGGAGGATCGCATCGATGCCGTCGCCCGGAAGCTCGAGAGGACGTTTTCGCCAATCAGCGATGCCCGCGGAACGGCGGAGTATCGAGCCGGACTCGCCGCAGCCCTCTGGCGAAAATTCGCATCAGGCGACTCCAGCGAGGCGCAGGATCTGGTGCTGACCTTCGAGGGTGGCGAGCGTTGGGAGATTGCGGATCCCTCGCGCGCGCAGGCGCACGAGAGTGCCGTCGCGCACGTGACCGGCCGCGCGCAATACGTCGAGGATCTGGCTTTGCGTCGTGGCGGAATGTTGACGATGTGGCCGGTGGGCTCTCCGCATGCGCACGCGAAGATCCTGCGGGTGGACGCGTCGGCGGCGGAGCGGATGCCCGGGGTGGTGTGCGTGCTGACGAGCCGGGACGTGCCGGGAATCAACGACATCGGCTGCTCACGACCGGACGAGAGTCTGTTCGCGGAGGACGAAGCCATGTTCTGCGGTCATATGGTCGCAGTGGTGGTCGCCGAGAGCGAAGCGACGGCCCGCGCCGCTGCTGCGAAGGTGGAGGTCGAGTATGAACCGCTCGAGGCGATTCTCTCGATTTCGGAAGCGATCGCGAAAGACAGCTTTCACACCGAACCGAATTTCATTCGGCGTGGCGATGTGGCCGCTGGGTTGCAAGCGGCGCCACGTCGATTGCACGGGACGTTTGAACTTGGCGGACAGGAGCATTTCTACCTCGAGACGCACGCCGCCTGGGCGGAAGTGATGCCGGATGAGGGCGTGTATGTCTGCAGCTCGACCCAGCATCCCACGGAGATTCAAATCATCGTCGCGCGAGTGCTGGGATTGCAGCGAAACGAAGTTGTCGTCGAGGCACCGCGGATGGGCGGCGGCTTCGGAGGCAAGGAGACACAGGGCAATACGTGGGCGGCGCTGGCAGCGGTGGCGGCATGGAAGACCGGCACGGCGGTCCGCGTGCAGCTCGATCGCGACGTCGACATGCAGCTCACGGGCAAGCGGCATCCCTTTTTCGCGACGTTCGACGTCGGCTTTGATGACAACGGCCATCTCCTTGCGGCGAAGGTCGATCTCGTCTCGAATGGCGGATGGTCGCTCGATCTCTCCATGCCGATCACTGATCGCGCACTGTTCCATCTCGACAATGCCTACTACATCCCGGCGGTCGAGTTTTCCGGTCGCGTGGCGAAGACGCATCTCGTGTCGAACACGGCATTTCGAGGGTTTGGCGGGCCGCAGGGCATGCTTGTCATTGAGGAAATCATCGACCGCATCGCGCGGAGCCTCGGACTCCCGCCGGAAATCGTGCGGGAACGAAATCTGTATCACGGTCGCGGGGAGACCAACACGACGCACTACGGTCAGGAGATTGGCGACAACCGGATCGAGGTGCTGTGGCGGGAGGCGCTGGCGGATTCGAAGTTTGCCGAGCGTCGCGGAGAGATCGAACAATGGAATGCGGGGCACGCGATGGTGAAGCGCGGCCTCGCAATCACGCCGGTGAAGTTTGGCATTTCATTCACCTTCACGCCCTACAACCAGGCCGGCGCGCTGGTGCTGGCGTATGCGGATGGGACGTTGCAGGTGAATCACGGCGGCACCGAGATGGGGCAGGGGCTTCACACGAAGATTCTCGGCGTGGTGATGCGGGAACTGGGTTTGCCGGCGGAGAGCGTTCGACTGATGTCCACACGCACGGACAAGGTGCCGAACACGTCCGCGACGGCGGCATCGAGCAGCGCGGATCTCAACGGCGCGGCCGTGGCCGACGCCTGCCGAAAGCTGCGGAAGCGAATGCATGCCGTGGCTGCGGCAACGCTGGATGCTCCGCCGGATGCCGAAATGGTGATGGAGAACGGACGGATCTGGTTTTCGTCGAATCCGGAGAAGACGATCACGTTTGCCGAGCTGTGCGGACGGATGCACCTCCTGCGAGAACCGCTTTTCGCAGCGGGATTTTATCGGACGCCGGGAATCCATTGGGATCGGGTCGCCGGGAAGGGCCGGCCGTTTTATTATTTCGCCTGCGGCGCGGCGGTGACCGAAGTGGAGGTCGACGGATGGACCGGCATGCATCGCGTGAGGCGTGTCGACATCGTGCACGATGTGGGGGAGTCCTTGAATCCGGGCATCGACCGCGGGCAGATCGAAGGCGGGTTCGTGCAGGGAATGGGATGGCTGACGCGCGAAGAGCTGCTCTGGAGCGAGGCGGGCCGACTGCTTACGCACAGCGCGAGCACGTATCAGATTCCCGCGTTCAGCGATGCCCCGGCGGATTTTCGAGTGAGGATGCTGCGGCAGGCCGCGCAGGAAGGAACGATTCATGGCAGCAAGGCGGTGGGTGAGCCGCCGCTGATGCTTGCCATCTCGGTGCGCGAGGCGATTCGCGATGCCATTGCGGCCTTCGGCCCGCGCGGAGGGGCGGTTGAACTGGCGTCTCCCGCGACGAGTGAGGCAATTTTCCATGCGATTCGGAGGCGTTTGCGTGAGTGATCTTGTGGTCGCGGGCCAGCTTGTGGACGTTCATTCCCGCAGCATTCGCGGTGCGGAGATCCTGATCAGTGACGGGCGCATTCGGCGGATTCGGGATCGGGCGAATGCTCCGAAGCGGTTTCTGATTCCGGGCTTTGTCGATGCGCATGTTCACGTGGAAAGCTCGATGCTGCCACCGGCGGAATTTGCGCGGATGGCGGTTCGGCATGGGACGGTGGCGACAGTGAGTGATCCCCACGAAATCGCCAACGTGCTCGGATTGCAGGGCGTCGAGTTCATGCTGGAGAATGCGCGCCGGACGCCGTTCAAATTCTGCTTCGGGGCTTCGCCCTGCGTGCCGGCGACACGGTTCGAGACCGCCGGGGCGGAACTGGATGTCGATGCGGTGACGGCGCTGCTGGCCCGGGGTGACATCGGCTATCTCAGCGAGGTGATGAACTGGCCCGGAGTGCTCGCCGGGGATCCCGATCTCCTGGCAAAGATCGCCGCCGCGAAGGCGGTCGGGAAGCCGGTGGATGGTCATGCGCCGGGGCTGCGCGGCGAGGATGCCCGCCGTTATGCGGCGGCGGGCGTCGAGACGGACCACGAATGCTTCACGCTCCAGGAGGCATTGGACAAGATCGAGGCGGGGATGTGGATCCTGCTGCGCGAGGGATCGGCTGCGCGAAACTTCGACGAATTGGCGCCTCTGCTGAAGTCGCATCCGGATCGTTGCATGTTTTGCTGCGACGACACGCATCCGGACGCGCTCGCGAAGGGGCATATCGATCGCATCGTCACCCGTGCGGTGGGAAGTGGAGCGGAGGTGTTCGATGTGCTGCGTTGCGCGAGCGTGCATCCCGTCGAGCATTACCGGCTGAAGGTCGGACTGCTGAGGGAAGGGGATCCCGCCGATTTTGCCGTGGTGGCGAATCTCGAGGAACTTCCCGTGCTGGAGACGTGGATCGACGGCGTGCTGGTTGCGAAGGAGGGGCGCACGCTGCTCCCGTTCCAACCCTGCGAATCCATCAATCGCTTCGTGGATTGGCGGGTTGCAGCGTCAGATCTCGCGTTTACCGCGACCGGACAGCGCGCGACGGTGCGTGTGATCGAAGCGGAGGATGGCGAACTGGTGACCGGCGCGGGCGAAGTGGAACTCAGCGTCGTGGACGACCGTGTGCAATGCACCGGGGCTGTCGCGAAGATTGTCGTGGTGAATCGCTACGAGGTGGCGCCGCCGGCGGTGGCGTTCGTGCGCGGATTCGGATTGCAGCGCGGCGCCATCGCGTCGTCGGTCGCGCATGATTCCCATAACGTGATTGCCGTGGGCATGGACGACGATTCCCTCGCGGTCGCGGTCAACACGGTGCTCGAAACGCGCGGAGGTGTCTGCGCGACCGACGGGAGATCCATCACACATCTTCCGCTCGAGATTGCAGGCCTGATGTCCACCGCCGCCGGCGACGAGGTTGCGCGTCGTTACGAAGAGGTTGCGGAGGCGGCGAAGCGCCTTGGCTCGACGCTTCGCGATCCTTTCATGACGCTCTCGTTCATGGCCCTGCTGGTGATTCCCGACCTGAAACTGAGCGATCGCGGACTGTTCTCCGGCGCCCGCTTTTCGTTTGTGCCGCCGCTGGTCGGATGACTTGCGGACGGCCCGGGCGGCGAATAATTCGGTGGCCCTGAGACGTTTTTGGGCGACATCTTGCGGTCCCACGTCGCGCCCCTATACTGCCGGTTGTGTCTTACGCGCCCTTTGTCCATCTCCACCTTCATACGGAATATTCGCTGCTCGACGGGGCGGTTCGGACAAAGGACTTGATGAAACGTGCCGTGGAATACGGCATGCCCGCGGTGGCGATCACCGACCACGGCAATCTTTTCGGGGCGGTGGAGTTTTATCAGAACGCGGAGAAGGCGGGCGTGAAGCCGATCATTGGCTGCGAAATCTACGTCGCGCCGGGCTCGATGCATGAAAAGAAGGCGAGTTCCGGGAAGGAGGCGGCCTACCACTTCACGCTGCTCGCGGAGACCGACGCGGGCTATCGAAACCTCGTCAAGCTCGTGTCGGCGGCGCACCTCGAGGGTTTTTATTACAAACCGCGCGTCGACAAGGAGCTTCTTGCGCGACATTCCGAGGGTCTGATCGCGCTCTCCGGCTGCCTGAAAGGCGAGGCGAACCAGTGGTTGATCCAGGGGCAGCCGCAAAAGGCGCGCGAGACCGTCGCGACGTATCGCGACATTTTTGGCGCCGAGAATTTTTTCATCGAACTGCACGATCACGGCATCGAGGCGCAGCAGCGGAACAACCCGGAGCTGGTGAAAATCGCGAAGGAATTCGGGCTCGGGCTGGTCGCGGCAAACGACGTGCACTTCCTCGATCGCAGCCACCACGAAGCGCACGACGTGATGATCTGCATCGGCACCGGCGCGATGGTGCACGACGAGAAGCGGATGCATTACGTGCCGGAGCTTTATTTCAAGAACGGCGACGAGATGGCGGCGCTGTTCGCCGAGGTGCCGGAGGCGTGCGCGAACACGCTGCGCATTGCCGAGCGGTGCACGATGAAGTTCGAGTTCGGGAAGCCGAAGTATCCGGATTACACGCCGCCCGCCGGCAAGACGCGGAGCCAGTATCTGCGGGAGCTTTGTTTCGAGGGGCTCGCGAAACGATACGGCGAGCGTGCCGAGACCGACGCTTCGTTGCGGGAGCGTCTCGAATACGAACTCTCGGTCATCGAGAAAACGGGCTTCGTGAGCTATTTCCTCATCGTCTGGGATTTCATCAATTACGCGAAGCAGCGTGGCGTGCCGGTGGGGCCGGGCCGCGGATCGGCGGCGGGGTCGCTGATCGCCTACGTGCTGGGCATTACGGATCTCGACCCGCTGCGGTTCGGGCTGATCTTCGAGCGATTCCTGAATCCCGAGCGCGTGAGCCCGCCGGATATCGACGTCGATTTCTGCATGGACCGTCGCGGCGAGGTTATCGAATACGTGCGCCGGAAATACGGCGAACGTGCGGTTTCGCAGATCGTGACGTTTGGAACGCTCGGGGCGAAATCCGTGGTGCGCGACGTGGGCCGCGTGATGGGCCTGAGCTACAGCGAGGCCGACCGCATCGCGAAGATGATTCCGAATGAGCTGAACATCTCGCTCGAAAAGGCGGCGGAGACGAACCCGGAGCTCAAGGCCGCCATCGAAAACGAGCCGGCCACCAAGCAGCTCTGGGACTATGCGACGGTGCTCGAGGGATTGAGCCGGAACACGGGAATTCACGCCGCGGGCGTCGTGATCGGCGACCGTCCGCTCGACGAATACATCCCGCTTTGCCGAGGAAAGGACGATGAGGTCGTCACGCAATACGCGATGGGCCCGCTGACGGACCTCGGCATGCTGAAGATGGACTTCCTCGGGCTGAAGACGCTCACGGTCATTCAGCGCGCTGTGGAGTTGATCCACGAGACGAACCCGGACTTCGATCTCACGAAGATTCCCGACAACGATCAGGATGCGTTCGACATTCTCAATCGCGGCGAGACGGTCGGCGTGTTCCAGGTGGAAGGTGGCGGAATCACGAATTGCTGCAAACGCTTCGATGTCCGTTCCATCGACGACATCATCGCGATTCTGGCGCTCTACCGGCCGGGTCCGATGCAGTTCATTCCGGACTACATCGAGCGAAAGAAGGGGCTGAAGAAGGTGGAGTATGCGCATCCGCTGCTGAAGGAGGTCTGCGGCGACACCTACGGCATCATGATTTACCAGGAGCAGGTGCAGCGGGCGGCGAACGTGCTCGCAGGCTACTCGCTTGGTCAGGCGGATCTGCTCCGTCGCGCGATGGGCAAGAAGGACAAGGAGAAGATGGCGAAGGAGCGCGTGACCTTCGTCGAAGGGTGCGCGCGGGTGAATGGAATCCCCGAGCAGCAGGCCAACGCGATCTTCAGCTTGCTCGAAAAGTTTGCCGAATACGGGTTCAACAAGTCGCACAGCGCGGCCTACGGCCTCATCAGCTATCAGACCGCGTATTTGAAGGCGCACTATCCGGTCGAGTTCATGTGCGGCCTGATGAGCGCGGACACCGACAACACGGAAAAGATCGCGTCGCTGATCTCGGAGTGCCAGCGCATGGGAATTCGGATCCTGCCGCCCGATGTGAACGAGAGCGACTTGAAGTTCCGCCCCGTGAAGACGGAGAAGGGCGAGGTTGCGATCCGGTTCGGTCTCGCGGCGATCAAGAACGTCGGCCAGGGTGCGATGGAGCTGGCGATCGCCGAGCGCAAGAAGAATGGCCCGTTCGCCTCGCTGCAGGATTTCTGCGAACGACTCGATGCGCGTTTCGTGAACCGCAAGGTGCTGGAAAGCCTCGTGAAATGCGGCGCGTTCGACAGCTTCGACTCCAATCGCGCGCGCGTCTTCGCATCGCTCGACGATGCGATGGCCTCCGCCGCCAGCGCGCAGCGGGACCGGGCGTCGGGGCAGGTTTCGATGTTCGACATGTTTGGCTCGGAGCAGCGAGACGCGAAGAGGAACGGCGCGGTGCGGGATGTCGAGCCGTGGGACAAGATGGAGACGCTCGGTTACGAAAAGGAGCTGCTTGGCTTTTACGTGACCGGGCATCCGCTCGACGCTTACGCAGGCCACTTCGACAGTGGAAAATACCTGCGTATTGCCGACGCGAAGGAGCTTCAGGAGTCGGCAACGGTGAAACTTGCGGGGCTTGTCGTTTCGGCGGAGCGAAAATTCACGAAGAAGGACGGCAAGCCGTTCTGCGTCTTTGCGCTGGAGGACTTCAGCGGATCGCTGGAGCTGACCGCGTGGGACGAAACCGCGACGGAACATGCGGCGCTGCTGGTGCCAGGAACGGTGGTCGGCGTAAGTGTGCGTGTGACACGGCGCGACGAGGCGATTCGTGCGACGGTGAATTCCTTGCAGGCGCTGAAGCCGCGGGCCTCGCGCAAGCCGGTCGTGTTGCGGCTGGGAATGCCTTCGCTGAAGGAATCCGACCTTTCGCGTGTGGCGGAGTCGGTGCGGCGGTTTCCGGGGAATCGTCCGGTCGAGCTCGATCTGGTGCGCGAGGATGGCCGCTCCGTGCGGTTGCGTGCCGGGCAGGAGTTTTCCGTCGGGGACGAGCGCGCGTTGCGCGAGGAGCTTGCCGACCTGCTGATCGCCTAGCGCTTGCGGCTGCCGCTGAAGCCGAATGTCACGTCGCCGTCGGGCAGGCCGGTGATCGTTGCGTTGATCGAGAGGGTCGCGCCGCCGACAAGCCGCATTTCGCCGGTGACCGCAGCCCCGGTGCTGGCGGTTGCCGTGAAACGTGTGCGGCGATGCTTCAACGTGTATTCACCGACTGCGGGTTGATATCCCGTGCGCGGGTCCATCGAGCGCGCAGTGAGCGAGTTGTTTTTGCGAAAGACCCACTTCAACTTCACTCGATGCGCGCCCCTCGGCGTGTAGAAGGTGTTTATCCAGGTTACGCGGGCGCTGCGTCCATCGTGCGAGGCGCGAATGCGCACGGTGCCCGGACCGGCGAGAGACTCGGCGGGAGTTGCCAGGGAGTATCCGCCCTGGTAGGTCCTCGCGAATTTGTTGAACCCTTCGCGATTCTTCGCCGGAGTGGACGGCGCGAATGCGATGCCGAAGAGGGCGATCAATCCGAGAAGTGCCGTGGAACGGGATGAGCGGAGAAACACAGTCCTGGTGATTTTTAAAAAACTGGGTTGAGTTTCCGAAAGGGCTTGGAGATAGTTCGTGGCTCGTCGCAGCGCGACTCCGATTGCCTCGTGGTGTAACGGTAGCACAAGTGACTCTGGATCACTTTGTCATGGTTCGAATCCATGCGAGGCAGCCAAAACGTTTTCGCCGAAGGGGTGTTCCCGTGCTATCGAGGTGTGATGCGTTTGTCGATAGTTGGTTTGGTCCTCAGCGCGGTTGCGATGCTGGGGTGTTCGAGTGTCGGTGGGGGAATGCCTGCAGGGCAGGCGCAGGTGACCGTAAAAGATGTAATCCTGCCGCAGATCGAGGCGAAGGCCGAGGAGGTGTTCCATCGCCACGGGTTTGATTTCAAGGGCGCCTGGAACGGCCGCATGGAATTCGAGCGTGATGGTGGGACGCTCGACAACGTCCTTTACGGTAACTGGCAGCGAAAGGACACAATCACCCGGGTGACGCTCTTCATCACCTCGAAGGAGCCGGGCGTCTACACGCTGAGAACCCGCTCCGAGGTGGTGCGGAACTCCTTTGGCGGCGAGTCCGACACGAAGCTGTTCGACGTGCAGGGCGGCCGTTACAAGGCAATCCTCAACAAGATCGTGCGCGAGCTTCGCGAGGAAACCGGCGGCTAACGGACCTGCTCGGGCAGGAGCGGCTGCAGGTTCTTGATGCGCTGCGCCGAGTTGCGGTGGCAAACGAGCACCGCGTCGTCGGTTTCCACGACAACGAGGTCGCTCACCCCGCAAAGCGCGACGGTGCGTGAATTCGAGACGACGATGTTGTTGTGGGAGTCGAGCAGGCTGCAGGAGCCCTTGAGCGTGTTCTGGTTTTCGTCCGCGCCAAGGTGGTCGGGTAGTGCCGTCCACGTGCCGACGTCGTCCCAGTCGAAGTCGGCGCGAATTGCGAGGACGTTCCGGGCCTGCTCCATGATCGCGTAGTCCACGGAAATCTTGGGCAGTGTTTCGAAGGTTTTCGCGAGATACGCGGTGACGTCGTCGGCCGGGAATTCGCGCAGGAATCTCGCCAGCGCCGGCACCTGGCGTTCGCACTCGGCGAGGAATGACGACGCGCGCCAGACGAACATTCCGGCATTCCAGCCGTAATTTCCGCTGGAGACGTATTCCTCCGCGGTGTCGGGGTCTGGCTTTTCGACGAATTGCTCGACCTTGCAGACCTTGCTGCCTTGTGGTGCGTCGGGGAGGGCGTCGCCGAGCTTGAGGTAACCGTAGCCGGTGGCAGCGAATGTGGGCGGGATGGAAAAGGTGAGCAACGCTTCCGAATTTCCCGCCGTCGCGACGGCATCGCGCACCTGACGCTCGAAGGTTTGCGCGTCGTGAATCATCGCGTCGGCCGGCAGGAGCACGCACACGGCGTCCTTGTCACGCGCCATCGCAAACCCGGTGGCAAGCGCCGCCGCGGGCGCGGTGTCGCGCTTCGCAGGCTCGGCGACAAATTGCGACGGGGGCAATGACGGCACGGCCGCGCGGCAGGCGTCGATTTGCTGATGGTTGGTGAGAACAAAAACCCGCTCCGCGGGAGCCACGGTCAATGCGCGCCCGACCGCCTCGTCGAGGAGGGTGCGATCGCTGAGCAGACGAAGGAGGTGCTTCGGCGTGCGGGTGCGACTCATCGGCCAGAAGCGTTCGCCGCTTCCGCCGGCCATGATGAAGATGAAGGGCGATTCCATGGAAATTCAGCGCAATGCAGTGAGAGCTTTTGAAAGAGCGTCGAGGCGATCCTCCCAGGTTTTCTGCCGTTCGCGATGTTCCTCGACCACGGCGGCGGGAGCGTTCTCGACGAACTGGGGGCTCGAGAGTTTCTTTTTCACCTTTTCGATTTCGAGCAGCACTTTCTTCATTTCGCCTTCGAGACGGGAACGTTCGGCCTCCGCGTCCACGATGCCGGCGAGGGGAAGATAAATGTCACCGATCGGTGTGACGCAGACGGCGCTTTCCGCGGGTGCGGAGTCCGTGATTTCGAGCGATTCGGCGTTGAGAAGCACGCGGAGGGCGGCGAACTCCGATTCAATCCAGTCATTCGCCGGGCGAATCAGCCATGCGAGGCGGCGATTGGACGGGATGTTGTAGGTCGAGCGCAGGTTGCGAGCAAGCGACACCGACTCGTGAAATGCCTCCACCTTCGCGGTGGCTTCGTCCGCAGCTGCGTGAGCGCTCTTCGGCCACTCGGCGAACTGGATGGTCGATCCGCCAAAGCCGAGACTGTGCCAGAGCTCTTCGGTGATGAAAGGCGCGTAGGGGTGCAGCAGGCGCAGCACGCGGGCGAGCACGAAATCGATCGTCGCGAGCGTTCCCGCACGGCGGCTTTCGTTTTCGCTCGCGAAGTCCGATTTCGCGGTCTCGATGAAGCGGTCGCAAAACTCCGACCAGACGAAGTCGTAGAGCGCCTGCGCGATCTCGTTGAAACGGTAATTTGCATATCCCGCCTCGATTCGATCGATCGTCGCGTTGAGCTTCGAGAGCAGGTCGCGGCAGAAGATGGAAAGGTCGTGGCAGGACGGATCCGCCGCGGGATCGATGGGACCCTGCATGGCGCGGAAGCGGCAGGCGTTCCAGAGCTTGTTGCAGAAGTTCCGGCCTTCGACGATCTGCTGCTCGTCGAACTTGATGTCCTGACCCTGCGGCGCGATGCGGAGCAATCCGAAACGAAGGCCGTCCGCGCCGTATTTCGCGATGAGGTCGAGCGGGTCGGGGGAGTTGCCGAGGGACTTCGACATCTTGCGGCCCTGACGGTCGCGAATGATGCCCGTGAAGTAGACGTGGCGGAACGGGATTTCCCCTTCGTATTCGAGCCCGGCCATGATCATGCGGGCGACCCAGAAGAAAATGATGTCCGGCCCGGTCACTAGGACGCTGGTCGGATAGAACTTCGCCCGTGTTTCCGCATCCATCGTGTCGTGGGCCCAGAGCCACGAGGAGAACCACGTGTCGAGCACGTCGGGGTCCTGCGTCCAGTCATCGCCGGGCGAGTCCACCTGGCAGCGCACCTCGTCGCCGCGATACCAGACGGGAATGCGATGGCCCCACCAGAGCTGGCGAGAGATGCACCAGTCCTGAATGTTTTCCAGCCAGTGGTCGTAGACCTTTTCCCAGCGATCGGGGAAGAAGCGAATGAGGCCGTTGCGCACCGCGTCGCGCGCCTCCGGAACCTTTGGATATTTGAGGAACCACTGTTCGCTGAGTCGCGGCTCGATGGGCACGTCCGCGCGCTCGCTGAAGCCCACGTTGTTCTCGTAGGGCTCCTCCTTCACGAGCACGCCGAGCTCGCGCAGTTTTTCCACAGCCTCGACACGGGCCTCGAAGCGATCGAGCCCGGCAAAATCCTCGCCGGCGAGCTCGTTGAGCGTGCCGTTTGGATTCAGGATGTCGATGACCGGCAGGTTGTGGCGAAGTCCGATCTCGTAGTCGACCTTGTCGTGGGCAGGGGTGACCTTCAACACGCCCGTGCCGAATTCGAAATCCACCGACTCGTCGCCGACGATCGGAATCTTCGCGCGGTTTTCGAGCGGGAGCGGCCGCGTGACATGCTTCCCGATGAGGTGCCGGTAGCGCGGATCGTTGGGGTTCACCGCGACGGCGGTGTCACCCATGATTGTTTCCGGGCGCGTGGTCGCGATCTCGAGCCAGGTGCCGGGTTCCTCCACGATCTCCACCTTGAAGTGGTAGAGGTAGCCTTTCTGTTTTTTGGGAATGACCTCCTCGTCGCTCAGGGCGGTGAGCGAGACAGGGCACCAGTTGACCATCCGCTTGCCGCGGTAGATCAGCCCTTTCTCGTAAAGATCGACGAAAACCTCCTGCACGCGCCGCGCGTAGGCAGGATCCATCGTGAACCGCTCGCGATCCCAGTCGCAAGAGCAGCCCAGCTTCTTGAGCTGATTGATGATGATGCCGCCGTGCTTTTCCTTCCACTCCCAGACGCGCTCGAGAAAAGCTTCGCGACCGAGGTCGTGACGCGTCTTTTGCTCCGTCTTGCGAAGGGTGCGCTCGACGACGGTTTGGGTCGCGATGCCGGCGTGGTCGGTGCCCGGAAGCCAGAGGACTTCGTGGCCCAGCATGCGCGCGCGACGGGCGAGGATGTCCTGAATCGTGTTGTTGAGCACATGGCCGAGCGTGAGGACGCCGGTGACGTTCGGCGGCGGAATGACGATGGAAAAAGGCGGCTTCGTGGACGCCGCGTCCGCGTGAAAACAACCGTCCGCGATCCAGCGGGGATACCACTTCTCCTCGACGGATGTCGGCTCATAACTCTTCGGGATGTCGACCATGGGAACGGTTGTTCTACCAAGCGCCGCGCGATGGAGTAAATGCCCGAACCCGCGAGTGGGCTCGCGTTTTCCGGGAATTTCCCCTTGCGAAGGAGGGGGTGCGTTCCCACCTTTGAGCGTTCCATGCGATTCCCGGCCCTTCTGCTTCTGATCCTGCTCCTTCCGGGAGTCGTCGACGCGGCTGTCTGGAACGTCGTGCAGATCGACCGGCGCAAATACGTGCCAATCTCCGATGTGGCCACTTTTTACCGGATGGCGCGGACGGTTTCGAACGACAAGGCCTTCAAGCTCGTCTCGGCGGGCCGCACGATCGAGGGCAAGGCGGGCAGTCGGGAGGTGCTGATCAATGGCGTGAAATACATCACGTGCTTCCCGATGCGCAGCAAGAACGGCTCGGTGTATGTCTCCGCGATGGACGTCACGAAGATCATCGAGCCGATCATGCGACCGGGGAAGATCAAGAATGCCGCGCAGATTCGCACGGTCGTGCTGGATGCCGGCCATGGCGGACACGACAGCGGCGCCGTCGGGCCGCGAGGGAAGGAGAAGACGTTCACGCTGGATGTGGTGCTGCGCGCCCGGGCGTTGCTGACGAAGGCCGGCTATCAGGTGAAACTGACGCGCGCGGCGGACACCTTCGTGCCGCTCGAGGAGCGGGCGAGGTATGCGAACCGGTTTCCAAACGCGCTCTTCGTGAGCGTGCATTTCAACAAGAGCAACACGCGTGGAGGCACGGGCATCGAAACCTATGCACTGGCGCCGCGCGGGGTGCCTTCGATGGACGAGGAGCACGCGAGCTACAGCGACTTCAAACAGAATCCGGGCAATGCCCGCGACGCCGAGAACATCGCGCTTGCGGCGGCAATGCACTCGGCGCTGGTTCGCAACCTCCGAATTACCGACCGCGGCATCAAGCGCGCCCGCTTTGTCGTGATCAAGAACATCACGATTCCCGGCGTGCTCATCGAGGGCGGGTTCATGAGCAGTCCGATCGATTCCCAGCTGATTGCGACGCCGGAGTATCGGCAACGGATCGCTCAATCCATTCTTCAAGCCGTGCAGGCATACACGAACTCGGTGAATGGCGCCGAGCCGCGGCCGACGCTCGTGGTGAGCGGGGATGCGGCGCCGCCGGACGTGAAGATGCCCGTCGGATCGAAGACCGACATTGATGCAACCGCGTCGAAGATCGAGCTGGATGCGCGGTGAGGCCTCGTGCGACGCTCGCACCCATGGACGTTGAGCAGGTAATGCCCCCGGAGAGCGCCGAAAGCATGGCGCCAAATGCCGGGCCGATCGGAGTGTTTGATTCCGGAATCGGCGGGCTTACCGTGGTCGCCGCCCTGCAGCGGTTGCTGCCGAACGAAAACATCGTTTACATCGGCGACACGGCGCGGGTGCCCTATGGAGGAAAGAGCCGGCGCACAATCGAGCGCTACAGCGTCGAGCTTGGAGGGCTGTTGCTCGCCGAGCAGGCGAAATTGATCGTCGTGGCCTGCAACACCGCTTCGGCGCTCGGCGTGCCGCGCATGAAGCAATTGTTCAAGATTCCCGTGCAGGGCGTGGTGGACCCCGGGGCGGCGGCCGCCGTGCGTTCCTCGAAGAACGGCCGGATCGGCGTCATTGGCACCAAGGCCACCATCGCGAGCCATGCCTACGAGCAGGCGATTCACGCGATTTTCCCCGAGGCGAAGGTTTTTGCGGAAGCCTGCCCGCTGCTCGTTCCGCTCATCGAAGAAGCGATGTTTGACGATCCCATCACCGATCAGGTGCTGCACCGCTACCTCGACCCGCTGCTGGGCGAGGGGATCGATACGCTGGTGCTCGGCTGCACGCACTATCCCTTGTTGAAAAACGCGATCGCGCGGGTGGCCGGGGATTGTGTGACGCTGGTGGATTCCGCGCAGAATTGCGCGATGGCCGTGGATCAATTGCTCCAGACGCACGGCCTCCGTGCGCCGGCGCGTCAGCTCGGCAGCCTGCAGGTCGCGCTGACCGATTCCACGGAGGGGTTCCTCCGCGTCGCAGAGGAAGCCCTCGAGCTCGAAATCGGGGATGTTCAGCTCCGGGCCGTGCAGGCCGCCGCGGTGTAACCGTTACGGAATCTGGGGTGCCGGATTTTCGTCCGGAGTCGGCACGGGCTCGTGAATTGCCTCGTCCGCCTTTTCGGTGAGCGAATCGGCGGTCTTCTTCACCGAGTCGACCGCTTCATCTGCAGCGCTCTTCATGGCGGCCCCGGCTTCCTCGGCCATCTTCTTCATGTCCTCGCCCGCCTCGCGAGCGGCGGCTGCGGCACCGTGACCGGCCTCCCGTGCAGCCTCGGCCGCTTCGTGCGCGGCGTCCTTCGCTTCCTCTGCGGCTCGTTCAACTGCGGTCTCGGGAGTGGGAGTCGGCGTTTCCGCGGGTTTCTGGGGCTCGCAGGCGGAAACCAACGCTGCGAGAGGGATGAGTATGATGTTCTTTTTCATAGGCTTGGGAACGCAGAACTGCGCAGGAAGTAGCGTGTGCCGCCGAAGAGTTCGGGTCAAGAACTGGCGAGCGCTTCAGGAGAGGCGCCTTTCCGCATCCTGATGAAGCCATCTCCACGCCGAGCTGAGCCGGGCCCGCGCACGCTCTTTCGCGGCGGCGGCATCGCTGCCGGGAGGCTCGTGAGCGAAGAGGTAGAACTTGATCTTGGGCTCGGTGCCCGATGGCCGGACGGCGACGCGAAGGCCGCCATCCACCACGAAGATCATCATGGCCTCCGTGGGAATCTCGTCATTCTCCACGTCACGATGACCCGGTTGCGAGAAGTCCTGAATGGAAACCACGTGCGAGCCGTCGATCTCCGCCGGGGGCTGTGACTGATATGAACGAACCAGCGCCTGAATCTTCGCCGCGCCGTCGGCGCCTTCCATGACGAGCGACTCGCTGTGCTCGAGATGGACGCCGAATTCCTCAAAAAGCTTGTCCAGCAGATCGTGGAGCGTCTCCCCCCGCGACTTCGCATATGCGGCGACTTCCGCAAGCATGACGGCGGCGCCGTTCGCGTCCTTGTCGCGCACGAAATCCGCGCCGCTGTATCCGTAGCTTTCCTCGCCGCCGAAGACGAAGGTGGTGTCGCCGGTCGTCTCGTATTTCGCGAGCTTTGCGCCGATGTATTTGAACCCGGTGAGTGTCTCGACGCAGCGCAGGCCATATCGTTCGGCAATGCGGCGTTGAAGATCCGTCGTCACGAACGTCTTGATGAGCACTCCGTTCGTGCCGGTGAACCGGCTTGCGCGATACCACGCCATCAGCGAGCCGAGCTGGTTGCCGGTCAGGAGTGCGAGTTTACCCTGGGAATTCCGCGCCGCAGCGCCGAGACGGTCGGCATCGGGATCGGTGGCGAGCACCAGGTCGGCGCCCTCGGCATCCGCCTGTTGCATCGCGAGCGTGAGCGCCTCGGAATTTTCCGGGTTGGGGGATTGAACGGTGGGGAAGCGGCCGTCGGGAACGCATTGCGACTCGACGACGCTCACCTTGCAGCCGATGCGGGACAGCACGGGAACCGTGGCAACTCCGCCGACGCCGTGCAGCGGGCTGAAGACAACATGCAGGCCGGCATTCTTGACGAGCGCCGGGTCGAGAAGCAGCGTCTCGAGTTTCGCGATGTAGGCTTCATCCATTTCCGCGCCGAGCGGGCGGATGGTGCCGCGCTTCTCCGCCGGCACCGGTGTGTAGGTCTCGCCGGCGATTGCATTGACGTGCTCAATGATGCGGCTCGCATGTGGCTCGACGATCTGGCCGCCGTCCGCGAAATAGACCTTGTAGCCGTTGTAGGCCGGCGGGTTGTGGCTGGCGGTGAGGTTGATGCCCGCGATCGCCCCGGTCTGCCGGACTGCGAAGGAGAGCTCCGGCGTGGAGCGGGCGGACTCGAAGAGCCATGCGTCCACGCCGAGGTCGGCGATCACCTTCGCGACAAACTCCGCAAACTCGCGCGAGAAATGCCGCGTGTCGTGCGCGATGCAGATACCCGGGCGTCCCTCGCGGCCGGCCTTTGCATGCCAGTCGAGCACGTAGGCCACGAGTCCCTGCGTCGCGCGACTGAGATTGAAGTAGTTCATCGCGTTGGTGCCGACACACGGATGCTCGGGACGATCATTCGGGCCGCCGGCGCCTTGTTCGACGGCGGTCACCACGGCGCCGATCGACTTTCCGCGAAGGCCGCCGGTGCCGAAGGCGAGGGTGCGGAAAAACCGGTTGTCGAGCTCGGTCCAGTTTTTCGCGGAGACGAGTTCCGCGACGGCTTTTTCGTAAACAGGGTTCGTCGAACCGGTGAGCAGCAGACGAATGTTTTCGGCGGAGCTGCCGAGCAGTCGACCCTCGGCGGCGGCCTGTTCGATGGTGGCTAGAAGATCGGACATGAGTGCTTTTTGCTACGTTGTTGAAGAGGAAGGGACTTTCAAGCGGTCGGTAAGCCTGCAGGTCCGTCCATCGCAGCCTACAGGTTTTCGCCGCGGATGAGATCGTCGTAGTTCTGCCGTTCGCGGATCACCCGCCAGCGGTCGCCCTCGACGAGCACCTCGGGCAACAGCGGACGCGAATTGTAATTCGACGACATCACAAATCCATACGCACCGGCGCTGAGGAGCGCGACGCGGTCTCCGGCCTCAAGGGCGGGAATCTCGCGATCCTGCGCGAAGAAATCGCCGCTCTCGCAAACGGGACCGACGACATCCATGGCGATCGTTTTCGCCGACGGATCGCGACGCAACGGATGAATCTCATGATACCCCTCGTAGAGCGCGGGGCGGATGAGATCGTTCATCGCGGCGTCGACCACGGTGAAGGTCTTGGCCGGCGTCTTTTTCACGTAAAGAACCGAGGCGAGAAGCACGCCGGCGTTACCAACAATGAAGCGACCGGGTTCAAGGAGGATCTTCAGTCCAAGCGGCTTCAACAGCGGCACGACGTGCTCCGCGTAGGCCTCGGGTGTAATTCGGCGAGGGTGATCCTCGGCAGTCCACCATGCGGGATCGCCGGATTCGAGCGCGGGGTCGTAGACAATGCCGATGCCGCCGCCGATGCTGAAAAACTCGATCGTGTAATCCGTCTTTAATCTTTCGACGAGCGGGACGAGCTTCGCAATGGCCTCGGCGAACGGCTTTGGATCAAGGATCTGCGAGCCGATGTGCGTCTGCACGCCGCGGATGAGGAGATTCGGCATGGCGGCCGCTTCGCGATAAACCTGCTCCGCGCGATCGAGACCGATGCCGAACTTGTTCTGGCTCTTGCCGGTCGAGATGTATTTGTGCGTGCCCGCGTCGACATCCGGATTCACCCGCACGGCGACCGGTGCCTTCACGCCGAGTTCTCCGGCGACCTGATTGATAAACGCGAGTTCCGCCTCGCTCTCGACGTTGAAGCAATAGATGCCCTCGCGAAGGGCGTATTCGATTTCGGCTCGCGTCTTGCCGACTCCGGCGAAGGTGCAATGCGCTGCGGCGCCGCCCGCCTTCACCACGCGAAAGAGCTCACCGCCGGATACGATGTCGAAATCCGCGCCCTCGCTGGCGAGGAGGTTGAGGATCGCGAGATTCGAGTTTGCCTTCACCGCGTAGCAGACGCGGTGGTCGAGTTCGGCGAGCGCGCGATCGAGCCGGCGGAAATTCGTGCGAATCGTCTCCGCGGAATAGACGTAGGCGGGGGTGCCGACATTGGAGGCGATCTCGGAAAGGTCGACGCCTTCGCAATGGAGGCGATTGTCTGTGTAGCGGAAGCTGTGCATGGAAAAGAGACGGAGTCTCGGGAATTCGCGTCCGGGTTTTAAGTGAAAAATGCGGACGCGGAATCCGACATTTCGATGCACCGCCACGGTCGACAGCGGGTTTCATCCCAATACACTGCGTTTCGATGAGAGTCTTTCCCCCCTTTGTCGCCGGAATCGTCCTTGTTGCCGGCTCGCTGTTCGCGGAACCCACCTTGAAGGAGGCCTTCGAAAGGGATTTCCGGATTGGCGCGGCATTGAGCCCCAAATATTTTTCGGGAAGAGATTCCGCCGGCGTCGAGCTGGTGAAAAAGCAGTTCAACACGATCACGCCGGAAAACGCGCTCAAATGGGAGCCGGTTCATCCGCGGCCGGACGAGTATCGGTTCGAGGAAGCGGATCGCTTCGTGGAGTTTGGCGAGGCGAACGACATGTTCATCGTCGGCCACGCGCTGGTCTGGCATCATCAGACGCCGGATTGGGTTTTCCAGGACGGGGAGGGGAAGCCGCTGGACCGCGAGGCGCTGCTCGAGCGGATGCGCGAGCACATTCACACGGTCGTCGGCCGTTACAAGGGCCGCGTCCACGGGTGGGACGTGGTCAACGAGGCGCTCGCTGATGACGGCTCGCTGCGGGATTCGCCGTGGAAGCGGATCATCGGCGACGACTACGTCCAGAAGGCATTCGAGTATGCGCACGAGGCTGATCCGGACGCGGAACTCTACTACAACGACTACAGCATCGAGGAGCCTGCCAAACGGGCCGGAACCGTCGCGCTTTTGAAGCGGCTGAAGGAAGCCGGGTGCCGGATCGATGGCGTCGGAATTCAGGAACACGTCGGCCTGGATTGGCCATCACTGGAGAATCTGGAGGCGTCGATTCGCGCCTTCGGTAACGAGGGCGTCCAGGTGATGATCACCGAACTCGACGTCAATGTGCTGCCGACCAGGTGGGGGGAGGGAGATGCGGACCTCTCGGGCCGCAAGGAGGTCGATCCCGCACTTAACCCCTACACCGAAGGGCTGCCCGACGAGATGCAGGAGAAACTCGCGAATCGCTATGCCGAGTTGTTCGCTCTGTATCGGAAGCACCGCGACCTTATTCCACGGGTGACCTTCTGGGGTGTCGGAGACGGGGATTCGTGGCTGAACAATTTCCCCGTGAGAGGTCGCACAAATTACCCGCTGCTTTTCGATCGCGAGCTCAAGCCAAAGCCGGCGTATCAGGCCGTGATCGAAGCCGCGTCCGACTAAGGAGCCGTCTTGCTCGCGGGTCATCTTCGGCTGTCAGAGGGGCGCGCCCTAGACAAGCAGCGGTTCGATGATCCCGACGGACTGGAGATAAAGCGGGTGGGTGCCGCCCCGCCCGAGTTCCACGAGGAGGGTGTCCTCGATGCGGTCGCGACCGGCCGGCAGCAGCTGGCTCGAGTCGTCGAAATGTCCTCCGGTCTTCGTCGCGTGGAAGAATTTGCCGTGTTCGGCGCGATCGAGACGGAATTCCGTTTTGCCGGCGAGCAACCGACACGACGAGATGCACGGGCCGTCGGATTCGATCAACTCGAACGCAACCTCGCTGCGGTCGGGCGCACGGAAGGAATGACGGCCGAGCACGGAGTCGAGCTGCCAGCCGAGCTGACCTGCCAGCCAGCCGAGGAGGAGCAAGGCGGAGACCTTCGAACCCGGCGCGTGCCGGATTTCGACGCGGTCGACCTTTTCGAGATAGGGCAGGGCGCAGGAGTTGTCGAAGAACTGAGCGAGGCCCTGTCGCAGGCTGAGAAGGCGGGTCCAGTTCAGATCGCAGAGCACGCTGTGGACACCGCTGAGCCCGGCGATTCGTCGCACGATGGCGAGCTGTGCGGCCGGGTCGTCCCATGTGCGGCTGTCGAAGATCAGACGGTCGATCCAGCGCCAGAGCTTGGAGTCCAGCGGTTCCCGGAACGGTGCCTGATGCCAGAAACACAGCGGCAGGTCGGAGTCGAGATGGGCGAAGACGACGTTCGACAGCGCGGCGGGGGACCGGCCGTCGAGCTGGAAGGTGATCTGTTCGGAACAGATCTCACGCCGGTTGACCGCGTGGCAGTGGGCGTTGATCCAAGCCTTCGCGCCGGGCTGCTCCGCCTCGCGGTTTGCGTAGATGAGGATGGCACGGCAGGCGTGTTCGCTCGCGATCTTCGAGATCAACTCGGTATTCGCCGAGACGTCGGATTCCTTTTCCGTGTAGATTGCCAGGTTGATGAGCGACGCGCGCGTCTTGCTGTCGCCAATCTCCTCCCAGAGGCGTCCGAGATCCTTTTCGATCCGGCCGATTTCGACCGGCATGCCGGGGGAAATGCTCACAGCCGTCTCCATGCGGCGCCATTGTGGCGCTTGATCAGTTCATCCGCCTCGCTCGGGCCCCAGCTTCCCGCCTCGTAGAAGGCAATCGGTCCGCCCTCGCCGGACTCCCATGCGGCGCGGATGGCGTCGACGAACTTCCATGCCTCCTCGACCTCGTCGCGGCGGGCAAAAAGCGTGGCGTCGCCGGCCATCGCGTCGAGCAGCAGTCGCTCGTAGGCTTCGGGCGTCGCCTTGCCGAATGAGGTGCCGTAATGGAAGTCCATCTTTACCGGCTCGATCCGCATGCTGGATCCGGGAAGCTTTGCCGACATGCGAAGGGAGACGCCTTCGTCGGGCTGGATGCGAATGACGAGCACATTGTCGTCGATCGATTGTCCGGTCTGGCGGAAAAGCACCGGTGGCACGCTCTTGAAATGCAGCGCGATTTCGGTGGCGCCCTTCGGCAGGCGCTTGCCGACGCGGATGAAGAAAGGCACACCCGCCCAGCGCCAGTTGTCCACATTTGCCTCGAGCGCGACGTAGGTTTCCGTCTCGGAGTCCTTCGGAATGTTTTGCTCGTCGCGATAGCCGACGACTTCCTTTCCGTTTACGAAACCGGCGGCGTATTGCGCGCGAACGACCGATTTCGCGACCTGTGCGCCGGAAATTCTGCGCAGGGAACGCAGGACCTTCACCTTCTCATCGCGAATGGCGTCCGCGGTGAGATCCGTCGGCGGCTCCATCGCGGTGAGGCAGAGGAGCTGGAGCAGATGGTTCTGCACCATGTCGCGCATCGCGCCCGATTTGTCGTAGTAGCCCGCGCGACCTTCCACACCGAGCGGTTCGCTCGCGGTGATCTGGACGTGATCCACGTAACGGTTGTTCCAAACCTGCTCGAAGATGGCATTGGCGAAACGCAACACCATGATGTTCTGCGCGGTCTCCTTGCCGAGGTAGTGGTCGATGCGGAAGGTGTCGCGCTCCTCGAAGGCGGCCTCGACGAGATTGTTGAGCTCGATGGCGCTCGGCAGGTCCGTGCCGAATGGTTTCTCGACGATCACGCGCACCCAGCTGCCTGGCTTCGCGCGGTTCAGGCCACTTTTGCGAAGGTTCTCAAGAATGATCGGGAACTGATCCGGACCCGCGGAAAGATAAAAGAGGCGGTTGCCGCGCGTGCCGCGGTGGGCGTCCAGATCGTCGAGGCGTTTTGAGAGGGACTCGTAGCCCGCGAGATTATCGAACTCGCTGCGGTGGTAAAAAATCGAGGACGCGAAGCTCGGCCAGAGGTCGTCATTGATCTTCTGCCGCGAGAACTTGCGCGCCGCCTCCTCGAGCTCGGTGCGAAACTGCTCGTCGCTCTTGTCCCGGCGGGCAAAGCCGACCACGGAAATGGAGGGCGGGAGATTTCCGTCGGCCGCCAGGTTGTAGAGTGCGGGGACGAGCTTGCGATGCGTGAGATCCCCGGTGGCTCCAAAAATGACCAAGGAACAGGGCTCCGGAACGGAGCGGCTGAGGAGGCCTTCGCGAAGGGGATTGGTGGCAGGCGAATTCGGCATCTAGTAAGTCAATTGAGGCCTCGTGATACCCTCTGAGGCTGTTCATGACAAGCGGTGGCGGGGACGATGTCTCGGAAACCCGATGAAAAATCCGCGGGATAAGAATGAATCGTGCTCATCGGAGTGCCCAACTTGCCAAATTATCTTTAGACGTATAGTTGTGCTAGCCCACAACTCTTAATGAAGACCATCGCTTTCCTTGCTTGTGTAACAACCACCGCAGCCATCATCGGGACTGCCAACGCCAAACCTGCGGATTTTCGGCCTTTCGTGGGCAAATACACGAAGCAGGGGCGCTTTTCTTTTGTGACATCGGGCGTCAATCTGCTTGGAAAGGGTTCAGTGAAGTTTTCCGCTTCGAAAAACGGCCGGACAGGCAAGGTGAAGGGTGTCGGCTCGACTGTTTATCAGGGCATCACCTACAACATGACGAACACCTTTGGCTTCGGTTCTCGAAAAGCGCTGAACATTAGTCGGCTCGCTCCTCTTCTTTTGGATCAGCCCTATGCAGGCACGTATAGCGCGGGAAGAGAAATGATTCAGGGCACTGCGACGATTCCGAACGTCGTTTTCAGTCTCCAGGTTCGACTGAAAAAGACAAAGCGTCGTGCGACCATGATCGTCACCTACTTGGTGTCCGGAAACGGGTTGTCCCTGGAGTATGGCTACCGCGGCACGCAGCGCATCAAACCGGTGAAGAACTGACCATCCGGCTCTTTCAATGCGAAAGCCCCGCGACGATTCGACGACGCGGGGCTTTTCGCGGGATGGGGGTAATCCTTACAGCTTCATCCGCACCATCGCGGCATGCTCCTCGTCGGTGCAGGGGGCGTTGAGCGGGACGTCGGTCGTCTTGTCGGAGGCGCTGACGATGCCGTTTTCGAGCATCCATTGCTCGAGTTCCTCGCCGCTGATGTCGGCCAGCATGGTGCCGTTCACTTCCACGCAGGGCGAAAGCGGCTGGCCGCTCTTTTGTTCCATCTCCCAGCGGAATGCCGGGTTCTTGATGATGTCCTTTTCGGTGTATTCGAGGTCGTATTTGGCGAGCACGGCGCGGACTCCGTTGCTCCAGCCACAATGCGTCTTCAGGTAAGCGGTGATTTCAGGTTTAGCCATGGCGATGCCGCGGAAGGTAGCACGTCGCGGGCGATTGCGAAAATGCTTTCTGAACGGGCAGGTCGGTCGGGGAAGAGGTGCAGAAAAGCTGCGAACGTGGGCAGGGGGCAACAGCATCGCGACAGGAGGGCAAAAAAGAAGCGCCGGCAGTTTCCCGCCGGCGCTCCTCTTTGAATGTTGAAGGCTTCGATTACTTCTTCTTGCCTTCGCCCGGACGGTATTCCTCCTGGGCAAACTGGAATGCCTGTGCGAGGCCGACCATGTCTTCGCCGGGGCGCAGACCGTCGAACGCTTCGCTTTCCTTCTTGAGGTCTTCCATCGAGTAGTGCGCGGCCTTGATCGAGAGACCGATGCGGCGCTCGGCCTTGTCGATCTTGATGACGCGGGCCTCGACTTCCTGGCCGACCTTGAGGGCGTCCTTGACCTTCTCGACGTGGTCCTCGCTGATCTGCGAGATGTGAACCAGGCCGTCGATCTCGCCGTCGAGCTGCACAAATGCGCCGAAGTTGGCGAGCTTGCTGACGGTGCCCTTGACGAGGTCGCCGATCTTGAAGCGGCTCTCGATGTCCTTCCACGGATCCTCCTCGAGCTGCTTGAGGCCGAGGCTGATGCGCTGGTTGGCCTTGTCGATGTCGATGACCACCGCCTCGATCTCGTCGCCCTTCTTGAGGGCCTCGCTCGGGTGGTTGATCTTCTTCGTCCACGAGAGGTCGGAGACGTGCACCATGCCGTCGATGCCTTCCTCGAGTTCAATGAAGGCGCCGTAGGCGGTCATGTTGCGAACCTTGCCGCGGACCTGCTTGCCGATGATGTAGCGCTGCTCGATCTCGTCCCACGGATTGGGCTCGAGCTGGCGAACGCCGAGGGAAATCTTCTGCTCCTCCTTGTTCACGCCGAGCACCACGGCCTCGACTTCCTGGCCGAGGGTGAGCACGTCGGACGGACGCGCGATGCGCTTGGTCCAGCTGAGTTCGGAAACGTGGATGAGGCCTTCGACGCCGCGCTCGATCTCGACGAATGCGCCGTAGGGCATGAGGTTCGTGACCTTGCCCTTGACCTTCTGGCCAACGGGGAAGCGCTCCTCGATCTTGTCCCACGGGTTGTCCTGCATCTGCTTGAGACCCAGCGAGACCCGCTCCTTGTCCTTGTTGATGTCGAGGATGACCACCTCGAGCTGGTCGCCAATCTTGACCATCTCGCTGGGGTGGTTGAGCCGCGCCCAGGACATGTCGGTGATGTGCAGGAGACCGTCGATGCCGTCGAGGTCGATGAACGCACCGAAGTCGGTGATGTTCTTCACCGTGCCGGTGACCTTGTCGCCGACCTTCACGCTCGAGAGGAACTCGGCGCGCTTGACCGCGCGCTCCTCTTCGATGATCTCACGACGGCTGAGGACGACGTTTTTACGGTCCTCGTTGATCTTGACGATCTTGAAATCGTAGGTGTTGCCGACGAACTGCTGCAGCTCGCGCGGCGGGATGATGTCGATCTGGGAGGCAGGCAGGAACGACTCGACGCCGACATTGACGGTGAGCCCGCCTTTGACGACGGCCTTGACCTTGCCCTTGATGAGGCCGCCTTCCTTGTAAACGTTGACGATCTTTTCCCAGTTCTGACGCTGGGCAGCCTTCTCCTTCGAGAGGACGACCATGCCCTCTTCGTTTTCGAGACGGACGAGGAGAACCTCGACCTCATCGCCGACTTCGACCTCCTCGGGGTCTTCGAACTCGTCGGCACGGATTACGCCTTCCGACTTGTAACCGATATCAATGAGAAATTCGCGAGGACGGATTTCGAGGACATGGCCTTTGACGATGCTGCCCTCTTTGTAGTTTTTGACGGACTTCGCGAGGAGCTCCGCCAGATTGGCTTCTGCCATTGGAGACAATTGGGTTGAGGTTAATGGGTTCAAGTGACCGCGACGACCTTTCGGAGAACCACCCGGCTCTCGGCGGGGCAGCGGTTGCGGCGAGTTGGCGAACTTACCAGAAGTGAGTCTTCTGGCAATCGAAAATTTTCAGGCCGAACCGGCCGTGATTTCCCGGCGGAAAAATCCCAACCGGCCCGGAAATCATTCTTGCGGAATGCGGGCCATCCTCCGGGTGGCTGCGCCTCCCGCGGTTACTCGAAATACGTGTCCTCGTGCGAGTAGGGCGGGGCGCAGCAGCAGAGGAAGACGAGATCCGTCTTTGCTGTGATCTCGTGCCACGCGCCTGGCGGGATGAGCACGCAATCGCCCGGGCCCACCTCGCGGGTCTCCCCGTCGATTTCCATGGTGCCGGTGCCTTCGAGCAGAAAGTAGAATTCCTCGCTGAGCCGGTGATAGTGCCGCTCGGTGTGGGTGCCGGCCGGCACGCGTGCCTCGGCGAGGCTCTGGTTCTGAACCGGCGCATTCGTTCGATCGAGGATGCTGCGAATGGTGGAGCCATCCTTGGTGGTGAAGGGTTTTTGGCTGGATAGGTTCTGGACGATCATTGAGAGTCCGAGGCTATGAAGTTTTTCGAGGGATGCACAGCCATGATCACCGGAGCTTCGTCGGGGCTCGGTGCGGAGTTTGCCCGGCAGCTGGCGCCCTACGCGCAGACGCTGGTGCTGGTTGCCCGGCGCAACGAACGCCTCGAGGCGCTGCGGGCGGAGTTCGGCGAAAAGTTTCCGCGCCTCTCCGTGTTCATTTATGTCGCCGACCTCGCGAAGGAGAAGCAGCGCCGCGACCTCGTCAACTGGCTGGGGGAGCAGGGCATCTACGTGGATTTCCTCATCAACAATGCCGGACTCGGCGATCACGGCCCGTTCATCGACAGTGACTGGAATCGCGTGAAGGCGATGCTCGATGTCAACATGACCGCGCTCACGCATCTCACGCACCTCCTGCTGCCGGGCATGCGGGATTCCGGCCGGGCGGCGATTCTCAACGTCAGTTCCGTCGCCGGCTTTTTCCCGCTTCCGAACATGTCCATCTACGCGGCGACGAAGGCGTATGTCACCAGCTTCTCGGAATCGCTGCGAATGGAGCTGGCCGACACCGGTGTGTCGGTGACCGCGCTGTGCCCCGGCCCGGTGCCGACGGAGTTTTTCGAAACGGCCACCCGACCCGGTGATGAGGAAAAGGCGGCGCATTACGAAACCATGCCGGCGTTCAAGTCGACTCCCGCCGAAGTCGTGCGCGCCGGACTCGCGGCGGTGGCGGCCGACCGCCCGCGGGTGATCCCGAATTTGTTGCTGGCCGTATTGGTGGCACTGGCGACGGCAGCGCCGTTCTTTATCGTGCGCGAAGTGCTCAAGGCATCAAGGGCGCGGATTTGATTGCCTTTACAACCCGTCGGCTCACCTGTAGATGAAACCGCCCTTTTGAAGGACATCAAGAAGCTCAAATTGCTTGCGGCCAGTCCGGACGTGGCCCTGGCATTCAAACAGACGTTCGAGCTGATCAACCCGCATCTCTACAGCGTGGAGGAGCGGATTCGTCAGCAGGCCCGGGTCTTCGACGCCGCCGTCGAAGGTTACGCCGCATATGCGATCAACTCCGGCGGCAAGCGCTTGCGACCCGCGCTGGCACTCCTAGCCGGCGGAGCCACCGGCAAGATCAGCTCCAGCCATGTCGATCTGGCCGTGATTCTCGAGCTCATCCACGTCGCCACGCTCGTGCATGACGACATCATGGACGGCGCGGAGACGCGTCGCGAGCAACCCACGGCAAATGCCAAGTGGGGGAACTCGTTGAGCGTGCTGCTGGGCGACTGCCTGTTCGCCCACGCGCTGCGGCTGTCCACCAACTTCAGCAACAGCGAGATCAGCCGGCGCATCGCCGACGCCTCGGCCGACGTGTGCCAGGGGGAGATCATCCAGACGCAGCGGCGGTTCGATCTGAAGCTCACGACGACGGATTACTACAAGATCATCGAAATGAAGACCGCGGCGCTCTTCGCGGTCGCGTGCGAGCTCGGTGCGTTCATCAGCGAGTCCAGCCCGGAGGTGATCAGCGCGTTGCGGACCTTTGGAACAAAGCTCGGTATCGCGTATCAGGTTTATGACGACCTGCTCGACATCGCCGGCGATGAAGAGGATGCCGGCAAGACGCTGGGAACCGACCTGCAGAAGGGCAAGCTGACCCTGCCGGTGATTCTTCTGCTGCAGTCAGCAGACGATCCGTGCCGCCAGCGGGTTCGCGAGCTGCTGCTTCACGACAACGTGACGGGTCACGACGAACTGCGCACCCTGCTTGTGAAGAGCGGGGCGATGACCGCCGCCGTGGACGCCGGCCGGCGAATCGCCGTGGAAGCGCGTGACGCGCTCCATGTCGTGCCCGCGAATCGTTACCTCAACGGCCTGCAGGCTGTTGCCGGACACCTCGACGCATTGCTGGCGCAATTCCGCTGAGCGGCTTCACCTGCGCCGAACGGGTGGACGGAGGGGCTCTGAAAGGGGCACAGCGCGGAGAGACGGCTTTGCGTGGACTGGGCGAACCTCGCAGACGGTTTCGCGTATCGCGGAATTCGTGCGCGAATGCGGGTCGCCGGAATTCGACCTTTGCGTCGCCGGAGAGATTCGGAAGCTGGACGGTCGTGCCCCGGTGTCCAGCTTGGTGACAGGGGCGGATCAGTGATGCGCTGATTCGCCGGATTCCTCGGCGGAATCTCCATGCCCACCGACGGTTTCGGATGCGGAATGCATCTCGCAGGCCGGGGTGAGGAGGACGAGCGCGGCGGCGCCGAGAAAGACGAGGAGGATGCGTTTCATTCGATGATTTCGAGGCCGACCTTGATTCCCTTTTTTTGCGCCGAAGCGTTGAGGAGGGTGCGGAGCGCCTGGATGGTATGGCCGCCCTTGCCGATCACCTTCGGCACATCGCTCTTGCGCATGGCCAGGTAATAAACCGTGCGGCCCTCCGCTTCGGAGTGCGTGACGACGAGCTCATCCGGATATTCGATGAGCTTGCCGACGACGTATTCGAGAAACTCCTCCACGGCCGGCCGGAAAATTACGCCGCAGCGGGCGCGTTCTTGCGGGCCTTGTTGATGATGCTGCCGACCGTCTGCGAAGGCTGTGCGCCGACGCCGAGCCAGTATTCGGCGCGGTCGAGTTTGATGTTGTAGTTTTCGCCTTCCTTCTTCGGATCGTAGGTGCCGATGATCTCGATGAAGCGGCCGTCGCGCGGGCTGCGCTTGTCTGCCACCACGATCTTGTAGAACGGGTGGTTCTTGGCACCCTCGCGCTTGAGTCGAATTGCAACGGACATTGCTGTGGTCTGGTCTGGTTAAGTTGTCTGTGGGTGAAAAAACACCGCGTTGCCGCGGCGTCAATTCAATCCCGGGATTCCGGCCCGGCGGGCTTGGGCCATCAGTTTTTTCATGTTTCCCGCCTTTTTCATCATCTTCTTCATTTGGGCGAACCGCAGAAGGAGATTGTTCACTTCGGTCACCGAGGTGCCACTGCCGCGGGCGACCCGCTGCCGGCGACGCGCATTCAGGATATCCGGTCGCGCGCGCTCGGCGGGAGTCATGGAGAGGATGATCGCCTCCACCCGTTTGAGTTGCCCCTCGTCGAGCGAGGAATCTTTCAGGTTAGCCATTCCGGGGAGCATGCCAAGGAGATTTTCCAGGGGGCCCATCCGCCGGATCATCTTGAACTGGTGCAGGAAGTCCTCGAGGTCGAACCCGCCGCGCTGGAGTTTCTGCTGCATTCGCAGCGCGTCCTCCTCGGTGATCGCCTCGGCGGCCTTTTCGACGAGACTGACCACGTCGCCCATGCCGAGGATGCGCCCGGCGAGCCGGTCCGGGTGAAATGGCTCAAATTGATCCGGCTTTTCGCCGACGCCGGCAAACTTGATCGGCTGCTTCGTGACCTCGCGCAGCGACAGGGCGGCGCCACCCCGGGCGTCGCCGTCGAGCTTGGTGAGGATGATGCCGGTGAGACCGAGGGCGTTGTGAAAATGCTCGGCGACGGAGACCGCCTGCTGGCCGGTCGCGGCGTCGCAAACGAGCAGGACCTCCTGCGGGTTGAGAAATTCCTTGAGTCGCTTGAGCTCCTGCACGAGCGGCTCGTCGATCTCCTGGCGGCCGGCCGTGTCGTAGATCTGGACGTTGCCACCGACTTCCTGCGCCCACTCGATGGACTGTGCGGCCACGGCCAGGACGTCCTTTTCCCCGGGTGCGGGCGTGAAGACGTTGGCATTGATCTGCCTGCCGAGCGTGGCGAGCTGCTCGATGGCGGCGGGACGCATGAGGTCGCAGGCGATCAGGTTCGGCGTGCGGCCCTGGGTCTTCAGCCAGCGGGCCAGCTTCGCGGAGGAGGTGGTCTTGCCGGCGCCGTTGAGGCCAACAATCAGGATGCGCGCCGGCTTTTCAAGGTTCAGCGGTGCGGCGTCGCCACCGAGCAGTTCGACGAGTTCGTCGTGGAAGATTTTGATGATCTGCTGCCCGGGCGTGACGCTGCGGAGAACATCCTCGCCGAGCGACTTTTCCTTCACCCGTGCAATGAACGACTTCGCGACCTGGTAGTGGACGTCCGCATCGAGAAGCGCGAGGCGCACCTCGCGGAGGGCGTCGTTGATATTCGCCTCGGTGATGCGGCCGTGCCCGCGGAGGTCTTTGAAGACATCCTGGAGCTTGTCGGAAAGTCGGCTGAACATGGCTGAAGAGTAATTTGAAAATGCGAAATGGCGAATGCTATCCGCCAGCCACGACGCGCAGGATCTCGAACCGGTCGCCCTCCGCAATGGTCTGCGTATCCCATTCCGAGCGGTGCAGAGCGACTCCGTTGTGCTCCACGAGGATGGCGGGAGCGGGCAACTGGAGCTCGGCGACGAGCTCGGCCACCGTGCGGGAGGCGGTTACCTCGCGCGCTTCTCCATTCACGTGAATGATCATGGGGCGGGAGGGGCCACTTTTCGCACGCCTTCGTCAACGGCTTCGGAGAGCGCCTGTTCGACGAACCGCTGGAAGGCGCTGACGTTGCCACGAACGAGATTGTCCGCGTTGAGCAGGCCGCCCTGTGCCTTTTGCACTTTGACCGGCGCGGTTGCGCGGGTGCGGCCGGTGCGGGCGTCGCGAAGCGTGACCAGCAGATCGATGGAAACGTCGCGACGGATCAACTGGTCCGCCTGAAAGTCGAGAATTTCGACCTGGATCTGGTTCGGGCTGTTGGGCGAGTAGCTGTTCTGCTGCTCGAGGGCGTCGATGAAGAATTGCCGGACCACCGCGGTGAGCGGCTGATTCGTCTCGAGAATCTTGGTCGTTTTACCCACGCCGCTGTGCATCGTGCCAATGGTGCTGCCGGGATTTGCCCGGCGATCCTGGACGTCGCCCATGCTGATCGGGATCGTTCGTCCGGCTTGCGCGCGCGCGGCGTCGGACGGCACGTAGTGCAGCGGGAGCGTGCGCGTTGTGGTGCAGGCGGTGAGGGCCGCACACAGGAGTGCGAGGCCGACAGGAATCCGTCGCATGAACCGGCTCAATAGCCCTGGCTCCGCGCGAGGCGCTGGAGTTCGATTTGGAAATCCATCACGTCCTGTTCGCTCGGGCGGTAGCCAATCGTGGACGGCTCGAGGCCGAGCCGGCCCATTTGATCGAGCGACCATGCGGCGGTCTCTCCGTCGGAGAACGTGACGCGGCCGCTGATGAGCGTGCCGGGCTTGGTGAGCTGGTCGATGGTCACGCTGACTTTCCCCGCGCCGCCGGGAGCGGGTGGTGCCGGCTCGGGTTCCGCAGGAGTGGTCTCCGCGGGCTTGGCGGGCTCGGGGTCCTTCACGGAAACTTTGAGATCGTCCACGAGCAGCCGCGTGTCGAGATAGGTCAGTCCGATGCCGAACTCCTCCCGGATGCGTTTCTGAACCTCGGAAAGCGATGCGCCGGCTTCAATCCATCCGGCGACGGCGCCTTTTTGTTCGTCTGTCAAAGTCATGGTGAAAGACGGAATCGTTACGAATTCACGGACAGCTGTCCCGTAAAAATACACACAAAGATGTTTTGGAAATCTCGTTGCGCAATTCGCGCAAAAGCGTGTCACATTACCCCGTGTTTCGTTCCCTTCTGATCATTGCCATTGTGGCCGTGCTCCCTGTGCGTGCCGGGATTTTGGACGACCTTTCCGCGGAGGACGCGAAAAAGGTGCTGGCGGGAAATCAGGTCATCGTCGGCGAAGACCTCGAAGGCTATCCCTGGCCCCGGGTGCGCCTCTACCAGACCGTAAAGGCCACGCCTCGCGAGGTGATGGCCATTTTCTTCGACTACAACAACGCGAAGAGCTTTGTGCCCAACTGCGAGAAGTCGGAGATTTCCAGGAAGATCGACGAACGCACGCACGAGGTGGACTACCTTGTGAACATCCCCATTTTTCCCGATGAGGCCTACACGGTGCGGAACAAATTGAGCGGCGATCCGTCGCGGTTGTCCGTCCAGTGGAAGGTGCTGCGGGCGACGAGCATCGAAGAAAGCGAGGGAGACCTCGTGGTCGAGGCGCTGGGAGATGGTTCCGTGCTGCGCTACACGAATCTGGTCAAGCCGTCATCGAAGGCTGCGGGATTGCTGAAAGGCATTGCGCTCGGCCAGATGAAGGAAACGGTGAAGGCCATTGTCGACCAGGTGATGGTCGCGAAGAAATCCGGGATGGAGCCGCAGCTCGAACGGCTGGACAAGGCCCTCGGCCGGAAGTGATGCCGGCTTGCCGGTCCGGAACCGGCCTGACATGCTGCGCTCCGTGGGTTCGGTCGATGTGCTGGTCGTTGGAGCAGGTCCCGTCGGGTTGGCGTTGGCGGCGGAATGTCTCCGCCACGGTGCCACGGTTCGCTTGATCGACCGTCTTGGGCAACCCTCCGAAAAATCCAAGGCACTTGCGATCTGGGCATCCGCCATGGAGGCGCTGCATGGGATGGGATGCGCCGAGGCGTTTCTCAAGAACAGCTTTGCCGGCGAGAAGCTGGTCATCACCGCCGAGGGCAAGGCAATCGGTTCGGTGGATCTCGGCCTCGAGGTCGATTCACCATTCCATGGAGCGCGCCTGCTGCCCCAGGCGGAGACGGAGCGAATCCTCACGTCGCATCTGCGGTTTCTCGGCGGGTCCGTGGAGCGCGGGGTCGAGTTGATTTCCTTCGAAGAAGGGGCCGAGGGTGTGAAGTCGAGGCTGCGGCTGACGGATGGTCGCGAGGAGGTCGTTCAATCCCGCTGGCTGGTCGGTTGCGACGGGGCGCACAGCCTTGTCCGCCATCGGCTGGGCTTCGAGTTCGAGGGATCCGCGCTCGAGGAGAATTTCATTCTGGCGGATGTCCGCATCGACCCGGAGCCGGAGCCCAATCAAGTGGTCGTGGATTGGGGTGGGGACGGTGTGCTCGCGTTGTTTCCGGTGACCGAGGGCATATGGCGGGTGGTTGCCAACCGAAAGAATCCCGAGCTCTCGGGCGATCCCACGCTGGGCGAGATCAACGAGCAATTCGCGCTCCACGGCCGTGAGGAGTGGCGCGCGAGTGATCCGACGTGGCTGAGCAATTTCCGGATCAGCGAGCGCAAGGCCTCGGGGTTCTACAAGGGCCGCGTAATGATCGCCGGCGATGCCGCGCATATTCACAGCCCTGCGGGAGGGCAGGGGATGAACACAGGCATTCAGGACGCCTTTAATCTCGGCTGGAAACTCGGCCTGCTCGCGCGCGGGCACGGCGAGGCCGAGCGGTTGCTGGCGAGCTACGAGGCCGAGCGCGCGCCGGTCGCGGCAAAGGTCGTGGAGGAGGCGGAGATGCGAACGAAGGTTGCGTTGCTGAAGAATCCCGTGTTGCGCGCCCTCCGGAATTTCGGCGTCTCGACGGTCGCGCGCACCCGCCAGGCGCAGGAGGCGATGGCGCTGAACCTTTCCGGACTCGACATCGTTTACGAGGAAAGTCCGATTCTCGACACGGATTCGAGCTGGCCGGAGGAGGTTCGCGATGCGGGATTTCCGCCCGGCTCGCGGCCGCGCGACGTGACGGTATTTGCCGAGGACGGTGCGGAGATTTCGCTCTTTTACCGCATCACCGGTGGCCCGCACACGCTGGTGCTTTTCTCCGGACAGCATCCCCGCGGCCGCGATGCGCGAAGGATCCGGGAATATGCCGCGAAGGCGGAGAAACTTGCGGGACGGGATGTCCGCGTGATCTCGATCTGGTGCGGTTCGGAACTGCCCGACGAGGGCGTGTGGCTCGTCGATCCCGACGGGAATGCGCACGAACACTTTGCGCTGCAGGATCTGGGCGCCTACATGATCCGGCCCGACGGTTATGTGGCATTTCGCTGCTCACCGTTCGATGAGGCTTTGCTGGAGGACTATGCCGCGGTGATGTTTGCCGCGACGTCCGGGTAACGCGGGATTTCGCTAATTCAGCGAAACGTAGGGCAGGAGGCCGTGGAGGCCGCCCTCGCGTCCGAAACCGCTTTCCTTGTATCCACCGAATGGAGCGGTGGGGTCGAATTTGTTGTAGGTATTCGCCCACACCACGCCGGCGCGGAGCTTCGCCGCGATCTTGAAGATCTTGCTTCCCTTGTCGGTCCAGACGCCGGCGCTCAGGCCGTAGGGCGTTTGATTTGCGCGTTCGAGCGCTTCCTCGGGCGTGCGGAAGGTCATCACGCTCAGAACGGGGCCGAAGATCTCCTCTCGAGCGATGCGGTGCGCCGCCGTGACGCCTGTGAAAAAACTCGGCGGGAACCAGTAGCCGGCTTCGGGCAGGCGGCAACGCGGCTGGACGAGTTCCGCGCCTTCCTCCACGCCGCTGGCAACGAGTTCGTGAATCTTCGCGAGCTGTGCCTTGGAATTGATCGCGCCGATGTCGGTGTTCTTGTCGAGAGGATCGCCGACGCGCAGTGTGGAAATGCGGTCGCGCAGCCGGCGGATGACTTCCTCATAGACGGATTCCTGCACCAGCAGTCGTGATCCCGCGCAGCAGACGTGGCCCTGGTTGAAATAAATGCCGGCGACGATGCCTTCGACCGCCTGTTCGAGCGGTGCGTCGTCGAACACGATGTTGGCGGCCTTGCCACCGAGCTCGAGGGTGAGCTTTCGATTCGTGCCGGCGAGTGTGGCGGCGATGCGCTTGCCCACTTCGGTCGAGCCGGTGAACGCGATCTTGTCCACGCCCGGATGCGCGACGAAGGCGGCTCCCGTTTCCCCCGCGCCGGTCACGATGTTGACGACGCCGGGTGGGAGGTCGGCCTCCTGCAAAATTCGCGCAAGGTGCAGTGCGGTGAGCGGCGTCGTTTCGGCCGGCTTCAGAACGCAGGTGTTGCCGGTGGCGAGAGCGGGCGCGAGTTTCCACGCAGCCATGAGGAGGGGGAAATTCCACGGGATGATCTGGCCGGCGACGCCGACCGGACGTGATCGGCGGCCCGGGAAGGCGTAGTCGAGTTTGTCGGCCCAGCCCGCGTAGTAGAAAAAGTGAGCGGCGACGAGGGGAAGGTCGATGTCGCGGCTTTCCTTGATGGTCTTGCCGCCGTCCATCGTCTCGAGCACGGCCAGTTCGCGCGAATGCTCCTGGATTAGCCGGGCGATCCGATAAAGGTATTTGCCCCGTTCTCGGGCCGGCATTTTGCCCCAGACCTTTTCCTGCGCCCGGCGCGCGGCCTTCACGGCGCGGTCGACATCGGCGGCGTCGGCCTCGGCAACGCGCGCGAGCTTCTTCTCGTTGGCCGGATTGATCGTGACGAACGATTTCCCGGATGCCGGCGCGCGAAATTCGCCATCGATGAAGAGGCCGTATTCGCGGTCGATCTTCACCGGAGTCGTTTCCGGCGACGGCGCATAGAGCAAGCCCTCGCCAAGTCGCAGGCGGCGCTGGTCGGCCGGGATTGCATGGGCCGTGGCGTTTGGGTGAACGGTGGCGAGCGCGTTGCGTTTCGACTTCATGGCAGGGAAAAGTAGTTGGCGCTCTGATACCGACCGTCGACCAGGCGGGCGATCTGCATGAGCACGTCGTTGGCGAGGCTGCTGGCGCCAAAACGGAAGAGGGCCGGCGTCATCCAGTCGGCGCCGAGGGTTTCATTGAGCATCACGAGATAGGCCAGCGCCTCTTTTGCCGTGCGGATGCCGCCGGCGGGCTTCATTCCGATGCGCACGCCGGTTTTGTAGAAATGGTCGCGGATTGCCTCGAGCATCACGAGCGTGACCGGCAGTGTCGCCGCCGGCGAGACCTTGCCGGTGGAGGTTTTGATGAAATCCGCGCCCGCGGCGATGGCGAGGTCCGCCGCGAGACGGACGTTGTCGTAGGTCTGGAGCTCGCCGGTTTCGAAAATCACCTTCAAATGCGCTCCCCGGCATGCCTCCTTCACCGCGGCGATTTCGTCGAAGACCTGACGATACTCGCCACGCAGAAAGGCTCCGCGATCGATGACCATGTCGATCTCATCGGCGCCATCTTCGACCGCCAGCCGCGTGTCCTCCAGTTTTACGGAAAGAGGCATCAATCCGCTCGGAAACGCCGTTGCGACGGCGGCGACCTTCACCGGGGTGCCTTTCGTGAAGGCTTTCGCGGCAGCCACCATATTCGGGTAAACGCACACCGCGGCGCACGAGGGGACGCCGTATCTTGGCTCCGCCGGGGAGACCGCCTTTCGGCAAAGATGCGCCACCTTCCCGGGCGTGTCCTTTCCCTCGAGGGTGGTGAGGTCCATCATCGAAATCGCGAGCTTCAACGCGGCGAGTTTCGAATCCGCCTTGATGCTGCGCTTCGTGAATGCCGCAGCGCGCTCCTCGGTCATCACCTGATCCACGCTGCGTCGCGGAAAGGGGAGCGTGTTCATTGCGACGGCAGAGCGAGGAGCAGCATCACGAAAATCTTACCAAGTCCCGGAGGAACTGACACCAAAGGAAAAGCAGGCCACGTGCCGAATAGCGAATCATGCCGGCGCGATCCTTCTTGAGCACGCCCTTGTCGAGGTTGTGGCGGATTTGCGCGCGGAGGTCGGCCTGCATCCGCTCGCGAATTTTCTCCGGTGAAGTCGGTTCGATCGCGTCCAACCCGACCCGCTCCCGGTCGAGAAACAGGCGATGATCGGCAAGCAGGGCTTGAAAGGGAGTTTCACTCGGCGCGCGGTGCAGATGGAGGGTGGGAGGGGGGCGCAGGCCGTAGGAGAACGGGTAATTCCATGTGAGGTAGGTCGAGCCGCCGCGCGCGCGGGAGGTGACCGCGATGTAGTAGAACGAAATTTGATCCTGCTCGATGAGGCAGATCGACGCCTCGGTTCCGCTCTGCGGCTGGAGGAAAAGCCGGTAGAACTGCCTCTGGCCCTCGTGCTCCCAGCGCACATCCTCCACTTCCTCGAACCCCGCGCTCTCGATTTCCTCGCTCAAATCCCGGAGGTCCGGAAATTGTTCCGAGTTTGGCGGATTGCAGGCTTCCAGCGGTCGTTCCTCCGGAAGGCGCAGCCGTCGCGCGCGGGTGAGAATTTCGATCCAGGGCAGCAGCAGCCAAAGGCTCGCCAAAGCCAGGCCGGTCCAGACGTTTTCGAAGAACAACCACCCGATCAGGAACGGGACTCCGAAAAACAGGAGGAGCATCCCGAGCCGATGCGGAGCCGGGTGATGGTAGCTGCGAAGGGCGGCGGAAAGGACAACGGCGCCGGCGATGATGAGCAGGTTGGTGATCACGACACGGCGGGAAATACCTGGTGGGCGGCGAGAAATTCCTCCAGCTGGCCCACGTCGAAATCGGGGAGCACCTCACCGGTGGGAAGTTCCAGAGTCGGGGTCTTGCGCTGGCCGGAGATCTCGATCATGTGCCGATAGGCATTGGCATCCGCCAGCACATCGATTTTCTCGAATGGGATGCCGCGTTCTTCGAGCCAATGCACCGCATCGATACACCACGGGCACCAGTTCTTGACGTAAAGCTTCATCTTTGCAATATGTCCCTTTCCCTCGCGAGATGCGAGTGAGAGTTGGTTTCCAGACTCAACGGCGCGTTCGTCTAACGGTTAGGACACGGCCCTCTCAAGGCCGGTATAGGGGTTCGATTCCCCTACGCGCTGCCACTCTGAACGTCTTTTCGCGGCTCCTTTGCAAAAGAGTGGAGCGGTGCGGAAGCCAGAGAGGAATCCGCACCGCCCCGTGCTGCGGCGAAAATGGTATCTCGTATTTCTTTAAGGTGCCGTGGCCCACTCGGAGGACGTCCGCGGTTGTCGCGGCCAGCCTCCCAGCATTTCTCGGCGCAGGTGCTCGGCGTGGCTCTTCCACATTCGTGGCGATCCTTCGTGCCGGGCGAGGCGATCCATGACCCGTGCGATCCGGCGAAAGCGGCTGCGCGGCGCCAAAACGTCCGCTTGATCCGCCTCCGCCAACCGCCGGCCCAGAAGCTGGGCCAGATCGGTCAGGATTTCCTTGTTCGACATCACACGCGACGGTTGAAGCCGCCCACTACGAAGGAGAGGACGAACAGGACGAGGAAGACGAGGAAAAGCACCTTCGCGATACCTGCCGCGGTTCCCGCAATTCCGCCGAATCCCAACAGGGCGGCAATCAACGCGATGACCAGAAATGTAATAGCCCAACTTAACATGATTTCCTTTAGGTTTGTTGTTGGGAGTTTATAGAGCGCAGGCCGTGCCAATGTGTTTTGTGAACTTGTAAAGTCCACGTCACGAGTTGGTTATGAAAATCGTGCGCGATGGCACGAATCGAGCGGAAGGGTGCGATTCATGCGATCCGCACGGGACGGCGCCGGCTTCAGATTGCAATTTGCAAGGGCGAAGGCCCTCGCTTCAGTCCTGGATCGAGTGATCCGAGTGCGAGAAGACGTGGAAGAGTTCCGTCGATGTCGTCATCGGAATCGAGCGGGCGTGCACTTCCGCGGCGCGGACGAACAATTCACTCGCGGCCTCGTTTTCTCCGTCCATCTCGTGGATGGCCGCCAGCAGAAGGATGCTCTGCAGGTCGTTCATGACGCCGACGAGGGCGTTGAGGGCCAGTCGCGCTTCCTTCCGGTTTCGTTGCGACAGGCAGTATTTTGCGTAGGCGCGGAGGAGGCCCTGCGAAACCTGCGAGTAATCCGTCGTTTCTCCATTTGCGAACCGGGCGTGGCGGCTCAACGCGTGGTTGACCGCGTAGCGGAGCTGCGTGGGCTTCACGGGTTTCGTGAGGAAATCGGTGATTCCCAGCCGGAGCGCGGCGATGGCGGAAGTGTGGTCGGCAAATGCGCTCGCGAGCACCATCGGCCCGGTGAACCCCATGGCGCGGAGCTTCTCGGCGGTCTGCAGGCCGTCCATTCCCGGCATTCTCAAGTCGAGCACGACGCAGTCCGGTTCCGTCTCGCGGGTGCGGATCAGAGCCTCCTGGCCGTCGGCCGCGAGTTGAACCTCAAAGCCCGCCGAGCGGAGGGCCACGGAGAAACCAAGGCGGATCGTTTGTTCGTCGTCGACGACGAGAATGGGCTTTGTGGCAAGCGTGGGCATCAGGCTATCGGGAGTTCGCAGTAAAATCGGGTGGCAACGTTCGGCACGCTTCGCAGGCCGATCCTTCCGTCGTGGGCGTGAATGATTTCGCGGGCGATCGAAAGGCCGAGGCCAACTCCGTCGGAATGCTGGCCGGGCTGCCGGAAGAATTTGTCGAAAATGCGCGCATGGTATTCCTCGGGAATGCCGGGACCTTCGTCGATGACGGAAAGACGGACGAAATCCGCGCCGACCTTGTCCGCAGAGAGCCTGACGGTTGAACCACGGGGTGCGAATTTCAAGGCATTGGAGGTGAAGTTTCCGATCACGTGCATCATTCGCGTGCGGTCGGCGAGGACGTTTGGCAAATCGTTGTCGGCATGGATCGAAAGTGACACCTCCTTTGCGTCTGCCTGAGTTTGAAAAGCCTCGCGCGCTTCCTCGAGCAGCTCGCGGGGCGGGACCGATTGCAGGTCCAGATGGGTGCGCCCGGCCTCCATGCGGGACAGCTCGAGAAGGCTGTTGAGCGTCTTCAGCAGCCGCTCGCAATCCTGGCAGGCGGAGTCGACCATTTCCTGCTGCAGCTCGGTCAACGGCCCGCTGCTCTTCTCCAGAAGCAGATGGAGGATCATGCGAATGCCGGTGAGTGGCGTTTTGATCTCGTGGCTTACCGTCGAAATCAGGTTCGTTTTCACGTCGTCGAGCCATCGGAACCGGCTGACGTCGATGAGAATGACAGCCGCCCCGGAAACCCCGCCATCGGGCGAAATGATGCGGAGCACGCGCGGCAGGTAGTGCACCTCCTGCTCATTCACGCGAAACAGGCTCGCATCGTGGAGGCCGTCGGGAAGGTAATCGGTGCCGGTCCGGCGCGTGATGTCGAGATACTTGCGAATGAGGTCGGGCACGCGGTCGGGACTGTTGATGCCGCGCAGGAAGTCTTCGGCGGCCTGATTGGTCACCAGCATTTCGTCGTTCGCATCCAGCAGAATGACGGGATAGGGAAACGCGGCGATGGTTTCGCGAATCGAGCGGTTCAACCGCACGATGGTGTCGTCGGTTTCGCGCCGGTAGGCCCGCAACTCCTCCGCCATTGCGTTGAAGGCGCGTGCGAGGCGGCCGAGTTCGTCGTTCGATTTCACGGGCACGTTCTGCTCGAAGTTGCCGGCGCGAACGGCGTCGATCGACCGGGTGAGGTCCTCCATCGGAGTGATGAGGGATCGGCCCAGCTTCAGGTAGGTGTAGATGAACACGGCGAACGCGACGATCATGGCGCCAACCAGGAAGCGCACGGTGTCGCCCGCGAGCTTGTTGGCGCGTTCCTGGTCCTTGAGCGTTTCCGTTTCGTTGAGCTCGAGGATGCGCTGCGTCGTGGCGGTGAGCTTCAGGTTTTGCGCGAGCAGGTTGTTGCGAAGGGCGTTGAACCCGCCGACGTAGCCGTCCCCGTCGAGGTCGAAGCCCTTTCGGAAGAGCGTGAGGTAATCCTCGATCTCCCGCGCCAGTTGCTCGACTTCGGCCTTCTCGACTTCACTCCCCGCGGAGAGTCGCAGGGCGGTGAGTCCATTTTCGAGCGGCGGGATGAATCGCTCCTCGAGCGGCCCCGGCCCCGCCTCGTGGAATTCCTCGCCATTGCCCTTGAGGTAAAAGGCGTTCATGCGCAGGAGGGCGAGCCGGATCTCGTGCGCCTCGCGAATGCTCTGGTAGTTGTCCTTGAGAATGGACTCGATGTCCCGCTCCAGCCGGGTAATCAGCCAGATGCTGTAGCCGCCCACGGTGAGCAACAGCACGAAGATCGAGACCAGTCCGATCAGGAGCCGCCACCTAAGCATCCGATTGCCGCTCCCACTTCTTGCGTTTGCGATACAGCGTCGCGGGATCGATGCCGAGGATGCGAGCCGCCGCTTCCTGGCTTTCCGCGACCTCGAGAACGCGGCCAATATGCTCGCGCTCCAGCTGGTCGAGCGGGATCATCGCTCCCACCTGAGCGCCAACGGGGGAAGAAGGCTGTGTGCTGTCGAACAGGTCGGAGGCCTCGAGCTGCGACCCGTGACCAAGGATCACCGCCCGCTCGATCACGTTGCGAAGCTCCCGCACGTTCCCGGGCCAGGAATACGACAGGATGCGCTCGCGCGCGCTGGCGTCGAAGCCGGTGACGCCTCGTCCGATTTGCCCTGCGAAGAATTGGAGGAAATGGTTCGCCAGTCGCATGAGATCGCCCGGGCGCGAGCGAAGTGGTGGCAGCGTGACAGAAATCACGTTGAGCCGGTAAAACAGATCCTCGCGAAACGTTCCCTTCGCAACGCACTCGGAGAGATCGCGGTTCGTCGCGGCGATCACGCGCACGTCGGCGGTGTGCGTTTTATTCTCGCCGAGCCGCTCGTATTCCCGGTCCTGAAGCAGACGAAGCAGCTTCGGCTGAATCTCTAGGGGCAGCTCGCCGATTTCGTCGAGGAACAACGTGCCGCCGCGCGCCGCCGCGACCTTGCCCCAGGTGTCGCGAATGGCCCCTGTGAACGCGCCCTTCACGTGCCCGAAGAGGTCGCTTTCCAGCAACTCCTTGGAAAGACTTGGGCAACTGACTGTGACGAATGGCCCGTCGGCGACGTGGCTGCGGTCGTGCACCGCCCGGGCGGCGAGGCTCTTGCCCGTGCCGCTTTCGCCGAGAATGAGGATCGAGGCCGGGGACTTCGCGGCGCGAAAGAGAATGTCGTAGGCGCGTTTCATCTCGGGATCCTCCGACTCGAAATCCGCGCGAGGTGAGGAGTGGGCGACCTGGCCTTCGAGATTCTCGATGCGTCGCTCGAGCGTGCGGGCTTTTTCGACGCGCGCAACGGCCTGGCGAAGCTGCTCGGGGGTGAACGGCTTCGGCAGGTAATCGAACGCCCCGGCCTGCATCGCCGCCACGGCCGTCTCGACCGATGCATACGCGGTAAAGACAATGACGGGAATGCGGGCGTTGACCCGCCGGATCTCGGTCAGCACGTCGAGGCCATCCTCGTCGCCGAGCCGCAGATCGAGAAAGATGAGGTCGTAGACTTCCTCGCGGAGTTTGAGAAGGGCGACGCGTCCGCTGTCCGCGGTATCGGCCTCATGTTTCTCGGCCCGCACCGCCAGGGAGGTGGCGTTACGGATCGTTTTTTCGTCGTCGACAATAAGAATCTTCATCGGTCACCGGAGAATGCGTCACGCTGCGAGGTCCTTGTTTTCCAGAGCGCTGCGCAATTCGTCGACCGTAAAGGGATGCCTGAGAACGCGCACGAGCGGGAAATCGGCGGACAGCGTTTCGAGGTGCTCATTCCGCCCGGAATGAAGGAAAAGAACCGGCGTTTCCGGCAATCTCGACCGGAGCTCCTCCAGCAGATCGCGCGGCACGATCTCCCCGAGCCCCATGTCAAAAATGATCGTCTCGAAAGGCTTCGCGAGCGCGAGGGCCATGAGGCCGCCGAGCTCCGCGGCGCAATGCACGGTCTGCCCCATGGCGCGGAGGGCCGTTGCCAGAGAGCGGTTGGATTCGGGGCTCGGAGCTACGAGGAGGACGGCGCGCGACATGGCCGTTGATTCTACAACGAGGAGGACGACCCGCCCATCGGGGACCGCCCTGATCTACTTTTTCAATTTCGTTTGCACGGCGAGCCGCACGAGGCGCGCGACAGAGCTGACGCCCAGTTTGCCCTTCATGGTCTCGCGGTAGGTCTCGACCGTCTTCACGCTGATGTTCAAAGCCTGCGCGATGTCGTGTTTGTCCATGCCTTCGCCAAGCAGTGCGAACACGCTGCGCTCGCGTGGAGTGAGCGCCTCGAAGCGCGGAATGGGATCAGTGTCGCCGTCGGAGCCCGGAAACAGGCCGTCGAGCGCGCGAAGGAGCCGCTTCGGGGAATTGCTCTTGTGCACGAATGCGATGGCATCGGCAGTGAGAGTCCCGTGATCGAAAGTCGTCCGATCGAGCGTGGAATACAAAACGATCGGAAGCCGCGGCCGACGATCGCGAATCTCGGAAATCAAGGTCGTGCGCCAGGCGCCACCGAGCAACAGATCCATTACGACGCCGTCACAAGGAACGCGCTCGAGATCCCGCAACGCGTGGGGTGCGCTCGTTGCCTCGCCGGCGACATGATAGCGGCCCGTGTCCTCGAACAGCTTGCGAAGGCCCAATCGGATCATCGGGTGGTCGTCCACGATGAAGATTTGACGCGGCGATTTCATGCAGTCGCTGCCCGGGGTTCCTTTCTCTCGGTGGATGACCACAACTTCAGTCGAGAACTTCCGATCTCCAAATTGGAAAAATCGTCGAAGTCAAAGGGACGGGTGCCCATTCCGTCGTCGCTGAAGTCGAAAGCACTGTCGTCATCGGTTTTGCTACGGATCGTCACTGGCGGCGCGGATGCGTGTCTCGGAACGCGCAGTCGTTTATTCGACGCCGGCATACCACCGGATCACCGACGACAAGCGATCCACTGGCGAACCCACCCGCAAAACTATGCTCTGGACCATACTTGTCGTTCTCATCGTGCTCTGGGCACTTGGCTTTGGCTTCAACGTCGCGGGAGGGCTCGTCCACCTGCTGCTCGTGGTCGCCCTGGTCGTGCTGATTCTGCAGCTCCTTTCAGGACGCCGCGCTCCGTAGAGAGAAAAGGCCGAACCGCCGGACGGGCGATTACAGGGAAAGAGAAGTGGCGGAGCCGACGGGGCTCGAACCCGCAACCTCTGCCGTGACAGGGCAGCGCTCTAACCGATTGAGCTACGGCTCCTTGAAAGGAGGGCGAAATATGGGGGCACTTCGTCCGCGGTGCAATCTCTTTTTCAGCAAAATGCGAAAAGCGAAATTTGCGTTGGTTGCGGAAGCCGGCTATCAACGGTCAGATGGTCAAGGAGGTAGATGTCGCCATTCTTGGCGGTGCGTTTTCCGGCGCGTCGCTGGCGTTGTTGTTGCGACGGGAGGCTCCGGACCTTCGGGTGCTTGTCGTCGAGCGGACGGAATCGTTTGATCGGAAGGTCGGCGAGGCGACGACCGAGATCGGTGGCGAGTTCCTCTCGAAGCGGCTCGCGCAAATGGGGTATCTGGCCAGCCACCAGCTCGTGAAGCAGGGCTTGCGGATGTGGTTTGCGAAGGATGGCTCGACGCCGTTCGATGACTGCGCGGAAATCGGGCCGAACTACCAGGTGCGCATGCCGGCGTTTCAACTCGATCGCGCCGTGCTCGACGCCCATCTGCTGAACTGTGCCGCCAACGAGGGGGCGGAAGTGCTGCGACCCGCGAAGGTGACGGCGGTTGACGTTTCCGCGAGGGAATTGTGCGTCGAGACTGCGGAGGGAACGATCGACGTGAAGGCGCGATGGATTGTCGATGCCTCGGGACGTGCGGCCACGCTCGCGAGAAAGCTGGGCCATTTTCAACCGCTCGACGAACATCCGACGAATGCGATCTGGTCCCGGTTTCACGGGGTGCAGGACTGGGATGCCCACGAGCTGCGGAAGCGATTTCCGGGATTCGGCATGTCGTGCATCGCAAGCCGCGCGGCGGCGACGAATCACCTGACCGGCTACGGCTGGTGGTGCTGGATCATTCCGCTGAAGGGCGGCGATTTCAGCGCGGGGCTGGTTTACGACTCGCGACTGTTCACTCCGCCAAAAGGCGAGCGGCTGGGGGAGCGGTTGAAGGCGCATTTGATGTCCCACCCGATCGGTCGCGAGATTTTTGCAAGGGCGGAGCCGATCGAGGGAGACGCGCGCGCGTATTCGCGCCTCCCGTATTTCAGCCGGAAGATCGCCGGCGGGGGCTGGCAGATCGTCGGCGATGCGGCGGGGTTTCTCGATCCGCTTTACAGCCCGGGTCTCGATTATTGCTCGTGGACGGTGCGTCTCGCGCTTGGGCGAATCAAGGAGGAGGCGATGGGGAGGACCGTCGATCTCGATCTGATCAATCGGCGCTTCGTCGAATCCTACGACACGTGGTTCCGCGCGCTCTACAAGGACAAGTATTACTACCTCGGTGACGGTGAATTGATGTCTGCGGCTTATTGGATGGATATCTCGCTCTTCTATCTGGGACCGGTGAGGGAGATCACGATTGCCCGCGAGCACGACCTGGATTGCCTGCCCTTCAATGGCCCGGTCGACCGGCTCGCGGGAAAGTTCATGCGCTTCTACAACAAACGCCTCTCCGCGATCGCGCGAAAACGCATGAGCGCGGGATGCTATGCGCGGAACAACACCGGCTGGCGCGAGCTCGGCGACGGTTTCGTTCCCGATACTCGCGTGCTGTGCTCGTTTCTGCGGGGATTCTGGAAGTGGATCGGTGCGGAATGTCACGCGCTGACCCTGCGTCCGTTGCCGACTTCCGTCGGGGAGACGGTGCCGATTCAACCAGCCACGGTTACCTGAAGTGGCGTTCTCCTCGTATCGTGAATTCATCGATGCGCTGGATCGCGCGGGCGAGCTGAAGCGCATTTCCGAGCCGGTTGCCACCGAGCTCGAGATCACGGCGTTCGCCGACCGCGAGATGAAATCGCCCGGCGGCGGGAAGGCGCTGCTGTTCGAAAAGCCGACGGTGAATGGCAAGGTCTCGCCGTTTCCGGTCGCGATCAACACGATGGGCTCGTGGAAGCGCATGGCGATGGCCATGAATGCGGAATCGGTCGATGAAGTGGCCGCGGAGCTTGGCTCGCTGATGAAAGCGAAGCCGCCGACCAGCATCGCAGAGACGGTGAAATTGCTCGGCACCGCGATCGAACTGCGCCATGCGAAGCCCCGCCGCGTGAAGACGGGGCCATGCAAGGACGTCGTGCATGTGTTCGACAGCCCCGTGGTGACGACCGGAAGCTGGCCGCCGGCACCGGATGTCAACAATCCCGGGTCGTTCAATACCTCGCCGCCCACCTTGCTGGACCTGCCGATCCTGCGTTGCTGGCCGCTCGATGGCGGGCGGTTCATTACGCTGCCGTGCGTGGTCACGCAGGATCCGGATACCGGCGAGCGCAATCTCGGGATGTATCGCGTGCAGATCTACGACGACCGCACGACCGGGATGCACTGGCAGTTGCAAAAGGTGGGCGCGCGCCATGGGCGGCGGTATTACGAAACGGGCACGCGCATGCCGGTGGCGATTTTCCTGGGTGGCGATCCGGTGTTCCCTTTTGCCGCGACGGCGCCGCTTCCCGACGGACTCGACGAGTTTTTGCTGGCGGGATACCTGCGGAAGAAATCGATCGAGCTCGTGAAGTGCGAGACGTGCGATCTCGAAGTGCCGGCCAACGCGGATTTCGTGATCGAGGGGTATGTCGATCCGACGGAGCCGTTGCGCGAAGAGGGGCCATTCGGCGATCACACGGGCTATTACACGCTGCCGGAGCCGTATCCGGTGTTTCACGTCACGGCCATCACGCACCGGCGCGATGCCGTGTATCCTGCAACGATCGTCGGCATTCCTCCGATGGAGGATTTCTACATGGGCGGTGCGTCGGTGAAGCTGTTCCTGCCGATCTTCAAAATGAATTTCCCGGAGATTGTGGACATCGCGCTGCCGGCGGAGGGCGTGTTTCACAACGCCGTGTTTGTGAGCATTCGCAAGACGTATCCCATGCAGGCCTACAAGATCATGCACGGGCTCTGGGGAATGGGGCAGATGATGTTCACGAAATACCTCGTCGTCGTGGATGACGATGTCGACGTGCACAACACGAGCGAGGTGCTCTTCCGGCTTTGCGCGAACACGGATCCGCAGCGGGACAGCCTGATCACGCGTGGACCGGCGGATGTGCTCGATCACGCGACGAGTGTGATTGGGGCGGGCTCGAAGATGGGAATCGACGCGACGCGAAAGCTGAAGGGCGAGGGATTCCATCGCGACTGGCCACCGATCATTCGCATGGACCCGGACGTGCTCGCGCGCCTCGGGCTTTAGTTCGGGGATTCCAGAAGGATCGGAAGGGCGATGACGAGCTTCTTCGCCTTCGAGAGCCGGTAACGGCGCGTGAGCACCTGGAAGTTGTCGTTCTCCATCTGCTGCAGCAGCGAAAGATAGAACTTGGCCATGATCCTCGGGGCACGCAGGGCACGGCGGTCCGACTCGGGAAGTCGACGCTCCGCCTCCTGGAACAACGCGCGCGCGCGCTCGCCTTCGAATTCCACGAGCTTCCGAAGGCCGGGAGTGGGCTGGCCGCCGAGAATCTCCTCGCGAGCGACGCCGAATCGTTCGAGGTCCTCCGTTGGCAGATAGACGCGACCGGCGCGGGCGTCCTCGGCGATGTCGCGGATGATATTCGTCAGCTGCAACGCCATTCCCAGTGCGGTCGCGTAGGCGCGGCTCTCGAGGGAGTTGGCGCCGAGAATGGGGAGCGAAGCGAGCCCGACCGCGCTCGCCACGCGCCAGCAGTATTTCTGCAGATCCTGATAGGTCTCGTAGCGGACTGTCTCGAGGTCCATCTCGACGCCGAGCACGATTTCGCCAAGTAGCTCGCGGTCGATCGAATACCGCTCGACGACACGTTCGAGGTCCGGAGGGAGCGGGCGTTCTCCACGAATCGCCGCCTTCCACGCGATGAGCGCGCGTCGCGCTTCCTCCTCGGGGAGCTCGCGACTGTCCGCGATATCGTCGACCGTTCTGCAAAACTCGTAAAAGACCTGCATGTCCTTGCGGCGTCCCGGGGGCAGGCAGAGGAGGGCGAACGCCAGATTCGACTTGCTGCGACCCGCTTCGAGCCCGGCGGCAATTTGCGGAGGAACCAGCTCGTTCACGACAGGCTCAGGCGTTCTGCGGCCACGCGGCCGGCGTCGAGGGTGAGTTCCCGGTCGAAGCAGCCGGAGAGGCTGGCGCTGGCCGAACTCCAGATGCAGGTAATTCCAAACTGCTCCACGGCCAGCCGGACGAACGGAAAAAGGGAGGCGCTGCATGCCGGGGCGACCAGCAGCAGAATCCGCGGCCGATGCACCAGCGCGCGCGCGAGGGCGATGCGGTATTGAATCTCGGTCGGCAGCTCCGTGGGATCGGCATTTCCGAACTCGTCGATTTCGAAGGTCTCGAGAAGGTGCGCGATACGATCGTGCGCGGCGTGTTCATCCGTCGCGCTCAGGCGAAACAGCGGCATTGCGATGTTTTCCGCGACGGTCAGTCCGGACAGCAGACACGGATTCGCAAAGACGTAGCCGAAGACGTTGTTGCGGAGAGCGAGCCGGGTCTCCTCCGCATTGACCGGCACGCGCTGGCCAAAAATTTCGATGGAGCCCGCGTCCTGGGATTCGAGCAGGCCGAGCACGTGCAGCAGCAATGTCTTGCCGCTGCCGGGGCGACCAACGACGCCATGAAGCATCCCTTCCTGGAAGGAAACGGAGACATCGCTCAATTGCGACGGCCCCTGAGTCCATTCCGGACGGTCGCAGCTCAGGTGGGAACAACGCAGCGCGATCAAAACGATATCTCTTTACCGCCGTTCGAGAGGCGTTTGTAAAGGCAAACCCATGCGGCGATGAGCCACCCTGCCATCAATGCCTCGAGCGGAGCGACGAGAAGACCCAGCGCGAGGGCGGCCGCTTCGCTGTTGGCGAGATGACCGCGCACCCACGAATCGCAAAAGGCGAGAAGGAAGAACGTGAGATAAACGGTGAGCACGAACGGCACGAGACGCGGCCATTGTTGGCGGAGCAACCGAAGGCACTCGCGAAGGGCGCTTCGCAGCGAGTGATTGTGAAACACGAGAATCGCCTGGATCGGGCAGAGGGCGATGGCGATGGTTGCCACGACGGGCCGGCCGATCTCCGTGGCGAAGCGGAGAAGCATGGCATTTGCCTCCGCGTCGTTTTCCAGGAGAAGGCCGAGAAGGAGCGGCAGGGCGATGAGCGTGGCGGCGATGGCCGCGATGATGAGCGACCATTTCAGGACAAAACCGCACCGCCGCATCGCGACATGAAGCAGCTTGTGGCGATCGAAATGAATTCCGCGCAGCCAGGCGTAGGCCATGAGCATCAGGAAGGTGAGGAAATAGACGCCGAGCAGGAGCTCGAAGACATACGAAAGCAAGTCGATCGCGAATGCCACTTCGATCGGCACATGGACGATCACCTCGGGCAGCAGCAGATAAACGAATGGCTTGGCGATCGCCGCAAGGGCCATGAGCACGATCGCGAGACTGAGCAGCACGCCACGCAGTTTTCCCCATCGCCGCCAGAACGCCCGAAAGCACTCGACCATCAGACCGCCGTGGTTGACGAGAAAGAGGAACGCAAACCAGCCCGAGAGCGGGAAGGTGGCCATGAAGATCGTGAAGACCGAGGCCGTGTGCGCCGCCGCGCCCGCAGCGGAACGCTCGAGCACCTTGTCGAGTGGTGGAGGATCGCTCCATTGGAACTTGAGGAACCATTCCAGCGGTTCGCCTCCTTCGCGCCAGTCGATGAGCGCTCCGGCGGTCAGTTGAAAAATCGCGTAGGCGAAGCCAAATAGCGCGGGAAGTCTCCAGAGGTCTGGATAGCGAATCATGCATCGCAGTCCGTCGCGGAGGGAGCGGCGCGTGTCAGACACGGCGAGACCGCAGAGGATCCAGGCCGCTCCGACGATGAGGATTGCGTAGCCGAATTCGCGGTTCATTCGATGCTTCCGGCGTTTTCCCTCATTTTCCGGCCGGAGACGAGGGGGATTCGCTCGTTGCCCGGGGCGAGAGTGCCGGAGTAGAGTCCGCGCGACGCATGACGTTTGCCACGCAACTCACGGTGCTGCGGATCCTGCTGATTCCGGTATTCGTTCTTTTTGCTGTTTACTACGGTGCGAGCGTCGAGGCGGACGCGCCGAAGGAGTGGCTGCGCTGGTGCGCGGTGGGGGTGTTCGTGCTGGCTTCGGTGACGGATGCGTTCGATGGCTACGTCGCGCGGCACTTTCATCAAAAGAGCAGGATCGGAGCCACGCTCGACCCGATCGCCGACAAGGGTCTGCTGCTCACGGCGATCATCACGTTGAGCGTGAGCGACTGGCAGTATGAGTTTCCGCTCTGGTTTCCGGTGCTTGTGATCGGGCGCGATGCGGTGATCGTGCTGGGTTACGTGCTCCTGCATCTCGCGAACGAGCATCTCGAAGTCGCGCCGAGCTGGACGGGCAAGACGGCGACCGCGCTGCAAATGGTTGCGCTTGCGTGGGCGATGTTTCAGATTCCCCACCTGCATTTGCCGGTGTGGGCGGCTGGGGTCTTCACGCTCATCAGCGGGCTCGAATACGTCCTGCGTGGCGTGAACGCCTTCACCCATCACCGGCCCGAAGAAAAATGAAAACTGTTGCGATCATCGGTCGACCGAACGTGGGGAAGTCGGCGCTGTTCAATCGACTCGCCGGGCGGAACATCTCGATCGTCCACGACCAGGCGGGCGTGACGCGCGACCGCGTGCACGCGGTGTGCAAGCTGGCCGGGCATCCCTTCGAAATTGTCGACACCGGCGGCATTGGCGCGGAGCCGGACCCGGATTTCGCAGAGGAAACGCATTTTGCCGCCGAGGTCGCGATCAGCACCGCGGACCTTCTCATGCTCGTGGTGGATGGTCAGGCGGGTCTGACGCCGCTGGACGCCGATCTCGCGCAGAAGGTGCGCGCATCGGGGAAGCCGGTGGTGCTCGTAATCAACAAGGTCGACAACGAGCGGCAGGAGTCGCTGGCCGCGGAATTTTCGCGACTGGGGTTTGCGGCGGAGATTTGCACGAGCGCGGCGCACGCGCGGGGGATCAAGGAGCTCGTGCGCTTCGTGGAGGATACCATCGATCTCGAAGACGAGGCCGAGGATCTGAACGAGACGCCTCCGCATCTTGCGGTGGTGGGCCGGCCCAACGTGGGCAAGTCGTCGCTCGTGAATGCGATTCTGAACGACAAGCGAACGATCGTGAGCGAGATCGCCGGGACGACACGCGACGCGGTGGACATTCCCTATTCATTTCGCGACCGCCGCTACGTGCTCGTGGATACGGCGGGAATCCGCCATCGCTCGAAGCACAACACGTCGGTCGAGGTTTTCAGCGTGATGCGATCCGAGAAGGCGATCGAACGCGCCGATCTCAATATCCTCGTCATTGATGCGACTCAGGGCGTGACGATGCAGGACAAGAAGATCGCCGGGTTGATCCAAAAGGCCCGCAAGGCGGCTGTGATCGTGCTGAACAAATGGGATCTGGTCGATCCCGACGATGAGGGCGGGAAGGAGCTGCTGCGCGAGAAAATCGAGGAGCTTCGCGCCGAGCTTTTCTTCCTGAGTTATGCGCCGGTCGTGGTGCTTTCGGCGAAGCAGCGGTCGAACATTCCTCGGCTGTTCAATGTGATCGAAAAGGTGCGCCAGCACGCGACACGCAAGATCGGCACCGGCGAGTTGAACCGGATCTTCAAGACCGCGATTGAGCGCCAGCCACCACCGATGCGGGGCAGCCATCGATTCAAGATCTACTACGCGACGCAGGTGAGCAAACCGGAGACGCGTCCCTTTGGGAGGGTGGAATTCCTGCTGTTCGTGAACGATCCGCGCAAGCTTTCGGATTCCTACGAGAGCTACCTCGACGCGCGGATTCGCAAGCACCGGGAGTATCCGGGGCTGCCGATTGTGTTCAAGCTGCGTGGCCGGAAGTCGGATTGACTTTTCGCCGCGCTCTCGGGCATCGTTTGCGCATGCTCGACATCAACGACCCGGAGGACCGTCTCATCCGCAATCTCCTCATTGGCGGTGCGGGTGCCGTCATCGTCGGCCTTCTGACGGTTGCGACCGTCATCGCGGTGATGATTTCCGCGAATTTCAATTTCCTCCAGTGGTTGGAGTAGCGGCGGGAGCCGTGTCGTCGCCGACGTGGGCAATTGCCGCACAGAGGCATCCTCCTCCGATGATGATCATCCCGCTGAGGTAGATCCAGAAAAGCAGGAGCATCAGACCGCCGATCGTGCCGTAAACGGTGTTGTAATGGACGAAGCGGGGCAGGTAGGCGACCACCGCGATCTGCCAGAGTTGGAGCACGACCGTGACCAGCAGCGCCGGGAACCACACCTGCCGGAAGAGAACCCGGCGCCTCGGCGCGAGCTTGTAGAGCATGAGGATCGTGTAGAAAAGCACGGCGCCGCCTACGAGGTAGCGTGTCCAGTTGAGCACGGTCAGAAGCGGAGCGAGCAGCAGGTGGGGGACGGCGGTCGAGAGTGATTGTTCTAGGGATTCCAGCGCGTGCGCGACGCCCTGTGCCAGGGCGGGAACAAGAATGCCGAACGCGAGGCCGCTGGCGATCACCGCGAGCATGATGAGGTTCTTCAGCGGCGTCTGCCACCACGGAAGCTCGTGGGTGTGCCACGCGCGGTTCACCGCGCGGACGAGCGCCTGGAAAAAGCGGAGCGATGACCAGCCGAAGATCAGGAATGAGGCCAGGCCGATGCCGCCGCGGGAGCGCTCGAGATCGTGGACCATGTTCCAGATGATCTCGTGAAAATCCGAGCTGGCCGGGATGAATTGCCCGATCGCCTCGTGAACCTCCTGCGCATTGAAGAAGACGGAGCCGACCGAGAGGAGCAGCGCAATGAGCGGGACCAGCGAAAAGACCGCGTAGTAGGCGAAAGCGGCGGCGCGCTGCTCGGCATTGATCTCGCCAAAGAGCCGGACGGTGGTTTTTACCAGACTCCAAGGACGCTGCAGGGCGCTCCACATGGCGCGCATTCTTCGGGGGAGCGGCCTGCTCAGGCAAAGAAAAAGCGCGGAGAGCGGATGGGCTCCCCGCGCTTGATTGAGAGAATTGAACTTAGAGTTCGAAGACCGTGGTGACGGAATCCTTCTTCTCTTCCTTTTTCTTGTCTCCGCCGCTGCAACCACCGCCGTCGCAACCGGCGTAGGCGGATCCAAGGGCGAAAACAGCAACTGTCATGAGGGTGGCGATGAGCTTTGTCATACTGGCCGGAAACTCGTGCAGAATTTGAGCGCCGTCAAGTGGTTACCGATTCGCGCTCGTCAAGTTTCGCCACGAGGTCGGGGAGTTGGGCGAGGGCGGTAATCGTGTAATCGGGTGCGACTTCCGCGTGTTCCTCCGATCCCGGCACGCGAATCCAGACGCTGCGGATGCCGGCGTTTCGAGCTCCGAGAATGTCGCGCTCGAGGCTGTTGCCGACCATGAGAGCCTCGGCGGGGTCCGTCTCGAGCTGGGCAAGCAGGCGGTGGAAAATTTCGGGGTGCGGCTTGCCGATGTCGTGTTCGCCCGAGACGGCCACTGCGGAAAGATACGGTTCAAGGCCGGAGGCGAGCAGTTTTTCGCGCTGCAGGTCGGGAGCGCCATTGGTGAGCAACCCGAGGCGATAGTCCTTCGAAAGCCGCGCGAGCACCTCCTTCGCGTCGAGCATCAGGCGCTGGAGCTTTCGGCGGTGGGTGGAAAATTTCTCCGCGAGCTCGGTGGCGGCCTCGTCGGCTTCGATCTCGAGGCTTCGCAGCGCGGCGGCGAAGACCTGCACGCGAAACTCCCGCGCCCATTTTCGTAGCGCGCTGAGTTCCTTGCTCTCGCCCTCGAATTTGCCCCACAGGCACTCGAAGGCGCTGATCCCGATCCGCTTGCAGTAGGGATGGACGTGCGATTGCGCATGAAGCTCCTTCGCGTGCTTGCTGGCGGCGCGCTGGAAGGGCTCGATCTCCGCGCCGACGAGTGCGTTGGCGTGCTCGGCGGTGGCTTTGAGCGCTTCGCGCGAAACGGCTTCGTCGACAATCAGCGTGTCGTCGAGATCAAAGAGAATGGCTCGGATCGGCATCGCCAAAACTGTGACCAGACATGGCGAAACAATTCGAGGAAAAGATTTTCCGGATTGCAGGTGGCTGTGAAGCGAAGCAATCTTCCCACATGACTGCCGTCGCCATCCTCGTCGCGCTGATCGTCATTGCCGCTCTCGTCGGAGTCTTCTTCATCGCGCAATACAACTCGCTGGTGACGCTGCGAAACCGTTTCAAGAACGCGTTTGCGCAGATCGATGTGCAGCTGAAGCGCCGTTATGATCTGATTCCGAATCTCGTCGAGACAGCGAAAGGGTATCTCTCCCACGAACGCGAGACGCTCGAGGCCGTAACCAAGGCGCGGAATATCGCACAGACCGCAGGGGCGAAGGCGGCCGCGAATCCCGGCGATCCGGAGGCGATGAAATCGCTCGCCAGCGCGGAGGCGGGGCTCACCGGTGCGCTGAGTCGCCTGATGGTCGTCGCGGAAGCGTATCCGGATCTCAAGGCGAACCAGAACATGCTGGCCCTGCAGGAGGAGCTGACCTCCACGGAGAATAAGGTCGCATTTGCCCGACAGGCCTACAACGACGCCGTGATGGCCTACAACACGAAGCGGGAGGTTTTCCCGACCAACATCGTCTCCGGGATGTTCAACTTTGGTCCGGCGGAATTGTTCGAGATCGAGAACACCGCCGAGCGCGAGGCTCCGAAGGTGCAGTTCTGATTCCGGCGAGGTGATCGCCGGTTGTTGATTGCCTTGCGGCAGGCGGCGGCGCTTGCTTCTGTATTCGTCTCCATGCGTCCGCCAATCGAACCCACGCTCGAAGAATTCACCCGTCTCGCCACCGACTACAACGTGGTGACGGTGTGGTGCGATCTCGTCGCGGACGTGGAGACGCCGATTTCCGTTTACCGGAAACTGCGCACCGGCGCGCCGGCCTTTTTGCTGGAGTCGGCGGAGCAGAGCGACCACGTGGGCCGGCATTCCTTCATTGGAACCGGTGCGCGCTGGACGCTGTCCGCGCAGGGAAACACGGTCGTCGCGCAGGATGCGGACGGCGACCACCGCACCTACGAGGCGGAAGGCGATCCGTTTCGCGAGCTCGAGAAGGCAATGTCGGGATATCGCGTCGCGCCGCAAGCGGGTGTGCCCGTCTTTCGTGGAGGCGCGGTCGGGTATTTGAGTTACGACGCGGTGCGCTGGTTTGAGCCGGTGATCCCGCCGCCGCCGAAGGATGAACTCGGTGTGCCGGACATGTTTTTCCTGATGACCGACGTGATGGTGGCGTTCGACCATCGCCGCCGGCGGATGAAGGTGATGGCCAATGCGTTTCTCGAAGGCACATCCCCCGGGGCCGCGTATGCCGAGGCGGCACGGCGCGTCGAGGAGGCGGTGGAGAAGCTCGCACAGCCGATTCGTTTTTCGCCGGTGTTTGCGGACGCGCCGATCGAGCCGCTGCAGCCGGAGTCGAACACGACCAGGGAGCAGTTTCACGCGATGGTCGAGACGGCGAAGGAATACATTCGCGCCGGCGACATCTTTCAAATGGTGCCTTCGCAGCGATTTCAGACGCCTTTCGAGGGCGATCCGCTGGACCTGTATCGCGCGCTGCGGTTCGTGAACCCGTCGCCCTACATGTTCTGCTTCGAGATTGCCGACGGCTTCTCGCTGGTGGGCAGCTCGCCGGAGGTGCATGTGCGGGTGACCGATGGGTTGGTGGAGATCCGTCCGATCGCCGGCACCCGCAAGCGTGGTCGAACCGAGGAGGAGGACCTCGCGCTCGAAGCCGATTTGCTCGCGGATCCGAAGGAGCGGGCCGAGCATCTGATGCTTGTCGACCTCGCGCGAAATGACGTGGGCCGCATTGCGGAGTTCGCCTCGGTGGAGGTGAGCGATTTCATGACGATCGAGCGTTACAGCCACGTGATGCACATCGTTTCGCATGTGTCGGGCCGCCTGAAGGGAGACCGCTCCGCTTTCGACGTGATGCGAGCGACGTTCCCGGCCGGCACGGTTTCCGGGTCGCCGAAGGTGCGCGCGATGCAGATCATCAACGAACTCGAGCAGAGCAAGCGCTGCGTTTACTCGGGCGCGGTCGGGTGGTTCGGATTCGACGGAAATCTCGACTCCTGCATCGCACTGCGCACGGTGGTCCTGAAGGACGGGATCGCGTATGTGCAGGCCGGAGGCGGCGTCGTTGCAGATTCGACGCCGGAGGGCGAGTATCAGGAAAGTGTCAACAAGGCGATGGCCGCCATGCGGGCCATTGCACGCGCCAAACAGCTATGATTCTCGTCATCGATAACTACGACTCGTTTACCTACAACCTCGTCCAGTATTTCGGCGAGCTTGGCGCGGAGCCGGTGGTGCGACGCAATGACGAGATCACCCTCGACGAAATCCGCAAGCTGCGGCCGGAGCGAATCTGCATTTCTCCCGGCCCGTGTTCGCCGAAGGAGGCCGGAATCAGTTGCGACGTGCTGCGGGAGTTTGGCGGGGAGGTGCCGATTCTCGGCGTGTGCCTCGGGCACCAGTGCATCGGCGATGTTTACGGCGGGGAGGTTGTTCGTGCGCCGCGGCTGATGCACGGAAAGACCTCGCCGATTCTGCACAACTCGACCGACGTGTTCGCGGGACTGCCGAGCCCGTTCGAGGCGACGCGGTATCACTCGCTGATCGTGCGCAAGGAGTCGCTCCCGGACTGCCTGGAAATCACGGCCTGGACGGCGGAGGACGAAATCATGGGCCTTGCGCACAAGGAACTGCCGGTCTATGGCGTGCAGTTTCATCCGGAGTCGATTCTCACTTCCGAGGGCAAGAAGCTCCTGCAGAATTTCCTCCGCATGACGCTTCAAGGATCGGGCCGGTGAGGGGAATCGCAGGGAGCGGCGATCGCGCTTCCTGCGGCACGATCACGAAGGCTGGGACAAGTCCGGCAGACGCTCGATGAATCGCCGGGCGGCGACGTCGGCGACTTCGCGCACGTTTGCGGGGCGGCCGGTTTCGGCCTCGATGGACGTCATTTGCACACCCGCGATTCCGCATGGCGTGATGTTGGAAAATCCGTCGACCTCCGCGGTGACGTTCAACGCGAAGCCGTGCATCGTGATCCAGTGGCGCACGCCGACTCCAATCGATACGATCTTCCGGTCTTCGACCCACACGCCGGTGAGTCCCTCGGATCGCTTCCCGGCGACGCCAAATTCCCCGAGCACGTCGATAAGGACGGCCTCGAGAAAACGCAGATAGCGGTGCAGGTCGCGACCGTGGTTGTGCAGATCAAGAATCGGATAGCCGACCAACTGGCCGGGACCGTGGTAGGTCGCTTGTCCGCCTCGATTGATTTCGCGAACGGGGTGAGGAAGGAGCGCAACGTCGCGAAGGCTGGATTGGTCGCGGGTGCGGCCGATCGTATAAACGGGCTCGTGCTCAAGCAGCAGAAGCTGCGGACCCGTGTCGCCGGCGCGAATCGCGGCGACCAGCTCATTCTGGATCTCCAATGCGCGGTCGTAGTCGATGCGACCGAGCCATTGAGTCGTGATCGTCTCAGATTTGCTCACGTTCCACAGCAGGATGGTTCGCCATTTGAAGATGAGTGAGGCCGATTGCAAGGGCGTCTGCGGCGTCGGACGGCGGCGTTTCGGTCAGCTCCAGCATGGCGCGAATCATGAACGCAACCTGGTCCTTTTGCGCGGAGCCGAGACCGACCACGGCCTGCTTCACGCGGCGCGGGGCATACTCGAAGACGGGAATGCCATGCTTAGCGGCTGCAAGAATGGCGGCTCCGCGCGCCGCGCCCAGCTGGATCGCGGTGCGGTAGCTTTGCACGTAAATGACGCTCTCGATCGCGACTGCGGCGGGCTGCCACTTCGTGATGAGGTCGTGGATGCGCTCGTTGATCACCAAAAGACACGCAGAGAGGCGGATCTTGGGCGCGTTGCGAATCACACCGTAGTCGAGGGCGACGACTTTGCGTCCGCGGGATTCCAGCACGCCGAATCCCGTGCCTCGCAAGGACGGGTCCACGGCCAGCAGACGCGCTTCATTCATCATGCAATAGGGAATCTGCGATACGGCGAACGGATTCCAGCTCGATGTCGTGGAGCTTGCGGGATTCGCTTCTGAGGATGCGCACGTGATCGCCCGCGGGTGCCCAGATTGCCGGGTCGGTCGGCCCGAAGAGCAACACGCAGGGAACGCCGGTCGCGGCGGCGATATGGGAGATTCCGCTGTCGTGTCCCAGAAAAAGCCGACTGCGGCTGAGGACAGCCGCGAGCACGGGAAGGGGAAGGTTTTCGAGAAAATGGACGTTCGACTTCGTGGAGATGCGGCGCACGGCGGCCAACGACTCGGCATCGCTTTCTCCGGCGATCACCAGAATCGGATGAGTCGCCGGGAAGGCGTCGATCAGCGACGCCCAGCGTTCGGCCGGCCAGTTCTTCCGGGGACTTCCGCTGCCAATGTGGATTGCGATCGCGTTTTCCGGCCATGAAGTCGCCGCTTCGAGATCCTCGGGCGAGGGGAAGAGCTTCGAGACGGGCGATTCGAGATACAGTGCCAGCGCCTCGAGCGGGCGCGCGAGTTGCACGCTGGCGTGGGCCTGGTCGGTGATCCGGGGATCGCCGACGAGGAGATTCTTCACGCCCGCGCGGCGGAGATTGCCCTCGAAGAATCCGTCGGGATCGTAGAGGTAGCTGATGACCTGGTTGAAGCTCGCGAAGTATTCCGAGAGTTCCGGGTCGAGTTCGGACTTCGGGTTGAAGAATCCGGCGAGGCCGGCATATTCGATCGAGCGGGTGGCGTTTGCGTAGTGGCGACCCTCCGCGATGGCAACAATGTGCCGGTAGCCGAGGATTTCGAGATGAGTCTCGGGAAATGCCTCGCGGAGCAATCCGATCGCCGGGAGGGTGAGGACGAAATCGCCGATGGCGCCGCCGCGAATGACCAGGATTCGGCCGGCCATTTCAAGCGGAAATCAGGCTTAGTAGCCCTGATTGATGGCGGACCCGTAAACGCCCGGACCTTCCCATTTGGCCGGGCGATTCCACGGGATGGAGGACTCCCGGGGGCGATTGTCGTTGGACGCGCACCCGAGGAGTGCAAGCGCGACCGAAGTCAAAGCCACGAGGCCAAGCAGTCGCGCCATGCGGTGAATAGACTCCCTTAGTTCTCGGAAGTGCCCTGGTAAATCACGCTGTCACCAGGCTGCACGGAGACGCCCGGAGGCAGGGTGTTCGCGACGATGTCGGCGATCGAGGTGGAAGGCTCAACCGAGGTCACGCGGACCTTGCCGAGATACTGATTGCCGCGCTTGAGAAGCAGCTCGGCATTGTTCACGACACCGGCGCGATCGCCGATGCTGAGGACGACGAAATTCCATGCGGGATTGACGGCGAGCACGCGGCCCTCGAGGCCCTGCTGCATCTGCTTCGTCTGGCGTGCCTTCTCCTGCTCCTTGTAGGTGGCGAGCTGGGCCTCGACCTGCGCGAGTTTTTGATTCTGGGATTCGACGACGGCCTCAAGCTCGGCAACGCGAGGGTCCTCGCCAACCGGCTGCTGAGGGCCGCCGCTATCGGGCTGCGGCATGGACTCGAGTTCCTCGATGCGCTGATTGAGGCTAGCGATCTCGGTTTCCTTGGCGGAAAGCTGGGCCGTGGCATCCGCGGCGGCCTTCTTTGCGGTTTCGAGCTCGCTCTGCGCGGCGGCGAGGTCGGCTGCGATCTGCTCCTTGTCGGCGGTCGCCGTCTCTGCGGCGGCGGTGGCCTCCTTGAGCTGGCCCTCAACGTCGGCGAGCTTCTTGGTGGTGTTGTTGAGGCTCGTCGTCTTCGTCTCGAGCTCGGCCTTCGTCTCGATCAGGGTTTGGCGATTTACAAAGCCGAGCCCGGCGGTGACGAGGCTGATGGCGATGGCGACGATCAACAGAATTTTGGCCATGGAAGGAAGTCAGTGAGGGACAGTTAAAAGTTCAGGGGCTGTCGAGTATTGGATTCTATATGGGATTGCAAGCAACAAAAAAGGTTCGACCGGAGGGCGCTCCTGATTTGTGTCTCGTTTTTGGGGTGACCGAGTCGCTTGCAGCACCGACGGATATAGCAGCGCTGTGAATAACCGCAAAACTTTTTCCGCATGTCATTTTGACGAAAGTCGTCCTCGCATCTTTCGCGTTGCGGGCGGCGGGAAGTTTTCTATGGTGGAGGGTGCCAGGGGCTATGGACTGCGGACGGATGAACCCCGCCAGGGCAGGAATGCAGCAACGGTAATTTGCTCCGCTTTGCCGTAGTTCTCTGGCACTTTTCCCTTCTCTTGACTCGATAACGGCAGCGCCTAGGCTGCGCTCGTGGACGTTTCGCTCCGGGACACGGTTTACGATTATCTCGCCGAACACGGCCTTCGACGGACGCTTCAACGCGAGGCCATCATCGAGGCGGTGCTGGGCACGAAGGAGCATTTTCACGCCGAGGAACTCCTGGAGATGGCGAAAAAAATCGAGCCATCGGTGTCGCGGGCGACCGTTTACCGCACGATCCCGCTGCTTGTAAAAAGCGGCCTGTTGCGCGAGCTCGACCTCGGCAAAGACGTCAAATACTACGACCCGAATTTCCTCGAACATCCGACGCACAACCACCTGATTTGCGTGGACTGCGACAAGATCATCGAGTTCGAGGACCCGAATATGGAATTGCTGGAAAATTGCATCACGCGTCGGCTGGGGTTCTCGCCGGCAAACAAGATCGTCCGAATCGAAGGGCGTTGCGATGAGTTGAAACTGCGCGGAACCTGCCGTCGGAACTCCGAGCGCTAGCCCATGTGGAAGGGACGTTTTGCCGAGGAGCAGTCGGATCTGCTCAAGCGCTTCAGCGAGTCGGTTTCCTTTGATTGGCGGCTCTACAAGCAGGACATTCGCGGAAGCATCGCCTATGCGTCGGCGCTGCAGCGGGCGGGGATTTTGACGGCCGACGAAGCCGCCGCAATCCACGCGGGACTGCGCGAAATCGAGGCGGAGATCGATCGCGGGGAGTTTCCGTTTTGCACGGACCTCGAGGATGTTCACATGAACATCGAGGCCGAACTCACGCGACGGATCGGCGCCGCGGGCGCGAAGCTGCACACGGGCCGCAGCAGGAACGACCAGATTGCCACGGACATCCGGCTTTATTTGCGGGATGCGATTGACGGGATCCGCGGACGGATTCGCGCATTGCAGCGGGCGCTGGTCGGGCTGGCCGGGGCGAATGTGAAGGTCGTGATTCCGGGCTACACGCACCTGCAGCGGGCGCAGCCGGTTTATTTCGCGCATCATCTGCTGGCCTACGTGGAAATGCTCGAGCGCGACGCGACGCGTCTCGACGACTGCGCGAAGCGGATGAACGTGCTGCCGCTGGGTTCCGGCGCGATTGCCGGTTCCACGATCGTGCTCGACCGCGAATTTCTGGCGCGCGAACTCGGTTTCGACGGCGTCACGCAAAACAGCATGGATGCCGTGTCGGATCGCGATTTTGCGTGCGAGCTGCTCGCAGCGCTCGCGATTTGTGGCATGCATTTGTCGCGGCTGAGTGAAGATGTGATTTTCTGGGCTTCGAGTGAATGCGGCTTCATCGAGTTGAGCGACCGGCACACCACCGGGTCGAGCTTGATGCCGCAAAAGAAGAATCCCGACATTGCGGAGCTCACGCGCGGCAAGACGGGCCGGCTTTACGGCAACCTAATGGCGCTGCTCACCGTGTTGAAGGGTCTGCCGATGACCTACAACCGCGACATGCAGGAGGACAAGGAGCCGCTTTTCGACTCGATCGACACGATCACCATGACGCTCGAGCTCTACGCGGAAATGATGAGCGCGGCGAAGGTGAATGCCACGCGGGCGGCGATGGCGGTGGCCGATCCGTTGCTGCTGGCGACGGACGTCGCGGACTATCTCGTGAAGAAGGGAGTTCCATTTCGCGAGGCGCACGAAATTGTCGGGCGTCTGGTCGGCGAGGCTGCGCGCAGTGGTGTGCCGTTGAACGAGCTCTCGATCGAGACGTTTCGCTCGGCATCCGCTGTGTTCGACGAGGATGTCTTCAAGGTGTTCGACCTTGCGGCGGCGCTGGCGGCGCGCAAGGCACCGGGCGCGCCCTCGGGCGAACAGATCCAGGCAAGGCTGGCGCATTGGAGCAGCGTGCTGAAATGAGTGACGCCAACGACTGGCGCGAGATCTCCCGGGATCTGCGCGCGGACTCGCCATTTCTCCGGGTTTATTGCGAACGCATCGCGACACCGACGCGGCCCAACGGCGTCGACTGGATGGTGGTGCGTCGCAAACAGGCAACGGTTGTGGCGCCGCGAACGCCGGAAGGAAATTTCCTGCTCGTGCGACAGGAGCGCATTCCGGTGCGACGGCTGATGTGGGAGTTTCCCGCAGGCCAGATCGATGGAGAGGTCAACGAGAGCACGATTCTCGAAACCGCGCATCGCGAACTGGGCGAGGAAACCGGCTGCCGCGCCGAGGGAGAGATGATTCCGCTCGGATTTTATTTTTCCTCGGCGGGATTCACCGACGAGCAGTGCCATCTTTTTCTTGCGACCGATGTGGTTCCGAGAGACGAGGGGCATGCCCACGATGAGTGGGAATCCATCGTCGAATGCCGAGCGTTTTCACCCGATGAGCTGCGACGGATGATTGCGACGGGGGAGATTTACGATGCAAACACGCTGAGCCTTTTTGCGAGGCTCGTGGCGACAGGCTATCTGTAGTCCGACATGCGGGAGACCTTGAAACAACGCCTGTTCCGATTCCGGGAATTTCGCGACGAGCCGAAGCCGTTCCTCGAGCATCTCGAGGATCTGCGAAAGATGCTCATCAAGATGGCGATCGCCCTCGGGTGCGCGATGGTGGTGAGCTTTCTGTTCCGCTCGGTGCTTTTCGGCATCATTCAGCATCCGTTGAAGGCACTCGACGCGGACTTCGGCGAAAATCTGCAATCGCTCGGCGTCGTTGATTCCTTCTCGATCTCGCTGGAACTCGCGCTCTACGCGGGCATCGTTCTCTCGTTTCCGTTTCTCGTGTATTTCTTCGCGGAGTTCGTGCTGCCAGCGCTTACCGAAGCCGAGCGGCGATACGTCTTTCCTGCGGCGGGGGTCGGATTCGGTTTGTTTCTTCTCGGCGTGTTGTTCGCCTATTTCGTCGTCCTGCCGCAGACGCTCGCGTTTTTTTACCGGGATGCGGAATCGCTTGGGTGGCGACCGACGTGGACGGTGCGGGAATATTACTCGTTCACGACGCAATTCATCATCGCGTTCGGCCTCGCGTTTGAGTTGCCGGTTGTCGTTCTGTTTCTGGTGAAGATCGGGGTGCTCGACGCGGCCGGGTTGCGTCACGTTCGTCCGCAGGCGTTCGTGGCGGTGATGATTTTCGCCGCCGTGCTGACACCGACCACGGACATGCTGACCATGCTTTTGATGGGCGTGCCGATGTATCTGCTCTACGAGGCGTGCATCGTGATTGCGACGATCACGCAACGGCGCGAAGCCCGCGCCGAGAGCGAGGTCAAGACGCTCGAGTAGCGAATTCGGCCTCGAGGATTTCGCAGGTGCGATCGGTTGCACCGCGATGGGAGGCGATCACGGACTGGCCCTTCGCGACCAGGTCGGCGCGGAGGTCCGGTGAACGAAGCAGTCGGGCGATCGTCGCCTCGATCCCTGCGGCATCCGCCGCCTGTGCGATCCCTCCATGAGCGACGAGGCTGCGTGTGAGCGCGGCGAAATTTTGCATGTGCGGCCCCACGACCACCGCCGTGCCGACATTGATGGGCTCGGTGGGATTCTGGCCGCCGCGACCTTCGAGGCTCTTTCCGACGAATGCGACGGTCGCGCAGGCATACCAGTCGCGGAGCTCGCCGGTGGTGTCGACGAGCAGTGCGTCGACGCGGGCATTCGCGTCGTCGAGGCCGGTGCGTCTGGCCACGGTCAGCCCGACATCTTCCAGCTCCCGCTGAACCTCGGCGGAGCGCTCGACGTGACGAGGGACTACGATGAGAAACAGCGTCGGAAACTCGCGACGGAGATTTTGAAAAATTCGCGCAATCGCGGCTTCCTCACCGGCATGCGTGCTGCCCGCAAGAAGGATGGGGGTTTCATTCGTTACGCCGAGCTGTGTGAGGAGCGGGCGAAAGTCCCGTGTCTGACGCGGAGTGACGGAGGCGTCGTCGAACTTGATGCTTCCCGTGCGAACGAGACGATCGGGTGAGACTCCCAGGCTTCTCCATCGGTCGATGTCCTCCGGATCCTGCACACAGATGCGCTGAAGTTGATTGAAGACCGGTGCGGTGATGAAGCGGAACGCGCGGAAGCGCGACTCGGAGCGCGGCGAGAGGCGGGCATTGACCAGCACGGCGGGAATGCCTCGCGCGCGTGCCTGGCAGACAAGGTTCGGCCAGACTTCGGCCTCGACGAGCACGAGCTGAACCGGGCGGATGAGGTCCAGCGCCCGGCGGGTGAAGAGAAAGAAATCCAGCGGATTGTAGATCGGCTCGAGCCACTCGCTGCGGTGTTCGTTTGCCATCGCAAAGCCCGTGGAGGTCGTCGTCGAAAGCACGAAGCGCCGGGAGGGATCGCGCTCGCGCATGCGGTGGATGAGTTTCATCGCGAGCAGCACTTCGCCCACGCTCACGGCATGCACCCAGGTCCAGCCGCCGGTCGAGAGACGGTCGCGCACGCGATCCGAGTAAATGGCGAAGCGCTGACCAAACTTGTGGCGATACTTTCCGCGCCGGAGCATCCGATGAATAAGCCACGGCAGCAGGGCGATCAGAACGACCGGGTAGAGCAGGTTGTAGAGAAACCGCAACAGCCTCATCTCGCGACGGTCAGGTAATGGATCGTCGACTCGCCATACGCGCGAGACCGCAGCAATTGCCAGGGCGTGCCGGCGAGGTCAGGCAGGGGATCAGACGTGAACGCCTCCAGCACAAAGGTGCCGATGTCGGAAAGGCAGTCCGCCAGTTTCGGAGAGCCTAGCAGGCGCGAGACGTGGTCGGTGTCGGAAGCGGATTTTCGATAGGGAGGATCGGCGAAGACGAGATCGAAGCTGCCCGGGTGCGCGTAGGCTTCGAGAAACCGATGCACGTCCATCGTTTGCACGCTGGCCTCGAGACGACACTTTTTCAGGTTCTTGCGAATGATGTCCACGGCGCGCGGATTCTGCTCGACGAGCACCGCGCTGCTCGCGCCGCGACTCAGGGCCTCGATGGCCAGCGCGCCGGAGCCGGCGAAAAGATCCAGAACACGGGCGTCGGGCACGGCATCGCCAAGGCTCGAGAAAATCGCGCCGCGTGCCTTGTCCGTTGTCGGACGAACGACTCCATCGAGCACTGAGAGCGGGATTCCGCCCGCGGTTCCGGCCACCACCCGCATCGACTACTCTTTGTCGTCGGTCTTCTTGTCGGGCCGCGTGACCTGGAGGAGCCCTTTAAGAAATCCGCCCACGCTGGGAGGCAGTCCGGTGACCTTCTCGATGAGGTTTGTCTTTGGGCGGTCGAGACGCCCGCGCACGAAGAAGCCGACCTGCTTGTATTTCGCGTTTTCGGAGGGCTCGAACTGATCCCCGATGATACCCGCGAGATTTTCCTGCAGCTTCTCGCTGATCATCAATCGTCCATCGAGATCGAGCTCACCGCTGAACTTCACCGGCCCTTCGCCCGAGATGATCACGTTCTCGGTTTGCAACGTCAGGTCCTTCACCCACACGGCTTCGTCGTGCACGTCGAAGTGAAATTCCGCCTGCTCGAGATCGAGCATCTGGAGTTCGTCGATGCGAAGCAGCGAGCCGATCTTTTGAATCGCATCGAGCGGCTTGAGCTTGGCTTCCAGCAATGCGAAGTCGCCTTCGCCCGTGATGCTTTCCGAAGCGGCTGGATTGCCTTTCAAGTGGACGGTTCCGCCGATCGAGCCCGATGTGTTCGCATCGTCGCCATGCGCTTCGGCAATGAGCTTTGGAATCGAGACGTCCTCGACTTCGCCGGAAAATTCGAATTCCGACTGCCCGCCGCCGCGTGGCGTGGTGAGGTGGAACGTCGCGCGAATGCGTCCACCGGCGAGCGCGGCCTTTACATTCGTGACCGCGAGATGCGTGCCTTCCTGCTCAAAATGGGCCCGCAGGCGTTTGGGAAACAACCGCCCGCCCAGCTCGATCTCTTCGATCCAGATGTCTCCGTTGGCCGAGCTCGGACCGGAAAGGCGGCCGTCGATCTGCAGTTGTTTGAAGCGCGCAACCACGCGACCCTTGCGGTCGAGGAAGGTGCCTTCGCCATCGCGAATGGTGAATTTCCGCAACTCCACCTCGAACTTCGGCACACGTCGCTCACGGGTTTCGCGTGGCTCGTGGGGACGCTCGGGGCGCTGTGGGGGCTCCTCAGGCTTTTCAAGCTCTTCGCTGCGCACCACCCATTTTCCCTTTTCATTTTGTCGCAGGACGAGCTGCGGGTGGGAGAGGGTGATTTCACTGACGATGAATTGCTTTCGAAACAGCGGCAGGAACTCGAACTTCATCGAGAAGCTTGGCGCTTCGAGCATGTTCGCATTTTCCATCACCGGATCGGGCATGGTGAGACCGGAGAGAATCAAACCCGTCCACGGCGTGAACATCGTGCGATGGATGGAAAGCGGCGCTCCGATGGCGCGCTCGGTGGCGATGCGAATCCGCTGCTGGACGTCGCTCGATTGCAGGTAAAGGTTTATGCCAATCAACCCGAGAATCACGAGGGCGCAGATCCCTCCCAGACTCCAGAGAATGATCTTGGCAAAACGCTTCACGCGGGCAACCTACGCATCTCTGTCTGAATGTGAATAAGATTCTGGTGATCCTTAACCCGACAGCTCGCGGGGAACGGGCGAAGTCGCGGCGGGAGGCGATCCAGAATCTGTCGGGGCGGATTGTGGTCAAGGAGACCCGGAAGGTCGGTGACGCGAAGGCGCTGGCAAGGCGCGCGGTCCAGAAGGGCGTGGAGACGATCATTGCCGCAGGGGGCGACGGGACGGTCAACGAGGTCGTCAACGGAATCGGCGAGGCGGACGTGACGCTCGGCGTGCTTCCCGTGGGCACGATGAATGTTTTCGCCCTCGAATTGGGGATCGATGGCCACAACCTCAAGCGGGCCTGGTCGGTAGTCGAGGCGGGCCACACGCGGGAAATCGACCTTCCCATGGCGAACGAGGATTATTTCGTGCAACTCGCCGGGGTCGGACTCGACGCGGAGGTCGTCCAGCAGACCACGCCGGATTTCAAAAAGGTGCTTGGACCGGTGAGCTACGTGCTTTCGCTTGTTCACGTCGTGGCGCGGAAGCCACCGAAGATTGTCACGGTGGACGCGGAGGGCGTGAAACGCGAGGGCAGCTTTGTGCTGGTGGGGAATGGCCGCCACTACGGCGGCCCGCTGGTGCTGTTTCCGGACGCGAAGCCCGATGATGGCTTGCTCGACGTTGTGGTGTTCAAGAACCAGACGCACTGGGACGTCATGCGCTACGTGCAGGCGATTATGTTCGGCAATCACGACCGACTCGCCGATGTCGAATACTTCCAGACGCGGCAGGTGCATGTCTCGTCCGACAGCAAGGTTCCCGTGGAACTCGATGGCGAGATCGCGGGGTTCGCGCCCTTTACCTTCGGGCTGGCCCGCCGGCGTTTGCGGGTTCTTGCACCGCCGCTCGTGGACAAGCCCGCACGTGATGCGTAGGGTGGCCGCGAACGGATGAATTTCTCGTCGCAACCGCCCGATCTCACCCGTGCCACCCGCACGATTATCACGATCAATGTCGTGATCTTTCTGCTGGGCGGACTGCTCGCGCCCAACCTGCGATTCTGGCTCGACTGGGTGTTCGGCTTGAATCTTCCGGCGCTGCTTCAGGGGCGTCTTTGGACGCTCGTGACGCATCAGTTCCTGCACGGAAATTTCATGCACCTTCTCGTGAATATGCTCGCGCTGTGGTTCGCGGGACGTGAGCTGGAGATCGTGCTCGGAACGAAGCGATTCGTGATCCTTTACCTGCTGGGCGGCGTGGTTGGCGGGCTTGCACAGGTCATTCTGGATCCATCCACGCCATTGCTCATCGGGGCTTCGGGTGCCGTGTGTGCGGTGCTGCTGGCGCTGATCACCCTGTTCCCGGAGGCGCCCATCACGGCGCTGATCTTCTTCGTTCTGCCGCTTCGCATGCGGGCCAAATACCTCGGCTACGTCATTGTCGGCGCGTCGGTGCTGTTCTGGATTTCCGGTCTCGAGCCGAACATCGGCCATCTCGCACACCTCGGGGGATTCGCGACAGGCTGGCTGTATGCGCTCGTCTTTCGACGGAGGAACGACCTCGGTGGCGCTGGCGGGTGGCCGTCGCGTTCGCCATTGTCCCGGTTCGCCACACGGCCGGTTGTGCAGGAGGCGAGGTTTACGGTCGTGGAGAGGGAACCTGCCGTGGACCTCGTGCTGGCCAAGGTCCTGCGGGAGGGCATCGAAAGCCTGACCCGTGAGGAGCGGCGCATTCTCGAGGAGTCGCGCCGTCCACGGCGCTGGCGTTAGGGTTTCGGCGGGAGCCGGTAAAGCTTCAGGTGCGGCTGCAGGTATTGCAGCGTCCCCGGCTCGCATTCGAAGACCAGTTCTCCTTCCTCGAAGAGCTGCTCGTAAAACGAGCGACGTCGATTGAACTCCTCCGCTCCGTCATCGGTGGGGCGCAACTTCTCGCGGAAGAACCGCCCGTAATCTCCCTCCGCCACGCCGACATACTCGACGCCCCGCTGGCGAAGTTCCTCGATCGTTCCCACGTCGGCGGCGAAGAGCTTGCCCTCGAACTCGTAGGGGAGGTTCAGTGCACGCAGGTTGACGCGTTTGTCGATGACGATCGTCCGGCCTGCCGGCACGTGCTCGACAAGCCACGCGGCTAGGGCGCTGCGGCCGTCGTGGCCGAATCCCGAGAAATAAGCCCACGTCGTGGGAAGCTGGACGGCCAGCGCGATCCCAAGCAGCAGCAGGGCGACAGCGGTGCGCGGAACGCGAGGGAGAAGCGGGTGTCCCTTCCAACGAGCGCGGGCGAAAGTGACCGTTCCGAGTGCGGCGAGCGTCAGCAGGATTCCGGTGGCCGGCAGAAAATAGCGGTGATGCGTCTTGGGCGAAAACGAGAGCATCAGCGCAAAGGCCAGCGGGAACAGGGCGACGATCCATTCGGAGGCTTTCACCGTGCGGAATCTCAGCCAGAGTCCCATCGCGTAGAATCCCAGCAGCACCCAGATCACGGGATTCGTCGATTCGCGAAATACCGCGCCATAGACGCCGTGTGGCACGCTGCGTGTGATGCCCTTGTGGCCACGCACGGCGAAATCGAGTTCGCGTCCAAAGCCCTCGGCGAACCCGCCGAAATGCAGGAAGGCGGGAAGATTGATCACGGCGAAGACGGTAGCGGCGGTCGCCAGGCATAACGGGATGGTGAGCCCCGGTCGCTCGCGACGCGCGAGCAGGAAGCCGAGAGCAATGGGGGCCGCGACGCCACCCACATACTTTCCGGAGAGCGCCAGACCCACGGACGCGCCCAGCAGAGCCGCCATCCCAAGGCCGGGACGCCGATCGAAAAGCACGAGACAGAGGAAGAACGCGCTGAGTCCGAACAGCAGGGCGGGGTCCTCCTTGAAATAATGCGCGAGCTCGAAAAGCTGGTGATTGGTCGCGAGCAATGCACCGGCGATGCCGGCGGCGAGCGATCCGCCCAGCAGCGCGGCGAGCAGCGTCAGGCAGAAAATCGCGGCGGAAGTGAAGAGCGCCGAAGCCCATCGTCCGGCGATTGTGACCTGCTCGACATCCGTCGGATCCCCGGCCCCCACGAGCAGCAGCCGCGTGGTTGTGAGCATCAACATCGGATGGTGAAAGTTGAACTCACCCTCGATGACCTGCCTCGCCTTGCTCGGCTCGTCGGGGTGGTAGGCGGAGGGAAACTGGTTCGAATGCGTGTTGAGAAACAGGGCGAGCGCCGCAAACGCGAAGGCGATCGCGAGAGAGCGCCAGTCGATGCCGCCCGGGGGAAGCGAGGTGGTGAGCGGAAGTGTCATTGGACAAACCACACTTCGCGAAGATCGACGTCGCCGGAAACCGGCTGCAGGCGGAATTCGACGGCGCCACTGACGTCGTGCATGGGCAGGATGACGCCATTTCCGGCAATGATCGCATCCCCTGCGAGGTCGCGATCGCCGGCCTTTGCAGACACCATCACATCGCGCCAGACGATCGGGCGGTTGAAAAACAGGACCATCGAGCGCGCGCCGGTTGGAGGAGTGACGGAAAACTCGAGACCCTCGGGAGGCAGCGCCGCGCCGGTGTGCGGATTGCGGTCGGCGGCTTTTGAGGGGATGGAGGTGAGTTCGGGCTGGCTTTCCGGAAGTTTGAAATGGATGACGACGTCGCGAATCGTTCCCGGGACGATCCACTCGGCCATTTTGGCGAGGTCCGGATTCGGCCGGAAGCGGCGGCCTTCGGCCCATTTGTTGCCGGCGTCCACGACCACGAGCCCCCCCGCCGCAAATGCTGACTCGTCGAAATCGGCGCTTCGCGATTCCGCGTCGGGCAGCGTGTGACGGATGTATTTCGCGTAGCGGAGGTAGTCGACCTTGGTGTTTTCAGGGAAGCCGTGTTGCAGGGCCTTGCCGGCGAGCGACCAGTCTTCTGTTGGCGTAAAGCGGAAGTTTTTGAAGGCGCCGAGCAGATCGGTGATCAGGAAGATAGCGAGGCCGGTGAAGACGACCGGTCTCACCACGAAGGGCAGGCTCTCGCGAAGAAAGCCGCCGATGGACAGCAATCCGGCGAGGGTGAGCGGCAGGAAACCGAACGAGGCGACACGGATCGGCGGCGATTTCAAAACGAGCAGAATGGCCAGAAATGCAACGCAGGCCGCCGCGACCACGATGAAACCCTCGCGTTCGCCGCGTTCGAAGCGCCACGTGAGCACCAGAGGCGCCGCAGCCATTGCCGCGAGGAAGGTCCAGGTTTCCCAGTCTTCCGCGGAGAAAATGTAGAGCTTGGCCGCGCGGAGGATGCCATGCAGCGAGGTGAAGTCGGACTCCGCAGCTTTTTGAAACTCGGTGAATTCCGCGAAGAGCTGCGTGAGCAACGGCGCATAAAGCAGCAGCATTCCGCCCGCGGAGATCAATCCCGCGACGAAGGTGACGCGCGTGCGATCAAACGCCCAGAGCAGGAGCAACAGAGGCGCGGCGAAGAAGAGGTAGGCGGGGATCGTGTAAGCGCCGAGCACGCAGGTCGCGACCAGCATCCAGAGCCACGGGTGTGCTCGCGTGCGCAGGAACTCGATGGTGCAAATGCCCCCGGCAACAGCGAAGAACGCGAGAAATCCATAACCGCGGGCCTCCATCGAGAGCGAAAGCAATTGCGGGGCGAGGCTCCACAGGGTGAGGAAAATGGCGCCCTCCATCAGTCGTTGCCGGTAGGTCGCGTAGGCGATCACGCAGCCGGCGGTGAGGGTGGTGGCGAGGATGGCGAGAATGCGAACGCGGGCGGGGTTCAGCGAATCGCGCGCCGGAAGGATCGAGTTGAGAAGGTTGAAGAAAACGTGATTCTTCGGGGCGCGGTAGTCGGTCACCACTCGGAGCGGCCCCCGCGAGCTGAAGGTGTTTACGGTGCCGAACTCGTCGGTGCTCAGCGACGTGGTCGCCATCGCGCCCATCATCTGCCCCGCATGGATCATGCTCAGGCCGATCAACAGCGCGGCGAGGATTTTCTCGAAGCGACGCCAGACTTTCTTCAGGACTTCCATGAGGCGAGAGCATCGCGGGCCAGCCGGCCCGGACGAAAATTCGTGAAAGGTTACTCGACTCGGCGGGGGCGGCGAGGAATTCTTTTGGACTTTCCGCGGCTGGAAGGACTCGTCAGGGTCTTTGCCGACGGCTTTGCCATGAAGTTGATCATTCAGATTCCCTGTTACAACGAAGAGGAGACGCTTCACATCGCGGTCAAGGATCTGCCAAGGCAAGTGCCGGGGTTCGATACGGTCGAATGGCTGGTGATCAACGACGGCAGCACCGATCGCACGTCCGAAGTGGCGCGTGAGCTGGGGGTTGACCACGTAATCGACCGCCCGCACCTGGGACTGGCGCGCACGTTCATGGCAGGCATCGAGGCCTGCCTGGCGCGTGGGGCGGACGTGATTGTGAACACCGACGCCGACAATCAGTATCAGGCGGCTGACATTCCGGCCCTCGTGGAGCCGATTCTCGCGGGCCAGGCGGACATGGTGATCGGCGAGCGGCCGATTCTCGAGATCGAGCATTTTTCGCCGGCGAAGAAGGTCCTGCAAAAGCTGGGCAGCTGGGTGGTGCGGAAGGCAAGCCAGACGACGATTGCCGACGCGCCGAGCGGATTTCGTGCGATCAGTCGCGACGCCGCCCTGCAGCTCAACGTCTTTAACGAATACACCTACACGCTCGAGACGATCATCCAGGGCGGGCAGCGCAACATGCGGGTGGTCTCGGTGCCGGTGCGGACGAACGAGTTTCTGCGGCCGTCGCGGTTGTTCAAAAGCATTCCGGCCTACATCCAGCGATCGATTCTTACAATTTTCCGCATTTTCATCGTCTACAAGCCGCTGCGGTTTTTCACGATTCTCGGGGCGCTGCCGTTTACGCTCGGCGGGTTGCTGATGCTCCGTTGGCTGTGGTTGTGGCTGGTGGTGGATACGGAGCGCACGCATGTTCCGAGCCTCATTGCCGCCGCAGTGCTGGTGCTGATCGGCGTTCAGGTGTGGGTGCTGGGATTCGTCGCCGACCTCATTGCGGTGAATCGCCGCCTGCTCGAGGACATCCAGCTCCGGCTGCGACGAAAGGAATTCGACCGCAACTGATGCCAGACAAAGACCTTTTCGCCAGCGAGGCCCTGCGCTGGATTCCCAAGATTCTTACGCTCCAGGATCGCAACCGGCACAGTCCCACCTACGGCTGTTTCGACCGCAATTACTGGCAATACAAGATCATCGATTTCCCGAGTGGGATGTCGCAGGAGTTTGTGTATCCGCTCGCGCTTGTGTGGGGCATGGAGCGCGAAGGCAATCCGTATTACCGGCAGGAGGCGATTCGCGAATGGGCGGAGGCGGGAATGGTCTTCGCGGCCCGCAGCGCACATGCCGACGGATCGTGCGACGACTACTTTCCCTACGAAAAGGCGGGCGGCGCCGCAGCCTTTTCCCTGCTGGCCTGTGCGGAAAGCTACAAGCTGCTCGGTCTCAAGAATGACGAGGTGCTGCGCTTCTTTGAGCGGCGTGCGGACTGGCTGGCGCACCACCACGAGAGCGGCCAGCTGACGAATCACCAGGCGCTCATCGTGCTTTGCCTCGATCGCGTGAGCGAACTCGTCGGCGAAAAGAAATGGGCAAAGGAGCGGGAGGAGCGGCTCGCGCGCGTGCTTTCCTGGCAGAACCCGGAAGGGTGGTTCCAGGAATACGAGGGGTGCGATCCGGGCTACCATACGCTGACGATCTCGCTGCTCGCGCAAATTTACGACGCCTCGCCGACGCCTGCGTTGCGCGATGCCTTGACCCGCGCCGTCGCACTGGCAGCGGAGTTTGTGCATCCCGACGGGTCGTTTGCCGGCGAGTATGCGAGCCGGAACACCTACAATTTCTTCCCGCATGGCTTCGAGGTCTTCGGCCGGCACGAGCCGTCCGCTCTCGCGATAAACGACCGGTTCCTCGAAGGCATCGCGGCTGGAAAGAATCCGTGCTATGCCGATGACCACATTGTCGGGCATCACACGTGGAACTACCTCCTCGCGTGGCGCGACTTCGTCGCGGACCGGCCTGCCGTGCCACCAAGGCCACAGGGGCGGCGGTATTTCCCGAATGCGCGCCTGCTCATCGATCGCCGGGATGGCGCGGAACTCTACGTCGCGCTGAACAAGGGCGGCGTCTTCAAGTTCTTCCGCGATGGCAAACTCGTCGCCTCCGACACGCAGGTTTCGCTGATCGTTGAGAACGGCAAACGCCGGAATGCGGTCGCCCATCTCGTGGACGACTACGCGCATGTGATCGAGGAGGATCGGATGGTCGTCAGCGGCGAAATGGGCTGGGCGAAGCAGAAGAAGATGACGCCGTTCAATCTGATCGTGCTTCGATTGATCATGCTCTGCGGCGGAAAGTTCTTCCCGAATCTTGTGCGAAAGCTTTTGCAGAAGCTGTTGATCACGGGGCGTAAGGCCGCGCCATTCCGGTTTCACCGCGAGTTTGTCTGGCGCGACGGAACGCTCACGGTGAACGACCGTGTCGAGGCGTCGGACTGGAAGGCGGTCAGGCAGGCCGGCATCGGGTGTGACCAGACATCGATTTACGTCGTGATGAGCCGGACGTTTCAGGCGGGACAGATGCTTCCTTGGATCGATCTCACGGAGCAGGTGTCCCGACTGCGGCCGGGCGAGGCACTGGAGCTGTCGAGGACCTTTTGAGAAATCCGCTGCACCAACGTCCGGCCTTGCGCGATGCGCTCGTGTGGGCGCTGCCGGCGATCGTTGCAGGTCTAGCGTTGCGCGTCGTTCTGGGCATCTATCAGCCCTACGGATACTGGGGCTCGGATTCCGAATCGTATTTCAGCTTTGCGTTTCGCCTGCTGAACGAAGGCGCCATCTCAATACCCGAGAAGCGGCGTTACATTTACCCGATCGTCCTGCTGCCTATTACCATCCTGCCCGGATCGCCGCTGAAATGGCTGATCCTTTTCCAGCACGCGACGGGCCTCGCGACCATCGTTCCACTGGCCTACGTCGTGCGAAAGGTTCTCGCCGGCTGGCGGTGGTGGATCGTGCCGGTCACGCTCGTCTATGCGGGAATGCCCGTCTTCATCTGGTTCGAGCACGAGCTTCTCGGTGAGGCGTTTTTCTTCGCGACCTTCACGTGGGCATTCGCCGCCTGGGTGGCATGGGCGGGGCGGCTCGAGCGCGGGGATCGCGCGGAGGCCGTCTGGTGGATCTTTCTCGCATGCCTCGCGCTCTGCGTGCTCACGAAGCCTGCGGGCCGCTTTTTCTGGCCCGGGCTGATGATTGGCCTGGTGTTCGTGCGAAGCTGGCGATTCCTGCGATGGCCGCAATGGACGGCACTGGGCGCGCTTCTGGTCGCTTCCTGGACCATGGGACAGGGGGCGCAGGCGTCCCGCTTGCTTTACACCTCGGCGTTTCCACTCACGGTGCTCGACTCGCCGCTTCACGCGGACTTGAAGGCGGAAATCGCCGTGCAAGTGACGGCCGCGCGTGAGCGGCTCGACTACTACTATCTCGAAGATCGCGAGCCGAAGCGCTTTCTATCCAGCGGATACGAGAAGGGGGACTACCCAGCCTGGCAGGCGTTGAAGGCACGGGGAGGCGATGCCATTTACGATGCGATGCGCGATCTCGCACTGGAGGCCATTCTCGCTCATCCGCACTTGTTCCTCTACATCGCGTTGCAGCGGACGGTCGCCGCAATGAATTGGACCGAGTTCGATCTCGACCGGTTCGAGCCGGATTACTACCCGAGGAAATTTCGCGAGCAATACGACGACCTGTTGAGCGACAACGGGAAAAAGGCACCCATGCTCCGGAAGCTGCTCGGCCTCCCGCGCGATTCGGCAGTTCCACCTTACCCGGAGGTCGTCGCGATTCTGAAGCCCGCGGGAACGGAGCCGCAGGCGCAATGGATGATGAACTACGTCGAGACGGTTTCCGAGCCCGGACGCTTCGTGCGTGATCCCGTCGAAAACGGCCGGCCGCGCAAGCTTTGGGAGATGACCCCGACTTTGTTGGGACTGTGGCTCATCGCGGGCATCGTCGCCGCATTCTTTCCGCGCCATCTTCGGCACACACTGGGCACCTGGCTCCTTGTTGCCATCGGTTACGCGATCGGTGTTCATTTGATTGGCACTTTCTACGCGAGATTTTTCGCCGCGGCGTGGCCGCCGTTGCTGGTTGCCTTGCTGGTGCCGCTGGATCTCATCTACCGCATGATCAAGCGCGTCGTCTTTCGTTCATGAAACGCATCATTTCCATCATCGTCAGTCTTGGAATCCTCGCCGTGCTTTACGCCCGGATCGACTTCGGCAAAGTCATTCCGGTTTTCACGAACTGCTCGCTCCCGTGGTTGATCGCGAGCCTGCTGATGGTGATGCCGTTGACCCTGCTGACGGCGTCGCGGCTGTGCCAGCTCATGCCGAGGGCGCATCCGCTCCATTTTCTCGAGTCCAACCGGCTCATTCTGCTCGCGAGCGTGCTGAACCTCGTGCTGCCTTCAAAAATGGGGGACATGGCGAAGTCGGTCTTCATGGCCGATCGCGGCCATTTGCGCGGCTCGCTCGCGCTGGCGCTCGTCGTGTTCGAGAAGGCCTGCGACATGCTCTCGCTGCTCGTGTGGTGCGTGTTTGGCCTGCTGCTTTATCCGCGAAAGGACGCGTTTTTCTGGGTGATGACCGCGGCAATCCTCGCGGGCTTCGCGGGACTCGCACTGCTGCTCGGGTCCACGCATTTCGCGCGATTCTGCTTCGGCACCGGCGAGCGACTGGCGCCAGGGAAATTGAAGGGCAAGATCGCGCGGCTGCACGAATCGTGGATCGAGATGCACGGCTATTTCTGGCAGGACAAGGTCCAGCTCGCGAAGATCGCCGCCAACTCGATCTTCATCTGGTTCCTGCATCTCGTGCAGATCTGGATGTTCACCCTTGCGTTGCGCGAGCAGGTGCCGTTTCTGACGAATCTCGCGCTGTCACCGCTGGCGATTTTGGCGGGACTCCTGCCGCTGACGTTTGCCGGGGTGGGAACGCGCGACGCGGCGCTCGTGTTCCTCTATTCGCCGCAATACATGTCGGCGGCGGCCGCAGCGGCGCTGGGAGTGCTTTGCACGTTGCGTTACGTGCTGCCGGCTTTGATGGGACTGCCATTCCTCGGACCGGCCGTTGCGCAGCTTGGCGGATTGAAACGACTGCGGGAGTCGAAGGCCGCCCGCTGAGGGGTGGGGAAATTCTCCGACGATCTCGTCGTGGCGGCATTGCGAAAGCAGTGGCGCGAGGGAATTGGCCGCAGTTTCACACGCCACGACGCCAAGAAAAAGGGCGCCCCATGTGGGACGCCCTTCGCGATTAAATTGGTGTTGAGAACTTACTGTGCGGACGCCTTCGGCGCGTTGGCATTCAGCTTGTCGATGATGGTCTTGCTGAAGTCCATGTCTTCGCGCGAGTAAACGACGACCGGGATCTGGCCCATGCTGAGGCCCGAGCTGTCGAAGACGAGGTCGTAACCGGCCGCGGACACCTGCGCGTCAACGACCTTCATGATGTCGTCGATGATGTCCTTGCGCATGCGGAGGAACTGCTCCTGCAGCTGGCGCTCGCGGGTGGCCTTGAACTCGTTCATCTCGTTCTGGAGGTTCCGGGCCTCGGCGACCTTCGCCTCACGCTCCTGCAGCTTGGCATCCTTGGCGTCCTTGCTGAGCTCGGGCTTCTCGATGTCGGAGTTGATCTTGTTGATCTCATCCATCTCGGCCTTGAGCTTTTCGACACGCTCATCGAATTCCTTCTTCGCCCCGGCGCGCTGCTCGTTGAGTTTCGCTTCGGCGTCCTTGGTCTTGTAGTATTCGGTGAACACCCGATTCATATCGAGCGTGCCGACCTTCAACTGAGCGTGGGCAAAGGGAGCGGTGACGCTCAGGGAGCCGACGATCAGCAGAGTGCGGATGGTTTTATGGATCATAGGATTAAGCATGGAGTCTGGTTGGTTGATTCGTGTTCCGCCGGGGGGCGATGTTTGAGTTGAGACGCCACAGGGTGGCGTTTCGTTCAAAATTGATAGCCGACGTTGAAGTTAAATTTGCCCTGGCTGTTGTTGTATTCGTCGGTGACGATCGGGAAACCGTAGTCCACCCGGATCGGACCGATGGGGAGTTCGACGCGCACGCCCACGCCGACGTCTCCGTTCACGTTCGCCGTTGAGAAGTCGAAGGAATCGCTGTTTACGAAGCCCCAGTCGGTGAAAATGGAGCCACGGATGCGGGGAATGATCGGGAAACTCCATTCGACGGTGGCGTAGCCGAGGCTGTTGCCGCCGATCGGGTTGCCTTCCTCGTCCTTCGGACCGACGTCGCGGAAGTCAAAGCCGCGCATGTTGTTTGCACCACCGAGGTAGAGGCGGTCGAAGAGCGGAACGCCGCGCCCGTCGTTCGAGTTGCCACCCCAGGTATCGACGACACCGATTTGTCCCTTCAACGTGAGAATGGTGTCGAAGGGCAGGGAGATGAACTTTGCCGCGTCGAGGGTGATGCCGTAATCCTGCACCGTGCCGCCGAGGAATCCACCGGCCACGAAGCCGCTGAGGTTCACGTATTCGCCGCGGCGGGTGAGGAAGAGGCTGTCGCGGCTGTCCCAGATCAACGAGCCCAGGACGGCGCTGCGGGTGTAGTTGCCCTCCGCATCCTGAATGACCTGGCCGGCATCGTCGTCATCGACATCGTAAATCCGGATCTGCTCGATGCGGTATTCCGCCTCGGCGCTCAGGAAGGAGGTGATCGGCTTGCGAAGCTGGACGGCGGCGCCGAGGTTCGACTGGTCGTAAACGGTGCTCAGGAAGTTCGCCGTGCGGTAGTAACCTTCGACGCCGAAAGCGAGCTTGTAGCCGAGGAACCACGGTTCGGTGAACGAAATCACGTAGTCCTGACGCTGGATACCGTATTGCGCGCGGGCGCGGAATCGCTGACCGCCGCCGACGAATCGCGGCCAGTTGAAGAGGTCGAAATTCGTCTGCTGCAGTTCCGCAAAACCGATCAAGCTGTCGATCGTGCTGAAGCCGGCGCCGAAGTTGAAGGAACCGGTGCGCTTCTCCTGAACGATGACGTTGAGGTCCTTGCGGCCGGGGACGAAGGTATCCGACGGCGACATGGTGACCTGCTCGAAGTAATTCAAATTCGTGAGGCGCGCCTTGCTGACATCGACGAGGGTCGAGTCGTAGACCTCGCCGGGCTTGATCGCGAGCTCACGGCGGATGACGTGATCCTTCGTGCGCGTGTTGCCCTGGATGTTGACGAGGTTGACGTAGGACTGCACACCTTCGTCGATGCGGTAAACAATGTCCACCGCGCCTTCGCCCGCCGGCGTGATCTGCGGAATCGTCCTCTCTTCAATGTAGCCGCGCTGGCCGTAGAAGTCGCGGATTGCCTCAAGGTCGCCAACGAGACCGCCTCTGCGCTCGGTTCTTCCGGGCGGGCCGGGAAGGGGAGCCGAGGGCGTGAAGAGCGAGCCTTCGCGCATCGAGAGCACCGAGAGCAATTCCTCCGGCGGCACGATGTTGACGCCTTCGACCTTCACGGAATTCACGCGATACTGGATGCCCTCGTGGATCGTTACGACAAGCTCCACGCCGTCCTTTTTGTTCTCGAGCGGCTGGACCGAAATGTCGGCAATGTCCACGTCGGCGAAACCGCGATTCTGGTAGAGCAGGCGCAGGGCCGCGCGGTCCTCCTCCATTTGCGCCGGGACGAGGCGCCCGCTCTTGTTGAAGAACGAGAGGATGTTCCAGGTCTTCGTGACCATCGCCTTCTTCAGGTCGCTGTCCTTGACCGAATAGTTGCCGATGAAGGAGATCTTGCGGACGACGAGCTTGGGACCTTCGTTGATCGAGAAGACGACGCGTGCCTTGTTGTCCGGCATCTCCTCGATCTTGTATTGGACGTCGACCTCGGCGTAGTTGCGGTCCTCGTAGAGTTTGAGAATCTTGCGCCGGTCGTCCTCGATCTTCTCCTCGCTGAGGCTTGCGCCGGGCTTGATGGAAATTTCGCGACGGACGCGGTTTGCACTGATCTGCTGCGCGCCCTCGATGAGCACTTCAGCGACGATGGGGCGGCCCTGGAGGAGCACGGTGACCTTCACGCCGTCCTCAAACGGCTCGCCGAAGATACGCACATTGCTGACCGCGCCGGTGGCGTAAAGGCTGCGGATGTCCTCCTCGACCGCGCGCTCGCTGTAGGGTTGCCCGACCTGCGTGGCGAGGTTTGCCAGCACGCGCTCCGCGGACATGCTTTCGGGCCCGACGAACTGAACGTCGATGTCCTTCACGATCGGGCCCTGCCCCACCTGCGCCCCCGCCTGGAAAACAAATGCAATCAGCGCAATCAGCGCGACAACGAGGGCAGATGGGATGGGACGAGATTTCATTCGAGGATTCCGACCGTCCGCGAACGGCCAAAGGCGGAGTAAAGACGACAATGGCCTGTAAAGGTCAAGCGATTTGGACGCGTCGGCGTGGAGGAAATCGACGTTTCCATCGATTCACGCATGGCCCATGAGGACTCCGGCCAGAAAAACAAGAATTCCTCCCAGCACGACCTGCAGAATGGTCGGCAGCAGCGGCGACTCCATGTAGCGATGCCGGATCCAGGAAATGGCGACGAGTTCCACGACAACGACGCCCACCGCGATGATCATCGCGAGGTGAAACTGCGGCACGAGAAACGGCAGGGTGTGCCCAATGCCGCCGGCGGTGGTCATGAGCCCGCACACCGCGCCGCGAATGTAAGGTCGGCCGCGACCGCTCAACGCGCCGTCGTCGGAAAGTGCCTCGGCAAAGCCCATGCTGATGCCCGCACCAATGGAAGCGGCCATGCCGACGATGAAGGCGTCCCAGCTGTCCTGCGTCGCAAACGCGGCGGCGAACACCGGGGCCAGCGTCGAGACCGAACCGTCCATGAGGCCGGCCAGCCCGGGTTGCACGACCTGGAGAACGAATTGCCGCCGCTGCGCGGCATCCTCCTCGCGACGGGCCGCGGATTGGTCAAAGGCGGTTCCCAGCTCGGCCGCGAGTTCCTCGTGTGCGGATTCCTCGGCCGCCAGTTCGAGGAGGAGCTTGCGCGCCCCGGCGTCCTGCGCGCGCGCGGCCGCCTGTTGGTAAAAGCGCCGGCTTTCCAGCTCCATCGACTCGGCCTCGTGGCGGATGCGCTCGACGGGCAGGATCTTTTTCAGCCAGATCGGCTGCCGGACGAGAAAGCCCCGGACGTCCTGTCGGCGGATGAGGGGAGGGGTGTCGCCGAAACGTTCGCGGAAGGTCGCGGCGAGCCTCTGCCGATGCGATTCCTCCTCCCGTTGCATGCGCCGAAAAATTTCCGCGGTGCCCGGGTGGGTTGCTTCCAGCCGCCGGGCAAATTCCCCGTAGATGCGTCCGTCCTCCTCCTCGAGCGCGATGGCGAGGGCGAGGATTTCCGGTTCGGTGAGATCGGAGAAGGCGCGTTTCACGGCGAGAGGCGTTCGATCGTCCAGCCGCCGGCGGTGCGGGAGTAGCGGAAGCGGTCGTGGAGTCGCCCGGTCCGGCCCTGCCAGAATTCGATGGAATCCGGTCGCAGGAGATAACCGCCCCAAAATGGCGGCAGCGGCACGTTGCCGTCGGCGAAGCGTTGCTCGATCTCCGCGAAGCGCGCCTCGAGCTCGGCGCGATTGGCGACGGGCCAGCTTTGCTGCGATGCCCACGCACCAATGCGGCTCGCAAGCGGTCGGGTGCGAAAGTAGGCCTCGGAGTCCTCGCGACTCGTTTTTTCCACGCTTCCGCGGATCTGCACCTGGCGCTCCAGCGCCGGCCAGAAAAAGAGCAGGGCGGCACGCGGATTCTCCTCCAGCGCGGCGGCCTTTTCGCTCGCGTAGTTTGTGTAAAAGCGGAAGCCGCGTTCGTCCCATGCCTTGAGCAGAACGATGCGCGCCTGCACGCTGCCGTCGGTGCGGGCGGTGGCGAGCGTCATGGCATTCGGCTCGATCACGTCCTTGCAGGCGGTCGCCTCCTGAAACCATTTTTCGAACTGGGCGAAGGGATCCGGTGCAAGGTCCGCCCGACGCAAATCTCCCGCCCGATAGTCCTTCCGCAACTCGCCAAGTTCCATGGATGCGAGCTTGCCGTGCGGGCCCGATCCTGGCAACTGCCGATCCCGGCCTGGGCCCGCCCGGGCACGGGAGATGCCGGGAAGGGGGCGACGGGCAAAATTGCCGCGAAAATCGCTTTGACACCCCTTTCGGCTTTGATACTTTGCCCGTTCAATTTTCGCCGAAAGGTTGACGGTCTTTGCCGTTTCTCCGAGAGGGAATCGGGCGGGGGCCTTCACCCTTTTGCCGGAGATTGAAAACCAGAACCGCGCGCGGATCTGACCCACCGGCGAAGAGCCCCGATGCCCACATAGCTCAGTTGGTAGAGCACGTCCTTGGTAAGGACGAGGTCACCGGTTCAATCCCGGTTGTGGGCTCCATTTTTGCGCAAGTTCACCAGACAACCCGAAATCAACCACAATGGCTAAAGACACCTTCAAGCGAGAGAAACCCCACGTGAACATCGGCACGATCGGTCACGTGGACCACGGCAAGACCACGCTCACGGCCGCGATCACCACCGTCCTTGCGAAACAGGGCAAGGCTCAGGCCCGCAAGTATGAGGACATCGACAACGCGCCCGAGGAAAAGGAGCGCGGCATCACGATCAACACCTCGCACCAGGAATACGAGACCGACGCGCGTCACTATGCGCACGTCGATTGTCCGGGCCACGCGGACTACGTGAAGAACATGATTACGGGTGCTGCGCAGATGGATGGAGCCATTCTCGTCGTGAGCGCTGCGGACGGCCCGATGCCGCAGACCCGCGAGCACATTCTTCTCGCCCGCCAGGTGGGTGTGCCCGCCATGGTGGTGTTCCTGAACAAGTGCGACATGGTGGACGACCCCGAGCTCCTCGAGCTCGTCGAGATGGAAGTCCGCGAGCTCCTCAGCAGCTACGAGTTCCCGGGCGACGAGATTCCCATTGTCAAGGGTTCCGCGCTCAAGGCGATGGAAGGCGACGCCGCTGGTGAAGAGGCGATCCTCCAGCTCATGAAGGCGGTCGACGAATACATTCCGCTTCCGGAGCGTCCGGTTGACCAGCCGTTCCTCATGCCGATCGAAGACGTGTTCAACATTGAAGGTCGCGGCACCGTCGCCACCGGTCGTGTCGAGCGCGGCATCCTCAAGAAGATGGAGGAAGTCGAGATCGTCGGCATTCGTCCGACCCAGAAGACGACCGTCACGGACATCGAAATGTTCCGCAAGCTCCTCGACGAAGCCCGCGCGGGCGACAACGTCGGTGTGCTGCTCCGCGGCATCAAGAAGGACGACATCGAGCGTGGCCAGGTTATTGCCAAGCCCGGTTCGATCACTCCGCACACCAATTTCAAGGCTGAGATCTACGTGCTGAGCAAGGAGGAAGGCGGCCGTCACACCCCGTTCTTCTCGAACTACCGTCCGCAGTTCTACTTCCGCACGACGGACGTGACCGGCTCCATCAAGCTCCCGGAGGGAGTGGAAATGGTCATGCCTGGTGATAACGTCTCGATTGAGGTCGAGCTCATCACGCCGATCGCCATGGAAAAGACCATTCGCTTCGCGATCCGCGAAGGTGGTCGCACCGTTGGCGCCGGCCGCGTGTCCGAGATCATCAAGTAAGCCAGATTCTTCGAGTTGTCAGCAAAGGCCAGTAGCTCAATTGGTAGAGTAGCGGTCTCCAAAACCGTTTGTTGGGGGTTCGAGTCCCTCCTGGCCTGCGTTTTCCAAACTGCTCGAAATCAATAAATAGGGCACATTAACACGTCATGTTTGGAAAAATAGGACGCTTCAACTCCGAGGTGCGCGCCGAGCTGGCGAAGGCTTCCTGGCCTTGGGATCCCAACGAAAAGGGATTCAAGCGCTACAAGGAACTCTGGGATTCCACGGTGGTGGTGATCATCGCCATGCTCCTCGTCGGCGGTTACATAGCGTTCTTCGACCTCATCCTCGTCAATGTCGTCAATTTTGTGACGGGACTTTAACAGTTTCCATGAATCCAGCCCCACGCGACCAGTGGTATGTCGTGCATGTGCTTTCCGGACAGGAGAGCAAGGTGCTCGACAACATCAAGAAACGCATCAAAAGCGAAGAGATGGAGGACGTCATTTTTGATGCCGTCATTCCCACCGAGCGCGTGCAGGAGATCAAGCGGGGCAAGAAGACCGAGACGACCCGCAAGTTCTTCCCCGGTTACATCATCGTCAACATGCACCTGCTGGACGAAAACAACCAGCTGGTGGACCGCTCGTGGTATTTCATTCGCGAGACCCCGGGTGTGATCGGCTTTGCCGGCGCCAAGGACCGCCCGATTCCCATGCGGAAGAAGGAGGTCGAGGGCATGCTCGCGCAGATGCAGGAGCGCGAAGATCAGGTCAAGCCGAAGATCGAGTTTGAAGTCGGCGACAAGGTCAAGGTGGCCGACGGCCCGTTCCAGAACCAGAACGGCGTGGTCGAGGAAATCGACCCCGAGCGTGGCAAGCTGCGCGTTTCGGTGAGCATCTTCGGCCGCGACACGCCCGTGGAGCTCGAATACTGGCAGGTCGAGCGGGCGTAATCCGCGTCGCCAGGCAATTTTCGAAAGCCCCGAAGTCGCTTCGGGGCTTTTATTTTTTCACCTGCTCCATCAAATCCCTGCGCAGGGCTTCGAAAGCGCGGGCAACCTCCGGTGAGGAGGCGGCGCCCGGTGGTGCGTAGGAACTGGCGGCCTGCAGAGCGGCATCCGGATCGCGCGTCGCCCATGCTTCAAAGAACGCAAGAACCGACGTTCTGGCTTTGGGATTGAAAGGCGTTGCCTCAATCCACGCGAATGCCGCCTCCGACCATGCCTGCACCAGTAATATCAGCTCCTGTTCCGGGAGAGGGTGGCTGGTGACAAGCCGCGCAGCGGCGGCATGGAAATCAAATGTTCCGGAGTGAAGCGGCTGCGCGGGTTGTTCGCGGGAGACATCGGCGCTGCGGGAAGGAGGAGACGTGAAACTTGATTCCGATGTCGGTGGGGGGAGGAAGTTCGCTGAGTTGCGGAGGTGGTTCCTCCGCCCTCAAAAGCGACCGCTCGACGTGGCCGGCAGCCCATTGCCAGCCGATCCAGAGACCTGCGCCAAACAGTCCGATGGGCAGCAGTCGAGGGAGGAGGTGTGAGCGGGAGAAAGCATTCACTTACCAGGAGTTCTCGGTGAGGAGTTCCTGCTTTTTGTCGGCCGGGAGCGCCGATTGCTGCACCCAGGTGCGGGCGGCATTTGGGTCCTTGTGCATCCATTGGCGGACCGTCGATTCCTGTGCGCTCAGCCGAATTTCCTGATCGCTGATGCTCGAAGCCCACTGCAATGCGAGAAGAGGGCTCTCGTCCTGGATTGAATAAAGGCAATGGCGGATGATGGCATCGCGATGGGTGTCGGCGGGTAATTTCTCCAGCTGGGCGAGTGCCGATGGGGCATCGTAGCGGATCCACGTCGAGATCACGGCGCCGATGGCGTTCTCTCGCTCGTTTCCCGCTTGCATTGTTGCCCAGCGGAACGCCTTCTCCGGATCTTGTTGAGCCCATGCATTGGCGATGCTGCTGATCGCCGAAGCTTGCTCTTCCGGCGAGAGGTGCGTGAGCAGTTCCGCGGCACGCTTTGGCTTTTGAATGGCAATCGAGGAGATGATGCCGTTCCAGATCGATTGTTGGATCTCGGAGTCGGTCTGGGCAGCCGCCCACGTGATCACTGCCTCCGAGTCCTGATATGCCCATTGCATGGCGAAGCTCCGAATCAGGTCCTCCTGCCGGGATGGAGAGGAAACCAGCTCAAGTAAATCGATAAATGCCTCGGGGTCCGTTCCAGCCGCGGAGAAGGCGATGCTCTCGACGAGGTCATTGCGCTCTCCGTTGTCGGGAAGAGAATGAATCCAGGCAACGGCACTTCTGGAATCGTCCCGATACCACGTGCTTAGAAAATTCCGGGTAAGATCCCGCTTCATCGTGCCGGAGGGGATTTTGCCGAGCCAGTCCAAGGCTGCTGTGTGATCTTTTTCGAACCACATGGATGCCGCGATTTGGAGCGCGCTGTTTCTCATTTCTCCCGGAGGAAGTTCCGAGACGGCATCAAGAGCGGCCCGGGGATTTTGCGCCGCCCAGGTGCGGATGGCGTTTGGAATCACACCGAACTTGATCGCCTCGTAGAAGGGGCCGGATATGGAATCCTCCTGGCCAAGAGCCTCGGTGATTGCCCGCTGGGGATCTTTCTGCGCAAGGGCGTCAAGGATGGCGACCCAGCCGGCGTCGCGGTCCTGGCCGGTCCGTTGCGAGACGTAATTACGGGCCGCGTCGTAGTCCGTTCGCGCCCATGACAAGAGGACGTTGCGTGTCGTGGCGAGGCGATCGTTTTCGCGTGGAAGGCTGCTGGCAAATGCGAGTGCGCCTTCGAGATCGGAGGCCGCCCAGGACTCAATGACAAGCTGGAGCGCAGCGAGACGGTCATCGTCAGGCAGTTGCGAGGCCAGTGCGGATGCAATCGCCGGACCGTTCTCGTGATCGACCCGCTCTGCGGTGATCATCAAGCGTGCATATCGCCTCGCGTCGATTTCGGGTTCATCAAGGATGGCATCGATATCAGCAAGGATCGCCTCTGCTTCCGTGGATCCGTTGCGCGCAAACGGTAGAGTGCCGGATTTGTTTGTGCCATCGAATGGCCCGGCCTTGTGCGTGCCCGGCGGCCTGTCGTGATCAGCGCCGGAGCGATCCGCCGCGCCTCGCGGAACGACCAGCAGGCAGAGCACGAAGCCCGCGAGGAAAGCGCCGACCGTGGCAAGCGCGTATCGCATGGTCGCATCAACGGCGCGAACGCACCGGCTGCATCGCGGCGCCCTGGTTCGCCCCGGTCGGGTTGTTGCGCGTGGTGCTGATTCCGCTGCTGGCCATCCATGCCCGGGCGGCTTCGGGGTCGCGCTGCTCCCATTCGCGGGCAAGGCGCTCGAGCTGCCGCTGGCGCTGTTCGGGGTTGCTGATGGTGCCGGCCCATTCCACGGCGACGTTCGGATCCTCGTCGAGGAGCGAACTCACGAAGCGCATGAGCACGTCGTCGCGTTCCTTTCCGGCGGGCATTTTTGAGAACCATTCCATCGAGGAGCGGGGATCGATGCGCACCCACTGGTTCATCGCATCGCCGAGCGCCTGGCTGCGCACTTCGGGATCGGATTCCCTCTGGAGCCAGCCAATGGCCGATGCCGGATCGTGCTGCGCCCAGCGCCGGGCAATGTCGCGCATGGAATCGGTGCGCGCGCTTTCGGGAATTTGGTCGAGAAGGCCGATGGCGCGTTCGGGATCGCTGTCGGCCATGGAGGCAAGGACGCCCTGCCAGACCATCTTCTGCACTCCGGGGTCGGACTGTGCCTTTGCCCATTGCAGTGCGGCGTCGGGATCGCGTTCGGTCCAGTTCGAGGCGATGGTGCGGAGCATCGAGTCTTGCTGGCTTTGCGACGTCACGAGATCCACCAACGCGATCGCCTTGGCCGGGTCGTTGTTCATCGCGGCATACAGCGAGCGCTGAAGCAGCCGGTTGCGGAATCCGCCCTCCGGCAGGGAGGCAAGCCATTCCGTCGCCGCCTCGACATCCTCCATCACCCATGCCTGCGCGAAGTTTTCCATCGCCTCGCGCTTGGGCGGTCCTTCCTCGAGGCCATCGATCCATGCGAGGGCTTCCTCCCGATCCTCCCGCGCCCATGTGCTGGCAATCTCGCTGTAAACGGAATTGCGCAGCTCTCCGGGCGGCAGGCTTTGCGCAATCGTGGCCGCCTTTTCGGGATCGAGTGATGCCAGCCGGGCAAAGGCATATCGCGCCATTCCGCGTCGGCCGCCGCGATCATCGAGCGCGATGGCTTCGCGAATCGCCCGCTCGGGATCCTGCTCGGCGAGCGCATTGGTGACCGCCTGCAACGCGGATCGCCGCTCGCGGCCCTCGGGAAGGTCCCCGGCCCAGTCGCGCGCGGCCTCGTAGTTTTGCGAGGCCCAGCCGGAGAGGGCGCCTTGCATGGCAATGTCCCGCACGTTGTCCTGCTTGATCGAGCGCGCGAATTCCAGGGCGCCCTTGGGATCGGACATCGCCCACGAATTGAGAATGACCATGATGCCCCAGCGCCGCTCCGTGGTGGTGGCCGTGGCGAGATATTTTTCCGCAACCTCCCGCCCGTTTTCGGCGGTGACCTGTTCGCTGATCAACGTGATGCGGGCGAAGCGCCGCATGGGGTTGGGAAGATCCATCGCAGCGTTGAGCTCCTCGACGAGCGCGTCGGCGTCGGCATTTGCGAGACTCGCAAGGTAGCGGGCGGAGTCCGCGCGGGAAGGGGCCGAGGAGAGAAAGCCGGGACGGTTTTCCTTTGCGCTCCCTTGCGTGGCGGCGGCACTCGAAAACGGTTGGGAAACGGGATCCGGCGCGGTGAGGGTCGAGAATGCGAATCCGGCGGCGAAAGCAATGACCGCCGTGACACCGAGGGGAATCGCCGGGTGCATGAGCGCGTTCTAGGCCGAATCTTCCGTGGAATCAAATGCGGACTGAGAATCGAACGTTGACAACCGCGCACGGGTCGCGGCTTAATCCGATGCCATGATTTCCCTCATTATCGCCGGCGGGATGATGGTCACCTCGACGACCACAACCGATTCCTTCAAGTGGCCAGATCTCTACAACCACACGCTCCTTGGCGAGCGCGTGCTGGCCAAACAGGTCGTCTGCCGGAACAGGTGGGGCACTCCGATGCTGCCGGATGGCACCGGTGGTTACAGCCTGATCGCGCCGGTGAACCCGGCCTTCATCGATCAGAGCCTGATCATTCCGCCAAAGACGGGCGGCCCGGTCTTCCGTCCACTTCCGCCCGTGACTGACGTCTCCGACGAGCCCGCTGAGGTTTCTTCGTAGGATCTGCTCCATGATTGCGGGAGCCCGCGATGTGCGGCCCCTCGCGGGCTTGGTCGCTGCAGGGGCGCTGGCTCTGCTGGGAATGGCGCCGGTGGCGATGGCCGATGCCATTCAGCTTACCTCCGGGAAGCTGCTCTACGGCGACATCATCAGCACGAACGACCGCGAGCTCGTCATTGCGCTCGACTACGGAGTGCATCGTTACAAGCTTTCGGAGATCGCGCACATCTCGGCGAACGACGGCAAGATTACGCTGCCCGACAGCGAGAAGGCGAAGGCGCAGCAGAGGTTTCCGAGCTGGCGAAAGATCTTTGGCAATCTCGCCCGGCAGCCGTGGGCGGGGGATGTGCATCAGGTGCCGGCGGTCGTGATCGATCGCGGCTCTCTCTACAACGTGCCCTACACGTCCTATCGGTGCGGAAAGGGCGGTTACGAGTTGAACATCTATGGCGACCCCGACGAGCCGGCCGGAGTGGAGCTGGGGGTTTACGACGACCTGGCGAATGACCCTGAGGCCCGGCGAAACTGCCGCGAGTTCATCGCGTCGTTGCTGGAGTTTTCGCCGGATGCCGACGCGATCTTCGAACTCGACGATGAGGGCGGGCAGACGCGACGCGGCAACCTGCTGATCGAGATCACGCCGCCGGAAGCCATCGATTCCTATGGCGGTTGGTGGATTTCGGTGATGCGCCCCAATGCCATCGATGCGGCGCGTGCCATGCCCGATGAGATCGAGCGAATCTCCGCGCCGCTCAAGCAGGCGAAGAAGGGCGAGGCCGGCTGGACTCGCGACGAAATGCAGGAGTTTCGCGGCTCGGGCTTCGACTCCGACCGTGTGTTTGCACGTGGATTCCGCCGCACCGACGAAGCGCAATATCTCGTCGGTGAGACGCGTCCCGTCGAAAAGAGGAACTGGTTCCAGCGCCTCTTCGGCGGGTGAGTTCCGCCGCGGAGGTTACGGCCGGACGGCGTCCGACGTCTCCTTGCTGGTCGTGACGGTGATCACGTCGTGGGCGCCGCTTTCGCGCTGGCCCGCGGGCGTCACACGCATGTAGAGCGCATTTTTCCGGAGGGTGGGGAGATCCGGCGCGCCGAGGTAACCCATGCCCGACTGCACGCCACCCACCAGTTCGCGGATGACGTCGTCCAGCGGTCCGACGGTTTCCTTGAGCGCCTCGATGCCTTCCGGCGCGGCTTTCGTGGTGACGTCCTTCTTCTCGTGGCCATAGCGGGCGGCGCTGCCTTCCTTCATTGCGGAGCGGCTGCCCATGCCACGGTATTGTTTGTAGAGCTTTCCGTTGATCTCGATGATCTGCCCCGGTGCTTCGTTGCAGCCCGCGAGCATGCCGCCGCACACCACTGCGTTGGCCAGCGTGAGCGCCTTGACGATGTCGCCGGACTTCGTGATTCCGCCGTCGGCCAGAATGGTGACGCCGTGTTTTGCCGCTTCACGCGAGGCCACGTAGAGGGCGGTCATTTGCGGAATGCCGACTCCCGCCACGATGCGTGTGGTGCAAATCGACCCCGGACCCTGGCCGACCTTGATACAGTTTGCACCGGCCTTCGCCAAGAACTCGACGCCTTCCGCCGACGTGACATTTCCAGCGATGAGCGTGAGATCGCGGAACTCCTCGCGCAGCAGACGCACCGTGTCGCCGACGCCCTTGGAAAATCCGTGAGCCGTGGAGACCGCTATGGCGTCGATGCCTTCGTCAATGAGCCTGCCGACGTGAGCGATGATGCGGTCGCGGTCCAGCGAGCCATCCGGCAGACGGTGCGGGGAAATCGCGGCGCCGCAGACGAGGCGGAGCTTCGAATCGCGTGCCGGCTTCACCATCCGCTGCGATTCCTCGCTGATCCGTTCGACGTCACTGAGTGTGAAGAGACCACGCAGGCGATCCTGGTCGTCGACGATGAGGAGTTTGTTGATCCTCATGTGCTCGTTGAAGAACTGGTCGGCGGCCTTGATGGGATTGTCGCGAATATCACGCTCGTGAAGCGTGTAAACCTCCGAGCGGGGCGTCATCGCCTCGGAAACGAGACGCTCGCGATAGCGTTCGCGCACCACGGAGCCTGACAACAGGCCGAGAAGGCGGTTTTCCGAATCGACGACGGGAAACGCGCGGAATCCAAAACCGCGCCGTGCGATCAGGTCGATGACCTCGCCGACCTTTTGTTCCGGCGAAACCTTGATCGGCTCCTGGATGAAGCCGTGGATGTGGTTTTTGACGCGGGCGACCTCCTTCACCTGCGCCTCGTCGGACATGTTGTAATGGATGAGGCCGAGCCCGCCGTTGAGAGCCATCTGGATGGCCATCTTCGACTCGGTGACCGTGTCCATGTCGGCGGAGATGATCGGAATCTGCAACGTGAGCGATTCCGACAGCGCGACGGAGAGATTTGTCTGGCGCGGCAGAACCTCGGAGTAGCGGGTGGCGAGCGAGAGATCGTCGAACGTGAGAGCCGTCGGCGCCACCGACGGGAAGAAAGTATCGGCGTCTTGGTAGAGTCCCATGTCAAATGCTGCCCAGCCGCCGCGAATCGCTCAAGGAAGAAAATCAATCGAGCAGACCGGCGTCCACGAGCATCGAGGCGATTTTCGCTTTGCCTCCTGTCTGAATCGGGTCGCCGTGGCCGACGATGACGCGGTCGAAGTCCCATTCCATCATGCGGCGGGCGGACTCCTTGAAAGCGTCCTCGTCCTGGATCGTGAAGCGAAATGGCCGCGACATGCCGGGCTCATGGTCGGCGCCAATCGCCGCGCGAAGGATCAGTTCCTTCCAGAGCGGTTCGTTGCCGGGAAAATTGAAGGCGAGGTCGGCAACAACAAGCGTCCCGCTCGCTCGATGAAAAAAGACGTGCTCGCCGTAGGAGGGGTTGCCTTCGATTTTGAGCACGTCGACTTGTCCCTCCCATTGGCGCGGCGGGGGGAGGAGGGGTTCGACGGGAAAATTCACATGGTCCGAGAAGCCGGCGGGAGCCAGATAGGGAATGTGCGGAAACGCGAGGCGGCCCTCGCGTGCGTAGGTGTCGTGGTGCAGCATGGCCTCGGCCAGCCAGCCCGGCTGACCGCGGGACGAGATGGCGGTGACGTCGGCGGTCGAAAAAGGCGCGGTGGAGTGAATCACGAGCTGCCCGGACGCGAGTTGCATGACCGTAACGTTTCGTTGCAAGTCCGCGCCGAGCATCTTCAGCGGATAGCTCAGAATCCAGAGGCCGTCGTCCAGCTGCTTCATCGTCTCCCGTTCGCATCTGGCCGCGCGGATGGTTCCGAACGATGCGGGGAAAATCGTGCGTGTCGCTGCTCGGTTGGCTAGCATGCGGGCAACCAAGTCACCCCCTTCGAATAAAAGCCGCCCCGCATGAGTTACCGAGTTGTTTTCGCGTTTTTTTGGATTTTCTGGACCGCGCTTGCTGGCTCGCAGGCGTTCGAGCTGAAACGAGGTTCCGTTCCCAGCAAGGCGATGGGACGGTCGATCTCCGTTTCCATGCTGGTGCCGGATGGCTACCGCAATTCGTCGAAGCCGGTGCCGGTGGTGTATCTGCTTCACGGCTTTGCGGACGACGATACCGCCTGGCCGGAGCGCACGAAGATTGGCGAGCTTGCGGATCAATACGGAGTGCTCGTCGTCTGCCCGGATGGCGACAACAGCTGGTATTTCGACAGTCCGGAGGTTCCGGAAATGCAGTTCGAGACGTTCGTTTCCGACGAGCTGGTGAAGTTCGTCGATGACCGGTTCAAAACGATCAAAGGACCGAAAGGGCGCGCGATCACGGGTCTGAGCATGGGCGGGCACGGGGCGATGTTTCTCGCGATCCGGCATCCCGATGTCTTTGGCGCGGTCGGCAGCATGAGCGGCGGCGTGGATATTCGCCCGTTCCCGAACGAGTGGGAGATCAAGCGGGCAATCGGCACGATCGAAGATCATCCCGAGCGCTGGGAGGAACTGACGGTGATCAATCAGGCCCGTTCGCTGAAGGATGGCCAGCTGGCGATCGCGATCGAATGCGGCGTGGACGACTTTTTCATCGATGTGAACCGCGCGTTGCATCAGCAGCTGCTCGAGCAGAAGGTTGCTCACGATTACACGGAGCGACCGGGCCGCCACGACTGGGACTACTGGCGAAACGCGATCGACTACCAGATGCTCTTCTTTTCGAAGTTCTTCGATCGAGCCGATGGGTAAAAGCGGGAAGCCGGAACTCCCGACACGAGGCTTTGCCAGCGCCGATGCGTGGCGCACCTGGCTCGCGAAGAATCACGCGACGAGTGACGGCCTCTGGTTGAAGTTTGCGAGGAAGGGAAGCGGCGTGCGCTCCGTGTCGCGGGACGAGGCGGTGACCATCGCGCTTTGTTACGGGTGGATCGATGGCCAGGCCAAACGGATCGACGACACGTTCTTCGCGCAGCGGTTTGTCCCCCGCCGGCGTGACAGCATCTGGTCGAGGATCAATCGCGAAAAGGCGCTCGACTTGATCGCGAGCGGGGAGATGCAGCCCGCCGGCATGGCCGCGATCGAGGAGGCGAAGGCAAACGGGCGCTGGGATGCCGCCTACGACCCGCCAAGGACCGCAACGGTGCCGCCGGACCTCGAGGAAGCCCTGGCGGCAAGCCCGAAGGCTGAGGCATTCTTTGCGACACTGAATTCGCGAAACCGCTACGCGATCCTGTTCCGCCTGCAAACGGTGAAGAGCCCGGCCACGCGTGCGAAACGGATTGAAAAGTTCGTCGCGATGCTCGAGCGAGGCGAGACGCTTCACGGAGATTGACCGGGGGATTCGATCGGGCTTTGCTTCCGACATGCGCACCTTTGCATTTCTGCTCGTGATCGCGCTGGCGGGCCTCGGAGCAGCGCGTGCTGCCGACGAAGGTCCCAAGGAGGTGGCGCAGGAGTTTTACGACGGCTATATGAAAGTGTTGCTCGCGAAGGGCGACACCAATGCCTACGTGCTCGACTCGCCAATGGTGACCGACTCGTTCAAGGCCGCATACCGGAAGATGATCGACATGGGCTTCGAGTCGGACCCGATCATCTGCGGACAGGATTATCCGGACCAGGGTTTCACGGCGTCCGATCCAAGCGTGGATGGCGACAAGGCGGAGGTCACCATGACGAGTCGCGGGGATGATCTGGTGCACTCTTTCACCGTAACCCTGAAGCAGCGCGACGGCGCCTGGCTCATCTCCGACACGAACGATCTGAAGGTCGACGCCGACAGCTACTGAGTCTCGTTTTCCCCGTCGACCTCGCGCGTTTCCTCGGGGAGGGGAACGAAGTCGGAGGAAGCTCCACGACCGGGTTGTGGGAACTCGGTGGGATTTTCCGCGGCTGCGGCGATGGCCTTCTCCTCCGGACGCCATGCATCGTCCATGAGGCTGTCGCGGCGGTCTTTTTCCGGAATGCTCATATCCGGAGGATCGCATGTCGCACAGGCGATGCGTCTTTACAAAAACCAGCCGGAGACCCAACCCGCCACCATGAGCCCGACAAGTGCGATGGCGGGGAGCGAAAAGATGATGGTGATGACGAGCGCGATGATTCTTTTGCGAAAGGCGTAAAACATCCACGCCGCGACATCGGCTGCGATGAGCCACAGCGGATAGGACCATATGGCCAGCACGAACGCCCACGGCTGCCACATGTTCTGCGAGCCGGGAGCGTCGAAGGCCATTACCGAAAGGCCCGCCATCAGCAACCACGGGGGCAGGGAGGCGACCTGCAGGAAATTCAGCACGATGAGCGTGATCAGGATGCCCCGATTTTTCGCCGGGACAGGAGGCAGCGGCGGTGGCGTGCTCTCGCTCATGACGGCGGATTCTCGTTCCTGCGGTCGGGATGCGACCACCACGAGTTCCAGCGGCGGCCGTCGTATTTCTCGATCAACTTGCGCTCGACGTCCTCGACCGAGCCATCAGCGGGCACCCACGCGGGGATGTCCGGAAAGTCGAGTTTGCAGTTCTCGCACTTCTTGCCGGGATAGAAACGGATCGGGCACCAAAAACTCTCGAGGTTGCGCAGCATCTCTCCGCCGAGCGAGTAAATGCCGGTCATCCAGTCGCAATACAGGCACCAGACGAGATCGTGGCCGACCAGCCCGTGAAACTTCTGCCGCGAGACGTTCACCCAACCGGCGTGGTCGTAGGGCGGGAGTCGCACGGTGCGCACGAGGATCGGGTAGGTCGTGAGCTGCGAGAACCGGATCAGCAAAAACGCGGGCAGCGCCGGGAGCGTGGCGAACAGGGCAAAGTGATTTGCGAACGGGCTGGTGAGCCGGTTGAGCGTGCGCGCGATGCGCTGGCCGGAGCGTCCGGTCACCTTTGCGTGCCACACGCAAAAGAGCTGCATCGCACCGATCTGCCCGAGCACGCAGCCGAGCAGCCCGACCCATCCCGCGAGCCAGAACGAAAATGCCCACGGAATCCAGGTGAGCGCACTGACGGCGACATCGAGTGCCGGCGCGCGAGTAATTTTCTCCGTGCGGCGTCCGACCAGGATGATCGCGGCGATGAGGGCCATCTCGAGAAACCCGAACAACAAAACCGACGCCAGCAGCCGCATTGCGACGGAGTGTTTCAGATGTGCGTTCGAACGGAAAGACCGGACAGCAGGCCGCCCGCAGCCAGCCCGAGTCTTCGCTCAGGGAATCGCTGGACGCGTGCGCTGTCGCGTCACCCGATCCCTCCGCAAGATGAAGGCCACTGTTTTTCACAAACCCGGAGATGTGCGCGTCGAATCCGTCGACGATCCTGAACTGAAGGATCCGCAGGACATCATTCTCAAAGTAACCTCCACGGCGATCTGCGGTTCGGACCTGCACATCTACAATGGTTTCCTGCCGCAAAAGCGGCCGATGGTGCTGGGGCACGAATTCATGGGCATTGTCGAGGAAACGGGGCCGGAAGTGACGAGCGTGCAAAAGGGAGACCGTGTGATCGTGCCGTTTCCGATCGCGTGTGGGCACTGTTTTTTCTGCGATCACGGGCTGCCGACCCATTGCGAAGAGTCGAACGTGGAGAACTACGGTCCCGAGGGCGGAGTGCTGAAGGAGAAGGGCGGCGCTCTATTTGGCTACACGGACCTTGATGGGGGATTTGATGGAGGACAGGCGGAATATGTGCGCGTGCCCTATGCAAACTGCGGGCCGCGAAAGGCGCCGGAGGGATTCAGCGACGAGCAGCTCCTTTTCCTTACGGACATTTTTCCGACCGGATACTGCGGAGTGAAATGGGCAAACGTGCAGCCGGGCGACACGGTCGCGGTGTTTGGCTGCGGGCCCGTGGGGCTGATGGCGCAGAAGGTCGCGCGGATCTTTGGCGCGGAGCGCGTGATCGGCGTCGACATCGTGCCGTATCGCCTGGAGATGGCGCGCAGGTCGGCCGGTGCGGAAACCATCGATGCCTCGGAGCAGGATGTCGCGGAGGCAATTCGCAATCTTACGGATGGCCGTGGAGCGGATGTCTGCATCGATGCGGTCGGGCTCGAGGCGAACCGCACCTTGAAGGACCGACTTGCGAATATCGTGCATGCGCAGATGGGCAGCACAAAGCCACTTGAAACGGCCATCAGTGCCGTGCGGCGCGGCGGGCATGTGAGTGTTCTCGGCGTTTACGGCATGCCCTACGACAACTTTCCAGTTGGCCAGATCTTTGACAAAGGGCTGCACATTCATCTTGGGCAGGCCACGGTGCAACCCGTCATCGACGAGCTGATCGGGTGGGTCGTGGACGGGCGCATCACGCTCGACGACATCATTACGCACCGGTTGCCGCTGACGGATGCCGCGCGCGGCTACGAAATCTTTGCAAAGAAAGAGGACGACTGCGTGAAGGTCGTGCTCCAGCCGTGAGAAACGGCCGTCAATCCCGGTTCGCACGAACCTTTTCGAAAACCTCAGTGACGCTCCAACTGACAACAAGACTCTCCGCATGAAATCTCCTGATCTCCTCCTTCTCGCCGATCGTGGCCAGTTCAAGGCCTACGAGGTGCGACATCCCGACGGTCGCGGCCTCGCCGTGCGTTTGATCGATGCCTACATGCCGATCGAGCCGCACAAAAAGATCTCCGAGCGCTACACGGATCAGGCCGGGGCCTTTCCGAATCAGGGAAGTGCGGGGGCCGGTCAATCAATCGCAGAGCGAGCCAGTCTGAAACATGAGGTCGAGCGACGCGCGTGTGTCTCGATTGCGGAGCACATCAACGCCCTTCTGGTCGAGCGACAGCCCAGACGATGGGCCTTCGCGGCACCAAGCACGGTGAATCAGGAGATTCTCGTTGGCGTGGCGGCGGAGTGGCAGGACCGTCTCGCGATAAATCTCAACAAGGACCTCGTCGGTCGTCCTGCCAACGAACTGATACCGCATTTCGAGTTGTAGGTCCTGCGCGTGTATCGCGTTAGAGCTGGAGGCTTCGACACGGCGCATATTGACAGCGGGACGTGGCGAAGCTACTGAACCCGACGATGACCCTTGTGCGGAGAGACTGGCTGACGCTTTGCGGCGTGTTGGTCGCGAGTCTTTTCTTCGCGCAGAGTCTTTATTGTTTTGCGGAGATGGCCGGAGCCGTGACGTGTTGTGTGACGGCCGGCGACGCGGATGATCACTCATCGGAATCCGCTCCCGACGACGCGGGCTGCTGCCTTTCCATTTGCGGACACGCCGCAGTTGTGGTGGTTCCCTTTCAAAATCCGATTGCTCCGCTGGCGGTTGCTGGCAGGGCATTCCTGAGCGCGGATCGCGTGCCGGATACTCCGGTGCGGCAGATCGAGCATCCGCCTCAACTGTCCTGAGGAACGGCGGGCGAATTGCGCCCGCATGTCGAAGCCTGCCGTCGTCTCTCGCGGGACCGGCGGGATCACACATTGCTTTCGGGGCTTTCCCGTTCCGGCAGGACCATGATGCATCCATTCAAAATTTCCATTTTCATTCTCCTCGGCACCTCGCTGATTGCGATGGGAGCGCCGTCACATTCGGCAAAAAGTTCCGGCGACCACCGCACCCTCCATACAAGCCCTCACGTGATCGCGTCGCAGGTGCGGACACACAGCAACCAGCTTTACGTTTCGGGCCGGACCAGCGCGTCGCTTTTTCAACGACAAGCACATGTCGATGTGCAGCTGCTCGACGGGGCGGGTCGTGTGGTTCTGGAAAAGTCGCAGGCCATTCATTCGGTAAGCCCGCGTCCGGGCGGAGGAAGACGAACCACCGGCACGTTTGTCGTGACCTTTCCGATGAGCGAGGTGCGCAAGGCCGCCGCAGTGCGGATCGCCTATCACGGCGGCTCGCACCGTGAATGCACTTCAACGGGGAAGATATGAGGCGTCCGATGTGGAGAAGTCTGTTTTCTCTCGTGGCGCTGGGGATTTGTGCCACGTCGGGACGTGCGGAGGAAACGGTAGCGCAACCGAAGCTCGTGAGCATCGATGAGCTGGTCGCGTCCGCACTGGCCGAAAATCCCGAGATAAAGTTTTACGAAGCGGAGATCGCCGCAGCCAAAGGGGAGCGCCACACCGCCGTGGCGTGGGCCAATCCCGAGATCGCCGGGGAGCTTGGCGGAAAGCGGGCGGTGGGAGATGGGCTCGATGCGTCGGGAGTGATCTGGGCGGCGACGGTTCAACAAACATTCGAATGGCCCGGTCGCGTTTCGCTGCGAAAGGCGATTGCGGATCGCCGGGTGAAGCTCGCCGAGCAGGGACTCGAACAATTTCGCCGTTCGCTGGCGGCTGCGGTTCGGCAAAAGGCACTGGCACTGCTGGCCGCACAGGAGCGGCAGGTGGCGGCTTCCGAGGTGGCGAGACGGGGCGAAGAGCTGGTGAATACACTTTTTCAACGCGACCCCTCGGGCATTACGCCTCAGCTGGAAGGCCGTGCCATCGAGGCTTCGGTGCTTCAGCTCAAGCGGGAGGAGGCGGAGGCCGCAAAGGCGGCGCAGTCGGCATTGCTCGAGTTGAACCAGCTTCGCGGCCGCATGCTCGCCGAGCCGGTTCGCATCGCGGAGCCGGAGATGAAATTTCCCGAGCTGCCGCCGATCAACGAGCTGCTCAAGCGCGCGGTGACCGGCAATTTCGAATTGCTCCGGCAGGAAACCGAGCTCGAGCAGCAGGGCTTCCAGGTGCGTCTCGCGGAGAACGAGCGCTGGCCGAGCATCACCACGGGACCGACGGTCGAGCAGGAATTTGCCGGCGAGCAGGAGACGCGTGCCGCGATGGCGGTCTCACTACCGCTGCCATTGTGGAATCGAAACGAGGGAAACATCGAAGCCGCGAAAGCGCGGGAAATGCAGGCGCAGGCGGCGCTGATGGTAACGCAGCGTGATATCGAACGACGGATTCGCGAAGCAGCGACCGCATACGAGATGCATCGTCAAGAGATTTTGCGCTGGGATCCGAAGATTGCGGAGAAGCTTCGCGAGGCCGCCGAGCTCGCCGACCGGCATTACCGCCTCGGCGCCGTTCCTCTCTCGACCTACCTCGAAGTGCAGTCGAGCTATCTCGCGGCTCTGGAATCCATCTACGCCACTCGCGCCGACGCTCTTGCGGCGCTTGCCGAACTCGAGCTTCTCACCGGATCCCCGATCCAATGAAAACTCCACAGGTTCTTCTCGCATTTGTTGTCGCGCTCGTTGGTTGCGACAAGATCCCCCTCGAATCGTCGGCGGAAGTCGCACGCGAGCCGACCGAGGCGTTTTTCAAATCCGGCCACGGAGTCTGCCTGCCTCCGGCCATGCAGGAGTCGCTTGAAATCGAGGTCGCGGATGTGGAGGAACAACGTTTCGCGCCGACGGTGCGCATTCCGTTGCACGTGCTTCACGGAGAAGGTGGCTTTCGACGGGTCGCGAATGCCGGCGCGCCCGTGGAGGCGGCGGGATGGGTTTCGACGAAAGACGTGGCGGCGCTTTCCGTCGGGCAATCCGCGAGATTGATCACACGGGACGGCTCGGAGTTTTCCGGGACGATCACGCAGCTCGTGAAGTCGCCTTCGGAGGCCTTTGGTGAATGGGAGGTTGTTGTCGGCACGAATGCACCTCTGGAGACCGGGGCGATGATTCACGCGATCGTGGAGCTTCCGCCAGGCGAGGAGGTCGTGGCGGTGCCGGCGTCGGCGGTTTTGAAAACGGCGGAGGGTGAGTTTGTTTACGTGGTGAATGGCGATTACTTCGCCCGCACGCCGGTGGAGACGGGCGCGCGCAACGACGAACTCGTCGAGATTGCCGATGGGTTGTATCCGGGCGACCAGATCGTGGTTTCGCAGGTTACGCCGCTCTGGATGACCGAACTCCAGAGCCTGCGTGCCGGGCAGGCGTGCTGCAAAGGACACTGATTCATGCTGCACCGACTTATCGAGCTCGTCATGAGGCAGCGCGTCGCCGTGCTGCTCGCCACGGCCGTGCTCATCGTGGCCGGCATCTGGTCGGCGGCGCGACTGCCGATCGACGCGGTGCCCGACATCACGAATCCGCAGATCCAGATCAACACGCCCGTGCCGGCGCTCGCGCCCGAGGAGGTCGAGAAGCTGGTGAGTTTTCCGATCGAAAGTGAAATGGCCGGTTTGCCCGGCATGGTCGAGTTGCGTTCGCTTTCCAGGTTCGGCTTGTCGCAGGTGACCATGACCTTCCGTGACGGCGTCGACATCTACACGCTTCGTCAGCTCGTCACCGAGCGGCTGCAAAAGGCGGTGAAGGAATTGCCGGCGGGATTGACGCCGACCCTCGCGCCGATCGCCACCGGGCTGGGCGAGATTTACTACTACACGCTCGAATATCGCGCCGACGCGAAGAATGTTCCTTCGACTCCGGAACAGCGTCTCACCGAGCTGCGGCAGATTCAGGAATACGTCGTCAAGCCGATGCTGCGAAACACTCCGGGTGTCGCGGAGGTGAACACCAGCGGCGGATACGAGCGGCAGGTGCTCATCGAGCCGGACCCTGCGCGACTCGCCGCAGCCGGACTGTCGCTGCGTGATCTCGCGGACATTGTCGCGATGAACACGGAGAACGCCGGAGGCGGCTACGTCGAGGTGGGGGGCGAGCAGCTGGTGATTCGTTCACCGGGTCGCGTTTCCGATCCGGAACAGATTTCGAAGATTCCGCTCAAGTTTGCCGGAGCGGTGCAGCCGATCGTTCTCGGAGAAGTCGCCGCGGTGCGGATCGGCTCGAACTACCGCACGGGTGCGAGCACCAACGATGGCGAGGAGGCGCTGGTCGGCGCGGCGATCATGCTTGCGGGTGAAAATTCCCGGCTCGTCGCGGAAGCCGTGCGGAAAAAGCTGGATGAGATCCAGGGCAAGCTTCCGGAGGGCGTTGTCATTCGAGAACTCTACGATCGCAGCGATCTCGTGAATCGGACCATTGCCACGGTTGAGCGCAATCTCACTGAGGGCGCGCTTCTCGTGGTGGTCGTTCTCTTTCTCCTGCTCGGAAACTGGCGGGCCGCCTTCATTGTCGCGCTCGTCATTCCGCTTTCGATGCTGTTTGCGATGACCGGGATGGTCCAGCTGGGCGTCTCGGGAAATTTGATGAGCCTCGGCGCGATCGACTTTGGCCTGATTATCGACGGCGCGGTCGTGATGGTGGAAAACATCATGCGGCATCTAGGCGAGCGGCAGCATGCGCTCGGACGCCGGCTGGATGCCCGGGAGAGGGCGGTGGAGGTGTTGAAGTCCGCGAAGGAAGTCGCGAACCCGATGTTCTTCGGCGTGCTGATCATCACCGTCGTCTACGTGCCAATTCTCGCGCTCGAAGGCATCGAGGGGAAAATGTTCAAGCCGATGGCGGTGGTCGTGATGCTCGCGCTCGGCGGATCCCTGGCCCTCGCGCTCACACTGATGCCCGTGCTTTGCTCGTATCTTCTCGGCGGAAGGATTCAGGAGAGGGACAACTGGCTCGTCACGTGGACGAAGCGACTCTACACCCCGCTGCTGCATTTCGGCCTGCGCTTCCGTTGGGCGGTCGTGGTGCCAATGGTCGCGCTTTTCGCGTTGTCGCTGGTGATCTTTTCGAGACTGGGCGCGGAATTCATTCCACAACTCGACGAGGGGGACTTCGCGTTTCAGCTGATCCGCAGCACCAGCGCGTCGCTGTCGTCCTCGCTCGAATTGCAGGAACGAAGCGAGAAGGTGCTGCGCGAAAACTTCCCGGAGATTCGCGAGATATTCTCGCGCATTGGCACGGCTGAGGTGGCGACCGACCCGATGGGACCCAATGTCGGGGACACCTACGTGATGCTCGAGCCGAAGGAGAAGTGGCGGAAGGTCAACGGTCGCACGATCACGAAGGAAGAACTTGGTGTGATGATGCGTGAGACGCTGCTCGCGCACGTGCCCGGGCAAAGCATTCTCGTCACGCAGCCGATCCAGATGCGTTTCAACGAAATCATGGCCGGCGCGCGAGCCGACCTGATGTGCAAGATCTACGGTGAAGACTACGCGGAGTTGGAACGTCTCGCCGGGGAGGTTCGCACGGTGCTCGGGGAAATTCCCGGCGGCGGCGAAACGGAGTTCGATTCCGTGGGCAAGGTGCCCATGGTCGAGATCACGCCGAAGCGCGATGAGATGCTGCGACGCGCGGTGCACGCCGATGAGTTGAACGATCTCGTTGAAACCGCGCTTGCGGGCACGGAGGTCGGATTGCTCATCGAAGGCAACCGGCGCACGCCCATTGTCGTTCGCCTGTCCGAGGAACGTCGCACGGATCTCGAGGGTATTGAACGATTTCCGTTGCAGACGGACTACGGCGACATGCTGCCGCTCGGCGAGGTGGCGGAGGTGAAACTTGTCGAGCAACCGGTGCAGATCGCCCGCGAGGACGCGCAGCGTCGGGTATCCGTGCTCATCAACGTGCGCGGCCGCGACATCGAGGGCTTCGTGCGTGAAGCGACGAAGCGGATCAAGGAACGCGTGCCGTTTCCCGACGGCTACTACTTCGAATTCGGCGGGCAGTTCGAAAATCTCGTGAAGGCCCGCAACCGTCTCGCGATCGTCGTGCCGCTGGCTCTGGCGCTGATCTTTGTGCTGATTTTCCTGAGCTTTGGCAGTCTGCGACAGGCGGCGTTGATTTTCGTCTGCGTGCCGCTGGCCGTCACGGGTGGCATTTTTGCGCTCTGGCTGCGGGACATGCCGTTCACGATTTCAGCCGGCGTTGGATTTATCGCGCTCTCCGGGATCGCGGTGCTGAATGGCATCATGCTCATCAGCTTCATCAATCAACTCCGGGAACAGGGCAGGGGATTGCGGGAGGCGGTGGTCGAGGGGACGCTGACCCGCCTCCGGCCGAAATTGATGACCGCTCTCGTGGCCTCACTGGGTTTCGTGCCGATGGCGATCTCGACCGGCGCAGGTTCCGAAGTGCAGCGACCCCTCGCGACCGTGGTGATCGGCGGCATCGTCACCTCGACGCTCCTCACGCTCCTCGTCGTTCCCGTTCTCTACGACTGGATCGAGTCTCTGTTCCAACCCAGACAACCCAAACCTGAACCCGTATTGACATGAAAACCCTGCTTCCGCTTCTCGCGATTCTCACCACCCTTGTCGTGCCGGCCCTTGCACAGGACAAAGCCGAACCCGGCCCCCGCGGTGGCCGTCTTCTCGCTCTCGACGGACAAAAGGCGGAATTTCTCATCCAGCCCGACCGCAATGTGAGCATCGCCTTTTACGACGACTCGCTCGCCCCTGTCGCCCCCGCCGGCCAGGTGGTTACGGCGACTGCCGAGGCTCCCGGCGGCAAGGAGACGATCGAATTCGAAACCGACGGTGACACCCTCGTTTCCACGAAACCTCTGCCGGAGGGGGACGACTACCGGATTGTTGTGCAGATCCGTCCCACGCAGGACTCGAAACCGAAAAACTTCCGCATTACCTACAACATGAACACCTGCGCTGAGTGCGGCCTTCCGGAATACGCCTGCACTTGCAACCACTGACGACCAGCTTGAATGATCTGTCCCACGTCAATGCGGGAAGGACAACTCCCGTTTACGACTGGATGGCCTCATGACTGAAATCCTCTTCTCGATCTGGGTGCCGGTTTGCGCCCTCGATCCGAATTATATCTCCATCGGAAATTATTCGTTCGCAAAAGCAGGGCGATTTTTCTTCTCACGCCCTCAGGGTGCCGTATCCTGACCCTGACTGCTGGCTTTAAAATGTTTCCCTCCACAGTTCGCGGACGCCTCGTATTGGGCTTCGCGTGCATTGTAGTAGTGATTCTGCTGCAAGGACTTGTAAAACTGTGGCACGCCCATCGGCTCGAGGTTCTGCTGGAGCGTGTTTATAAATCGACACTCCAGGAACAGATCAGCGGGGCGAACATGATGCAGGCGGCGCTGGCGATTCGTCGCCAGCTTGGCGACAGGGATGAGGAATCGCCGGAGGGCCAAACCCTCGAGAAGTCGATTCTTCAGCTCCAAGAGGAACTCGCGACGGCCCGCTCCGCCACCAGGGATTCCGAGAATGCCATGGATCTGCTCTCGAGGGAGGAGCGACGCGGGCAGGAGAAACACGAACTGGAGATTCTCGATCGCATCGCCCGGGATATCGGCGAGTTTCAATCTCTCGTGGCAGCCGAGGACGGAGCAGATGCCGATGTCGCGACACAGGACCGGCTGCGAAAGCTGCTCGACGACTCCATTCTTCCGGAAATCGGGCGCTATGGCGAAGGGACGCGCCAGCATCTTGCCGTCGATTCCCGGGCGGTAATGGCGATTCTCGATCAGGATCTCATCGTCACGACGCTGGCGATTGCGGCGGCGGTGTTGATTGCGATTGGAGCAAACATCCTTCTGGCGCGCTGGACGATGCGTCCGCTTGCGCAGATGGCGGCTGCGGCGGATCGAATCGCGAGCGGCCATCCCGATGAGCGAATGCCGACGGGATTGCCGGGCGAGTTTGGCGTGCTCGCGCAAGCATTCAACCGCACGCTCGATGCCTTGAGGTCGACCGCGATTTCCCGGGATCGACTCGAGACGGCCGTCGCAGAGCGAACGCATCAGCTCGAGCAGTTCTTTCGGCTCTCGCTGGATTTGATGTGCATCGCCAGCAAGGCGGGGTGGTTTTTGCAAGTGAACGACGCGTTTGTCGAAACACTTGGCTATTCGAGGGAGGAGCTGCTTTCGCGGCGCTACACCGATTTCATTCATCCGGACGACCTCGAGGCAACCGAAGTGGAAATTCGAAAGCTCCAGGAAAGCGTCGATTGCACGAGGCGCTTCGAGAATCGCTACCGGCACAAGGACGGCTCGTGGCGCTATCTGTCGTGGAACTCGGTGCCCGTTCCCGGCACGGATTTCGTCTATGCCACGGCGCGCGACATCACGGAATTGCGGGCCGCGATGAAGGAGCTGAAGGACTTGAACGACGAACTCGAGGCCCGTGCGGAACGACGGGCGGCGGAGCTCACCGCGAGCGAGCATCGATTCCGGATGATGATCGAGCAGGTGCGCGATTATGCGATCCTGATGCTCGATTCGCACGGAGTCGTTACGACGTGGAGCAGTGGTGCGGAGAGCGTGAAGGGCTACGCGGCGGAGGAGATCATTGGCCGGCATTATTCATGTTTCTTTTTGCCGGAAGACGTGGAGGCGGGGCTTCCGGATCAATTGCTCGAAGCGGCCGCCCGTGAGGGGCATGTCCACTGCGAGGGATGGCGCATGCGCAAGGACGGAGATCGTTTCTGGGCGGAGGTGGATATTTCCGCCTTCCGTGAGAACGGGGAGCTGAAGGGCTACACGAAGGTGATGCGCGACACGACGGCCCAGCGGCAGGCGGAGCGGGCATTGCGCCAGAGCGAGGAGCAGTTCCGCTCGGCGATGGAGCACTCGGCCATTGGCATCGCACTGGTGGCTCCCGACGGGGCTTTTCTGCGGGTCAACGCGGCGTTGTGCAGCATCCTCGGTTACAAGGCCGAAGAGTTGCTGGAGATGGATTTCCAGGCGATCACGCACCCGGACGATCTCGAGATGGACATGGAGCAGCTCGGCCGGTTGCTCGCGGGGGAGGTTTCCGCCTACCAGCTCGAAAAGCGCTATTTTCGGAAGGATGGCGCGGTCGTGTGGGGACTCCTCGCGGTGACGCTGATGCGAGGCGAGGAAGGCGTGCCGCGATATTTCATTTCGCAGATTCAGGACATTACCGAACGGAAGCGCGCCGAAGAAATGCAACGCGAGGCGCTCGAGCGTCAGCGGGAACTCACGCGTCGCGCGCAGGCCGGCGAGCAGGCGAAGAGTGAATTTCTCGCGGTGATGAGCCACGAGATTCGCACGCCGATGAACGGCCTTCTCGGCTATGCGGATCTGCTGGCTCGCGCGGAGGGGCTTTCCGAGGAACACCACGACTACGCGCAGACGCTTTACCAGAGCGGGCGGGCGCTGCTGCGGATTCTCGACGACATTCTCGACTTCACCGCGAGCGAGGCCGGTGCGTTGCGATTGCACAATGCGCCGTTCTCGCCGAGAGACGTCCTGACGGAGATCGAACAACTGTTGCGTCCCAATGCCACCGCGAAAGGCGTGACCCTGCGTGTGGAGGTTGCCCCGGAAGTGCCGGAGCACCTTGTGGCCGACGCCGGACGGCTTCGGCAGATCGTGCTCAACCTCGCGAGCAATGGGGTGAAGTTTACCGATCAGGGCGAGGTGAGGATTGCCGCTTCGGCGAATCCCGACGCGAAAACGTGGAGCGTCGTGGTGCGTGACACCGGAGACGGCATTCCTCCCGAGCAGCAGAGATTGATCTTCCAGCCGTTCATGCAGGTGGACCGCAGCACCTCGCGGCGACACGGGGGCACCGGTCTAGGCCTCGCGATTTCGAAGCGGCTGAGCGAAATGATGGGCGGCAGCCTGGAGTTTCGCAGCGAGCCGGGCAGGGGCTCGGAGTTTCTGCTGACACTGCCGATGCGCGAAGCTTCGATGACCTCCGGCCTACCTGTTGCGGACGCGAAGCCCGCGGCGTTCGATCATCACTTCGCGAGCCGGCATCCGCTTCGAATCCTCGTCGTGGAGGATGACACCGTGAACTTGAAGCTGACGGTGACCCTTTTGCGGAGGCTCGGTTACGAGCCAAGCACAGCCTGCAATGGGCTGGAGGCGGTGAAACGCTACGAGGAGGACCGGCCCACGTGCGTCCTGATGGACCTGCAGATGCCGCGAATGGACGGCATCGAGGCCACGCGGGCGATTCGCGAACTCGAAAAGAGGAATGGAGGGGAGTCGGTGTTCATCGCCGCGCTGACCGCCAATACGGTGAGCGTGGATCGTCAGCGATGCTTCGACGCGGGCATGACGACCTACCTGAACAAGCCCATTCGCCGTGAAGCGTTGATGGAGACGCTCACCGCGGCCAGCGAGCACTCCCGCGTGTAGCGGGAGCGATCGTCTGGTGCGCGCCTTTGATTAGACCCGCGAGATGAGCAGCTCGCGCTGGAAGATGAGCTCCTTCGGGAGGTGGGCGTAGAGCTTGATGAAGAGTTCGTCCTGCAGCACGAGCTCGTTGTGCCACTCGCGCTTGTCGATGGCCTGAAGCTGGGCCCAACGCTCCGGAGTGATTTCGCCCTCGATGCCGCGCATGTCGAGGTCGGTGTAATCGGGCACCCAGCCGATCGAGGTCTCCAGCGCGTGCGCGCCAAGCTGGCAACGTTGCACGATCCATTTCAACACGCGCATGTTGTCGCCGTAGCCGGGCCAAAGGAATTTTCCGCTGGCGTCCTTGCGGAACCAGTTCACGTGGAAGATGCGGGGCAGGTGCTTTACCTTGCCGCGCATTTCGAGCCAGTGTGCGAAGTAGTCGCCCATGTTGTAGCCGCAGAAGGGGAGCATCGCCATCGGGTCGCGACGCACCTGGCCTATGACGCCGGCGGCTGCAGCGGTCATCTCCGAGCCAACCGTGGCACCGAGATAGACGCCGTGGATCCAGTTGAACGCCTGGAAGACGAGCGGCATCGTGGTTGCGCGACGCCCGCCGAAGACGATCGCGCTCACCTTCACGCCCTCGGGATTTTCCCACTCAGGGTCGATGATCGGGCAATTGCGCGCCGGCGCGGTGAAGCGGCTGTTCGGATGGCTGGAAAGGACGGGTTTGCCGTCGGCATCGGTCTGGCCGGGAGTCCAGTCGTTTCCAAGCCAGTCGATCAAATGCGCGGGTGGTTCCTTCGTCATGCCTTCCCACCACACGTCGCCGTCGTCGGTGAGTGCCACGTTCGTGAAGATCGTGTCGCGACGGATGGTGTCCATCGCCATGGGGTTGCTGTCGTAGCTCGTGCCGGGCGCGACGCCGAAGAAGCCGGCTTCGGGATTGATGGCGCGGAGATCGCCGTCCGGTCCGGGCTTGATCCATGCAATGTCGTCGCCGACGCAGCTGACCTCCCAGCCTTCGTCCTTGAGGTGCTTCGGCGGGATGAGCATCGCGAAGTTTGTCTTGCCGCAGGCGCTCGGGAAGGCGGCGGTGACGTAGGTCTTCCGGCCGGAGGGTTCCTTCACGCCGAGGATGAGCATGTGCTCGGCCATCCAGCCTTCGTCGCGCCCCATGACACTGGCGATGCGCAGGGCGAAGCATTTCTTGCCGAGCAGGGCGTTGCCGCCGTAGCCGGAGCCGTAGCTCATGACGAGCCGTTCCTCGGGGAAATGGGCGATGTAGGTGTTCTCGGGATCGCACGGCCACGGGACATCGGCGCGACCATCCTTGAGCGGATAACCGACGGAATGGAGGCACTTCACGAAGAAGCCGTCGGAGCCGATTTGCTGGAGCACGGCGGTGCCCATGCGGGTCATGATCCGCATGTTCGCAACGACGTAGGGACTGTCGGAAATTTCCACGCCGTATTGGGCGATGGGCGATCCGAGAGGGCCCATGCAAAACGGGATTACATACATTGTGCGCCCGGCCATGCAGCCGTCGAACAACGCGCCGAGCTTCTGCTTCATCGCGGCGGGATGTTCCCAGTTGTTTGTCGGGCCGGCGTCCTTTTCGCTGGCGGAGCAAATGAACGTGCGTTGCTCGACGCGGGCGACGTCGCGCTTGTCGGAGCGGACAAGGATGCTGTTTGGGCGCTTCTCCGGGTTCAGCCAGACGCCGGCGCCGGAATCGACGATGCGCTGACGCATGAGCCGGTCCTCCTCCTCGGATCCGTCGCAGAGATGGACATCCGCGGGCCTGGTGAGTCGGACGATTTCCTCAATCCAGGCCTGGATATGCGGATTTCCGGGGCAGAGTTGACGACATTTCTCGAGGACGTTGCTCATGGTGGGTGGGTTCAAAAGGGGTGGAGGCCCCGAAGCCTCGCAAAATTCCTGACGCGCCTCAAGCCATCGGAACTTCTCCGGGCGGACATAGCGCTTGTTTGCACGCCACACCGCGTTTAGTTTCGCTGCAACGATGATCGCCGGGCGTCATTCCGAGGATTTCTACCCCATCACCTGGGTGGGTCGGGTGCCTGTGTATATCACGACGATTCTCGTGGCCGTGTATGTCGTGGCGTTCGTCGTGGGTGCGGTTCTTATCGGAACCGGCCATGGCGAATGGCTGGCAGCCATCGGCTACTCCAGTGACGCGGTGATCGGGCAGTTCCACCTGTGGCAGTTCGTGACGTATCCGTTGCTGAACTCGCCGGAGCAGGGCATCTGGTTCGCGATCGAGATGCTGCTGCTCTACGCGTTTGGACGCGAGGTCGAGAAGTTCCTCGGGCGGCGTTCCTTTGCGCTGTTCTACGGTGCGTTGCTGCTCGCTCCGCCGATCGTGCTGACGGTGCTGGGACTGACCGGACTGCCCACGGGCTATGCCTCCAGCGGCGCCCTGAACTTCACGGTCTTCGTGGCGTTTGCGGTGATTTATCCGAATGCGGAGATCTTCTTTTCGCTGAAGGCAAAGTGGATCGCGCTGGTGCTGCTGGCACTGTATTCCGTGCAGTATTTTGCGGGCAACGCATGGATCCCGCTCTGCGTCCTCTGGCTCGAGACGGTTTGCGCGGTGACGATGCTGCATTTCAGCGGCGTGACCAATGCGAGCTTCGACTCGTGGATGCCGGAGCGTGAGGAGCCGCGACCGGCGAAACGTCGCAAAAAGGCTGTGAAGGCGGAGGAGCCGAAGGAGGATCCCCATGCGACCATCGACCCGTTGCTCGAGAAAATCTCGCGCGAGGGCATTGGCAGCCTGACGAAGAAGGAGCGCGCCCGCCTCGAACAGGCGCGCGCGGCATTGATCGAACGCGAAAAGCAGTCGCATTGATGGACGGCGGCACCCACGACGCCACGGCCCAGGACGAATCACGGCCCATGCCGGCGCCGAGCCTGAAGGACGCCTGCTACGTCAACGCGATGATTCATTTCTATCGCGGCGAGCTTGGCCGCATCATGGTGTGGCGTCAGCGCCTCGACGTCACCACGACGTGGGCGATCACGAGCACGACGACGATCATCACGGTGGCGTTCTCGTTCCGCGACATTCCGCACATCATCTTCTTTTTCAATCTCGCGCTTGTCTGGATCATGCTGTGGATCGAGGCGCGTCGGTATCGGTTCTACGATGCCTTCCGTGGGAGGGTGCGCATGATGGAGTCGCATTTTCTGGTGCCGATGATCGCTCAGAGCGACCGCCTGCTCGACGGCGAGTGGCGCCGGCTCGTGTGCGAGGATTTGATCCTGCCCTCGTTCAAGATTTCGGTGATGGAGGCCGTGGCGCGACGCTTGAAGCGAAACTACGTCTTCATCTTTGCGATCATCATGGTCGCGTGGGTGCTGAAGATTTTCATCCACGCGAACCCGCCCATCACTTCGCTCGCGTCCTTTTACCGGGCCTTTGCCGCGGGGCATCTTCCGGCGTGGCTGAATGCCTCGATCTTCCTTGGCACGATCCTTGCAATCGGCACGCTGGTGACCATCGTGGCCGGGCGGACTTCGGAGGAGGTCTCGGAGTTCGGCGGCAATCGCGGCTCGCTGTGGAGAATATGAGCACGCCCGTTCTTCGACTGCAGGAAATCGTGGCGAGGTTGCGGGCGCCGGATGGTTGTCCGTGGGATCGCGAACAGACGCACGAAAGCCTGCGCGCCGCATTGCTCGAGGAGAGCTATGAGCTCGTCGACGCGATCGACAAGGCTGACGACGCAAACCTTCGCGAGGAACTCGGCGACCTGCTGTTGCATGTGGTGATGCACGCCCAGATGGCGGCGGAGCGTGGAGTCTTCGTCTTCGACGAGGTGGCGAACGAGATTTGCGAGAAACTGATCCGGCGGCACCCGCATGTGTTCGGAGACCAGACCGCGGAAAATTCGCAGGAGGTCCTTCGTCAATGGGAGCAGATCAAGCGCGCGGAGAAGGGGGAACAAGCCTCGGTGCTGGATGGAATTCCCCGTGCGTTGCCGGCGTTGATGCGCGCGCAGAATGCGCAAAAGAAGGCGGCACGGGTCGGCTTCGATTGGGAGAATGCGGAGCAGGTATTCGCGAAACTCGAAGAGGAGATTGCCGAGTTGCGCGAGGCGATTTCCCGATCCGAGAAGGCAAAGGTCGAGGAGGAGATGGGGGATCTGCTTTTCACCGTCGTGAATCTCGCAAGAAAGCTCGGGCTCGAATCCGAGGTCGCGTTGAACGCCGCGACGGAAAAGTTCATCGAGCGGTTTCGCGCCGTCGAGCGTGCTGCGGCCGCGGATGGACGCGCGGTGGAGGACTGTGACGCCGTGCAGTTGAATGCCTATTGGGACGCGCAGAAGGCGCAGGCAAGCCGGTCGGACTCGAGCGTGTCGTGAGCAGCGGCGGTTTCGTGGTTTTGAATCCGGGCGGGCGCGATCCGGATCAGCATTTTCCAAACGGGGCAGGCGACATCTCCGATGCGGGGCATCCGCCCGTCAACTACCATGGCTATGCCGCGTGCATGCGCGGACACTTTCTGCGCAACGTGAAATCGGTGCCGGAAGGAACGCGGGTGGCGCTCGTGCTGCTGCGGAAACGGAACCTCCGGCAGGCGCTGGCCGCCATCGAGAAGCTGAAGGCGCGCGGAGTGCGCACATTCATTTCCTTCAAGGAATCGGGGGCGCATCAGGTCGCCGACTTCCTTTCCGACTACGGCCGCACGATGCTCTTCCGGCGGATTTGCGCGGCCGCCGACGGCTATCTCTCGAGCACGCCGGACCTCGAAAGCGTGTATCGCGGCGCCGGATGCAGGAATGGAAAATTCATCCCGACGCCGTATCCGGTCGAGGAATGGGACCGCTCGATTCCTCGCGAGAAGCGGCTGGGATTTTTTGTCGGCACGCGTGAATTCGGAGTGCCGTCGCGAAACCACTGGCAGGCCGTGGCGCTCGCCAACGATCTTTCACTGGAGTTGCAGGTGCCGGCGGCGGTGATGAATGTGCACGGCCGGCGCGGCCTGATGCTGCTTGCCGAGATTCGTGGGAGCAACCCGTTCCTGCAGATCATCGCCGGCCCGCTGCCGTATCGCGATTATCTGCGCCTGCTCGGCGCGCATCGCCTCGTGTTGCAGCTCGATTCCAGCGCGGTGCCGGGGCAGGTTGCGGGCGACGCGTTGCTCTGCCGCACGCCGTGCGTGGGAGGCAACGGCGCGGTCGAGCGGATCGCGTTTCCGGATCTGGCGGCGGTGACTCCGCAACAGGCGGCGGATCGGGTGCGGGAGTTGATGACGGACGATGCGCGGTGGGATGAGGTTGTCGCGAATTCGCAACGAATCGCGCGTGAGCGTTTGAGTTTTTCGGCGATTCGCGCAGAGCTGGAGGCGCTGGCATGAGTCACGATCACGAGCATTCGCATTCGCACGCGCCGCCGAAGGATTTCGGAAAGGCGTTTATCATCGGGATCCTCTTGAACACGGGCTTCATCGCCATCGAGGCGGTGATGGGATTCGTTTCCGATTCGCTCGCGTTGCTGTCGGATGCGGGCCACAACCTTGCCGATGTCCTCGGCCTCGTGCTCGCGTGGGGGGCTGCGGTGCTCGCCCGGCGGCCGGCCACGCGGCGATACACCTACGGGCTCAAGCGGACGACGATTCTTGCGGCGCTCGCGAATGCCATTTTGCTCCTCCTCGGCGTCGGTGCGATCGCTTTGGAGGCCATCAACCGGCTTCGCGAGCCAGCCACGGTGGAAGGCGGCGTGGTGGCCTGGGTGGCCGGCGTGGGAATCCTGGTCAACGGATTTACCGCGTGGCTGTTCATGGCCGGTCGCAAGGACGATCTCAATGTTCGCGGAGCCTTTCTCCACATGGCGGCGGATGCCGCGGTTTCGCTTGGCGTGATGATTTCCGGCCTCGTGATTCTCTGGCTGGGCTGGGAATGGGTGGATCCCGTAGTGAGCCTCGTTGTTGTTGCGGTGATTCTCTGGAGCACGTGGGGGCTCTTCACCGAGTCGCTCGGACTTTCGCTCGATGCCGCACCCGGATCGGCGGACGTTTTCGCGATCCAGAAATTTCTCGAGGAACTGCCGGACGTGAAGGAAGTGCATCATCTCCATGTCTGGGCGCTCAGCACCACGGAGACGGCGCTGACGGTTCATCTGGTCAAGCGGACGCCGCAGATCGACGACAACCTCCTCGCGCATATTCGCGAGGAACTCGCCGAGCACTACCGGATCACGCACCCGACGATCCAGTTCGAGTCCATTGCCTGCGGAGACGAGACAAATCCGAACGGCTAGGCTTCAGACTGTAGCGCGGGCGGCGGGTCGTTTCGCTTCGATCGCCTTTCGGTAGCACTCCAGCAGGAGTTCCATTTTTTGGCTGAAGCTCAGCTCACTTCTCGCGAGGGCAAGACCTTCGCGACCCAGCGCGGCCCGCAAATCCGGGGCGTTTGCGAGCCGGCTCATCGCAGCTGCCAGCTCGATCTCGTCGCCGGGCGGGATCAGCAATCCATTTTTTCCATTCGCGACCAGTTCCGGAATGCCGCCCACGCGCGAGGCGATCACCGGGCGCCCCGTCGCGAACGCCTGAGGAATGACGAGTGTCTGCGCGTCCTCCATCGACGGCACCACGAGCACATCGATGGCGGCCATCACCGATGGGATATCTTCGCGATAACCGGCGAAGAGGAGCGGTGAGGACTTGCCTCGGAATTTGCTGGCGATCTTCGAACAAAGCTTCTTGACCTGCGCGGGCGATCCGTCGCCCACGATGAGAAAGCGGGCGTTGGGATGTTCCTTCGCGACACGCGCGGCGGCGTTGACGAAGCGCCAGTGCCCTTTCTCTCCGCGCACCATCGCGACCATGCCGAAAACGACGGCATCGTTCGGGATGCCGAGTTCCGCACGCAATGCGGTGCCATCCACGTCGGGATGGAACTCCTCGAGATCGACGCCTTCACCGACGACGTCGATGCGGCCGGGTGGGATTTTAACGCGGTTTACGAATACGTCCTTGATGGCTCCCGCAGCGGCCATGATGCGTGTGCAGCCGGAGCGGTAGGGGAGTGCGCGCCATGGCGCCATCTGTGCAGGCACGAGCATGTGACGCGAACGCACGACAGGCCACCCGGTGGCGTGGAGGAAGGAGCCCCAGAACGAATCCTGCGAGCTGCGGACATGGATGACGTCCGGACGCCATCGCCGGGCAATGCGGAAAAGAGCGGCCAGCGCGAGAGGACTTTGCCACACATCGATTTTGGAAACGGGCACGGAACGGGCGTGATGAGCCAGGTGGTGTGCGAGCCGGCTATGCGTTCCGCAGAGAACAAGCGGCTCGTGTCCATTTGCGCGGAGCCACAGGGTTTCGCGAACGAGACGATATTGCTGTCCGCCGAAATTCGGACTGCTTTCGGTCATCAGCACCTTCAACTTGGATATCGGAGAAGAGAACGACAAACTCGACATCAATGGGGAATCCGCTCGAACACATGGGTTATGCGTCACTGCGGCCTTTTGAGGGAAAATTTGGGACGGGAATTCCCGTCCTTGTCTTTCACAAGCTGGGCAGTCTGCCGAAGGGCGTGCGGATGAAAAGTCTTTATGTCGGTGAGGGGCTTTTTGCGTGGCAGATTCGTGAAATCGCACAAAGCGGTTTTGCGACGGCCTCCCTAGATTCCTGGCGTGAATTTTCTTCGCCAAACGAGCCGCGTCGCGTGGTTCTGACGTTCGATGACGGCAGTCGCACCGTGTTGCGCCACGCGCTGCCCGTGCTTGCGGAGCATCGAATGAGCGCGATTCAATATCTGGTCGCGGATGCGCTTGGCGGCGTGAACCACTGGGACGTGCGCGAGCACGGAGAGGCGCCGGATGCGTTGATGGATGCCGCGGAGGTCCGTGACTGGCTGGCCGCGGGACATGAAATCGGCGCCCACACGCTTACCCATCCGCGCCTGACGGAGATTCCCGTCGAGCGGGCGCGGGAGGAGATTTTCGCTTCGAAGAAAAAACTCGAGGACCTCTTCGGGCGGCCGATCCGGCATTTTTGCTATCCCTATGGAAAATGGTCGCGCGCCGTGCGTGATCTCGTCGAAGAGGCGGGCTACGAAACGGCGGTCACGCTCAAGTTTGGAGTGAACGCAGGCGTTCGCGATCCGTTTGCCTTGCGGCGTGTGGGTGCACGGCATCCTTCGCGGAAGCTGCGTCACGTGGTGAAGTTGCTCTCGTGCGGATTTCCACCGGCGTATTTCTGGCAGCGCTAGGCGCGGACTTCGAGGCCCGTGAGAGGGAATCAGGGGAGTGGCGATGGTTCTCCCCGCAGTTCCAGCAGGCGGCGGATCGAATCCTCGATAAGGTTGTTGGGGCATGACGCGCCGGCGGTAATGCCGATGCGAAGCGGTCCGCCCGGGAGCCAGTCGCGGGAGACGATTTCCTGTTTCGCGTGGAGATCGAAATGGGCGATCTCGCTGCTCGATCGAAGGCAAGCGGCGTTGCGGATGAAATAGGTCGGCACCTTGCGCTCGCCGATCTCCGCGAGGTGCGTGGTGTTCGAACTGTTGTAGCCGCCGACGACGATGAGCAGATCGAGAGGCGCATCCAAGAGCTGGAACAAGGCGTCCTGACGATTCTGGGTTGCGCCGCATATCGTGTCGAAGAACCGGAAATTCGAGACATCTCCATTGTCGCGGTCGGCGATGGCTGCACGAATCCGCCGTTGCACCTCCTCGGTTTCGCTGCGGAGCATCGTGGTTTGATTCGCGACACCGACTTTTCGCAGGTGCACGTCGGGGTCGAATCCTTCCGAGTGCGCACCACGGAAGGCCGCGAGAAACGCTTCGCGATCTCCGCCGTGCCGGATGTAGTCGGCGACGCGGTCCGTTTCCTCGAGATTCAGGACAACGAGATAATGGCCGGAACCGTCGCCGAGCGCGCGGGAGGCGGTGGCGCGGGTTTCCTCATGAGATGCCTTTCCGTGAATGATGGACGTGACCTGCTCGCGCGCGTTTTGGCGCACGCGCTTCCAGACGCTCATCACGTCGCCGCAGGTCGTGTCCACGATCTGGCAGTCGTGTTTGCGGACCGCCTCGACGACCGGGACCTCGGCACCGAATGCCGGAACAATGACGACATCATCGGGCTGAAGGGCGTCGATATCGGCATCGGCCGGGTGAGCCGCGAGATGCTGAATGCCCATTTCGGCGATCTGCGCGTTGACGTCCGGGTTGTGAATGATTTCGCCGAGAAGAAAGATGCGCCGGTCCGGGAAGACCTTCCGCGCGGCGTAGGCGAGATCGATCGCGCGCTCGACGCCGTAGCAGAAGCCAAATTCCTTCGCGAGTCGGATTGTGGTCTGACCAACCGTGATGGCGCCTCCCTCGGCGCGGATGCGCTCGACGAGTTCGCTGCGGTAGTGGCGCTCGACCTCGGCCTGCACGCGTTCCATCACCTCCGGGGTGCGGAGATTGATTCGCTTTGGGGTGGCGGCGGGTGGTGTGTCGAGGTTGCTCAAGTTGAGGAATGGGATGGCGAAAAAGCGAAACCGGTGGCTTCGGCAGCGTTCCCGCAATCTTCTTCGGAGCGAGGCACTTCTCAAGGGTAAAGACGAAAACGGGGTTGCTTCCGGGAGCGGGCCGCCTATTTTTCACGCCCGATGTTTAGCGAGGACGATTTCCAATATGCGCTGGAGAACACGCGCGTGATCCGTCCTCCGCAGCGGTTGATCGAGACCTTCGGCACGACAAGTTTTCGGTTCTTTCTCGTCTCGGAGCTGATGGATCACGTGGATCGCGTGCGCGTGCGGGATGGGCGGATCCATGCGGAGCGCCCGACGATTGTTTCGCCGCACCATTATTCCAAGCTGCTGCTCGAGGGCTTTGGCGAGGAGGCGCGGGGATTTGCCGACTGGCTGGAAACCCGGGGTCGCGAGCTGAAGTTTCTCCGCTACGGGTTCCAGTTTCGGAAGACGGACATCAGCGAAGAGATCGTCCACGAGCCGAAGGAGCAGGTGATTGGCCGGCTCGGCGAGCTGATGGATGGTCGTGATGAACCGATGGCGACATTGATCGAGGGGGTCGACGACGCCTGGGAGGTGTGCCTTCTGAAGTTCACGGTCGATCTCATCCAGCGATCGGCCGGTGAGAACATCGAGGAATGGAGACGCCGCGGCCTGCTGTGAGCGGCTTTCTTAGGGCTTTTCTAATTACCGGCGTTTCGGCAGTCTTTTCGCGATGAAGTGGTTTCTGGTCGCGGTTCTGTTGCTTCTGGTGGCAGTGGTCTTTGGAGCCGCCGGCTGGTTTGGATACCAGCTTTACGTGAAGCCTGCGAAGCTCGACGAGCAGGAGGCCAAGCAACTCGCGGATGCACCGCCGCCCACTCCATTGCCCGACTACAGCATTCCGGCCTTTGAAAAGGCGATCGCTCTGAAGAAGGAGGGGAACCTGCTCGAAGCGCGCACGGCACTGCTCGATTTCCTGACGCAGTATCCGCAGTCCACGAAGCTTGCCGAGGCGAAGGATGCGCTGGGCGAGATCAATACGCAGTTCGTCTTCACGTCGATGCCCGGCCCCGACAAGATCGACTACACAGTCGTGAGTGGCGATTCGTTGATTCGCGTGGCCTCGAAGACAAACTCCAGCGCCGAGCTGATCCTCCGCTCGAACAATCTGCTCTCGATCGACCTGCAAATCGGCCAGCAGCTTCGCGTGCCCCAGCTCGACACGAGCATCGTGATCAACAAGGAGGCGAAGACACTCACGCTGCTCGACAAGGGAGTGTTCTTCAAGGAATACCCGATTCTTTCCCTGCAGGGCGCAGGCGCCCTGAACAAGGACATGACGGTGAAGGACAAGATCGCGCTTCGGGGCTCGGATCGCGTTGCTTTTGCCGAGCCCGGTTACATTGGAAGCGACCGCTGGATCATGCTCTCGGACGGAAATGCGATCATTCGCGGCTATATCGAGACGGATGAAAACGGCGCGACACAGCCCCTGCCGCCGGGCATCGTCGTATCGCAGGAGCACATCGAGGAGATTTTTCCATTGGTCACCCGAGGCACGCCGGTGACCGTTCAATAGATTTCATCATGAGGGTTCAACCGCTGGATTTCGAAAAACCGATCGTCGAGCTCGAGCACAAGCTCGAGGACATCAAGAAACACCTGCAGGGGCAGGACATCGACTCGAACGAGGAGGTGCAAACCATTGCCCGGAAGATCGAGGCGACGCGACGCGAGATTTACGAAAACCTCAACGCGTGGCAACGTGTGCAAATCGCACGGCACATCCAGCGTCCGTTCTTCCTCGATTACATCAACCTGGCGTTCACCGATTTCGTCGAACTGCATGGGGACCGTTTGTTTGGCGATGACGCTTCGATGCCAGCCGGCCTTGCGACGATCGGCGGCGTGAAGTGCGTGGTCATCGGCCAGCAAAAGGGCCGCGACGTGAAGGAGAACCTGCTCCGCAATTTCGGCAGTCCGCATCCCGAGGGTTACCGCAAGGCGCTCCGACTGATGAAGCTCGCCGAGAAATTCGAGCTGCCCGTCGTAACGCTCATCGACACTCCGGGAGCCTTTCCCGGTGTGGGTGCCGAGGAGCGGCATATCGCGGAGGCGATCGCGGTGAACATTCGCGAAATGATGATCCTGCGCACTCCGGTCGTCAGCGTGGTGATCGGCGAGGGTGGCTCCGGTGGTGCGCTTGGCATTGGCGTGGCCGACCGCGTATTGATGCTCGAAAACGCCTACTATTCCGTCATCAGTCCGGAGGGTTGCGCGGCGATTCTTTGGAAGCATCGCAAACACGCGCCGGAGGCGGCCGAGGCCCTTAAACTCAACGCCCGCGAACTCACCGAACTCGGTGTGGTGGACGGCGTGATTCCCGAGCCGCTCGGTGGCGCGCATCACAATCACCAGCAGGCGGCGGATCTTCTCAAAAAGGCGGTCGTCGACGCGTTGACGGAGCTTTCCAAACTCTCCATCGACAAGCTTCTCGACCAGCGCTACGCGAAGTTCCGCGCCATGGGCGTCGTCGCGGAGGAGTAGGAGACTAGTCGTCGCACGGCGGCATCCCCTCAGGTTCGAGGTGGATCGTCACGTCGTGGAGCTGGAGATGCGCTTCCATGAGGCGGTCCTTGACGTCGTGAGAGATCTGGTGCCCCTCCTGCACGGAGAGCGTCCCGGGGACGCGGATGTGCAGGTCGGCAATCAAAGTCAGGCCGCTCTTGCGCACCCGGCATTTTTCGGCGCTTGAAACGCCCGGGACACCGCATGCGACCGTGACGATCTGCTCCGCCAGCTCCGGGGAAACCTGCTCGTCGATCACTTCGCCCACGCTTCGCCGCAGCATTCCGAAGCCGTTTCTCAGGATCACGCCGCAGGAAAACAACGCGGCCCAGTCATCGGCGCTTTCCCAGCCCTCGCCACCAATCAATGCGATGGAAATACCCAGAAACGCGGCGACGGAGGTGAGCGCGTCCGAGCGGTGATGCCATGCCTCGGACTGGATGGCGATGCTGCCGAGGTCGCGGCTGGCCTTCATGAGGCGGTGGTAGAAGATTTCCTTCGTGGCGATGACGACCACGAGCACGCCGAGCGTCCATGGCTCGGGCATCTGATCGATCGACTGGGGGCGGACGAAGTGCTGGAAAATCTCCCATGCGCTGTGTGCGGCCACGGAAGCTCCGGCACCAATCAGCAAGATCGCCGTCACCACAGCGGCCAGCGACTCGAGTTTGCCGTGACCGTAGGGGTGCTCCTCATCCGGCGGCTTTCCCGCGTAGTAGACGGCGCCCCAGATCATCACCGAGCTAAAGATGTCGAGCGCGGACTCCAGCCCGTCCGCGAGGAGCGCGTTGGAGTTGCCCCAAATGCCGGCGGTGACCTTGATAACGGCCAGCGCGGCATTTGCCGCGACACCGATAAGAATCAGGCGACCACCCTCCTGGCTGAGATCGCGGAGGGAGCGCTTCATGGAAGAGGGACAGCTAGAACAGGCTGAAGCTCATCGCGCCAGCAGCAGGGGCGTAATCCGCCGTCCCTTCGACGGGATTGAGAAACGCTACCGTCTCGGTGGCCTGCTCGGGCACCGGAACCTCTCCCGGGCCTGCCCAGCCCTTCGGTCGTTCAACGACGCGGTATTTGATCGTGATCAGGTCGCCCTGCTTGATCTTCGCCTTGCTGCGACCGACCTTGAGGACCTCGGCGACCAACGTGACATCTTCCGTGCCGGCTTCATCGGTTGCCTCGACATCCACACGCAGCACGTTCAATCGCAGCACCTCGGAGGCTTCGCGTTGCATTTTCTCGTAAGCCGATGGAGGCAGCTCCGCGAAGGCCGTTGTTCCAATCAATACGAGCGAGAGAAGGAGGAGAAATGGCTTCATCAAGCGAGTTGGAGTCTGAATCTGTAATGCAAATTGAAGTCGATCGACCGCCTTCGGAGGTGAGTCCGTTCAAAGGAAATGCGAGTCGGCGTTCGAATCATGTTTGGTTGTTTTCCCATGGATTGCAAGTTGCACGAGGGAGGGGGGACGACGGCCAGGCACGGCGGGAGCTCGAGCTGCGAACAGGCGAGGGGCGCGTTCGACAAGGAATTTCCTCCACTGCGCTATCCCCCATTTTGGGGATGCCCGACGGTGAGCCTTTCTCTTGAAACTCTTGGCGAAGTGCGCGCATGCTTCGTTTTGGGTGAGTATGCAAACCATGCCCAGTGCGTTTAATGGTGGTTCCTCAATGGAGTTGAAAACGGAGGGTGGTGCGGAACGACTTTCCGGTGCGGACAAGTCTCCGGTCTATCCGACCGAGGCTTTTGAAGAGGCGCTGCTGTATCAGCTGGCGAGGTTCAAAGGGGTGCCGGCAGATCAGCTCCCCCCGGCACCGTGGTCTGTCAACCCACCAAAGACCTCGAGCGAGGCGAAGAAACGGGCGGCGCGCCGGCCGAAGCCGAAGCCTGCGATCCGCGTCATTTACTGAGCGGGACGGGCCGACGACGCGGGTCGCGGCCATGGTCCTTGACCAATTTCAATTCCGGCCTACGCTCGCGCTTCTCCGGTCGCGTGCGCCTGTGAAAGGGCGATCCACGGAGCTGGAGGGGTGGCAGAGTGGTCGATTGCGGCGGTCTTGAAAACCGCTGTCCCGCAAGGGACCGTGGGTTCGAATCCCACCCCCTCCGCCACCTTTTTCGAAGTGCGGGTGGGAGCGCGAAATTCTGCCCCGCGATATTTTTCGAGAGTTGCGGTGTGGGTTACTTGCGCGGGCGGATCAGGAACACCGCGAGCAGCACACCGATCACGAGGGCAATGCCGATGGGTGCGTAGGGATTTTCGTGCATCCGCTCGTCGGCGATCCTCGCGCTGCGGCTGGCGCTCCTTTTCACGCGGTCGTAGATGTCGCGGCCGCCGTCGAGGGCTTCAGCCAGTCTTTTTCGGGCCTCGGCGACTTTGATCTCGGCGGCGTCGGACGTTGCGGCGAGGAGCGCGCGGGCGTTCTCCGTGAGGGTGTCGATGTATTGCGAAACAGGGATGGTGGATTTGCTCATGATGTTGAAGGTCGCGTCGCTTCGTGACGGAATCAATTCATTCCTGTCTTGTCGCGCCGTCCGCAAGGGAATCGGGATGCGAATCCCGGGTGCGTGTCTGGACTTCGACGATTTCTCGCTCTGGCTGTTTTTCTTTCACTTTCACTTTCCGCCGCGGAGCCCCCGGCGACAAAGGTCTTTTCGATGACGCCGGCCGAACTCGCCGACTTCGAATCAAACCCTCCGGCGGTGCGCGCCTTGCTGACCCGGGCGCTGGAACTCACGCAACGAAATCTCGGCTACGCATACGGCTCCGCGGATCCCGCAAATGGCGGGATGGACTGCTCGGGGACGATTTACTACGTCCTGCGCGAATGCGGCATCGACGAGGTGCCGCGCACCGCGAGCGAACAATATGTGTGGGCACGAAAGGCGGATGAATTCGAGGCGGTGGTCAGCCGGAGCAAGGAGAGCTTCGAACTGGACGACCTGCGACCGGGGGACCTGCTGTTCTGGACCGGGACTTACAGCACGGAGCGCGATCCGCCCGTGACGCACACGATGATCTATCTCGGCCGGCGAAAAAGCGACGGGCGCCAGGTGATGTTTGGCGCAAGCGAGGGGCGGACCTTCGATGGAGAAAAGATGTCCGGCGTGAGCGTGTTCGACTTCCAGATTCCGAAGCCGCGGGAAGACGGCGGGGGACCGGGGAGCGTGTTCATCGGCTATGCGAAGATTCCGGGATTGGAGGCCGCCCCGATCGCAGATGAGAAGGCGGATGCGACATCCGATTCGACAATCGGGGAGGAGCATCGATAATGCGGCTTCGTGAGTTATCGTGTTTTTGCCCGGAAGTATCGTCCGCAGACCTTCGACGAGGTCGTCGGGCAGCAGCACATTACGCGCACGCTGCAGAATGCGATCGAGCAGAACCGGCTGGCCCAGGCGTATCTCTTTGTGGGGCCGCGCGGCATCGGAAAAACGTCGACGGCGCGCATCCTTGCGAAGGCGCTGAACTGCGAGAAGGGGCCGACGATCCATCCCTGCGGGAAGTGCGATGCGTGCCGCGAGATTGCCGAGGGAAACAGCCTGGATGTGCTCGAGATCGACGGCGCCAGCAACAACTCGGTGGAGCACGTTCGCGAACTGCGTGAGAATGCGGCGTATCAGCCGGCGCGCGGGCCTTACAAAATCTACCTCGTGGACGAGGTGCACATGCTTTCGACGGCGGCTTTCAATGCGCTCCTGAAGACACTCGAGGAACCGCCGCCGCATGTGAAATTCATCTTCGCCACGACGGAGGCGCAGAAGGTGCCGGCGACGATCACGAGCCGGTGTCAGCGATTCGATTTGCGCCGGATTCCCGCGCCGTTGATCGCGGCGCACCTCCAGCATATCGCGAAAAACGAGAACGTGACCCTCGAGCCCGAGGCGGCGGAAACGGTCGCGAAGGGCGCGGACGGAGGATTGCGCGACGCGGAGTCGATGCTGGATCAGCTCGTCGCGTTTTGCGGAGACCGGATCACGAAGGAGGACGTGCTGTCGGTCTTCGGCTTCACCTCGAAGGAGACCGTGCAGGCGCTGTGCGAGCACGTGTTTGCGCAGGACGCCGCCGGCGCGCTGGCAATCGTCGAGGAGCAGGCGGAGGCGGGGAAGGATTTGTCGCGCTTGATGGCGGACGTGATCGCGCATCTGCGGGATTTGCTCGTGCACTCCGTCGCGAAAGGCACGGAGCCGGCGGTTTCGCGTGATCGGTTGCTCACGCTGCTGGATCATTTTTCCGAGGCGGAGAGCCGTCTGCGCTGGGCCTCGGACCGGCGACTTTATTTCGATGTCGCGGTGATCAAAGCCGTTCACCTGCTCGGCGAGGCGACGCTGGGAGAGGTCATCGACACGCTGGCCGCGATCGGAAATGGAGAGCCGCCACCGGCGCGCCCGGTTTCGCGACCGTCCGTGCAACCGCCGCCGCCACGTGTCGTCCGGGAACCCGCTCCGCCTTCGGCTGCGCCGCCGAAGGCGGAACGTGTGGCAGAGCCAGCGCCCGGGCCGGCTCCTTCCGCGCCACCGGCACCGCCACCTCCCGCGGCCGTTGAGCCTTCCGCTCCCGTTGCCGGGTCTCCGAAGAGCGAACCCGAAGCGTCGCAAAGTGGCGACGAGGAAACCGCATGGCGTTCCGTTGCCGAGAAACTTGTGGCGGAGTCGCCGATTCGGTTCGGCTGGCTGAAGGACGGCCGGTTTGCCGGCTTCGATGGGCAACGGGTGACCGTTCGCTTCCCGGCTTCGTATCAGGAGCACACGGAGTCGCTCTTCTGGGACGAGGTGCGCAAGCACGTGAACGAAGTGCTCGCCGCGAAGTTCGGGAACGGAACGACGATTGATTGCGTGTTCACGAGCGACCTCGCGGAGCCGGAACCGGAGGTGCCGCAGCCCGGGGAGCCCGTCGAGGAGGAGCCGGTGGCGGAGGTGCCGCCCGAGCCGCAGCCGGACCCGATCGAGGAGTTTCGGAACGACCCGCTCATCCGCAAGGCCCTGGAAATCTTTAAAGCAGAAATCGAAACGACATGAATATTCAGAAAATGCTCAAGCAGGCCCAGCAGATGCAGGCCAAACTCGCTGAAACCCAGGCCGAACTCGCTGAAAAGACCGTCGAGGCCAGCGTGGGCGGTGGAAAGGTCACCGTGGTGGCAAATGGTGCCGGTGAGGTGACTTCCATCAAGATCGATCCGCAGGTGGTCGACCCGGAGGACGTGGAGATGCTCGAAGATCTCGTGCTCGCCGGCGTGAAGCAGGCGATCGAAGACGCCAAGAAGATGGCCAGCACCGAAATGGGCAAGCTCACTTCCGGATTGAACATCCCCGGACTTCCGTTCTGATCGGCCCCCGAGGCGGTCTCGAGGCGTAGCGGCAGGTTCCCGCCTCGTGGGGCGTCGCAGTCGTGTGGAAGCGGGGTCAGGCGGCAACGTCCCTTTCTTTTGGATCGCTGTCCCGGCTGCCTCGTCCACGGTGGGTGGCCCCGTCCGGAACGGCACCCAACGAAGAGATGCAGGTGGGTTACGCTGCGTGGGCGGCGTTTTGTTGCGCGAGGAAGTTCAGGTAGTTTCGCCAGCCGCCGTGGGCGCTGATCGTTTCCGCGCCATGGGTGCGGTATTCCTCGCAGAGGAATCCCTTGACGTGGCGGCCGTCCTTCAGGCGCACGGTTCCGATGGTCATCGGTGGTTGCACTGCGGCGACGAAGCTCCCGAACGCCCTTTCTCCGAGCGACCAGATTTCCGCTTCGATGGAGACGCCCTTGTTTTCACCGACGCAGACCAGGCCGGGGCGGGGAGGGTTGAACCCCGGGAGCGCGAAGAGCGCGTAGTCCGGCGCGGTCTCGACCGTCTCCACATACAGCGCGCCGCGGTCGACGAGTTGATGATTCAACGGATAGCCGGTGAGGTGGGCGCCGACGACGGCCAGCTCGACGCGGCCGCCGGCTTCCTCGATCGTTTTCCGGCGCTTGCGATGGTGCTCGCTCGCGCCGAGATACCGCTTCGCGACTTCGCAGAGTTCGAAGTCGCTGAAGGCCGGCGCGTGAAACGAGACACCCAGCGGCAGGCCGTCGTGGCGGAATCCGGCGGGCACGGCGATCGACGCGAGGTCGAGGAGGTTTACGAAATTCGTGTAGAGGCCGAGGTTGGAATTCAGCGTAATCGGATCGGCGAGCACGTCGGTGATGCGGTAGATCGTCGGTGTCGTCGGCAGGGCCAGAAAGTCGATCTGGTTCCACACCGGGAGCGTGCGCTGCCGGAGGCTCTCGAGTTTGTAGATGCCTTCAAACGTCTCCGTTGCCGAGATCGTGCTTCCCCTGCCAATGATCTTCGCGACCGTCGGATCGGTCTCGCCGGGGTGCTCTTGAATGAAGGCGCCGACCGCGGAGAAGCGCTCCGCGACCCAGGGGCCTTCGTAGAGCAATCCGGCCGCCTCGGAAAATGGAGTGAGGTCGATCTCCACGGGAATCCCGCCGATTTCCACCAACCGCGCAACGGCCTGGTCGTAGAGCGCCGCGGCAGCCTCGTCGCCGAGGAAGTCGAGCTGCCCGGGCTGGGGCACTCCGAAGCGGAAGGGGCGCGAGAAGATCGGCTGGTCTCTAAACTCGCGCGAATACGGGTCCTCCGTGTCCGGCCCTGCAACGAGATCGAGCACCTCGGCCGCGTCCTCGACATTCGTCGCGAAGAGGCTCACGCAATCGAGCGACCGGCATGCGGGCACGACGCCGCTGGTGCTGATCACTCCGCGGGTGGGCTTGAGTCCCACGATGTTGTTGAATGCCGCCGGCACCCGGCCGGATCCCGCCGTGTCGGTGCCGAGCGAAAAGCTCACGAGGCCCGCGGCGACCGCCACCGCGGAGCCGGAACTGGAGCCGCCGGAAATGTATTCCGGGTTGTAAACGCTCGCGCACGGGCCGTGTGGTGTGCGCGTGCCGACCAGCCCCGTCGCGAACTGGTCCATGTTCGTCTTGCCGAGCACGATCGCGCCGGCGGCTTCGAGCAATTCGACGACGCGCGCGGACTTTTCCGGCAGATAGGCGTAGGCGGGGCAACCCGCGGTGGTGGGCATCCCGACCACATCGATGTTGTCCTTGATCGCGCAGGGAATCCCCGCCAGCGGGAGATCGAGCCGCTGCGCGCTCCGGTTCGCGATTTCCAGCGCCTCCTCCTCGGAGCGAAGATGGATCCACACGGAGTCCTTTCCGCGCTCGGCGAGCCGACGGTAAATTTCACGGACGACCTCCGCCGGAGTGAAGTCCCCGGAGCGATATCCGGAGCGCAACAAGGAAATTTCGAGGGTGAGTTTGCGGAGATCGATCATTCGGTAAGTATGGCAAGATGCGCCCCCGGTGCCACCGGGCGACCCTCGCTGCATAGCAAGGAATGGACCAACCCGGGGCGGGTCGCGCAGACCTGAATCTCCATCTTCATGGATTCCAGAATCATGAGGGGCTGATCGGCCTCCACGCGCTGCCCGGGTTCGACGAGGATTTTCCAGACGCTTCCTGCGACGGCGCCGTCGACGAAAAAGCCGTTCTCAGGCAGCTCGGCTTCGCTGGAGAGCTCGATTTGCGTAGGCTCCGCGAGCTCGAATTCGCTGGCGGCCCAGCGCTCGCGCTCGGCGTGGAACGCGGCTTCGCGGGTGGCGTTGAAGGTCGCGGTCTCGGCGGCAATGTCGGCGAGGAATTTCTTGTAGTCGGCGAGGCGGAACGTGGTGTCCTCCGTCCGCACGACGAACTTTCCGTGAGGGAACGCTTCGCGCTGCTCGAGCAGCTCGTCGGCGCTGACGGGGTAGAATCGAATCTGGTCGAAAAACCGCAGCAGCCACGGCTTGCCGGGTTCGAAATTCGGCGTCGTGCGAAAGGAATTCCAGACCTGGATCGTGCGGCCGACGAGCTGGTATCCGCCGGGGCCCTCCATGCCGTAGATGCACAGGTAGGCGCCGCCGATGCCGACGACGTTGGGCGGAGTCCACGTGCGGGCGGGGTTGTATTTCGTCGTGACAAGGCGGTGGCGGGGATCGAGCGGGGTCGCGACCGGAGCGCCGAGGTAGACGTCGCCCAGGCCCATCACGAGATAGCTGGCGTCGTAAACGATGCGTCGCACCTCCTCGATGGAATCGAGGCCATTGATGCGCCGGATGAACTCCAAATTGCTCGGGCACCACGGCGCATCGGCGCGCACGCTCTGCATGTATTTGTTGATCGTCTCGATGGTCGCCGGATCCTCCCACGAGAGCGGGAGGTGAACGATGCGCGAGGGCACCTCCATGTCCTCGACGCGTGGCAATTCCTCCTCCGCCTGCAAAAGCGCATCGAGCAGACGGGCCTCGCTCAACTGACGATCGAAATGAATCTGCAGCGAGCGAATTCCCGGGGTGAGGTCGATGATGCCGGGAAGCTTCGCCGCCTCGAGCCATTGCATGAGGGCGTGCACGCGAAACCGCAGATCGAGATCGAGGACGATCGGGCCATACTCGACGAGCAGGTAACGATCGCCCGCGCCGCGATAAGTCACGGTGGGTCGGGTATCGGTCGCCTCGAGTCGGTGAAGGATCGCCTCGTCGAGGGAACTGTGGGTCTTCGAGGTCCGGATCGAGAGGTTTTGCGGCGTTCCGTTTTTCGAAAACAACGCCTCCTGTGCCGCGCTGCCGGCGACGGCCTCCTCGACGGTGAGTCGTTTGAAGCGCACCTTGTCGCCGGCCTTGAGCTGGCCGAGCTTCCAGCGCTCGCTCTCGACGACCACGGCCGGGCAAACAAAACCGCCAAGGCTCGGACCGTCGGGACCCAGCAAGATCGGCATGTCGCCGGTGAAATCGATCGCCCCGATCGCGTAGGCGTTGTCGTGGATGTTCGAGGGATGCAGACCCGCCTCGCCGCCGTCCTTGCGTGCCCATTTCGGCTTGGGACCGATGAGCCGAACGCCGGTGCGGTTCGAATTGTAGTGGACCTCGTAGTCGGTGTCGAAGAGCGTCGCGATGTCCTCGTCGGTGAAAAAATCCGGTGCCCCGTGCGGACCGTAGAGAACGCCGAGGGTCCACGAATTGGAAATTGGATAATCGAAATCCGGGAGATTGTCGTTCTGCGCCTCGCGTGGAAAATCGGGCGTCAATCGCAGCACATCGCCGGCCCGAAGCGGACGGCCGCCATGTCCTCCAAAGCCGCCGAGGGAAAACGTCGACTTGCTGCCGAGGTAGTCGGGCACGTCGAGTCCGCCGGCAAAGGCGAGGTAGGTGCGCACACCCGGCCCGGAAACATTTCCGATCCGCAGCACTTGTCCGGCGTCGACATCGATGGTGGTCCAGTATTCGACCGGAGCGCCATCGAGGGTGGCCGGCATGTGGGCGCCGCCGAGGCAGATGCGGGCGGGAGCATTGAAGCGCAGTGTTGGCCCGGACATCGTGAGTTCGAGGCCGGCCGCATCGGCGGGATTTCCGAGAATGCGATTCGCGAGCCGGAAGGCGAGAGGGTCCATTGGACCGGAGGGAGGAACGCCCACCGCCCAGTATCCGAGGCGTCCGGGAAAATCCTGCACCGTCGTCTGCGTGCCCGGTTCGAGCACATCGACGGTTTGCGGTTGAAAGACGAACGCCGAAAGGTAACGCGTCGTCATTCCACCCGTTTGAAATGTCGGATCCGCGAGAATTGCCGCCACGTAGGCCTGATTCGTCTCGATGCCGTCGAGCCGGCTTTCGACGAGCGCGTGCCGCAGTTTCGCGATTGCTTCGTCGCGGGTGGGCGCGTGGGCGATCACCTTTGCAATCATCGGATCGTAAAAGGCCGAAACCTCGGTGCCGCTCTCGACCCAGGTATCGACACGGACGCCGTCCGGAAACTGCACGTTCGTCAGCAATCCCGTGCTTGGTTGAAAATCCTTTGCCGGATTCTCCGCGTAGATGCGGGCTTCGATGGCGTGGCCACGCGGCTGGTGGACATGATCAGCGAGAGGGAGAGGCTCGCCGGCGGCCAGACGCACCATCCATTCGACCAGATCGATGCCGCTCACTTCCTCGGTCACGCAGTGCTCGACCTGCAGGCGCGTGTTCACTTCGAGGAAGTAGAATTCGTTCGTCGCGGCATCGAGCATGAACTCGCAGGTGCCGGCGGAGCGGTAGTTCGCGGATTCACCGAGCCTTCGCGCGGCTGCGTGAAGTCGACGGCGAACGTCCTCCGGGAGATTCGGCGCGGGCGTTTCCTCGATGACCTTCTGGTTGCGTCGCTGTGCGGAACAGTCGCGCTCGCCAAGCACCGCGACCGTTCCCGCGCCATCGCCGAAGATCTGCACCTCGACATGCCGGGCCGAGGCGATGAACTTCTCGAGGAACAATCCCGCACTCTTGAAGTTGCTCTCCGCCAGCCGCTGCACGGAGGAAAACTTTTCCGCGAGCTCCTCCGGCGTGCGCGCGAGCTGCATCCCGATGCCGCCACCGCCGGCGGTGCTCTTGATCATCACCGGGTAGCCGATTCGCGCCGCCGCCTCACGAGCTTCCGCGAGGGAACCCAGCAGATCGGTTCCCGGCGAAACCGGCACGTCGCTCGCAATCGCCAGCGCGCGCGCCGTGTGCTTGAGCCCGAAGTCGCGCATGTTCCGTGCGGTCGGTCCGATGAAGACAATGCCGCGTCGTTCGCATTCCTCCGCGAAGTCCGCATTCTCGCTGAGAAATCCGTATCCCGGATGAATCGCCTGCGCGCCGGTATCGATCGCGACCTGCAAAATCCGATCCGCGAGCAGATAACTCTGCGCGGCAGGTGGAGGCCCGAGCAGCACCGCCTCTCCAGCCATTGCGACATGACGCGAATGCCTGTCCGCTTCGGAATAAACCGCAACCGACGCGATGCCGAGCCGATCGAGCGTGCGAATGATCCGGCAGGCGATCTCGCCACGGTTCGCGATAAGAACTTTGGAGAACATCTCAGGCGACCTTGGTGAAGCCGTTTGCGGATGAGGTGACGGGAGCAACGGTCATTGAATTGGGAACCTGAAACTTCGTCTAGGCGGTGGTATCCCACACCATCACCTCGATGGGCGTGGGGTTGTAGGCGTTGCAGGGGTTGTTGAGTTGCGGGCAGTTCGAGATGAGCACCCAGACGTTCATCTCGGCGCGCATCTCGACATATTTCCCGGGCTCGGAGACCCCGTCGTCAAACTTCAGTCCGCCCTCTGGGGTGACCGGGACGTTCATGAAGAAATTGATGTTGTGCGCGAGGTCGCGCTTGCCGAGCGGGAGGCCGCTCTTCGCGATCTGCAGCAGAAACGTGTCGCGGCAGGCGTGCATGAACCGCTTATCGAGTGCGTAGCGAACCATGTTGCTTTCCGCCGCACAGGCGCCGCCGAGCGTGTCGTGGCGCCCGCAGGTATCGGCGGTGATCGTAACCATTGGTCGGCGGAGATTCGACATCAGCACGGTGCCGGTCGTGAGGTAAATGGCGCCCTGCTCGCGGATCGTATCCTGCGCGCTGTAACGCTCGGAGAGATCGTCTGCGTTGTAAAAGAGCGTGTCCGCGGCCTGGTTGCCCTCGAGATCGAGGATGCGAAATGTCTGACCGCGCTCGATGCGGTGCAACCATCCGTCGCCGGCCGGGATGACGTGACGCAGGATCGCGCTCTCCGGCTGGAGCGGGCTTTCGACGTAGTTGAGCGTGCTCATGCAGATTTCAGATGTAGAGGCGTTCGGTGAGGGCGAGAGTGCGCGCGCACTCGGGCCGGAAGTTTCGGCAGAAGTCGTCGTCGGCAGGCGGTTCCGCGGGCTCGATGGTGATCCTTACATCGACGCGCGGGTATTCGCCGGGCGGAGTGAGCGGATGCGGGGTGTTTGAAAGAACGAGAAGGATGTCCATCTCGGTGCGCAAGGTGATGGCGGCACCGGCGGGGGAGTGGTCTGGAACGAAGTGCATGCGGCCTTCGTCGTCGACGACGACCTTGCTGAAAAAGTTCACGTTCGCGACGACGTCGCGAATGCCGAGCCCGTGCTTTCCGAGCTCGACGAGGAAGTTGTCGCGCGCGTTGCGATACCAGTCGTTGCGATATTCCTGATACGTGTGCGTGCCGAATTTCTCCTCGACCTGCTCGCGCGTGATGTGGCCGGCGAGGGGATCGTGCCAGCCGAGCGTGTCGTCCACGATCGATGCGAGCGCGTGGCCCATGTCGGTCATGAGAATATGGCCGCGGGTGAGCTTTGCGGTGTGCAGCGCCTTGAGCGTGTCGGGGATGTTCAGCCGATCGAGCGGCTGACGGGCGTTGAAGGCGAGGGCGGAGACGTTTGCATGGGCGCCCAGCGCGGTGAGCCGGACGAGGCGATGGCGTGGAATGACCATCGACCACATCGCGCCGCCGGGAATGATCTCTTCGAATAGCGTGCTCATTTCTTGGGAAGCGGGTGAAGCGGAGGAAGGATGATGCTGGTAAGAGTGAGCTTGCCGGTGCGAACGCCCTTGCAGCCGAGCAGGCGGTCGGCAATGCGTTTGAGTGTTCCGGCAGGGCCCTGGACGAGGATGACCTCCATGCGGTGATTGTTTTCGAGCTGCACGTGGAGGGAGCTGATGACCTCGTCGAGATGCTCGCGCTCGATCTCCGCGAGCTTTTGCAGCAACGGCCCCTTCGCCTCGTCGTAGATGAGCGTGATGGTGCCGGCCATGATCTGGTCACCCTTGTCCTGCTGATGCTCGATGACCGCGTTCGTGATGAGCTCGGTGATCAGCTTGGACCGGCTCTCGATGCCCCGTTCGGCGATCATCTCGTCCAGTTCGCGATACACCGAATCGGGGAGCGAGATGCTGATCCGCTGAACGGGTTGGCGGGGTTCGGTGACAACTGGCATGGTATTACTGAAACAAAAACGAGTAATACTCCGTTAAGCAAGCGTCGTGCCGAAATTCGACGCATCGAGAGAAACTGATGGCTTCTTACCCGTCGACCGGCCACACACGGCCGCTGCGGGGCGTGTCGAGCCGGTAGTCCGTGTAACTGCGGGAAAAGAAGGTGCGGCCGAGTGTCTCGGCCTGCGCGATGGGATCGTCGGGATCCCGGACCACCTCGTTTCGGCTGTTGCCGATGCCGCGCACGACGCCGACAAACTCGGAGTGGGTGTAGCGCGCGTATTCCTGGATCTGGTGAATGATGCCGAGCGTTGCGCCGGGATACGTTTCCTCCGAAGCGAGCGCGAGGCCGATGCGTTTGCCGGTCATTTGCCGGATCACGTTTGCCGAATCGGGGTAGGAGGCCGCGTAGTAGCAGAACATTCGATCGAAGAAGACCTTCGTCTGCGCCGAGAGTGCATACCAATAAACGGGCGAGCAAAAGACAACACCGTCGGCGGGCAGGAAGTCGTCGAAGAACAGGGCGCGGTAGCCATCCGTCGCGGGACATTCGCCGTTCGGCTGCCGGTGAAGGCGACAGTCGTGGAGAAAGGCGGAAATGTGATCATCGAGAAACCGAATCGTCGCGACGTGTCCGGCGGATTCGGCACCCCACTGCACGGCCCGCGCGAGCGCTGCGGAGTTGCCTTCCCGGCGCGGACTGCCGACGAGAATGAGAAGCTTTTTCATGGCTGGTCGAAATCGATTTCCCGACGCGCGGCGGGGTTCTGCAACACGTAACGCGCAATCTCCCGACCCGTCGCGAACCACGCGGCCCCGTCTGCCTGAATGTCGCGAATGATCCGCTCGAGGAGCCGCACCCGGGAGGGGCGTCCGCTCAGCCACGGGTGCAACGTGAGCACGAAGCAGCAGCCGAAGTCGCGCATGGCCTCGTATTCGCGCATCCAGAGGTCGTGAACCTTTTCGCAATTCTCGGGGATGAAGCCCCACGCGGGATCGGCGTTGAAGGCAAACTGCTCCCAGTCCTCGAGCATCCACTGGCCCGGGATCTCCACGAGGCCGTTCGGGTGAATCCACGGCACGTCGTCGCCCATAAGGCTCGCGCTGTAGAGCAGGTCGTGGCGCTTGAGCAGGTCGGGTGTGCCGGGATTGATCTCGAACCACGGCGCGCGATGCCCCACCGGCCGCGTGCCGGTGATCTCCTCGAGAATGCGCAGACTTTTCACGAGCACGGCTTCCTCCTGATCCGGTGAAAGCTGAGCGAGCTTTTCGTGCAGGTGCCCGTGGGCGCCGATCTCGTGGCCGGAGCGCGCGATGGCGCGGCTCATTTCCGGATGCCGCTCGGCGATGAACGAGGGAATGAAGAATGTCGCCGGGACTCCGCAATGGTCGACCAGCCCGAGCAGGCGTGGAACGCCGACCTTCGGACCATACTCGCATTGCGACATCGTCGTGAGTCGCTGGCTGAGGGCCGGATCCTCGGACAGCGCCGTCGTCTCGCCGTCCACGTCGAAGCAGAGCATTACGGCGCAGCGCTTTCCGTCGGGCCACACGAAACGCGGAGGAGGGGAATACGGGGTCATGCGTTGATTTCCTGCGCTTGCTCCCATTGAGCGAATTCCTGCCGGAGCCGGTTGGCGGTCCAGACGTTGAGCTCCCAGAGGTCCGCGACCGGCTTTTGCGTAAACGGCTCGCATTGCAAGTAGCCGTCGGGACCAAACTCCGGAGTCATTGTCACGGTTTCGAATCCGCGCCGTTTCTGCGACTCCCACACAACGCGCCACCAGCGAAGGTGCGCCTCGACGGCGGTGGCGTATTCCGGCGCGCGTGGATCGGGAACCTGCGGCCCCTGGTCGTAGCCGATGCGCGGCTGAATGTGCAGCGCGCGTTCCGCGGCGAGGGCGAGAACGTCGGGCAACTCGTCGAGCACGAGCCGCTCGGTGACGACGCACCAGTGGCTGAAATCCAGAGTCAGCTCAATCGGCGGAAGCTCGGCCAGCAGTTCGGCCGTGCGCACGGGATGATACAAGCTGCGGCTGCGATGCGTTTCGAACCCGACGCGCACGCCGCGGTCCCGGGCGATCTCCCATGCCTTGGTCAGAAACTCGACGCTTTCCGAAAACGACCACAGATCGCTGCCGGCCATCGAGCTGAAAAACAGCGGACGGGCGACCATCGAGCGATCGAGAATTCGCGCGAACGCCTCCAGGTGGTCCGCAACCGTCGAGCCGGGAGTCGGCGTGGCGTAGCCGGTGGTCGAGATTTCCGCGATGAATTGAAGGTCGAATTCCCCGAGCGCATCGAGAAACTGCCGCGCTTCGTCTTCATCCGCGGGAAACGCTCCCTCCAAGCCCTGAAAGCCCGCCTCTCGCGCCTGCTCGGCCACGATTCGAAAGGGCTGCTGCCGGCCCCACAGCGTTTTGAAAAACGCCGGCTTCATGATTGCCCCTCCAATCGAAGGGAGGTGGCCGGGAGCTCCGCCGCATCCAGTGGTGCGTGGTCTGGGATAAAGCAGCGGAGCCCCCCGACCGTTAGAAAAGAAGCCGCGGGATTTTCGCCAGGGATCGCAATCGATCGTCTTTCAGTCTCAAGGGCAAATTCGTGGATTGTGGGTGGGCCCAATACAAATTTACCGACCGGGCAAAGCCGCAAGCAGCGCAGGATGAGATTGCCTAACATCCGTCAAATTCCCGTTCCAGAAAAATCCAGTGTTCCGGCCTAGTTTCCTGAGCTCTGGGATTTGATGGGAACAAGGCTTACGCCGTCATCGAATTTCGGATCGCCTTTGATGAGGCCAAACTTTTTCCACCATTTCGTTGTCAGGTCCCAGACATCTCGGATCTGCCCATTTTTCAGGCCGAACGGTGGCTCTCCCTCCTCGACGCCCATGAACTTCCGCGCCGCGGCGACATCGAGCACTGCGAGGCCGCCCTCGTTCGGTTTTCCGGTCGTGCCGATCACGGATTCCACGTCGGCGAGCTCGAATTTGAGACCTTCGGCGATGATCCTGTTGCCTTCGGCGGGATTCTCCTTCCACCACGCAACGGCGTCCCAGTAGGCCTTCATCGCCTTTGCGGCGAGCTCCGGTTTCGCGAGAAACGCGTCGGACATATACATGCCGTCGGCAAGGAGGCCCGTCTTGAGCCAGTAGGGCTCCAGCGAGGTGGCGACGACGTGCGAGCCCTTGAGGGTTTCGAGCACCTTGCCGCCGAAGGGCTCCCAGAATTCCCCGCCTGCGACGTTGCCGCTCACCATCGCAGCGACGGCGTCGTCCATGATGAGGTTCGCGTATTTCACCTTGTCGAATGCGACGCCGTTGTCCTCGAGCCAGATGCCCATGAAGATTTGCGTGAGCCCGCCTTCGAGCACGGCGACCGTCCTGCCCTTGAGGTCGGCGGCGCTCTTGATGTCGGGCGCCATGATGAGCTTGTCGGTGCCGTAGGAGAGATTCGTGTAGGTGACGAGTTTCACCGGCACGCCTTCGTCCGCAGCGATCGGCCCGTATTCGACGGTGCTGGAGGTGACATCCAGCTGACCGGCGGCGAGCTGCCCAAAGCTCTCGTAGGGGTCCTCGATGATTGTGAGTTCCAGATCGAGATCGGGCGCGAGGTTCTTTTCCTTCGCGATGAACCAGAATCCGTAGCCCGGCCACGAGAAAAACGACACGCGAACCTTCTCCGCCGCGTCGGCGGAGAGGAAGACGGCGGCCAGCACAGCGACGACAACAGCAGGAATGAGACGGCGACGTTTGGTTTGCTTCATGATGTTTGGTTGATGTTTGGCTCAATGGCGGGTGTTTCGGAGATACGGGAAGGCCCACCAACGCAGGCCGCGCAGGAGGAGATCGGAGAGGAAGCCAAGGGCGCCGATCGTCAGAATGCACGCGATGATCGTATCCATGCGCACGAGACGTTTCGCGCGCATCATCACGGCGCCGATGCCATCGGTGGCGGCGACGATTTCGGCGATCACGAGATACGTCCAGCTCACGGCGAGCATCTGTCGGATCGTGTCGAGAAAATGGGGCAGGGCGGCTGGCAGAATGACGGAGAAGAGCGCCTGCCGACGATCGGCGCCGAGGGTGCGCGAGGCTTCGATGAGAGCTAGCGGCACGCGCTTGGCGTCGTCCATCAAAAGACTGATGAGAAACCACACCACGCCGATGAACAGCAGCGCGATCTTCTGCTCGTCGCCGGTGCCGAGCCACGCGAGCAGCAAGGGAATGAACGACGGCGCGGGCAGATAGCAGAAGGGC